>Ga0307373_10000233_pt1 | contig 101849 bp, 88 predicted proteins | sample OX2MG_FD_202534 | JGI IMG/M metagenome (GOLD analysis project Ga0307373, IMG submission 202534) | Soil microbial communities from Risofladan, Vaasa, Finland - OX-2 | ecosystem: Environmental > Terrestrial > Soil > Coastal area > Acid sulfate soil | place: Finland: Risofladan, Vaasa | collected... | reverse complement strand
AGAACCCGCAAAAGATCGTAAGTGAGCAATGCGGGTTGCCTCCAGGATCATAAATCGATCTCGCACACGATACAGATGGTGAAGCATCAGCGCAAAATCAAGTTCGCACACAGACTCTGAAGCCCCGATAGGAGCTTCTCAGGCGCTCTCAACGGCACGACTGAAGTCGTGCCCTTTCACAGAGCCCTGCTGCGTCATGAATAATCCTGCCTAGACGACAGTGGGGGCGGGTGCAGCAGACTACGCGCAAAGTCGCGACCGTCGCAAAAGACCCGGCCTGAGTTAAAACTTATCTTGAGGCAGGTAAATGCTGAACGGAGGTTGCGGTTGAACTGGCAGCGGGTGATGGAGCAACGGGCAAAGCCACGGATTCCGCCTGCCAGCCGAGGGATTCCGCCGTGAGCAGAACGAGAACAATCCAGACAAGGTCCGCCACCAGCAGGTGCAGGAGCTGCATATACACGGGAGTCAGCAGAACGATGTTGACAGCGCCCATAACAAATTGCAGCAGAACCAGCCCCGCCAGGCGCCGCGCCATTCGCCGGGCTGCGTTCGGGCCATGCGAACTGAGGGTCATCACGGCCACCACCAGCAGATAACCGCCCACTATTACGGCAACCACGGGATGGATGATCCGCAGGTGGAGAATAGGAGCCGCCGTGCCGGAAAAGTCCCAGCGGAAGGCTTCTGCCAGGGATTTGGCAGGATAGAGAGTGTCCGCAAGCGCGGCAATGGTGCCCGTGATGGAAATCGCGATGGTCCCGGCGATGCCCGCCCCGTAAACAACATAAAGCCCTTTGCCCGGCGCCGCCGGATGCGGCCGCGGCGCGCCCTCGTCGGCTGAAAGCTGCCGGCTGGCCGCCCAGGCCGTAAGCGCCAGCGATGCCAGCAGCATAAAAGTGTTGACCAGATGAATGGAAAGAACCACCCCGCGGCCCGTGGAGACGTTGTTGCCCACCTCGCCGAAAAGTACCAGCGCGGCTCCGGCCAGGGCCTCGGTAATAGTAAAAAAGCCTGAAGCTGCCGCGTAGCGCCGGACGGCGTGCCCCCGGCCGTAGCGCCGGAAAGCCATCCAGACCAGGCCGACAACCAGAAGCGCATCGATGCCGCTGGTGGCGCGGTGGGAAAATTCAATCAAAGTGGCGATCTGTTCGGCGTGTGGAATCACCACACCCTGGCAGAGCGGCCAGTGCTCGCCGCATCCCGCTCCGGAACCGGTGGCGCGCACCACCGCTCCCCACAAAATCACCAGGATGTTGTAGCCCAGCACCATCCAGGCATAGGCGGCAAACCGGCCCGGCCGGCGCTCTCCACTGTTCTGAGCCATAAGGGGGAATGGTAACACATTGGCGGGCGAGGACGCGTGCACGCCCTCAGGCGGGGAATGGTCCCCGTTGCTTCATTGGCACGCGGCGCGGGTCCGGCACCGTCCTCCGCCACGACGAAGGCCGCAGACACAACGGGCGTGACCGCCTGCGCTCAGGCGCGGCGGAAGTCGATGCGGGCTTTGGAGATGGGTGTGCCGATCACTTCAATGCGCTTCAGGTCGCGGGTGCCGATGCCAAGACCTTCGGCAAGCTTCAGGGTGCTGTCGCATTTTTCAAACGGAGCGGTCCCGTGGCCGGCCATGGGATCGAATCCCATCAGGGCGCTTGCCACGGCGTCGGTGGTCACGGGATTGGTCCCCGCCACCAGCACTCCCGCGTGCACGGGGCGGCAGCGCGGGATCCACGGCCCTTCCCCGCCCGCCACGGTGTGGATGCCGTCAATGATGGCCAGGTGGATGGGGCGCGCGTGGACAAGATCGGCCACTATGCGCGGGACGCGATAGCCGGGAACGCGGGGCGAGTTCGGGTCATTTTCCGGCAGCGCCGTTTTGGAGGGCTGGCGATTGCCGTCGTGCAGGGTGCCGCCGCGCGAACCTTTGACCACGTCGGAGGGTTTGTCAATGCCGGCGCCATCCCCGTACATGGTGCAGGGGGTGATGCCAAAGGAATTCTTCATGGAAAGCGTAACGCCCGCCGTGGCGTGTTCCTTCAGTTTGGCGAGAGAAACGTAAACATCGACATCGCTATAGACAGGGTTCAGATCGTAGGCCCGGAACAGCAGGCCACCCCCGGGCACCCAGAGCCGTTTGTAGGTTCCGCCCGGGCCGCCGTAGTTGGTGTCCACAAAATCCACCCGCGTCGCGGCGCTGGCAAAGTCGCGCGGGTTCCAGCCGGCGTCAGACATAAATTGCTGGAGGGAGTGCGAGGGGCTCAGCGAGCTTTCCACCAGGATGATCCTTCGGGCGCCAGCCTGCCCCAGCAGATAGACCGTGTTCCCGATCACTTCGGGGTGGACCCAGTGAGTCATGCCGATGGGCATGCCCTGAACAAGATCATTGGTATGGCCGGTCATGTTGATCTTGACGGCCACCGTCTTGCCGCGCACGATGCGCTGGAGGCCGCCCAACTGGTCAAACAGCCTGGCCAGCGTCGGGCGCACCTGGGGCCCGTATTCCAGGCACTTTGCCACCGCAACCGGAGGCGCCGGCGGCGGCGCGGCCCCAAAAACATGGCGAGGAGCCAGAGCGAGCCCGGCAAGACCTGCCCCAAAACCCTGGATAAATTCCCGGCGATTGGCGTGGACTTTCATCATGCACCCCTTCACGGAAGTCAATTCGTTATGCCGATGGTATGACAGTTCAGAACCAAGAGCAAGGGGGAACAAGGAGGGTAGAAGATTCTCGAAAGCAGGAGGAGTATCCGCCCGGCGCCGAGGGACCCGAAAAGCTTCAACACTGAGGTTACTGAGATACTCCGCGGGCTCCACGTTAAAGCCTGGAAGACACAGCGGGCACAAAGCCTGGTTTCAGCTCTGACTGCGCCACGCTGCTACTTTGCGGCCAATATCGACAAGCACTTCTTCATAACTCGTCCTCCAACATCGTATTGTGAATACCCTCTGTTTACCCATAGTCTTTTCCATAGACTACGGCATCCCTGTCGGCTGGACCTCGATGCCCGGAGAGACCGTTGCTGGCTCGCCCGGCGCAATCGGGGCGGCAAGGCCGTCCACAAGCAGGTAGCCCCGGATTTCCGTAGCTGCTTCGTGGAGATTCACCAGCGATCTGACGTAATCCTCTCGAAGCTGAAACAGCGTTCGCTGCGCGATCAGGACCTGCGGATACGCTGCCCCCATTTGTTGGTACTTTTCCAGATATAAATCATAGGCCTTTTGAGCCTGGGGGAGGATGCCCTGCCGGTATCTATGCGTCGTTTCAAGGGCATCCGAGTAGTTTCTGAAAACCGGCGCGAAGCTGGACCTCAGGGAGAGCCTAACACGTTCGAGTTCGCTGCGAGCGTGAGCAACCTCTGCAGCGGCCGTTTTTATGTTCCCCTGATTACGGTTGAAAATCGGAATCCGCACGCCCACTTGGACCGATCCCTCCCATCCAACAGGGCGCGAGCCGACCACACCGAGGAGTTCGCGGTTATAATCGAGACCCGCTCCAAACTGGATATCGGGGCGCGGTTCGATTTTTGCGCGTTTGAGCGCCAGTCCGGCGCGGGCAATTCCCTGCTCGGCGAGTTTCACTTCCGGGCTGTCACGCAGAAGGCGGGCCAGGGCTTCCCTGGCATCAATTGGGGGCTGGGGGGCATCCAATCGCCCTGCCAGGGGCGTCAGGGGAAGCGACGGCTCGCCCACTGTGGCGGCCAACTGCTGCCAGATACGCTGCTGATCGTTCTTCGCGGCCGCAAGTCCCAGTTCCGCGCGCTGGGCCTCGACCATGGCCTCGAGCATGTCCGGCTGATCCGCTTGGCCCACGTTCAGGAGCTGCTTCGAGGTGACGACCGCGCGTTGCGCGATATCAGCCAGCTCGATCTGGACTTGCACCAGTTCCTGTGCGCCGAGCCCTTCATAATAGGCAAGGTGCACCGCATTCAGCACCCGCTGCCGCTGCGCCGTCGCGACGGATTCCGCCTGGGCCTGCTCCTGAGCAAAAACTTTCCGGCTGAGACCCAGCTTGCCGAAAGTGATGATGGACTGCTGCACAAAGAACCCATACTCGCCACCCCGAAGGACCGGTCCGGACGCGATATTCCTGCCCCCGTAACCAACCAGAGGGTTCGGATAGAGACCCGCCTGGATTTTGCGTCCCTCGGAGGCGCGAATGTCCGCCTGCGACTGCGCGAGTGTGGGATTATTCTTGAGCGCCATTTTCTCCAGGTCTTCCAGATTGAGTCCGCCGTTCTGCGGTTCCTTCCCGGCCGGGAGCGCCTGCGCTTCGGGACCTGTGGGGGTACTATCCAGTGCTGCCGCGCTTGCGGGGACCGCCAGGCGCCCGGCCCCAGGACCCGTGACCCTGTGAACTGTCTGGCCGACTGCTGCGGGCGCTTGAAGCATGAGCACAGCCGCGAGCGCCAAAAAAGAAGCTGCTGATTTGCCAGTTGAAATCTTCATGTGATCCTTTCCTCTCTTGGCCGTGCAGGCCGCTATGATGCCTTGCGATGGACTGAACTTTTACTTCATGTGGGCAGGGCCCGTCGGGGCATTTGTGGGGCCATTGCCCTTCGATGCCTGTGCTTTGAGCTCCATGATCTTGTTGTACAGGGCAGGTTCCAGCACCCGGACCAGGGTCATCATTCCCTGCACGCCGCCGCTCCAGGTAGGCCGCAGCCCATAGGTTTCCGGCTTCGCCACCACTTGGTCCATGGGCATGAACATGTCCTGCGGAAATCCCGGAACCAGTTTGGGATTTCCCATTTCATGTTCATTTTGCATGTGCTGCATCGAGTGCTGCATGTCTCCCATGGAAGGCTGATGCATCGGCATGTTGGTTGTGCGTTTTTCGTAGTCTGAGCCGACGCCCATGCCGCGGCCCATGCTCGGCCCGTTCTCTTCTGAAAGCGCGTTGCCCTGCTGGAGCATCCCCATGCCTTCTTCCATTCCCATTCCGGCGTGCATGCCCTGACCGGAATGCGCCATCGGACCCACCATGGAGGCCATGTGGTTCATCATGTGGTGGGGCAGGTGGCAGTGGAGCAGCCAATCGCCTGGATATTTGGCGTCGAACTCCACGTCCCTTGCCTGCGCAACGGCGACCAGTTCGGTGTTTTCGGGCCGCCAGGTCGATTTTGGCGCGCGCCCGCCTTCAGTACCCGTGACGCAGAACGTGTTCCCGTGCAGGTGCATGGGATGATGGTCCATGCCGAGATTCACGAAACGAATGCGCACCCGGTCGCCCAGCCTGACGATCAATGGCGTGGTGTCCGGCCCGGACCTGCCGTTGATCGTCAGCCAGTTAAACTCCATGGAGAGCGAGTTCGGCACCTTGTTGTTGGGAAGAATGGACCACTCCTGGAGCATCAGTCCGAAATCTTTGTCCACCGGCGGGTGGTAAGGCTCTTTGGGATGCATGATAAACATCCCGAGCATCCCCATCATTTCCTGCATGGCCATGTGCGAGTGATAGAAGTAAGTTCCTTCCTGGTGCAGCGTGAATTCGTAAATGAAACGGCCACCTGGAGGGATGGGCGTCTGAACGACTCCCGGGACGCCGTCCATGGCAAGCGGAATTTCGAACCCGTGCCAGTGGATGGAAGTGGGTTCCGGCAGATGATTGTCCACGATAATCCTCACCCGGTCGCCCTGCTCAATCTGGATGGTGGGACCGGGCACGCTGCCATTGAAACCCCAGCAGTCGAATGTCCACCCCGGAAGGAACGCGCGCTTCACGATTTCTGGGATCAAATGAAAGACCTTCACGCCGTTATCAAGGGTGTATGGCAGTTGCGGTATATCGGGCGTTTCGACGGGAAGGAAGGGTCCGCTGGTTTTGCCCTTCACGGAAGCTGGCTGGTTCTTGTTCTCGTGCGGTGTTTTCATGTGCATATGCGGCATCTCCATGCCCTGGGGCATGTTCTGGTCTTGCTGTCCTGCCCAGGCATTGGCGCCCGCCAGCGATCCAGCGCCCAGAAACGCTCGCCGTAAGAAGTCTCGTCGGTTCCTGCTCATGTTCAATCTCCTTAATCTTCAGTTTTCGCGGTTCGTGTCTCTACTTCGGACTGCGTTCCTCTTCGAGCCAGCCAGCCGGAGGCTTCTGCCATTCTTGCTGAACGGATGGCGGCAACTTTTCCATGTGGCTAAGGAAAGTGGTGAGCGTCCAAACCTGCTGATCGCTGAGAACGCTTCCCCACGCCGGCATCCCTGTCCAGCGAATTCCGTGCTTGATGATGTAGTAATTCTGGTTCTCCGACATGTCCGGCGCATCCTCCATGAACTGGGGCACGGGGGGATAGAACGGATGCCCGAAAGCTTTTTCAGGATGGTCGGGCGCGCCGTGGCACATGGCGCAGTGAGTTTTGTACAGCTTCATACCTGCCGTCAGGTTCGCTTCGCTGGCCTCGACGGGGCTCTTTTCTTCCGGCGCGCGGCGGCCCACGGAAGCGTCAAGAAAATGCATTGCCCATCGCGACTCAACGCTTGAAGGCGCCATGTCGCAGCGCATATTGAGGTAACCCATCTTTAAGTAAAGAAAGGCCCCGAAAGCGCCAACAAAGACTGTTGCCATGACTCCGAATATAAAGTGTTTCACTTGCACCTCCTCGATTGGCTGGGGCGGCGCCCCGCATGGCGGCGCCCGCGCCGTGCTTGCCATGCGCAGCAAACAGCAGGCCGTCCGCCTGAGAACACCAGCCGGTGGTAGTCGTTCGTGTTACGAATGGAGGATACTTGTGCGGCTGCCTGGCCCGCACAAAGGAAACGAGAGGTAAGTTCTAAATGCGCAGGAGGGATTCTTTTCGGCAGACGTCCCTGCCGCTAATAAACCTCGGCGGGCCGTGAGATGACTGCGGAGGGACTATTGCAAAGCTGCGGACTTGAAACGAAAAGGCGGCAAACGTAATCACCTTTGCGATGTGACCTTGAAAAGCAACGCTCGCCTGCTGCTTATCGGAACCCAGAAATGAAGTGGAAGAGTGGCCGTGCTTTGCGCACCCGCGATGCGAGGAGTGCTCATGGCGCGGGAAGCCCTGATGAGGGGCGTATTGACCCGCGAATTGATGGCCCGCCTGTTCCGGGCAGATCCCGGCCTGGCAGAGCGAAAAACATACAATGGAGTGAAGCGGTGTAAGGTTCAGGCCTGCAGCCAGCGTAAGCACCAAAGCGAGACGAGTTCTCCCTGCCCACCCCATAATTTAACCCCCACGTAAACCTGCTTAACTCTACAGCACAGGTGGGGTTAAATCAAACTCTGGAATGGAATGGGAGCCAGTGCCACGGCATGCGATGTGGGTGGAGAACTTGCCGGCGGCCAAAGAGCGGCTGAGGCGACCGGAACGCGGCCGCGTTGCGGCCAGCGGTAAAATTGCGAGGGGAAAGTTGCCGGGGCAGACGGCTGCCTGCCCCGGCGTGAATGAGGAAACGGGTCAGTAGCTGGGCATGGAGGGATCGACATCGCGCGCCCAGGCCAGCACGCCGCCCTTCAGGTTGTGGATCCGGCGGAAGCCGGCCTGCATCAGGAATTCCACAGCCTTGGCGCTGCGCACGCCGGAGCGGCAGTGCACAACAATATCATCCGCGGAGTTGAGTTCATGCATGCGCTTCGGAACTTCGCCCAGCGGAATCAGCTTGGCGCCCGGAATATTGCAGATATCATATTCATGCGGCTCCCGAACATCCACCAGGACAAAAGGCTTGCTCTCGTCCATCATCTTTTTCACTTCTGTCGCCGTAATTTCCGGCACTTGGGTCTCAGGCACGTGTTCTTCTCCTCGGATTCCACAAAATTCTTCGTAATCAATCAGCTTGGTAATGGTTGGATGCGTTCCGCACACCGGGCACTCCGGATTCTTGCGCAGTTTCAGCTCCCGGAACTTCAGGTGGAGCGCATCAAAGAGCAGCAGGCGTCCGATCAGCGGGTCGCCCTTGCCGAGAATCAGCTTGATGGTTTCCAGCGCCTGCAGCGAGCCTACGATGCCCGGCAGCACGCCCAGCACGCCACCCTCGGCGCAGCTCGGAACCAGGCCCGGCGGAGGCGGTTCCGGATAGAGGCAGCGGTAGCACGGGCCTTCCGGAGCATAGAAAACGGAAGCCTGCCCCTCAAAACGAAAGATGCTTCCGTAGACGTTGGGTTTGCCCAGCAGCACGCAGGCATCATTCACCAGGTAGCGCGTGGGGAAGTTGTCCGTGCCGTCGGCAACAATATCATAATCGCGGAAGATGTCGAGCGCGTTGTCGGAAGTGAGCCGCGTTTCGTACGGAACCACTTCCACGTTGGGATTGATGTCGCGGATGGTGTCGCGCGCAGAATCCAGCTTGAGCCGGCCCACGTCGTCCGTGTCATGAATAATCTGGCGCTGCAGGTTGGTAAAGTCGACTACGTCAAAGTCCACAATGCCCAGCGTTCCCACGCCCGCCGCAGCCAGATAAAGCGCCAGAGGCGTGCCCAGGCCACCCGCGCCAATGCAGAGGACCCTGGCCTGCTTCAGCTTCAACTGGCCTTCCATGGCCACTTCCGGCATAATCAGGTGCCGGCTGTATCGAAGAATCTCATCGTTACTCAGTTGCTCCCTTGGAGCCGATGTTAGTATTGACATTTTTTCCTCTTTGGCTGTCATATCCTTAAAATTCCTGAACCATGCAATTCCCGCCCAATCGGGGGCCGGAATCGCCAATCTTTGCTGCTTTTTCTTTAGATTTCCTGGCCGTGGGGGGATGAGCCCGGAATCCCGTTCTTGCGGGATCCAGGCTAGCTACAGATACAGCGGATCATGGAACCGCCGGCAATGGAGGGAACGATGCTGATCACATCAGTTTCAGAGAGCGGTGTCTGGTCCTTCTGAAGAAAGCGGATATCTTCGTCGTTGAGGTAAACATTCACAAAACTGCGAAGCTTGCCGTCTTCATTGTAAAGGTGCTTGCGCAGATCACCGTATTGCGAAGTCAAGCCCGACAGCGCCTCGCCGACCGTCTTCGCGTCAACTTCCACCGAATCCTTCTTCCCCGTGTACTGCCGCAGAGGGGTGGGGATCACTACTTTTACAAGCATTCTTTCTCCTCGATTCATCGTAAGGAACCGGAACTGAGCATTATACACTAAAAAGTCCACTATATCCTTGGATGAAGATAATGGGCTAAAGTTTCAGCGGCTCAGGGTCAAAATGCGCACGATCTTCCGATAGAACCCAGGAGGTCATTTCAGCGGCCTCGCCACGCTCAACCGAAAGAATAATATAAGAATACCATGGCCAGGCGTGCTCGCGATCATAATTTGACGGCCGCGCCGGATGGTCCGGATGAGAGTGGTAGTAGCCCAGGACGTCCAGCCCGCGATGGCGCGCGTCCTTCTCAACCCGCAGTTGTTGCAGCGGATCAATCAGGAACCGGTTCTTTTCCGACTCGCGGCCGGGATCTTCCAGCGGCAACAGTTCCTGCGCCCGCGCGGAATCATGCCGCAGATTCTGCAGCGGCACGACCTCGGCAACTTCCTTGGCGGCGCCGTCCGCGCGGCCCAGCAGCATCCCGCAGCATTCGTTGGGGTATTCCCGCCTGCCGTGCGAACGGATGCTCTCCAGCTGTTCGGCCTTCAGTTGTATGGCCATTCGGTCCCCTTGCATGGATGAAAAAAGGCGCCGGCAGAAGCGCAGACCTTTCCCGGCAGCGCCGGCAGCTCTCCAAACCCGGAAGGCGCCAGGCTAGCCCGCATTATCCATCATAGAGCAGGGCTCCGTGAAAGGGCACGACTTCAGTCGTGCCGTTGGGAGCGCCTGAAAAGCCCCTATCGGGGCTTCAGCCCCCGAGCGGAGCACTCATGGCGCCGGAACTTTCAGCGGCTAAAGCCGCCTGCTTCGAACCGCCTCTTCGGCACGACTGAAGTCGTGCCCCTTCTCCCCATTCACGGCAACATCCGCCGGTTCATGAATAGTCCAGGCTATGAGCCCGGCGACGCCTCATTCCAGAAGCGCTCACTCAGATACTTGTCGCCGCTGTCGGGGAAGATGGTGACGATGATCCCGCTTTCAGCCTGCCGGGCCACCTTGAGAGCAGCCACCATGGCAGCCCCGGACGAAATACCCACCAGCAGGCCCTCCTCGCGCGCCAGCCGCAAAGCCATGGCGTAGGCTTCTTCCGTGGGAACCTCCACCTCGCCATCGGCCACCGAACCGTCATAAATGCCGGGGACGATGGAAGTGGGCAGGTGCTTCAAGCCTTCCAGGCCGTGAAACGGAGAGTCCGGCTGGAAGGAGATGCAGCGAACATCCGGCTTGAGTTCTTTCAGCCGACGCGCCGTGCCCACAAAGGTTCCGGTGGTGCCCAGGCCCGCCACAAAGTGCGTGATGCGTCCTTCCGTCTGCTCAAAAATTTCGGGTGCGGTGGTCTGGTAATGGGCCCGCCAGTTGGCAGGATTGTTGTACTGGTTGGCGTAAAAATAGGTTTCGGGTTCTTTTTCCGCCAGTTCGCGAACCTTGCGGATGGCGCCGTCAGACCCCTCCATCGGGTCGGTATAGACGATCTCGGCGCCAAAGGCCTGCAGGATGTGCTTGCGCTCCAGGCTCACATTCAGGGGCATAAAGAGCTTGACACGGTATCCCCGCGCCGCGCCGATCATGGCGTAGGCAATTCCGGTGTTTCCGGAAGTGGAATCGAGCACAATCTTGCCCGGCGCCAGCCGGCCGTCCCGCTCTGCTTCCTGAATAATGTTCCAGGCGGCGCGGTCCTTGACAGACCCGCCGGGATTGGCCCACTCCGCCTTCGCCAGGAGTTCCACCTTTGGAAACTCTGCGCAAACTTTCCGCAAACGAACCAGCGGGGTGTTCCCGATCAGCGACAAAACGTCGGTGGGATGTTTCAAACCAGGCTGCAAAACAGCCTCTTTGGATCCTGGTACCATATCGTTAAGCCCTTGAGAATTCTAGGAGGTCGTGTAGCGGAGTGTCAACTGCGCGGTTCGGAAACGGTGGCGGGAGACGGAGCGCGGCGCCGATTTTTCAATTTGTTGTTGAAGGTAACCGGGTTGATAGGACGGTAGAGAATTTCAAAGCGTACGCTCTCTAAATCTTCCTCGTGCAACTCGACAATCTCGTCGAACCCCTCGGAACGGACCGATTCCCGCGCCTGCCGGAACAATCGATACTGCTCCTCGATAACTCTCGGCCCTCCCGGGAGCGGACGGCTCCGGTCACGCTCAAGACACTTTTCAAGCGCGATCTCAAAAAGAAAAAGTTCTGTACGGACTCGGTACTTCCGGCCAATATCCAGCAGAGACTTTCGTGGTCCCGGAGTAACTGCGGTTGAATCAACAACACACAAGCGGTTGATGGACAGGCGCTGACCAATGAGAAAATTTAGAAGAGCAAATGTCTGTGTAGGGTAACGCTGGTCAGTCTCATCATCACAAACCAGTTGCCGGCAAAGATCGGAAGAGACGATATGAGTTGGACGGAAATGCCGGACAGCAAATGCTGATTTTCCACATCCCCCAGGACCACATAAGACAATGACAGATGGTCGAAGCACTCGAATGACCCGTTCTTTTGCAGATAACATCGCAAACCTCGAACGGACATTCTTGCTTTGTTACGAGCCTGCTGCCGTTGGAGCAATACCCGCTCCAGGCCAGCACTGGCTCGTTATGATTTCCTAACCGCTAATCGGCCAGAGGAGCATCACACAAGTGGAGACGCATTGCAAGCTTGCGAGGTTACAAAAAAACGCCACAAAATGTAGCGCCGCCGTCCCGGCGGCAATTTTCAAGGCCGGCAGGATGCCGGCGCTACGAAGACTCGTCAATGTATGATGCAATCCTCAATAATAGTTTCGCAGGCCCTGACCTTCCAGGTTACCGGGAAGCATTTTCGAGGGCGGAGGCGGCGGCTTCGATGGCCTGGGCTTCATCCTCAAGAACTTTTCCTACAATCTCGATCTGCCTTCCGGCTTCGTCCCATTGCCGCTGCTCGATGGCTTCACGAACCGACGGCAGCGTCTTCACGCCGTAACCGGTATAGATTCCGGGGGCGTAAATCTCGTGCCGGTACCAGGCCCTTCCGGGCAGGCCTTCGGGCCGAATCAGCTTCCGCTCGGTCTCGATGATCCGGAGATTGACGCCGGCAAGCGAAGCCTGCTCCAGGGCCGTCCCGCCGTTGCTTTCTGCCGCCTGGAGCGCCCTCTGGTAGTGCCCCGCGCTCAACTCCAGCGCAGCCACCCCGTTGTCCAGCGGCGCAAAATTCAGAAAAGGCGGCATGGATTCGGGCTGGGGAGGAACGTGGGTCTCTTCCGGGTCGGAAGTCGCGGTAAAAACGCCTTCCTTGATCTCCGTGTCCAGCTCCTTTGACTCGGCCTGCTCGTGCTGCAGCAGTTCCTTGAGCTGGTCCACATAGGTGCGGATAGTAGTGGTGAATTCCGAATAATCCAGGGGCAGAATGTCCGCGTCGGCCAGGCGCATGACTGCCGTGCCCACGGTCTGTGCCAGCGCCCGCTCATAGACAAAGTGAGTATCATCAAAGTGGGTATACCAGTAGAAGTCATCGTAAATCGAATGGTAAATGCCCCCTCCGTTGCTCTCACCGCCGTAAAAAAGCACCAGGGAGGCAATCCCCAGGTGGTCGAGAAACACGGTGTAATCGGAGCCTGACCCCAGCGCGCCGATTTTCAGGTCCGGGTCGCTCCGCAGGGCCTGCCGTTCCGCCGGCGTTTTGGCCCGCCGAACCTGCAGGTCCCAGGCCCGCTGCCAGACCGAGATGTTTTTCTCGGGATCCTGGATGTCTCTGGCGACGCCATTGACAAATTTCTGCAGGGTATGCGAGCCTTCTATTCCCAGATAGCCCCGGCTGTTGGAATCCGTGTTGACGTAGACGGCCGCGTGCTCTTCGAGTTCACGGGCGTGTTCTTCCGCCCATTCCGTCGACCCCAGCAGGCCCGGTTCTTCCCCGTCCCAGGCGCAGTAGATGATGGTCCGCCGGGGTTTCCATCCCTGCTTCAGCAACTGGCCGAGGGCGCGCGCCTCTTCAATCAGCGAACTCTGGCCTGAAACCGGGTCCTGCGCTCCGTTCACCCAGGCGTCATGATGGTTGCCGCGGATGATCCATTCGCCGGGGTAAACCGAGCCGGGAATTTTCGCGATCACGTCGTAGATGGGCTTCACATCCCAGTTGGACTTCACGGACATATGGACCGTCACCGGCCCCGGCCCCAGGTGATAGGTCATGCCGAGCGCGCCCCGCCATTCTCCCGGCGCTACCGGACCTTTCAGCGCGTCCAGCAGGGGTTTCGCATCGCCGTAAGAGAGCGGCAGGGTGGGAATGCTGGTGAGGACTTTCAAGTCTTTCAACGGAATCCGTTTGGCGTTTTTGGTGGCGCCAATGCCGGGGGTGAGCGGGTCGCCGGAGTACTGGGTAATGTCCATCACGCTGCCGCGCTGGACGCCTTCCAGCGGGCGGAAGGCCCCCTGGGGGAAAACGTCGCCCTGGTAGTAGCCGTCCCCTTCAGGGTCGGAATAAATCAGGCAGCCGACGGCGCCGTGCTCGGCCGCAACTTTGGGTTTGATTCCCCGCCAACTGAGTCCGTAGCGCGCGATGACAATGGCTCCCTTCACCGAAATCCCCATGCTTTCGAGTTTCTTGTAATCGTCCGGCACGCCGTAATTCACGTAAACCAGCGGGGCGGTCACGTCGCCGTCACTCGAGTAGGCGTTGTAGGTGGGCAGTTGCTGGCCATGCTGGCCGGAAGTGGGGTCCTGCGGCACAGCCGGTTCCTGCATCTTCGCAACAAATTTCGAAGGTGCCACCATTTCCACTTCGCGTTCCTTCGGCGTGGGGAAAAGGACGTAGTAGGTTTCAATGTGGGCGTCGAGGCCGAATTCCTTGAACTTCGCCAGGATCCACTCGGCGTTCGATTTGTCATAGGGAGAGCCCACGTGATGCGGGTAGGCCGAGAGGCGCTTCATGTACGCCCGCATGTTGTCGGGCTCAGGGATGGCCTTGAACTTCCCTTCCCACTCCCGCTCGGCCTGGGAGCTTTGCGCGGAATAGCCCGCCAGCCTGGGCAAATGCTCTTCGGCCGCATTGGCCGTTAGCCCGATCGCGGCAACACACAACATGGCAATGAGTCCTGGACGACGCACGAAACCCTCCCGCTGTGAAAAATCCGAAGCCTTCCCGGCACGGCTGTTCGGCCTCCCTGCTGATGCTCAGTTGTCTTTTGCAAACCAATCAATCTGTGACCGGAGGAAGGCTGATAGTAGCAAATTACCCGCCCTGCCACAAGCCATCTGCAGCGGCGTCAGGGCGTCGATTCCGGTGCCTGCAGGCGGCCCCGTTCCGCGCATCCTCCCGGGGCGCCACCCGCGCCATTTTAACTCCACTCAGCTTCGCTGAACGCAGACCCCAAAAATCGGGGTCTGCGCCAGCCACGGGTGTCAAAATGGCAAGGAAAGCCTGATCGAATAGTGCCGTTGAAGGTGGGCCTGATTAGGCGACGGAAATATCTTTACAAATATACATCTACTTGTATAATAAGTGGTGGTCCGTCCTATGGCTATTTCTTCCAGTGACCAGGCAGCCGGCAGCAGAGGCGCAGCGATGGCATGGGAAGGCGATTCAAAAGAAGTCCTGAGCGGATTTCCCAAAGGCGTTAAGCAAAACCTGGGATTTAATCTAAGGTTGCTCCAACAAGGTTCCGAGCCGATAGGTTACAGGCCATTGCAGTCAATAGGGCGCGGAGTTTTTGAGCTCAGGGATGAGGATGACAGGTCGTGGTACCGCGTAGTTTATCTGTCCAGAATAAACGACGTCATCTACATCCTCCACTGCTTTGAGAAGAAGAGCAGGGCCATGCCCAAAAGGGATGCGGATACGGCCCGACGACGGCTCAAGGCCGTACAGGAACGGTTAAGAATGGAGAAAAAACATGGCAGGCAACTATAACAGGCCAACGCATATTACATACGGAGACGTTCTTGATGACCTGGGATTCTCGCCGGAAGAGGCAACGGCGCTGAAATTCAAAGCTGACTTGTATCAGGCTATTTTAAGGCGCGCCCAAAAATACTCACAGAAAGAACTCCAGGTGATTCTGGGCGAGCCGCAGCCGCGCGTAAGCGAGCTGCTGAATGGGAAGATTGACAAGAAGAGTGTTGACAAGCTATTGAACTATGCAGGCAGGCTTGGCATTGAGGCGAAAGCAAGGTTTCCCCAAACCCACAAAGAAGTGGTTGAGAAAGCTCTCGCAGCGGCTGGCTAATCTTTCATTCCACGCGTTTGTGCCGCGCTTTCCTTGACCCATGGCCGTCTGCAGGCATTGAGCCGCTACGTTTTGACGGTGGATTATCGTGAAGGCTGGGTGCGGATCGAGCCGCCGCAAAAATTATCATCGCCGGGGCCGCAACTCGGCGACAACACCAAACTCCCCGTGCCGCTCGCCTTCCGTTAGGGTCTCTTTATTCCCTTTCCCCCGCCGCCCCCTTCATAGATGCGCCACCCGCGTGTTCAGGCGTGGCTGAACCTGATCACTCTTAGAACAAGGTTGTATAAGGCGTGGCCTGCAATCGAAGGCGCCAGCGACCGCGCTTTGTTGTCTAGGTAGATGTCAACCAGGGAACCGAGAAAGACCTCGACGGCGAATAACACGCTCCACAAATGGCACGCCGCGAATACAGCACTTGAAATTAATGCAGCCCATCGCTGGCCCCAATTCTGACGAAATACCAAATAAAGGTAGCCTCGGAAAAGCAGTTCTTCCAAGAAAGGACCGATCAGGCTATCGACCAGGAGATCGAAGGGCTGCCCGAGGATGCGACCCGTGGGGAGCAGCCCAAGCGTGGGCACATGGTGCGGTGGTCCCATGACCGATCCAAGGCTAACAACACCATATATGAAGCCAAAGTTGGCTCCAGCAAGGGCAATCCCGAGCCCTATCCAGGCGAGTGTTCTCCTGGATCGAAGGACCTCGCGGGATAAGCCGAACTGCCACAGCCGGGGTTGATATTCGTGCTGAAGCACCAGGCAAAACGCGATTGTGGCGATCAGGTAGACTAAATCCCCGCCTCTTTGGGATTCGGAAGCGGGCAGGAGACCATAGAGCCACAGTGAGAAAAGGATGAGGATTAGTCCGGCAAGAATCACCACCTTTATGCTGAGCTTGGGGCCCTCGTGCCCGTCGTCGCCTAACGCTACGGCAAGCCTTGTGTCTCCGTCATAACATGCCGCCGGATGGGTCATTCAGTTTAATGGACCGGAATAATCTTTCCCGGATTTGGCGAGATGCCTGGGCCAGGAGGCACCTTCGGTTGACTAACTATAGGTACGTCCTTCGCAGGTGTTGGTACAGGTATAATCTTATTAGTCGGAGTTGGAGGCCACTGCGGAATTTGGGAAGGTCCCTTGGGACACGGCCCGTATCCTGGCGGAGCGGTGGGACAAAGGGCCGAATTGGCCGCCTTGTTGGCGGCGGTCTTGGTAAGCCGCACGAGTCCGGGCCCATACTCCTTAGCAATCTCGACGATGTCCTTGAGCATGTGTATGCACAAAGTAGGATCTTCCTTACAAACTGCCTTTACGAGCTCATATAAGCCTCTCACTCCTTCGCCCGATTGGTAAAAATTCTGGAACCGGGGACTCGAGCAACCAAGGGGTCCGCAGGAACCACCGATACCCAGCGCTCCCAATTGATCGGCGGCTGTGGGCGGGGTGATGGCGGGGAGCGGGTTCCAGGGGTTCAGCGGGGGAAAGTTGCCTATCATGGGATCGCAGAGCTCTGCGTTGTCACCGCCGATGTCGGGACCTGCACAGCAATTCGGGTCCCCCAGCCACGAGCAACCCGGCGGACCCTGGCACCGGGCGCCCCCGTAGTTGGGATCGGAGGGATCGCTGCAAAAGTCGGCCGGATTCCCCGAGAACAGCCCAAGCGGGTCGGTCAGGCTTGTGGGATTGTTCAGTACGTAAGCATACCGGTTGAGCGACTGCGGATTCATGATGTCGCCGCCCATCGGGTCGGGCGAGAGCCAGCGGCCGTACTGCGATGAGTACTGCCGGTTGAGCGTGTGGTCGAGGCCGGTCTCCGAGTCGCGCTCCATGCCCGCGAATTTGTAGCTGGGCGGGCAGTTGTTGGTGAACACCTTTTCCCCGCCGAAGAGATAAAAGTCCGCATCGAAGCAGGGCGTCCCCGTCGCGTTGGTGATCGAAACTTCCGAGCCCAGCGTGTCCGGGAAATAATAATACACATTCCCGCTCGCATCCCGCCGCGCAATCCGGCTGCCGTCAAAATAGACGTACTCATCGAGCGTGTTTCCGGACGTGTCCGTTTCCGCCAGCACGTTCCCATCCAAGCCGCGCCAGTAAAGCGTTCCGCCCGACTTCTCGACGCGCTCCCCGTTGCCATCGTAAGTATAAGTGACGCCTCCCGCCGACTTCAACAGCCCCGCGCCGTTCCAGACGTAGCTGTAGCTCCCATCACCCGTCATGTTCCCGGCGTTGTCATAGGAGAATCCGCTCGAATTGATCTGGTTCTTGGCGGCGTTGATGCTCAGGTCGAGCGCCGGCGCCGAACACTGGCTCACATTGATGATCGAGGTGTCCTTCAAAAAATAGAATCTCCAGCTTGACCACGGCCGCTTGCCGCCATAACGCTGCGGCTCCGGCACGCCGCCATTCTAACCCCACTCAGCTTCGCTGAACGCAGACATTAAAAATCAATATCTGCGCCACCCGCCTGGTTCATTACTTGATGCGGAGAGCTTGTCTTGCGGACGCGCTGATTCGGGGGTCCCCATTCTGCACGAGGGCTTGTATGGCGTCCTTGTACTCGGCGGAACTTTCGAGAATCCAGAGCGCCCTGCAGCACGCCAGGTAGTCGAAGTAGTCAAACGACTTTGGAGGGCCGTTGGGCGTTGCCAGTTCTGCCTTGTAAGCGTCGTAGGCGGCGCGGAGCGCTGGGATGGCTCGCTTGTCTCCCATTAGTTCGAGGGCCTGAAAAAAGTTGGCCTTGTCCGCATGGCGCTGCCGAACTCTTTCCTCCAGGAACGCTAAAGCTCGATCTCGGTCTCTGTGACTGGGAAGGAGGGGGGCTATTCCCATCCAAATGTAAAAGTCCCCTTGTTCCATCAGAAAGTTCAGGATGCGCTCATCCTCAGGAGTTACTTCGGGTTTAACTGCAAAGGCGTTCGCGAATTCGTTTTTCTCTTCGAAAGAGAGTTCTGACCAGCGCCCGATTATCGAGTCTGCAGAAACTCGGATCCTGTCCGTTAGAAACTTCGACTCATGGTGCATCCCCTTTTGGGACTCGTATTGACACTCGTACACTCGCATCCACTCGGACTCCCGGATAAGCTTACCACGCTGGAACACGTGCCCTCCAATCTACCGCGACCCGAAATTGATCCTTCCCTCGCAGGGCTTGTGGGCCTCTTGAATTCTAGTCTTGATCCCGAGAGTGGGGCATTGGTAATAGCAGACCTTCTGCCACGGCTTCTCGGGGTCGATCGTTTCAGTCCCGGGTATGTTCGTGCATACCTCAAACTTCAGCCCTGCGGCAGAGGGTTGGGCTTTTGCAGGCGCCTGCGGCACGCTTGCAGCGGGCGTCGGACGTACATACTTGTAGAGCTCGTAGGCTCCGAGCCCAATTACCCCCACGGTGCCCACGGCCGCCGCACACGCAACCGGGTTCAGTCCACACGCCTCGACCAGGACCCCAATCTCGCCACCATAAGGTAGCGCCTGCTCAAGCGTGCCAGCCCCTGGTTCGAACCCCAGCGCTCCCAACTGACCTGCGGCCGTGGGCGGGATGATGGGGGGAAGCGGGTTCCACTGGATCGGTGGGGGAAGGTCACCTATCATGGGATCGCAGAGCTCTGCGTTGTCACCGCCGATGTCGGGACCTGCACAGCAATTCGGGTCCCCCACCCACGAGCAACCCTGCGTCGGTGGCCCCGGGCATCGGGCGTCCGTGTAGCCGGGGTCGTTGCACGGGTCGGCTGGATTCCCCGAGTCCAGCCCCAGCGGGTCGGTCAGGCTTGTGGGATTGTTGGCGGGTGGCGCAGATTCGTGCTTTGTCGAGTCTGCGATCCCGCGCAGCGGGACGTTTCTGTTTGTCATGGCATCCGATCCATCGCGATGATCGAGGCGTCCTCCAGAAAATAATACCTCCAACTTGACCATGGCCACACGCGATCGTGGCACGGGCGTCCCGCCCGTGGATTAACATGGCCAGGATGGCCATGCCACATGCCGCCATTTTAACCCCACTCAGCTTCGCTCAAACGCAGACATCAAAAATCGATATCTGCACCACCCGCCCGTTTGCCCGCCCTTTACGGTGTCATGAATGCAAGCGACAACCACAGCCCCAGCAGCAGGGCGCCTGACAGCACAGCCCACAAGCGGCCCGTTCCTCTGCCGAAAAGCAAGAGAGCGAGTCCGCCGATTGTCATCCAGAAGCCGACCCGAATCCAAGGGATCCCCAGCCAACCATCAGGCATTCGGGCGGCGTCCACACAGAATCCTAGATAAGTCGCGAGGGCCAAGGTAATTAAAAAAAGTCCGCAATTGAACGCAAGGTGCCGACCCCCAGCGAGAAAATGCAACTCCTGGCCGCGCGCCCTTACCCACGCAACGATCAATGGTGCTAGCGGAAGGACCGCCAACGCCCCGAAGCGCCAGAGCAAGTCTATTCTCATGACACCCCCAATATCGCACATGCCGCGTGCTGCGCCCCAACGTCCCGGTCAACGTGGAACGGCGGGTGGCGCCCCGATAGATCGGGACGTTCTCGCGAAGCGAGACATTCTTATTGAGATTCATATCCGCCATCCTGGTTTGCGCGCGCCCAGTATAACACCGGGAAAATGAATTCAACTCGCGTGCCGCATCCATTCTCGTATGCGGCGCGCAGGCGCCACGCGGCTCAGCGGCTAAAGCCGACACACTTTTTCAGGCGTTTGCGGCACGAGTAAACTCGTGCCCTTTCTCCCGGCAGGGCGATCGTGGCACGGGCGTCCCGCCCGTGGATCAACATGGCCAGGATGGCCATGCCACAGGCGAATTGAAAACTGGGAGGCAGTGAGATGACGGATGAAGTGTGAAAGCCTGCCGCCGGTTCCAATCGCTCCATCGCAATTCCCTCAATCAGCCAATTCTTAAGAGACCCCTCACCCGCCCCGGCTCTGCGGGGCACCCTCTCCCCACGGGCGAGGGCTAACATTGCTTGATGGCTGCTTGCGCGGCCACCCTCTTCCCGCGGAGGGGGTTTTGATTCTTTTTGATGAGCGGCCTTTTTCGGCACGAGTAAACTCGTGCCCTTTCTCAACAAACCACGCGGCACGCGTGGTGCCTATGTCTTTCGCCCCGGCCGGGGCCGGGGAAGATTTTGAGGCCGATCGAATCCCACGGCTCACGCGGTGGGCTAAAATCTTTCGGCCCTCCGGGCCTGGGGAGAGCAGAAGGCAGAAGGCGGAAGGCAGCAGGCAGAAGGCAGCAGACAGAAGGATGAAGTGTGAAGGATGAAGGATGAACAAGAGCAGCGCCGGGTGACGAGCCGGGTTGGAGCGATTCAAGGTTGCAGATGGAAGAGGAGGAAGCCGATCGTCGTGGTCGCAACGGGCAAAGCCGCACGATGCTGCGCCGCGGTTATGGCACAGATGAATCCGCGCCCTTTCCCGGAGATGCCGGCGGCGAAGGCGCAATGCCTTTAAGCCCCCGAAAGGGGGCGGAAGACTTTAGCCCATGGCGCGAGCCATGGGACAGCAGACCGCAACATGCAAGCCCAGCCCCGGACGGGGCGAAAGACAGCGGCTAAAGCCGACATCCCGATTGCAGGCGTTGACGGCACGAGTAAACTCGTGTCCTTTCTCCTCAAACCAGGCGCAGAGCACAGTTTCGCGGGTGGCCACACAATGTCTTTTCCCTATTCGCTACTCCCTGCTCGCTACTCGCTGTTCCCTACTCCCTACTCCCTACTCCCTACTTCCTACTTCCGCTTTCATTCATAACAACCCTCACCCCAGCCGCGCGCCAATTATCGTGACCGCATCTTCCGCGAACGGCGATACAATACTGCGCTGATATGAAAAAAACATCGACAGAAAGCAAACCATCTTCTCTCAACCGCCGGACGTTTCTGCAAACGGCCGCGGCGGGTTCGCTGGCTCTGGCCACGGCTGAGGCCGCTCAAAGGCCAAAAAAAATCACCCGCACCAGCCTGATCCGGGCGGGCCTGATCGGGCGCGACGGGCATTTTGGCATCATGCTCAACAGCATTCCGCGCCTCAAAAACGTGGAGTGGGCGGCCTACGCCAAAGGCGAGCCCGGCGAGAACACGGCGTGGATACAAAAACAGCGCGCCTGGACGAAGAAGACGCGCGTCTATGCGCACTACCAGGAAATGCTGGAGAAAGAAGAGCTGGACGTGGTGGCGGTCTGCCTGCCGTTTTACGAGAATGCCGGGGCGGCGATGGCGGCGGCGCGGCGCGGCATCAACGTGCTTTCTGAAAAGCCGGCGGCCACCACGCTGGAGGACCTGGGGCGCCTGGAACAGGCGGTGCGCGAGGCGGGAATCCATTACAGCATTATGCTCGACATGAGGGGCATGCCCATCTTCCAGGCGGCCCACAAGGCCGTGCGCGGGGGCGCGGTGGGCGAACCCATCCTGGTGACCGGGCAGAAGTCTTATATCTGGGGCGAGGAGAGGCCCTGGTATTACAAGCAGCGAAAAACCTATGGCGGCTCGATCGGCTGGGTGGGTATCCACGCGCTCGATTATATGCGCTGGGTGAGTGGGCAGGATTACGCCCGCGTGGCCGCCTGGGAGGGCAATAAGGCACACCCCAATTACCCCGGCTGCGAAGACCACGCCGGGCTCGTCTTTCGCCTGGCCAACGGCGGTACCGCAACCTGCCACCTGGATTTCCTGCGGCCGGCGAATGCCGCGACCCACGGCGATTCCAGGCTGCGCGTGGCAGGAAGTGAGGGCGTCCTGGAAGCGTTTGAGGTGGGCGAGAGGGTGAGCCTGATCAGTCCCAAAGGCAAAACCGGCGACCTGACCCTGCCGGCGGCCGTTGACCTGTTCGAAAAATTCGTTGGGGCAATGCGCGGCGAAGGCGAACCGCTGGTCTCGGCGGAAGATTCGCTTTCCATAACGCGCGTCTGCCTGAAAGCCCGCGAAGCCGCCGACCGGGAGTCCTGGACGAAGATTTAGGGGCGGCGGGAAGCGGAGGGACTTGCGGGGCCACGCCGAGGTAAACTAGCGTCGACAAGTAGGCTATTTTTCGCCTTTTCTTCGCCACAAATGAGACGCTTGGGCCGTTTTGGACAAAAATTCCAAAAACTGTAAAGCATTGATAATACAGTATTTATTTGATTTGTAATTGGCCTGCGAATGGAATCGCTGCAAAATGTGTCCAATTTTGAAACAGTGTGTAAAAATTACAATTAACCCGTTTGCTGCGTTTTAGCTCAGCGCCCGGCAGACTCTGCGCCCGCCCCCGCGGGCTTCCCGGGCAGCGCAAAGGCCATCAGCCGGTCCGCCGCCGCCACCACCACGTACTGGCGGCCGTCCAGCAGGTAGGTCATGGGCGAACTCTCCATGCGCCCGCCGGCGTTCAGGTGCCACAAGGTCTTGCCCGTGGCCGGATCAAGCGCCAGCAGGTTGCCGGAGTTATCGGCGGTAAACAACAGGTGGCCGGCGGTCGAGAGGTTGCCGGCACTCGAGCCACCGCGGCCCTGTTCGTGCGTCCAGGCGATCTTGCCCGTCTTGTAATCGATGGCCCGGGTGGCGGTATCATCCCACAGGCCACGGTCGCGCCCGCCCCATCCTTCGGCCTTGCCGCGCGCCGTCAGGTAGAAGATGCTGAAGGTACGGGTGGCGGTGATGTAGAACAGGCCGGTCTGCGGATCGAAGCTGGGAGCCATCCAGTTGGTGCCGCCGCCGCTTGCGGGTTCGACCAGGGCGCCGTCGGGCGAAGGAGCCATGTGCGGTTTGGGAATGGGATGTCCCTGGGCGTCATAGGAAGAAGACCACGTCTGGTCGATGAATGGCGCGGTCAACAGGTGCTTGCCGCTGGTGCGGTCGAGCAGAAAGAAGAAGCCGTTGCGAGCGGCCTGCGCCAGCAGGTGCGTGGGCTTGCCGTTGAACTCTCCGTCGAAGAGCACCGGCATTTCCACCGAGTCCCAGTCATGCACGTCGTGCGGTGAAGTCTGATAGTGCCACACCAGTTTGCCGGTGTCGGGATTGAGCGCCACAATCGAGCAGGTGTAAAGGTTCTCGCCGGGCCGCGCCGAACCCACCAGCACCGGATTGGGATTGCCCGTGCCCCAGTAGAGCAGGTTGAGCTCGGGATCATAAGTGCCGCTCATCCAGGTCATGCCGCCGCCGTGACGACGGGCTTCCTCGCTGGGCCAGGTGTTGGCGCCGGGCTCGCCTTTGTGCGGCTCAACCCACCAGCGCCACTGCAGCTTGCCGGTCACCGGATCGATGGAATCAAGGAAGCCGGGGATGTCCGTGACATCGCCGGAGACGCCCACGATCACATGGTCCTTCACCACCAGCGGCGACATCGTGGCAAAGTATTGGAGGGCGGCGTCGGCGAGCCTGACGATCCAGACGGGCTTGCCGTCTTTGGCGTTCAGGCAGACCAGGCGCGCGTCAGGCGTGGTGAAGTAAAGGCGGTCGTGCCACATGCCGACTCCGCGGTTGCCGATGTGGTCGCCTTCGGACTTGCGATAGTAGTGCCAGATCTCGCGTCCCGTGCGGGCGTCAACGGCCCAGACGTTGTCGGGCACGCTGAAATAGAGAATGCCGTTCGCTTCCAGCGGAGTGGACTTGATGCCCTGCGTGCCGGTGGCAAAAAGCCACTTCAGCGCCAGCGAGTGGACGTTCGAGGCGTTGATCTGATCCAACGTGCTGTAGCGGCGCCCGGAATAGTCTCCGTTATAAGTGGGCCAGAAGGTGGTGGGCGGCTCCAGCAGAGCTTTTGCAGGCAGTCCCTGCGCCCGCGCGCCGGCTGCGGAAAACAGCAGGCAGCAGGCCGCGGTCAGAACACATCCGGCGATTCGGCGCAAAGAGCGACGCCCGAAAATTCCCGGGCTCATGGTGCGACGGCGTGTCATCAACAACGTCCTCATTTCAAGGTTTCGAGATATGCAAAGAGATTGTGCACGTCCGCCTGGGTCACCTCGTCAAGCAACTCGCGATGCGCGGCAAGCGGATCATGAACGCTCACCTTGACCTGATCGAGCGCGAAGGAACGATACCATCCGGCGGAATCGTGCAGCGACACGGTGAACTCATCCAGATGGTCGAGCGGACCTTCGATGGTTTTTCCGGAAGGCAGCGTCACGGTCACCGTCCGGTGGTCCGCGCCGCCTGGATAAAGCATCATCGCTTCCAGGTCCAGCGGAGAATTCCTGGTTGCCACGTGCGCCAGGTCGCCCGTGGGCGAATGGCATTCTTTGCACTTCCCCGCTCCGTTGAAGTACGCCTTGCCGGCAGCGGCGTTGCCGGTCAGCATCCACTTCAGAGCGTAGTTCGCGGGCAGACGCGCGGACGCCAGACCCTGCGCCTGGCGGTAATGCAGAAACGCGGCGATCTCCTCAATCTGCGCGTCGCTCATGTGGAGCGGCGGCATGCCTTTGCTTGGCCGGCCGTTCAGGATGACCGGACCAATCTGATTTCCGCCCGCGTCGTGCGCCACCAGCGCCGAGCGCACCAGGTCCGGACCGCGCCCGCCCGTGGCATCCTCTCCATGACAGAAGGCACAGTTCCCGTCAAAAGCCTTCTTGCCGCTCTCCACCGCGGCAGAGGGCTTCTCCTGCGCAAACACCGGCAAGGCCGCCAGCGCGACCATGACAAAGGCCAGCGCAAACGGCAAAGCTCTACAGAATGCGCGGGCCGTTTGCACTCTACTTTTCCTCACATTCATTCGTACCATCTCACATCGTGGTTTCAGCGCCGGCCAATAGCTGCGGCAACGTTCGTTGGGGCGCAATTCAGCGACAGTTGTTGAGCGGCGTGTTTCATTTCCTGGTTGATTTGCTATAAAGCCCCGGAGCCAACTCCTGTTGGCAACAACGAACCACAACCAGCCGCAAGAAAGGCGTAATGATACTGCTAATTCCTAATGTACGCCAGCCCGAAATCACCAATGCTGTGGTTGCGCTGTAGCGGAATCGAAGTATGCTGCAGGAGGGAGTCGCATACATCGCCAAAACCGCGACGTATTTGCGACCGGCGGAGAACGCTACAAATCCTGGAGTTCGAAGGCCCATTAGAAGAGCGCAAGATTCAATCGTTTGAAATTTCAAAGAAATATGCGGGAGGACTGAGGCTATGCCATGTGAAGTGAACCGCCGGGAATTCCTTGCACTTGCCGTCGCGGGTCTTGCCCTTCCGAAGCTCCCGCGGCTGATCATCGACACTCACCTTGAAATCTGGACTTTCAATCCGAAGTTCCCGTTTCACGATCCTGAGCACCCTGATCTCAAGCGAGTGCCGGTAGAAGCACCCGTCGAAAACGAAGTGGCGGAGATGCGAAAATTCGGCCTGAAATACGCGGTGCTTATTAATCCGCGCTATTACGGGTGGGACAATTCGTACGTCAGCCACTCTCTGCACAAGTACCCGAATCTGTTTGTGGCGCACGGTCTGATCAATCCGCTGGGTCCCGATCCGGCCGGCCGTTTGCGCTATTGGATGGAGGAGCATGGCTTTCAGGGGATGCGGTTCAGCCCGCTTTACCAACCGAATTCGACCTGGCTAAACTCCAGAAGCCAGTATCCTTTGTGGAGAGAAGCCGAACGTTTAAAAGCTGTCTTCAACTTTTATATCCTTCCCCACCAGATGCCGATGCTCGAAGACATGGCTGGCCGTTTCCCCGGCGTTAAAATTGTCGTCGATCACCTCGGAGAACCGAATTTGAGGGCCGGCGACCCGTGGGCTGACTTTCGGAAAATGTTCCGGCTAAAGCGCTTCCCGCAGGTCTGGGTGAGCGCTTCAGAACCCTATGAAATTTCGCTGACCAAGAAGTATCCCTATCGCGATACCCTCCCCTTCTACAAAGCGACCTACGAAGAGTTTGGCGCGAAAAAACTGATTTGGGGCACAGGATACCCAATGCCGCGATGGGAGCTGCCGATGAATAAAGAGCTAGACTTCGTTGACCACGTCTGCGACTTTTACACGGATGAAGACAGGGAATTAATCCTGGGAAAGAATGCTCTCCGCATCTGGAATTTTCCAAATGCTCGATAGCACGCCAACAGTTTTCAGCCGGCGTGGATTTTGGTTGGCGGCTGGACACGCGCTGAGATCAGACGTGAAGAGCCTCTCATACCAGTGCAATAAGATTTTGGTGAACGGACAATGAGATATTACACGTGTAAAGCTCTCTTGTTGGCGGTGACGTTCCTTGTGGGATTGAGTGCTCCTGCGCAGTCGGGAGCTGAGGAAACTCAGGCAAAACTGGATTCCACCGTAAATCAGTATACCCTCTCAGGGGACGGGATGATAAACGCCCTTGCGAAGATTGCTGAACAATTCGAACTTCCCATGGGCATCGAGTGGGTCGAGGATGGACAAACGCGCCGAGGGTTGAGCCTCACATGGAAGGCTAACACCGTGCGAGGCGTCCTTAACGCGGTGGTGAGTAGTTACAGAGGTTACTCGTGGCGAGTGCAAGATGGCATAGTCCACGTGTTCCGGCGTGACCTGATAAATGCCAGTGGCAACTTCTTGAACCTTAAGGTTCCCAACTGGTTCGAGGCGCACGACCGTGTAGGAGGAATGATCAGTCAGGACTTGCAGCTTGCTCTGGAAAATATCATTTCACCGCGCAAACTGTCTCCGGGTGGTGGGGTAGGATTTTCGTATGCCACTAACCTGCAAGAGAAGCCGCTAACCCTGGCGCTGCGCGGCCTGACTGCAAGGGAGGCGCTGGACAAACTCGTAGATGCGTCCGAGCACAAAATATGGGTGGCAACCTTCTCGGGAACGCACGCACGCACGCCGACCAGGTTTTACCGCTCAGTGACTCTGTGGCACCGCAAACCATTTCCAGATAGCGACCAGCCCGTGTGGGATTTCCTCACCTGGCCCGGGTTCGTCCGGATGTCAACGCCCGGGATGTAGCTTTAGGCATGAGGGGCTCGCGCAGAGGCGAATTTCGACCTCTGCGACTTCACCGGCATGTCTTCAGACTGCGGGTGGTTCTAGCCCGTACATGGTCATCAAGCAAACGGCCAGACGCGCTCGACGGTTTTTGAGAGGATCCAGCTCTTGTCTCTCTCGTTGAGGAACTTCATGTCGTCCCGAACCACGGCCAAAGTCTTCTCGTAGGTCGTCCAGCGTTTACAGACAGGCCAATCCGTCCCCCACATCAGCCGCTCAGGGCCGTAAACCGCGTAAAGGCGCTTGACGTATTCCTGCGCGTCCAGCCACGGATAGGGCTGCCGGGAAATCGACCAGGTGTGCGAAATTTTCACAAACACCCGCGGAAAGCGCGCAAGCGCGATCAACTTATCCAGTTCCTTTGGCTGGTCAACGGGGCAGTCGGCCATGTGGTCAATCACCACGTCGAGCCCGGGACATTGGTCCATCAAAGGAACCAGGTCTGGCATTCGCGTGATGGGCGCGTAAATCTGCATCGGCACTTTGAGCGACTGCGCGCGCTTCCACAGGGGCGGCATGAGAGGCCCCCTGATCCAATCGCCGCTGGCATCGGCGGAGGGACTGAGCCGCACCCCATGGAATCCCTGCTCGGTGAGCTTTGAAAGTTGATCGGGCGCGGCGGGATCGGCCGGATTCACTCGGCACACAGCCCTGAAGTAAGGCTTGTGTTTCCTCATAGAATCGAGAGTGTAGCGATTGTCCCACCGATAACCGATGAACTGCACCAGCACCGTCCGCGCAACGCCATTGGCCTTCATCAGGTCCAGGAGCATGGATGGAGTCTCATTGTCTTTGGGCGGCTCGGTTGTTTCCCTGGCCCACGGGTAGCGCGGGTCGTTCACCCAGACGTGGACGTGAGGATCGAGAATGCGATACTTGGGCGCGGGTTTCGGCAAGGCCATCACGAGAGCTCCAGCAATAAAGTCGCGGCGCTTCATAAGTAAATCGGCTCCAATTTCCTGACGACGTAGGCGCCACACCGTTCGTAGTCGGCAAGCGGCCCCTTCCGCGCAGTGTCCAGGTCTACGCATACCCAACTTTTGTAACTCACACTCTTCAGAACACGGTGGCACTCCGGGAAATTAACTTCGCCGTCGCCGAGGTCATAGATGCTGTCAAAAAAGCGCGCGCTCGCGGAATCCTTCGGCAGCACTTTTCCGTTCGGCAGCACCCAGTCCTTTGTGGGCGTCGTCCACCGGGCATCCTTGTAATCGAGAAAATGGATGCGGCGTTTGTAGCGGCTCAAAGTTTTCACAACGTCACAGCCCGCAAGATACAGATGGGCCGTATCGGGCGAGAGGCCGAACAGCTTTGGGTTGGTCATGGCCATAAACCGGTCAACCTCTTCCTGAGATTGGACCATCTGGCCAAGATGATTGTGCAGCCCGGCCGTGAAACCCATCTCGCCCGCCAGCTCTCCGACCTGGTTACATCGGGCACACAACTCCCGAAAGGCGGCGGCGGTATTCGCCCCCGGCGTGGTACGCCCCGGCGAGAAAACCACCAGGTGGCTGGCGCCAAAATCGGCCAGAAACTTCATCGTGGTCCGCGCGCTTTCCAAAACCTGCCGGCGCCGGGCCGGATCACAAAGCGCCCCACCCCAGGAAATCGTCACCACGCGAAGGTCCCGCTTTGACATCTCGCGGTGCATCTGAGCTTCCGTCAATCGGTAGCGCTCGAGCATGCGCGGAAATCCCGTCAGCCGGACGCCGGTGAAGCCCGTCTCTTTCATCACATCGAGAATGTCCGTGAAGCGGCAGGGAGGATAGTGGTCCCACAGCCCGGAAGAAAGCGCCCACTTCACGTTCCGGTTCGCCGGCAGGGGTGTTGCGGCGGCCAGCGTAGCGTAGAGAGCCGGGATGGCAGCCAGGAAAGCTCGGCGGTCCATTTCCATAGTGCGCCACATCATATGAGCCTCTGTGCCGAGTGTCAACTGCCCAAGCCGCAGCGTACAAAATCCCTCTCGCTTCGCGGGAACGCATACACTACAATGCCAGCCAATGCTCCATCTGCCGGTGGGGCTCGCGGCATTCCTGACGAATGAGGAGGACTCATAACATTGAATCGAGCTCTCAGTGTGGCGCTTATTGCCGGCATAGCTGCAGGTTGGGGGATGCAAAGGATTCATGCGCGTCCTGCTCAAGGCAAAGGGAGACAGGCAGAGGTTCCTTTTGAGCACGTGATCATTGACAGCCACGCGCCCTTGAATCAATGGGCCATCGGAGTCGGGGACATTAACGGGGACGGCCAGGTGGACGTGGTGAGCTCCGGAGAGGGACCGATGGAACCTGGAGCTACCGGCAAAAAGGGCGGCCTTTACTGGTACGAATATCCCAATTGGACAAAGCACGTGATTGATGCCCGCGGCACCTTCGCGGATGACATGCAGGTGGTCGACGTGGATGGCGACGGAGATTTGGATATCGTAGTGCCGGAAGATTCCACTTCACAAGTCAGGTGGTATGAAAACCCCGGGCCGGGAGGAAATCCGGCGACGGATCCCTGGAAGATGCACGTGATCGGCAGCTACGCGAAACTTGGGTTCGAGGAAGCTCATGATGTGGAAGTGGCCGATCTCAACAGCGATGGGAAGGTTGACGTCGTCATCGCAAACCAGAAGTGGATATCTCCGCGGCCGGTGAACCAGGAGGAAACTGCGGTTTTCTTCCAGAACAGCCCCGATTCGTGGACGCCAGTCGTGGTCTCAAAGACTTATGGAGAGGGAACCTGCATAGCCGACCTCAATGGCGACGGACGCCCCGATATCGTTAAAGGCGGGTGGTGGCTGGAAAACCCAAAGGATCCGGTTCATGACAAATGGCCGCAACACTGGTTTTACAAAGGCTGGCCGGACCGCGCCGGGGTGACCGTGGCTGACATCAACCAGGACGGCAGGCCCGATGTAGCTCTTTCAGCCGCAGAAACGCCAGGCCGGCTTTCGTGGTTCGAGGCTCCGCCAGACGCTGTTCACGGCAAGTGGGTGGAGCACCTGGTCGCCGACCATGTGGATTATGCGCACACCTTCAAAGTAGCGGACATTAATAATGACGGAATGCCCGATATTGTTTTCGCGGAAATGCAGGACTCTGTGAAGAAGCGTGTAGGGTTCTTTTTGAACCAAGGCAAGGGGAAAAGCTGGAAGCTGCAAGTGGTGGCAAAAACAGGATCGCACAACATCCGGGTAGCCGACGTTGACGGGGACGGAGACATCGACATCATCGGAGCGAACTGGAACACCAAGACCGACCCCAACCATGCGCCTCTGGAAATGTGGAGAAACCTTCTGATGGACCGGCGCAAAGGCCGTCACTGACTGGCGTGAGACCCAAACATTGGTCTCGAGTGCCTGCACCACGCGCATGAAGTCCTGTCAAAGTGCAACCGCTGGGTGTTGATGGCTCGCCCGGCGAATCTCACGCAAGCATCGGCCTGTGATGCTACAATGGCGGCAGCTTAATTCCATGCCGACCTCGACGGACCTTTACAACCGCTGGCTTGCCGATACTCGAAAGCATCCCTTTGCCCACGCCGGTGACCGGATTGGGGCGGCCGTTTCCGGCGGGCCGGATTCCGTTCTGATGCTGGATTTTCTGGCCCGGATGGCGGGCAAGGTGGGATTTCAACTGGCGGTGGTGCACTTTAATCACCACCTGCGCGCTGAGGAATCGGACGGGGATGAAAGCTTTGTCCGTGAGTTGGCGAAGCGCTACGGCGTTCCCTTTTTTCGCGGGGAAGCCCGGGTGGCTGAGGAGGCCCGCAAGCTCCGCCGGAACCTGGAGGCCACGGCGCGCGAATTCCGCTACAAGTTCTTCCTGGGGCTCATCCGGCAGGGGAAAGTAGATAAGGTGGCAACTGCGCACACCCTGGACGATCAGGCCGAAACCGTTCTTTTGCACATTCTGCGGGGGACGGGGACGCGGGGACTGGGAGGGATCCACCGCAACCTCGGAAATAAAGTGGTGCGCCCGTTCCTGAGCCTGACCCGCGCCGGGATCGAAGAAGAGATTCGGAAACGGGACCTTCCCTTTCGGGTGGATGCCACTAATCTTGACACGCGTTTCCGCCGAAATAAAGTTCGGAGAGAACTCCTGCCGATACTGGCAAAGGAGTACAACCCGGAAATCAAGCGTCTTCTGAGCGAGATGGCCACAAGAGCTCGCGAGGATGAAGCCTGGCTCGACCAGCAGGCGCGGGAACGCGCCGGGGCCTGGCGGCTGCGCGAGCACGGCGCCGAAAAGATTTCGCGCACGGCCCTGCGGAACATGCCGCCGGCGCTGGCCCGGCGGGTGCTGCGGCAGATGCTCTCCGAGGTGGCAGGCAGCCTGGCTGGTGTCACCCATCGGCACATTGGGGACATCTATCGTTTTGCGCTGGAATCGCAAAGTGGCAAAAAGCTGCAATTGCCACGAGGGCTGGTGGCGGAGATTGAGTTCGACTGGCTGATTTTCTCCAGGGAATCGGGAAACGGAAAACTGCTGGAATTCGTCTACAATGTTGAAGTTCCGTGCACCCTTGAGGTGCCGGAGATTGGCCTGAGCATGGCATTCAAAATAGTTGGCGCTGAAGACACTGATCGGGGATATAATGGCGGGGAGTGGCCGAACTTGGACCCGCTAAAAATGCCGAAAGGTTTGATCCTTCGGAACTGGCGCCCAGGAGACCGATACTGCCCATCGGGCTCTCAGAAAAACGTCAAACTAAAGGAACTTTTCCGTCGGTATCGTGTACCCCTGGGGGAAAGAACGCACAGGCCGGTTCTGGACAGCGAACAGGGAATTGTGTGCGTTCGCGGTTTGCCGGCAGCCGCGTGGGCGGCGGTGAATAAAGACACCGGCAGGATCCTGGTGATCCGCGAAACCCGCATGGCTTAAATCACGAAATTGTGCAGAATTCGTATTATGATGATAATGACGGCGATGTTCAGGGGCTTGGGCACACCGGGGAAGCCGTCTGGTGCATCCAAATATGATAGGGCCAGGCAACTTTTGCGCTCCCCGGAAGTGGGGCTGGAGGTAAATCGTGAATTCGGCGGTTAAAAACATAATTTTCTGGGTGGTCATGGTCGTCACCGCGCTGCTCATCTGGGCGGTTGTACGGTCGAGCACCGGCGAGCACGTCAGCAATTATACCTTCACCCAGTTTGTCAACCAGGTGGATGGCGGGAACGTTCAGGAAGTGACCGTTGCAGGCACCGATGTAACGGGCGTTCTGAAGAAGGACAACGCGAAGTTCAAGACCACCATTCCTCCCAACTATCCCGACCTGTACAAAGACCTCCTGAGCAAGGACGTCAGGGTCACTGTCAAGAGTGAGTCCGGTAATTCCTGGATGACCTGGCTGGCCAATGGGCTTCCGCTGATATTGCTGATCGGCCTGTGGATTTTCTTCATGCGCCAGATGCAGAGCGGCGGCAACAAGGCTCTCTCCTTTGGCAAGAGCCGCGCGCGGCTGCTCTCAACCCAGCACAAGAAGATTACCTTTAAAGACGTGGCCGGCGTGCAGGAAGCCAAGGAAGAGCTCACGGAAATCATCGATTTCCTCCGGGAACCCCAGAAGTTCCAGAAACTGGGAGGGCGCATCCCCAAGGGCGTTCTGCTGGTGGGCTCGCCGGGAACCGGAAAGACCCTGATGGCCCGCGCCATCGCCGGCGAAGCGAACGTACCCTTCTTTTCCATCTCCGGATCGGATTTTGTGGAGATGTTTGTGGGCGTGGGCGCGTCGCGCGTGAGAGACCTTTTTGAGCAGGGCAAGAAAAACGCTCCCTGCATTATCTTCATCGACGAAATTGACGCCGTCGGCCGCCATCGCGGCGCCGGACTGGGCGGAGGCCATGACGAACGCGAACAGACCTTGAACCAGCTGCTGGTTGAAATGGACGGATTTGAATCGAACGAAGGCGTCATCCTGATCGCCGCCACCAACCGGCCCGACGTGCTGGACCCGGCGCTGCTGCGCCCCGGCCGCTTTGACAGGCGTGTGATTGTTCCGCTCCCGGACGTGAAAGGCCGCGAAGCCATCCTGAAAGTCCACACCAAGAAGATTCCGTTGTCTGAGGACGTGAACCTGGCCGTGCTGGCCCGTGGGACACCGGGCTTTTCCGGCGCGGACCTTGCCAACCTGGTGAACGAAGGGGCCCTGCTGGCGGCGCGCCAGAACCGCAAACAGGTGAGCATGGTGGACATGGATACGGCAAAGGACAAGGTGCTGATGGGGCCGGAACGGCGGTCGATGATCCTTTCCGACGAGGAAAAACGCAACACCGCTTTTCATGAAGCCGGCCACGCGCTGGTAGCCTCGTTGCTGCCCAACGCCGACCCGCTGCACAAGGTCACCATCATCCCGCGTGGCATGGCGCTGGGCGTCACCATGCAACTGCCGCTGGATGACAAACATACCTACACACGTGATTTTCTGGAAGCCCAGCTGGCCATCATGATGGGCGGGCGCGTGGCGGAAGAAATCTTCCTGAACCACATCACCACGGGCGCCGGGAACGACATCGAACAGGCCACCGGCATCGCGCGCCGCATGGTGTGCGAGTTTGGCATGTCGGACCTTGGGCCGCTGGCTTACGGCAAGAACCAGCAGGAAATCTTCCTGGGGCGCGACCTGGCAACCCAGCGCGACTTCAGCGAAGATACGGCCATCAAGATTGACCAGGAAGTGAAGAAGTTTGTGACCACGGGCTATCAGCGCGCCAAAGACATCCTGAACACCCACCGGGACGTGATGGCGCGTATTGCCGAAGCGCTTCTGGAACGCGAAAGCCTCGATGCCGTTGACATGAAGCTGCTGATCGAAGGCAAGCCGCTGCCTGAACTGGTAAAGCCCGTGCCACCCCAAACGGGTGAAGAGGAAACCACGGAAGTGCTGAAGCCTCAGCCTGCCGGCGGCGTTCCGGGCCGCGAGCGGCCGCAGCCCGCGTAAATCTCCTGCCCACCACTGACGATCATCACCAGCGGCCGTGCGCATAGCCTCGCCTCAATGTTTTCCCCGCCTGGCCGCCAATCCCCGTATAATGGCTCTCTCACAAAAGACGTTTGGGACCCGACCTCGCTCAAAAAGGATGCGTGAAATATGTCACCAGCAGACGTTGAACTTGGACCCTCGTGGGAAAATCCCGTCAGGAAATCGCTGGCTGAAGGCCGGCCGGTGGTGGGAATGACGGTCTCGGTTCCCAGCGTGGAAGTCGCCGCGCAGGGAGCGAACCTGGGCTTTGACTTTCTCTGGATCGAGATGGAACACAGCCCGACCACACTGGAAACCCTGAGAAATATGGTACTGGCAACGAGAGGGCTTCCGGCCGTACCCTTCGCCCGCGTTCCCGTGAACGAATTGTGGATGGCCAAACGCGTGCTGGACGCCGGTGTGCTGGGCGTGATCTTTCCCTTTACCAGCACCCCCGAACTGGCGCGCCAGGCGGTGGCGGCGTGCAAGTACCCGCCACACGGCGGTCGCGGCTCCGGAGCGGGTCTGGCCACGTTCCGCTGGCCGGCGGCGGAAGGTTACCACGACTTCGCCGACCGAAACGTGATGGTGATCGCCAACATTGAAGAGGCCAAAGCGGTCGAAAACATCGACGCCATTGCCTCAACGGAGGGGCTGGATGTGCTGTTCATCGGCACCAGCGATCTCGCCTTTTCGATGGGATTTCGCGGCAAACAGGACCATCCGCGCGTGGAGGAAGCGGTGGACGAAATAGTGAAGGCCGCAAAAGAACACGACAAGGTGGTCGGCGCTCCAGTGGGCAGCTCCGAGCAGATGAGGAAATATCTGGAGCGGGGTGTGCTCTTCTTTCAGGCCGGCACAGAGTTGCGGCTGATGGCGGCCGGCGCCCGGCAGTTTCTGGAACCACTGGGGAGACCCGCCGCCCCATCAAGAACCCAGCCGCTCTATTAATCAGGCGTCCAGGCCACCGATGGCCAGAAGCCGTGCTTCCGCTCAATCCAGGATTTTCTTCTGCCAATCTTCTTCGTTGAAGTGCGCCGTGGGGTAATAGGGCGGCGAGCCGCGCGGGTCCTTGTCCGGCGGCGCCACGCCGGCGGTGAGCACATACCAATGCAGCAGGCGGCCGGCCAGGTCCTGCTGCGCGCTCGAGTAGGAGCGGTCGCCGTAAACGTTGTGAAGCTCGCGCGGGTCTTTCGCCACGTCGTACAACTCGTTCTGGCCGCCGGGTCGAAGCACCAGCTTGTGCGCAGAGGTCTTGATCATTGCTGCGCGGGACACCGTTTCCGGATGGTCCGCCTCCAGCTTCTCTTTCGGGTAATAAATTTCACCCGGCTTAAGATCCGCCGGCTCAAAGCACTGCGGCTCATAGATATTGTAGCCGCCTTCAGAAAACGCGGCGCGCCCCGGATCGCCCGGCGAGCCGTGAAGCTGGGGCATCAGGCTCCGCGCAAAATGGGTATGCCGGGCCTCGATGCCAGCCAGCTCCAGCGAGGTCGCCATCACGTCGAAGAGTTCAACAATCTCCTTCGATACGTGGTTTCGCGCGCCGCCCGGCAGCCGCACAATCAGGGGAATATGGGTGAGAACGTCGTCGAGGGCGCTGGGCCATTTTTCCACCAGGCCATAGTCGCCGGCCCAGTCCCCGTGATCTGAAAAGAGAAACACCGCCGTGTCATCCACGTGGCCGGTTCTCTCAATCGCCGCGAGCAACTCGCCCAGCAGCCAGTCCGTGTAGCTGATCTTGCCCAGGTACACGGCCTGGATTTTTCTGAAGACATCCTCGCCCAGGGGTTCCAGGTGGTAATACTTCCGGATGGCCTCATAAAAATTCGGCTTCTGGGGCAGGCCGATGGGACGCAGGGGCGGGAGCTTCGCCGGATCGTACATGTTGTGAAAACCCTGGGGAGCGGTGTAGGGCGGATGCGGCGAACTCAGCGGGAGAAAAATGCAGAACGGCCTATCGTGGTCGCGTTCGAGAATTCGGATTCCTGCCTGGACATTTCCCCAGTCCGCGTAATCACGCCGGTCGCCTCCCTCGTCATACAGGAATGAATAGTAACGAGGATCGTCCAGCTTCCAGGGATCACGGGTTCCCGATCGCGGCCTTCCCCGCCCGGGATGCGATCCCCACTCCGTGACGCTGCCGGTGAAGCTCTGGCTGGCCAGCAGATCGTTCTTGCCATACCAGAAAACGTCGTAGGCGTTCTGCTTCAGGTAACGGAACAGGTTGGGTTCCTCGGGCCGGAGAAAATAATAGAGACTGCGATGTCCATGGACGTGCACCGGCCAGCCCGTCATCAGCGAACAGCGCGACGGACCGCAAACCGGATTCTGCACGTAGCAGTGGCTGAAACGCGTGCCCGCCCGCGCCAGGCGGTCAATGTTGGGCGTTTTCACAACCGGATTGCCGTAACAGGCGATGCTCTCGGCCCGCATCTCATCGGGCATGAAGAAGACAAGGTTCGGCTTCTTCGCCGTTTTCGCCGCAGCTTCCCCGGCCTTTGCGCCGGTGAGTCCCGCAGCCACCGAGACTCCGGAGGCCGCAAGAAAGTCACGCCGGGATACCGAGTTCTTCTTCATCTTCGCGCCTCCTCGCTGCCGGCTGTTCTGCGGGGGTCAGGGTCTATGGATTCTTTCCGCCAACGCCTGGATGTTGTGACCCTTGACGAAATTGTTCGCGCAGTTCGCGAACGCGATCGGCGGGCGAAGGGCCCTCCTGGAACAGCCGGATACCCGCAATACCCGCTGCGCCGGCCTCGATGCAAGGCCTGACCCGCTCAACCGTGATGCCGCCCAATGCCAGGACAGGAATTCTAATCCGCTTTGCAACTTCTGACAATTTGTTCAGCCCCAGCGGCGGCCCATATGGGCGCTTGGAGGGCGTGTCAAAAATGGGGCCCAGCAGGATGTAGTCCGCTCCCCCCGCTTCCGCCTTCAGCGATTCCTGCATCGAGTGGCAGGAAACTCCCACCAGAAAATCTTTGTCAACATGGTGGCGGACAGCCTCCGGCGGTGCCGACTGCCCGCCCAGGTGGACACCGTGCGCGCCGGCAGCGATAGCCATATCCAGCCGGTCATTCACAACGATTCGGGTTTTCGATCCGCGGCAAACCTCGACGGCTGACTCTACCAGCCCAAGCAGTTCGCGGCAGGCAAGGTCTTTCTCCCGCAGTTGGATCAGGTCCACACCGGCCCCGGCCACAGCCTGGAGATGCGGAAGCAGCGGCAAGGGAGCAAGGCCGTGCCGGTCAGTGATGTAGCAGAGATGAATCCGCAGTGCCATTTCAGAAGTCTGGGATCAAAACATGGCGGCAAGGCGGGCGAAAACCCACACGGAATTCGGCGTAAACAAACATGCTGCCCCGAATCCGGAGTTGGCGAGACCCATGCTATTGAACCAGTCCAATCGACCGGCGCAGCCGCCAGACCTCATGAAAGGCAAGGAAAACATCAATAAGGCCCAGGCCCGAAATCCCGCCGCGGACATAATAATTTTGCGCAACCACGTAAACCCACGGGTAATGTCCCACAAAAAAGTTCTGGCTCCAGAGTGGAACCCATGGAAAAAGAAACAGGGACGCCCCCATTTCAAAACAGATCACTACATAAAGGATCGCCAGCCAACGGTTCATGCGCGGTTCTTGCGAGGGGGCACCAGTGGAACACTTTTCGGCCTCAGGTTTCGTCCGGGCTTTCCCAACGAACCCTTCTGGCCGCTCAGCGGGAAGTCTGCCGGTGGAGGCGGATCTTTTCTGCGACGTCCCGATAATCGATGTTCTGACTGTAGACCTCAGTGAATTTTTCCAGCGCAGCCGTCGTATCACCGGCCTTTTCGAAAGCTATGCCGAGATCGTAATAAATGGCAAGCCTCCCTTCAGGATCCAGGTCGGGTGCGTCGAGCGCACGCAAGTACCACTTTGCTGCGATGGCGGGCATTTCTTTGTCCATGAAGCAGGAAGCAATCAGGGTGCATCCCTGAAGGAAGTACGTGCCAAAGTGCTTCGATGCGGTGCCGTTGACAACCTTCTGAAACTCCCCAATCGCTTCATCCAGCAACCCCATCTCTCGAAACGCCACTCCAAGATTATAATGCGTCTGCTCGTCGTCTGCAGATTGATCTGCGGATTCGTTTGCGTCGTTCAGTTCGTCGAGCAACGAACCCAGCTCCATTGAGGCGTCGGCGGCTGTTTTGGAAGGGGCATCCTGACCGGGTTGGAGAGCGGAGGAAACCGGGGAGGTCGCCGGGTCGTGAAAATCCTCCACGGTCGAAACCAGTTCGTCCGCCAGGTTTTCGATACCGTCCTTCGCGCTGCCGGCAGTTCCAGAGAATGAAGTTGGAAGGTCCCACTCCGCAGCCGGCGTTTCCTGTGCGTCCGCCCCGTGAGCAGGCGGAGCGCTCGCAGACGGGCTTGATTCCCGCCTTAATTCATCGACGCGCTGGCGGAATTCAGGCACCCGGCCTTCCGCGGGATACTTCCTTTCGAGTTCGGAAACAGCTTTATCCGCCTCGTCGTAAAAATGATGCCTGGTGTAGAATTCAATCTCCTCACGGCTTTCCTCGTAGTCAAAAGCCGCCGTTTCCCCCGCGGGCCGAGCCCGATGCGCCGGGGCCGGCGAATCCGCCGCGCCATGACCGGCCTCCTGAAGGCCAACGGAGTCAGCCCCGGCCAGCTCCGGCCTTTGCCGGGACTGAAAGTCCAGGGAAATCTCCTTCGGGGGCGGCAGTTCAGTTTCTTCGCCCGGCGCCCCCTCGCCATCCTCCGCTGGTGAAAAATTGATCTCGATCGGCCGCGGCGACGCTCCGCTCGCCTCATCAGTCTGCGCGGGACTTTCGTCCTGCGAGGAAATCGGAGCTTCTATCTCAGCGCCGGCCGCGGCCCGGGCCAGTTCCAGGGCTTCCTCATGATATCGCTTCGCCTCGCTGCCATCCCCCCGCCCGGTATAGATCCCGGCCAGAACTTCCGCCGCCTGAACCGCACGTCCAGGGAGTTTTTCCCGGCAGACTTCCAGTATCCGCTGGTGGATCGCGCTCTGCTCAGGGTAGACCCTTAGAACTTTTTGAAGCTCCTCCACGGCCCTTTCCGTCAAGCCGTCTCTGGCAAAGAAATCGCTGTTGGTCATCGCTCCCTTGACAATGGCCGCCTGTTCGGGATCAGGGGACAAGTCAGCGGCAGCACCGCCTTGTTCGGCGCCAGGAATAGATTCCAGGCCTACATCGGAGCTGATCAGCGGCATCTCACTGAGCGGAACGTATTCCTTGCCCTGCTTTTCGAGGACTTTTCTGAGCAAGCCTTTGTAGGTTTCATTTTCCGGCTCGCGCGCCACCAGCCGGGCGTAGGCTTGCTCCGCATTTTCGAACTGGTCCGACTCGACGTAGGCATTTCCCAGCGCATCAAGAACCTCCGGAATCGTAGCCTCGTCGGCTGTCTTTTCCGCCACCTCATAGATGAATTCAAGGATATCGATTCGCCCGGGAGCCGACTGCGAAAGTTTACGAAGGGTTTCAATCAAGGGACCCGTTTCGCGACGCGCGATCACTACCGGGGAAACTTCCTTTAGAACCTCCAGCGCCAGGTCGTACTGCTGCCTTTCCATACACCTTGCCGTAAAATCGGCGACTGGCGCAAAATCCGCCGGGCTTGACCGCAATACGTCCAACAGCAGACCTCTGGCCTCATCCAGATGACTGGTGGCCAGATAGAATTGAAGCATCAGGCGCTTCGCCTCCGGGTTACTCTGAAGTTCCGGAACGGGATCAAGAATGCCCTTGATTTCTTCAGGTTTCTGCTCCGCCAGGGCCTGGCGGGCGCGGTGAAGATGGATCTCAGGGTTCTCAGGGGCAAGTTCCGCAGCCTTTTCGAAGGCGCTACTGCAAGCCCCAGCGTCTCCGCTGCCGCGAGCTAAAACAGCCACGTCAAGATAGGCTTCCGCAGCCTCGCGGAGTTCTCCTGCCGCCTCCGCATATTGCGCAAATTTCAGCCGCAACGTGGGACTTTTGGGATCCAATCCGCAGAGCTTGCGCAGAATTCCCAGGGCCTGGTCTTTCTGGCCCCTCCGCTCAAAAAATTCAAACGCGTTCTTATACTGCTCCCGGGCCTCACGGGCCAGCCCCTGGGCCCAGTTGAGTTCTGCCAGCCGCAGCAAAGGCTCCGCTTTGTCGCGGTCAATTTTCGAAATCTTCTTATAAATGGCGATCGCTTTAACTTTGAAACCTTCGCGCGTATAAGTGTCCGCCAGCCTGTAGAAGTACTTCAGGGCCTCGGGGAGGTTGTTTTCCTGGGCGTAGAGATCACCAATCACATTGAGCAGAATCAGATCGCTGGGATCTCTTCCTATAATCGATTCATATTGTCTGATAGCCCGGGTGATCTTGCCTTGCGCGACGTATTTGTGAGCTTCCTGAAGCGCTTTGGCCTTGTTAAAAGCCATGTAGACGGGACCTCGAAAGAACGAACTGCTGTTTTGAAACTAACATACGGTACCCTTGAAGTCAACGCGGAGGAAGGCCGAAATCCGACGCGTAAAGTTAAGTAAATCCTTATATTTCTGCCAGTTATAAAGACATCCCCGAGCCGGGCCGCCTGCTCCCTCTCCACGATTTCCGCCTGTTGCCTTTGCTGTCTGTTTTTCTTTATAATGGGCCATGGCCGTTGATGGATAGGACTTAAACCACATGTCATCACCAATCGTTCAAAAGTTGGAGCAGGAAATCCAGGCCCTGGAATACGAGCTGCACAATGAGCTTCCCAAGGAATTGAAAAAGGCCCGCGCGCACGGCGATCTCAGCGAGAACGCCGAATACATCATGGCTAAACAGCGGCAGGATTATGTGGGCGCCCGGTTGGCTCAGTTGAAGAAACGCATGGCCGACCTCTCAATGGTGAACGTCAACAACATTCCCAAGGACCGCATTGCCTTTGGGTCGCAGGTTGTTCTTTATGACCTTGACCAGGAAACCGAAATCCAGTATCGGCTGGTGACCAGTGAGGAATCCGACGTCAGCAAAGGGTGGATTTCCACGACCTCTCCGATCGGAAGAAGCCTGATGGGCAAGAAGGTGGGCGACGAAGTTACTGTAATGACTCCGAAAGGCGTTCGCGAGTTTGAAATCCGATCAGTCCGGACCATCCACGAACAGAATTAAAACCGCAGCTTCTGCGATGGGCGGCAACACAGCACTAGTTACGCCGCTGCAGCACCGGAGGTTTGTCATCTCCCGTGCTCTGGCCGCCGTTCGTGCCCGCCGGCTGGCCGGATTTTGGTTCACGCTTGACAAGGGTCGGTTTGTTACCCGCGGCCTGGATCTTTTTCATCCTGCCGAGCAGAGTGTTTAATCGGTCCTGGACGGTTTGAAATTCAGAATTGGACACCAGGTACTCGGGACGGTCCGGAAGAATGGTCTTGATCTCTTTTTCGGCGTCAATGATGCGGTCTTTGGTTGGCGGGTGGTCCATGAACACACTGGGAACACTGCCGGGATTACGCCGCTGTTCCTGAATAATCTTGGAAAACATGGAAAGATAGGCATCCGGATCGTATCCAGCCTTCCACATATACTGCAAGCCCAGGAAGTCCGCCTGCTGCTCGTCGTCGCGGCTGAACTTAAGGAACGCCATCGGGATTCCAAAATTCATCGCCTCTGAAAGGCCGATGTATACCGGATAGGACATCGGTGTGAAAATGAGGGGAATCATGGCATACTGCAGCAGTGTCTGCTTGGTGGCATCCGACGCCCAATGGCGGCATGCCACGTGAGCAGTCTCATGGGCCAGCACGCCGGCCAGCTGGGCTTCACTGCCCGCAGCGTGCAGCAAGCCGCTGTTAACGTAAATATAACCACCGGGAAGCGTAAAGGCGTTGATTTCCGGCGAGTCGATCACCCTCACCGTGATGGGAATTTTGGCATCGGAACTTCCGGCAATGTTCTGCTCCACGCGGTTGACGTATTCGGTAACGACCGGGTCCTTAACCAGCTTGGCGGAGCGGTCGATCTGCTCGGCATACTTCTGGCCGATTGCAACCTCTTTCTGTTCGGAGATAATGCTGCGATGAGCAACATTTCGTTGTCCGATGCAGTAGACGTCATCCATTTTGTTTTTGGCATCCGAGCAGGGCTGAACAGCCGCAGTGTCATTTGCCAATGCGGGAACCACGCCCCAAAGAAAAACGGCAGCCAATGCCACGGTCAACATGGGTATCTTTTTCATAGTCAAAGTCCTATCCTGATTTGCCCTGTTGATTGAGATGATTAAACCTCCTCAGGGGTTTCCTCGTCCTCTGCCCCCTGCTCCACTTCCTTCTTTGGCGTTTTCAAGGTTATTTAAGGTGCAGGCCGCAATTGCGCCGGCGCTGGTCAACCATGGTTCGCAGGAGGAAGGTGAACGGCGACAGGCGGCAAAAAATGGAAGGAAACTTCAAACGAGGGCCCTAAACTGCCTGCAAGCTCAGGATAAATAGGGCCGGCCCAGAGATCACGTTCCCGTACCGTCTCAGTGTAACGATATCTCCTGCGCGACATCATTGACAAAATCGACAAGGCTCTGGATAACTCCGGTCACCGATCGGGGCAGGTACTGCGGGAGAGCATTCAGTGAACTCTCAAGCCAATCACTATTCCACCCGTAGGAGACAACCCAGGCGTCGCGCTGGTTCCATACTTCCCGCAGGCGGTACCAGTAGTGGACCCGCACAGCCATCACGTTTGTTTCCAGAGTGCTCGCGGCATCAGCAACCTGAAATTCCGGAGGAGGGTCCGCCGGCAGAGGTTTGCCGGGCGAGTAATCTCTTTGGATGCGCCGGACGGCCACGTTCCAGTATGCCAGTGCCAGGGCCCGCTCGTAATGCCTTTGCTGCCGGTCCGGGGTCCGGTTGTAACCATAGAATGTCGGCGGAGGTTCGGCGGACAATCTCATCACCGGGCGCGTCGAGCGGTAAACAAACAGCATTACGAGAATCAGCGCCAGCGCCCATTTCCACGACCCCGAGCGCTTCCGCACAGGCCGTTCATGGAAGAGGTGATCCGCCGCAGTATCTAGTGAATTCGCATGTTTCATCTGGGAAGAATTTAACCCGGTGTCGGCATGACACACAATGGCCCGTTGGTTCCAGTAACGGCAAACCCACGTTAACCGCTTGCCAATAACTCGGAGTCAAAAACAGAGGAATGCCTGCATTCCGGGGGACAGCAATGTCAACTTTGGTGTGGCCCTAACGTCAATCAATCTATAACTTTATCCATCAAGGTCCGCTATGCTCAAGCGACCCCATCATTCGGCGCTGAAAAGACCGGGCTCTACGACTCAACATTAAATCCTCTCGAGCCGCTGTTAGCGCTTTTGTACGCAGGTGCTCTCATTCAACGGAACGGAAGCTCTGCTGGAAGCAGAACCTGGCAAAAACTTCGTCGTATCACTTTTCACCTTGATAAGCTAGAAGCTTATTCATCCAGAAGGGAGACGTAGCCATCATGAAAGCAATCGCCATTACCCCAGGGACAAAAGACGTGAATATTGTTGACCGGCCTGAACCTAAGTTGAGTGCTCCGCATGAAATCAAGCTGCGGGTGTTGCGCGTGGGAATCTGCGGAACCGACCGGGAGGAAGTATCCGGGGGGCGTGCCGACGCACCGCCGGGACACAAAGACCTTGTGATCGGGCACGAAATGTTCGGCCAGGTGGAGGAAGTCGGGAGCCAGGTCCAGACGGCCCAGCCCGGCGATTTCGGATGTTTTACCGTCCGGCGAGGGTGCGGACACTGCCCCGCCTGCCTGAACAACCGCAGTGACATGTGCTCGACCGGGGACTACACCGAGCGCGGCATCAAGCAGAGGGACGGATACGAAACGGAACTGGTGGTGGATGAATCGCAATACTTCGTAAAGGTTCCCAAGGAGCAAGTTCCGCTCGGAGTCCTCTCAGAACCCACATCGGTTGCGGAAAAGGCCATTGATGAAGCGCTTTCGGTCCAGGCCGCCCGGATTCCCGGCGTTGACGACCCCCTGAAATGGCTGGAAGGGAAGCAGGTGCTGGTGGCCGGACTGGGGCCCATCGGACTGCTGGCCGCCGCCGCGCTCAGGCTCCGCGGTGCAGAGGTGCTGGGACTTGATGTAGTGGACGCCGACACCTTGAGGCCCCGGATCCTCCAGCAATTCGGAGGAAAGTACATTGATGGCCGCCAGACAAAGTCCTCAGCGTTGGACGACGCCTACGGACAGATCGACATGATCTTTGAGGCCACGGGTATTGCCCGCGTGGAATTTGATCTGCTCGGCGCCCTGGGCGTCAACGGGGTTTATGTTTTGACGGGAATTCCGGGTGGGGACCGCCCCCTGCAAGTGGACGGAGCCTCCCTGATGCGCCAGCTAGTGCTGCGCAACCAGGTGATGATCGGAAGCGTCAACGCCAGCCGGAAGCATTTTGAAATGGCCGTGGAAGACCTCGGGAAAGCGTACAAGACCTGGGGCAAGACGATGGAGCAACTCATCACCCATGTTGTTCCCTACACCGACTTCGCCCAAGTTCTGGAAAAGCACCCCGACAATGAGATCAAAGCCGTCGTCGAATGGAGCAAGCCGAACTGAACCCATGAAAGTCTGGGTTTTCAAAATCGATACCAGGCGGGGCTGGAAGTTCGATCAGTATTTCCGCTCCAGGGTCCGCGGAAACTATCCCATGGGCGACGAAGGCTGGATCAGGAGTGCCTCCAGCCTTCGTTACCTGCGCGAGGAAGTCAAGCGTGGCGATCTGTTTCTCTGCTACGAAACCGACCGCAAGGAACTACTGGGAGTGGCGCGCGCGGCTTCAAACGGGCCGGACGTCGGGATGGGATCGCTGATCGATTTCTGCCCACCTCACCGGGCTGTGCGATTCCAGAATCCTCTCAAGCGCCGGCCCGATCTCGACCACATCCTGGCCTTTACGCCGCATCGCGGCCGCGGCACCGTGCAGAAAATTGACCGAGATGAGTTTGCCCGCCTCAAGCGCATCATGCTGGGCAAAAATCCCGGCCAGGCCCGAGATCTGCGCAGGATACTGGGATAAGACCCAACGATTTTCCAATGTTTACGAGGCCCTTGCGCTTTTCTTCACAATAATGCTAAGAACCCTTTACCCGCTGTCTGCCAGTGGTATTCGTGTACAGGCGCCGAATGAACAAGTGGATCTCGCAATATTTCCAGCTTGATGCCAACGGAACGACCTTGCAGAGAGAGGTGGTGGGCGGCATCACCACCTTTCTGGCCATGTCGTACATCATTTTTGTGCAGCCGGGAGTTCTCTCCCAGGCCGGCATGAATTTCCAGGCCGTGCTGTGCGCTTCCTGCCTGGCCGCGGCGCTTTCCACTTTCCTGATGGGCCTGATTGCCAATTATCCGGTCGCGTTGGCGCCGGGCATGGGAGAGAACTTCTTCTTCGTCTACACGCTGTGCGCCGCAGCGCCGCTGGGTTTCGGATTGACGTGGCAGCAGGCCCTGGGCGCGGTGCTGCTGGCCGGCATTTTCTTTATCGCCATCACGCTGACGGGCATACGGGCGAAAATTGTCAATTCGATTCCTGATTCGCTGAAGCGCGGCATCGCCGCCGGCATCGGACTTTTCATCACCCTGATCGGACTCGAATACGGCGGACTGGTCGTCGGCTCCCCCGGGACGCTGGTGCGCCTCGGAAACTTCAGCCAGCCGGCAACCCTGGCCAGCGTGCTGGGCTTGCTGGTGCTGGTGGTGCTGCTGGCCTTCGGAGTGCGCGGAGCCATTCTGCTGGGCATCCTGGCCACCACCGCAATCGCCGCCGCCTTCGGCCTCATCCATTTTCACGGTATCTTCTCAACCCAGATTCATCTGTCGCCCACGTTCCTGCAATTTGATCTGCGCGGGCTTTTTGCGCTCGCACCTTCGAAGCTGGGCGCTGCCATCTTCGTGCTGTTTTATCTGGCGCTGTTTGACACCATTGAGACGCTCGTGGGCGTGGGCCAGCAGGCCGGGTTGTTACGGGAAGGCAAACTTCCCCGGGCGGGGCAGGCGTTGTTTGCCGACGCAGTGGGCACGACTGTTGGCGCAGGACTCGGGACCTCCACCATCACCTGCTACATCGAGTCGGCCGCCGGGGTTTCCGACGGCGCGCGCACCGGCCTGGCCAACATGGTGACCGGACTCCTTCTGCTGGCCGCCATGTTCTTCAGCCCGCTGGCTTCGATGATCGGCGGCGGTGTTGAGGTCAGCACCACCAGTGGCTCCGCCATCCGTTATCCGACCCTTGCTCCGGCCCTGATCGTGGTCGGCTCGATGATGCTCAAGGTGGTTCGGGAGTTCAACTGGGACGACCCGACGGAATACCTTCCGGCATTCCTGATCCTGGTTGGCATACCGCTCACCTTCAGCATCGCAGACGGCATCGCCTTTGGGCTGATTGCCTATTGTGTGGCGAAAGTGGCGACCGGCCGGTGGCGCGAATGCCCCACGCTCACCTACATTTTTGCCGCGCTGTTTGTGGTTCAATTTGTCGTGATCTGAAAACCTCCGATTCTTTCCCCACGAACAGATGGTTTGTGCGCGCGGATCGGCACGGCCATCAACAGACAGGGCCGGCCCTCAGCACCCGTGCGGCGGGACTCCAGGCCTTCAGCCTGTCTGCCGGGGTTTCCGAAACGTCGCAAAACCCGTGTCCACGCCGTTCACATCGCGCAGCACCTTACAAATTCGGCGCGGGCTGTGAGATCGGCGTCGCTGTTGGCGCCGGCGAACTGGCGCGATGCGGCTCAGGCTCCAGCGGCATCACAATCCAGGCAACGATATACGCGATGAAACCCCAGCCTCCGAGGAACAATGCCGCCAGCCAGACCAGGCGCACCAGAGTGACGTCAACTTCCAGGTACTCCGCGAACCCGCCGCACACGCCGGCAATCTTTTCGTCAGTGCGCGAGCGCATGAGTTTCCTGTTCGGCCTTATGGGGGGATACATTTCGGTGCCGCACTGTGAGCAGAAATTGACAGAATGCGAATATTCTTTTCCGCACTTGGGACAAAACATGGCAAGACCCTCCCTTCCGTCCTGGAGAAGCAACCTTCATAATGTGATACGCGCAGGGCGGTTCCAAAGTTCCTTGCGAAATGGTGGCCACCGCCGAACCATCCAATTTCCAGCGGGATGCAAAGCAGGAACCCTTCCTCTCCAGCGGCGATTTCAGGTAAGATGCCCTTTATTGCCCCGCGCAAGGCTTCATTCCTCAGACCGGCCGCATTGACCCGGACTTCGGGTGGATCGCCGGTCACGACTTGGGAGACTGCAGAATGGATTGGAGACACCAGCGCCTGCCAAAAGTATTTGCCCGGTCGAAGTCCATGCGGCGCAGGATTGCATACAGCCTCGCTATTGTCCGGCTGATTCTGGTTCCCGTCATCCTGCTGGCCGTCTACTACCTGTTCAGAATGGGCTGGATTGTCGACCGCATTGTGAGCGTCGACGCAGCCGTGGCCATGCAGGCGGAGCGCGCGTCCATCGTCATGCTCGACGCCCGGCGCAATGAGCGGAACTACTTTCTGCTTCACGACCCCGCAGACCTCAAGGCCAACCAGCAGACCGTTCAGAACCTCCGGACGATGGTCCATTCGTTTCGCGAGGTCCAGCCCCAGGAAGCGAATACCGTCAGGAAAATGCAGGCCGAACTTGAGACCTACCAGCAGGGATTGCGCGAGGTGGCCCGGCGCATCAGCGAAGCGGGCCAACCGCGGGTCGACAGGCTTCGCGGCGCCGTGCTTGCCTACGAAGAGAACCTGAACAATATCCTCCGCGGAGCACACCGGCGGAGCAGAGCCAGCCTGGTCCGCGAACTGCACGAACGCACCAGCAAGTTTGACTCTGAGATCGCAGCCGCCGGCACATAAGATCCGGTCCTGCAATCCATTTCCGCGAAACTTGACCAGTCTGCAAGTTCGTTCCTGCGCCAGGCCACAGCACTCGAACACCGCAGTTGGAACCGCGTCGAGGCCGATCACGATGACGCCCGTAACCTGATGGTCCGCGTCGAATGGGTGCTGGGCAGCGTCTCGCTGCTGGTCCTGCTGATCAGCATTTGGTTCAGCTACGTCCTGCCCAGGGAAGTGGTGCAGCCGCTGTTCGATCTGAAGGCGGCGGTAGACCACGCCGCGGCAGGCAATTACGAAATCGGGTTTGACGTTCAGGGCAAGGGCGAGGTCGTGCAGCTTGCCAACAGCGTGCGGGACCTGATTGCCCACGTGCGCGAAAAGAAGAGCGATCCGGACGCTCCACCTTCCTGACACCGCCCCCTGTGTGCCGCTGGCCGAAACTTTCTGGATGTCCCCCCGAAAACTTGATAGATTAGTGTATGAAAGGAGAACATCCGACATGAAGGGAAAAGCAGCCGTAATCGACGCTCTCCAGAAGGCTTTAAGCGAAGAATTGATGGCCATCAGCCAGTACTTCCTCCACGGCGAGATGCAGAGCAATTGGGGCTACAAGCGCCTCTATGCTGAAATCAAGAAGCAGGCGATCGGCGAAATGAAACACGCCGAAGTCCTGGTTGAACGCATCCTCTTCCTCGAAGGGCTTCCCAACCTGAACGACTTCCCGAAACTCAAGATCGGGAAGAACGTCGAACAGCAACTCCAGAGCGATCTGGAACTCGAAAAGGGCGCTGTGGCGGAGTACAACAAGTTTATCGTCCTCGCCCGCAAGGAAGGCGATAACGCCTCAGCCGATCTCTTCGAGATCCTCCTGAAAGACGAGGAACAGCACGTCGATTTCCTCGAAGCCCAACTCGGCCTGATCAAAGACCTGGGCTTGCAGAATTACCTCGCCCAGCAAATGCACGGCTGATCACCCCATCGGCGATAGCACCTCCCGGAAAAGCATCCATAAACTGAGAACACCGGTCGCGTCCTGTGGCCGGTGTTCTCTGCCCCTGGCTAACCCCACCCGCCGTGTTGGCAGGAGCGAGACAGCTTCCCACTGAACCCTTGCAGCCAAAGCCCCGAAGCTGTAATCTGATCTGCATGGACGAGATTGTAAGACGTCTGGTCGAAGCATATCAGCCAGTCCAGGTATATTTGTTTGGATCAAGAGCACGCGGCGAGGCGGGCGCCAGCAGCGACTACGACCTGTTGGTCGTGGTTCCAGACGAGGCGCCACGGGAGCAGCAGAGAAGCAGGCTTGCCTATGAAGCCCTTCGTGGCACAGGTGTTGCCGCTGACGTGGTTGTCTGCACCCGCTCATACTTCGAACCGCGCCGAGGGCTGAAGGCTTCGCTTCCTGGGACGGCGCTGCGCGAGGGGAGAATGCTGCATGGCGCCTGATGACGCACGCGCCGAGGATGTTCGCGCCTGGCTGCAAAAGGTTCAGTTCGATTTGAAAGCTTGCGCTCACGCTCTCGCGCGACGAAGCCGACCAGGCCTTCCAGGCGGCTCGCTTGTTGCATAAGGCAATAACAGAGAGAATTCCTACAAGCGAATAGGCGCGGGTAGAGTTGGTTGACTTCACTTGGGCATTTGGCATCACCCCTTGATCACCCCCATCGGTTTCAGGCGGGCGACGCGCCGCGAAAGCCCGGCGTTGTGGACCACGTTGATGACGGCGTCCACGTCCTTGTAAGCCTCGGGAATTTCTTCCGAAATGCCGTTGCGCGTTTCGGAGCGCACCACAATTCCCTGCTCTTCCAGGCGCTCCCTGGCGTTGACGGCATATGGGGATTTCTTGGCGGCGGTGCGGCTCATCACGCGGCCTGCCCCGTGGCAGGTGGTCCCAAAGGTTTCCTCGAGCGCGCCTTGTGCCCCCACCAGGACGTACGACGCCGTCCCCATCGAACCCGGAATCAGCACCGGCTGTCCGATGTCTTTATAGGCCGCGGGAATTTCCGGCCGGCCGGCGGGAAACGCGCGCGTCGCGCCCTTACGGTGCACCAGCACGCGGCGGTCCCTGCCGTTCACGCGATGCCATTCCAGCTTGGCGATGTTGTGGCAGACGTCGTAGACCAGGCGCAGATGTTCCTTCTGCCCAAAGATTCGCTTGAAAGCTTCGCGGGTGAAGTGGGTGATGCCCTGGCGGTTGGCCCAGGCAAAGTTAGCCGAGGCGCGCATGGCTCCCAGGTACGCCTGGCCTTCCGGCGAGTTGGCGGGCACGCAGGCAAGCTGGCGGTCCGGCAAATCGAGCTTATAGCGGCGCATGGCCGCGTCCATGTCACGCAGATAGTCGGTGCAGACCTGGTGGCCGAACCCGCGCGAGCCGGAATGGATCAAAATCACGACCTCATTCTCGTAGAGGCCGAAGCGCTGGGCAATTTCCGGCTCAAACACGCGCTCCACGTACTGCACTTCCAGGAAGTGGTTGCCGGAACCGAGCGTGCCCACCTGCGCGAGGCCACGCTTGCGCGGCTTGTCGCCCACGGCAGCGGGGTCAGCGCCGTCGATCGCGCCGTTCTCCTCGCACTGTTCCAGGTCGTCCGGCTCGCCGTAACCGTTCCGAACCATCCATCCGGCGCCCTCCACCATCACGCGCTCCAGGTCTTTGTAAGAAAGCTGGACGGAGCCGCTGCGGCCCGCCCCGGAAGGAACATCCCGGAAAAGCTGGTTCACCAGCTCGCGGATTTTCGGGCGCACGTCGTCAGCCGTCAAGGTGCTGGCCAGCAGGCGCACGCCGCAGTTGATGTCAAAGCCCACGCCGCCCGGCGAGACCACGCCGCCTTCGTCGGGATCGGTGGCCGCCACGCCGCCAATGGGAAATCCGTACCCCTGGTGGATGTCGGGCATGGCCAGCGACCGGCCCACAATGCCCGGCAGCATCGCCACGTTAACGGCCTGCTCCAGCGACAAGTCCTTCAGCAGGTCCTCCAGCAGTTTCTCGTCGGCGTAGATCAGTGCGTCGGTCAGCATGCCGGACTTGGTACCCCGCGGAACCAGCCAGCGGTAACGGTCGAGCTTCTGGAGTTGGCGCTTCTCAAAGTGCAACGGCGTTCCTCCGCGAGCGTGCAGGCGTGTTGGATGAGTCGATTTCTGCAGCCATTATATCAGGGAAAAACAGCGCTGCTAATCGACATCAGGGGGCGGCTGGGGGGCTTCAAAGCCGGTCCCTGACGGGTGTCAGGAATGGCAGGGTTCTCTCCGGTCCGTTTTTTCGCCCTTATTTATTTTCAACACCATGGCCGGGTTTGTTTTTGGGTTCGTTTTTTCCACAGGTACTTGTTTTCAACAACTTCTCGGCTTCGTTTTTGGGTTCGTTTGGGTTCGTTTTTTGGCCGGATCATTTGTTATCAATAACTTCTCGGGTTCGTTTTTTAAAAAACGTGTTTTTTGTCCCACACAATTCTAGTTCCAAAACCATCGATCCATGTTCTCAGCGGCTTACGGAGATATTGAAAGTCTAGCCAGACTGCTTATTTTCCCGCCTAATCACTCCGGCAACCCCTCCGCCGTTACCAGAAAGACTACAACGCTAGCCCACGAAAGTCAAGGAAATTCGGCGCGGGGTCGCTGCAAAGTGAGAAGTTCCGGCGGGTGGCGCAGATTTTGATTTTTAAAGTCTGCGTTCAGCGAAGCTGAGTGGGGTTTGAATGGGGCGGAAAAGACAATTATGAATTGTGAATGATAAAGGATGAAAAAGGCATTGGGGAGTGATGAGTGACGGTCCGCCTGAATGACCGCGATGGATCGGGTGGAATGAAAACAAGCAAGTGCCTCTCGCTTCGCGAGACCGCAGACACTACAAGACGAGTATCTGCGCCACCCGCGGGCTACCGCTGACACGCGCACTTTCGATACAATCGTCGGATGGAACACAAAGCGAAGCCGCGCATTGTTTCGCTGGCGCCGAGCGCCACACGGACGCTGTGGGAACTGGGCGCGGCGGGACACCTTGCCGGCGTGACGCGCTGGTGCAAGGATGTGGTGCCGGCGGAAGCGATTAAAGGGCTGCCCGTTGTCGGCGACTGCTGGAACCTGGATGCCGAGGCGGTGGCGCGCCTGGGGCCGGACCTGGTGATCGGCTCGGTTCCCTACCGCGCTGAAGCCGTGGAAGGCATTCTTAAACAGGGCTTGCGCTTTCTCGCGAAGTCTCCGCGGACGCTCGATGACATTTATGGCGACATCCGTCTGCTGGCAGCGACAGTGGACAAACAGGAAGCGGGTAAAAGGCTCGTCGGGAAAATGCAATCGCAGATTGCCGCCGTGCGCCGGCGGACCTCCGCGATGGGAAAGCTCCCGCGCGTTTATTGCGAAGTGTGGCCGAACCCGCTGCGCAGCGCCGAGCGGTGGGTGGAAGAGCTGGTGGAAGCCGCGGGAGGACAGTTTGTTCCCTGCCCTGCCGGACGCCAGGTGAGCGCAGAAGAAGTGATCTCGGCTGATCCTGAAATCATCGTTCTGGCCTGGGCGGCCACGGGCGGCCGCGGGCGGGCGGATGCGGTCCGCAAACGCCCGGGATGGGAAAACGTGAGCGCCGTCCGCAACAACCGCATCCACGTGTTCCGCGATGAAATGCTCAACACCCCCGCGCCTATCCTGCTGGAAGGCTTGCAAGCCCTGGCGGCTGCGATCCACCCGGAGAGATCTTCTTAAACTGTTTCCACCCGCGCTTGCCCGGACGAGATGTGAATTTTCGGCCGGCATGCAGTAAAACTTACCTTAGACGATTCCACGCCAATCTCAGCATTACTTGCCTTTACCTGTCTTTTCAAAGGCTTCCAGCAAAGCTCTGACTATGGCCGGGCACGTGCAAATTGAAGGGCAGACGGGTTCATCAAGTCATTTAGGAGGAAGACCGTGAAGCTATCAACAAAATGGCTTAGATCCCTGTTTCCTTGCCTGTTTCTCCTGGTCCCGCTGCTGGTTGCGGGAGGGCTTCAGGCAAAGAACCAGGTGCTGGGGCAAATCCAGTTTGAGGCGGCCAACAAGGCAGCCAAAAGCTCCGGCGTGTGGGTTGACGGCCAGTACGTCGGCTACATGAAGGAACTGAAAGGGTCGAAGAAAATCCTGCTGCTGCCCGGGAACCACCACGTCGAGGTTCGCCAGTCCGGCTACCAGAACTTCACCCGGGAGATCAACCTGGAGCCAGGACAAAAGGAAATTGTAACCGTTGCCATGCAGAAAGATCCCGCCGCCCGCTACGGCGACCAGACGGCGGTGGTCAAAATTTCCGGAAAGCCGGAACGGGCCGCGGTGTTCGTGGACAAGCAGTTCGTGGGGCACATCGACCAGTTCAACGGCCCCGGCCAGGGAATGCTGCTGACGCCTGGAAAACATGAAATCAAAGTCTCACTGCCCGGCTACCAGGCGTTTGAAACGGAAGTGACCCTGCTGCCTCGCCAGAAGCTGAAGCTGAAGACCAACCTCATGCCGGTGCCCGCCCTCGAACACAGAGCCAGCCGCTGAGACCATTCGGCTTTCACCACTGAGCTGGTAACTCGCTGACGCATGCCCGAATGCCGTCTCCACACAAACCTTTGGGCGGCGCGGAAGGGGAAGCTTGTTGCTAGCTGGAATCCTTGGCGCTATACTCCCACGACAGGGAGCGGGCATTGAATCGGTCAAAGAAAAAGTGGATTTTCATCGTTGCAATGGTTATCGGCGCGGCTGCCGCCTTTTACGTTAACTCCGGCTCTTCAGCAATCTCAGCGAATGTTTGGGCCGATTTGCTTACTGTAGTGCTGCTGGCAGGCATTCCCGCCTTAGCGATCGTTGGCGCATTACGGCACGAAAAAGAGAGGGCGGAGCACGTGGGGTCACTCAGACGGACAATCGCTGCTCTGTTTGTCATTTTTCTTTTGCTCACATTGGCTGCCTTTAACCTGCTGATGGCCCAGGCCGGCGGTTTCGACTGGACGGGCTTCCACCTTCTGAGCCTAGGCCCGTTTCTGCTCTGGTTAATTGCTCTGTTGATCGGACTGTTTGGGATCGAGAGAGCAATGAATTTAATGCGAGTTCACGGCTGGCTTTGGTCAAGGCAGAAGTTAAGCGCTGTGCCTGCCAAGCCTGAGACCGCATCAGAGAGAGGCGTCTGGTATTTCTTAGCTGCGCCGCTGATTGCCGTAATGGAGGAATTCTTGTATAGAGGCTATCTCTTCAACGAGATTCCAAGCTTTTGGCACACTCACCCGCTTGCTTGTGCGTGGATAGCGTCCTCTCTTGCCTACGGATTAGCTCGTGCACAGAAGGACCTTAGCCGAACGTGGGGCGGGATCGCAACAGGGTTCATATTGGGTTGCCCTGTCGTGTTCTCCGGAAGCTTATTCCCATCCATGGCGGCGCACGCCCTGTACAGCGCTGCGGGGCCACGTTTATCATCACAAAGATCAATCTCCGGAGTGCCCGCGACAGCCCCCAAGTCCTAAGATAACAGGCATCATCTTCCTTAGCTTCGGTCTTACCGTTATGTTAAAAAGAGACGGGAGGTGAGATGAAGGCATGCGTTCTGCAGTCAACGGACAAAATTGAAAGCCATCCTCTGGTGCTGAGTGACGTGCCCGTGCCCGAGCCCGCGGAGGGCGACCTACTGGTGCAGGTTTCCGCCTGCGGGGTCTGCCGGACGGACCTGCACGTGATTGAGGCCGAACTGCCGCAGCGGAAGATGCCCGTGATACCCGGCCACCAGGTGGTGGGCATCGTGAAGAAAACCGGTAGCGGCGTGAAGCGGTTCAAGCCGGGCGATCGCGTGGGCATTGCCTGGTTGCACCGAACCGATGGGACGTGTGAATACTGCCGCGCCGGCAAGGAAAACCTGTGCGACCACGCGGAATTCACCGGCTACACCGTGGATGGCGGTTACGCCGAGTACGCGCTGGCGGCCGAACAGTTCACCTATTCCATTCCAGAAGGCTTTCCGGACGAGCAGGCTGCCCCGCTGCTCTGCGCGGGCATCATCGGCTTTCGCGCGCTGCGGCTTTCCGGCATCGAGCGCGGAGGCCGGCTGGGATTTTACGGATTCGGCTCGGCGGCGCACTTGGCCATCCAGGTGGCGCTCCACTGGGGCGTCAAGGTTTACGCCTCAACGCGCGACGAGCGGCACCAGAAGCTGGCCCTGGAACTGGGCGCCGAATGGGCGGGCGGAACATTGGCGGAGCCTCCGGAAAAGCTGGATGCAGCAATTGTTTTCGCTCCGGCGGGAGAGATTGTTCCTGCGGCGCTGAAGGCCTTGAAGAAGGGCGGAACGCTGACGCTGGCCGGGATCCACATGAGCCCCACGCCGCCGCTGGATTACAACCTGCTTTACCAGGAGCGGGTGATCCGCAGCGTGGCCAACAACACGCGGCAGGACGGCGAAGACTTTTTGCGCATCGCTTCGGAAATTCCGATCAGGACTGAGGTGGAAGTTTTTCCCCTGAGCGACGCGAATCGCGCCCTTGACCATCTGAAAAACGACGCGATCCGCGGCTCAGCGGTACTGCGAGTGAACCCGGCGCAGGGGTAACAAGGTGGTGAAATTGATCTGGAATATCGTCTTGGGAATTACGGGACAATTGCAGCGCCTCCGCTATTCCAATTCCTCGATGGCAATCAGGAACCAGCGGAACAGGCCATCACGGTACGGAGTTACCTGGTAAACTAAACGGCAAAGAACGTCCCTGTTCCGTGCAAGGCGATAAACCCTGGCGTCAACAAACTCCGTTCTCGGGTTCATAAAAACCCCCCAATTCCGGGTTTCGGGGAGCGGGCTGCTGGTCAGGCAATAGAACTTCAGGACCGATCCCAAAGTGCCCGCCCCCCGAATTCAGGGTCCGGCATTACCTATTGCAATCCGCACGCCAAAGCTGCAAGCTCCAGCTTATCTTACTGAATCAACAACGGATAGTCAGGCTATTTGCTATAATGTCAACAGGTGACCAGTACACAAATAGTCGCCAAATGCTGACACTCGCCCCCGCACCCATGCACATTTGGAGTCAGTTGGTGTCTGAGCAGACGCAATCGGCCTGCCGGGTTGGCGGACGGATGAGAAATTTTCCAGAGAAGACATTTTTGCCCCGGCGTCCGTGAGCGGGGACACAGGGGCTTTATTAAAAATCGACAAAAGGGTTCAGGGCCGCAGCGCGCCGGTCTAGCGCTCGATCTTGAAGCCGATCTTGACCGTCACCTGAAATTCTTCGATCTTGCTTTCCCGGACGCGGGCGTTCTGGCTGACGACTTCAAGCCAGTCAATGTGCCTTATGGTCTTGGCGGCTTCGGCAACAGCGGTTTTTGCGGCTTCAGAAAAACTGACGGGTGAGGTACCAACCAGCTCGGTGATTTTGTAGATGCCTGACATGCTGATTCGGTCTCCTTTCCTTGGTGAAGTGTGGCAACTGCCGGAATTCGAATGCAGGATTTGTTCCCGAACATGAGTATACACCCGGGGATGCCGGCGGGCCCGCGGGCCGGGCCTGCGGTTGGCGTCATTTGCGCATCTCAGTCTAAGATGGTTCGATTGCGTTGGAGTGATACGCGGACAGGATGTTGATGGATGGGGTCTGAGCCGGAATTGAAAATTCACGCGCCGCAAATCGGCCGGGCGCGGTCCAACACGCCGCCGCCGGCCTTGCGCGAAATGCGCGGCCGCGTAGGCCCCATGCTTCTCCAGGTCTCACCCAACCGCCGGCGAGACTGATACAATGGACCTTCTTTCATGAGTATGCCCAAACCCATTCTGGTGACGGCGGGGATCATCGTGCGAGACGATGAAATCCTGATTTGCCAGCGGCACCGCTCCGATCCTTACGGGCTGCAATGGGAATTCCCGGGCGGAAAAGTGATGGACAGCGAGGAACTGGAGGCCTCACTGCGGCGGGAACTGCGCGAGGAACTGGACATTGAGGCCGCCATCGGCGAGGAAGTGTACCGCCTGCGCCATCGCTATCCGGACCGCTATGTTGAGGTCATCTTCTTCCGCGTTGATTCCTACCGGGGCGAGGTTGCCAACCGGGTTTTCGAAGCCATTGAATGGGCGCCGCGCCATCAACTGGCGGGATACAATTTTCTTGAGGCTGACCGGGAACTGGTGGAACGGATTGCCGAAGGAGGCCTCATTTGAACGTCCCGCACCGATTCAGGAACAGGAGGTGGACCTGCCTCATGGCCGGACTGGCCGTGGCGGCGCTTCTCTGTGGCGTGCCGGGGCTTCTCGCCGGGCCGCGCAGCCTCCAGGTTGAAACAGCGCCGTCAGCCCAGCAAAACTACGTTTGGGTAAACGTCGGAAATGTGGAAGGGCATCTGGCAACCTATTCCTCACCGGAAGGAGCTTTTTCACCCGACAGTTCCGCGCTCGCCCTGGTCAGCAAGGGAAAGATTGTGGTGGACGGGCTGACAGGAGGGAACCTCAGCATCGAAAAGGTGCTCCATCCCAGGATCAAGGACCTCAGCGACCTGGATATTCAATCGGTGAATTTCCTGGACCCGAACACGCTGTTTTTGATGGGTACGGGGATTGTCCACGAGAAAAACAAGCAGGACCGCCCGACGCCCCTGATCGGATTCCGCTGGAACATTCAGCAGGATGCACTGGACGGGACGGTTGCCATGTTTGGATCCAGCGGGGGATTCGGACGTCCCCGCTATTTCCCTCAAATCAAATTCCTGGGGATGTACAAGGACGATACCTTCATCCTCTGGAGCCCCATCAGCCGCAAGGCCATGGAGATCAGGATTCCGGAGTTGACGCGAGAGCCGCACCTCTACAGTTTTTCGCCCAACGGGCACTGGCTGCTGCTGGCGCAGATAGCAGGCGGCGGCTCGCCCAATCCTATTGTGGTCCGCTTGAGCGAGCATAAATTTGTGGATGTGCTGTCCGGCTTCCAGGAAACCGTGATGAGCATGCGTTTTTCAAGAGACAGCGGGAAGCTGGTGACGGCAGGCGAAGACGGGCAGGTGCGAATCTGGTCGGTCCCGGACTGGAAACTTCTGGAGACGCTCTCCGGCCACAAGGGACCCGTGCGCTGGGCGGAATTTTCGCCGGACGGACACTGGGTGGCCTCCGCGGGCGAAGACCACACCGTGCGGATCTGGTCCGCCGATGACGGCAAGGCCGTCCAGACGCTCAGTGAAAGCCGCGCGCCGGTGGATACCGTAACCTTCTCGCCCGATGGAAACTACGTGGCGGCCACTACTGACGATCAGGTGCTGATCTGGAAGAAGACCCCCACCGGCCCTTAGCGCTGCTTTGAGATGTGGTAAAATTCATTATCAATCAGATAACCTGAAAGATGGGGTCAGAAAAACTTTTATGCCCAAAGTAGGAATGGTCAGCCTGGGCTGTCCCAAAAACCTGGTGGACAGCGAAGTGATGCTGGGATTACTGGCACGGCAGGGCTACGAATTGACCCCGCGCGCCGAGGATGCCGACGTGCTGGTGGTAAACACCTGCAGCTTTATCGAACCCGCCAAGCAGGAATCCATCAACACCATTCTGGATATGGCGGAGCATAAGAAATCAGGAACGGCCAAAAAGCTTGTGGTGGCCGGATGCCTGGTGGAACGCTACCGGCAACAGATTCTGAAAGAGATCCCCGAGGTCGATTTTGTGATCGGCACCAATGAGCTGGAGCGCGTTCTTGAGGCTTGCCAGATGGAAGGCCAGGGGCGCGAATCGCAGCAGCAGCCGGCCGAGCCCTACCTTTACCACGAGTTCACGCCCCGAATTCTTTCCACGCCGTCCTATTCCGCCTATATCAAGATCGCCGAGGGCTGCGACCACCCTTGCACCTTCTGCGTGATTCCGCAGATGCGGGGCCGGTTTCGCTCGCGGCGTTTTGAATCCGTGGTGCGCGAAGCCGAACAACTGGCCGCGCAGGGCGTGCGGGAAATCACCCTGGTGGGCCAGGACACCACGAGCTACGGCGAAGACCTGGGACTTCATGACGGATTGCCCCTGCTGCTGCGGGAACTGGGCGGGATCACTGAACTCACCTGGGTCCGTTTCCTTTACTGTTATCCCAACCGCGTGACCGAGGCCCTCATCGAAGCCGTTGCGGAAACACCCAAGGTGGCGAAGTATTTCGACATTCCGTTGCAGCATTCCAGCCGGACCGTGCTGAAGGCCATGCGGCGCGGCTCCAGCGGAAAACATTTTCTGAAAATGCTCGGGAAAATCCGCTCGGCGGTTCCAGGCGCGGCCCTGCGCACTTCCCTGATTGTGGGCTTCCCCGGAGAAACCGAAGATGATTTCCAGGACCTGCTGGACTTCGTCACCGAGGCTGAGTTCGATCACCTTGGAGTTTTCCTCTACTCGAACGAGGAGACGTGCGGTTCCTACGGCCATCCGCAGCAGGTGACGGCGGCGGTCGCACGGCGGCGGCAGAAGAAGCTGATGGCGGCGCAACGCAAAATTTCACGCCGCAAGTTGCGCGCCAGCGTGGGCAGGGTTTTGCCCGTTCTGGTGGAAGGAACGTCGGAAGAAACCGAATGGCTGTTCCGGGGCCGGCTGGAAACCCAGGCGCCGGGCATCGACGGACAGGTTTACATCAACGACTTTGCCGGGCCGGAACCCAGGGCCGGGCAGTTCCGCTGGGCGGCCATCACCCAGAGCGGAGATTACGACCTGGTGGCAAGGCTTGAAGGGACCGCCTTCGCCGGGCCGGAAGGCGCGGCAGCAGGCGCTCGCCAGCGGCGCGAACTGGTCCAGATCGAACCACCCATCGAGCGCGTTTCAGCGAGGGGCCATGCCGTGCCCCATCTGTAAAAAGGAAGTCCCGCACACGGGAAATCCTTTCCGGCCGTTCTGCAGCGAGCGTTGCAAGCTGATTGACCTCGACAACTGGCTGGAAGGGCGTTACCGCATTCCAGACAGCTCCACTGGAAACCAGGATGATAGCGAGCCTCCTGCGGAGGACAACGGTGAAGACGGAAATGGCGGCTGAACGGCGGCGCACTCTGCCTGTGTGGGTGGCGACGGTTGCAGGCGCGGGGTACTTCCCGGTTGCGCCGGGGACCGTGGGTTCTGCCGTGGCGGTGGTCCTGGTGGCCGCGCTGGATGCGATTCCGCTCACCCCTGCGGGGCGCTTTGCCTTACTGGCGCTGCTGGTGGCGCTTATTTTTTTTCTTGGTGTATGGGCGGCGGGGCAAAGCGAAAAGTTTTTTGGACGGACTGACCCCGGACACGTGGTAATTGATGAAGTCGCGGGACAGATGGTGGCCTTCCTGCTGTTTCCGCACGCCTCCTGGAAGCTGTTGCTTGCCGGGTTCGTCCTTTTCAGAATTTTTGACATTAGCAAGCCGTTTCCGGCCGGGCGGGCAGAGCGTTTACCTGGCGGTTGGGGTATCATGGTAGATGATGTGATTGCGGGCGTATATGCACTGGGGGTGCTCGCTTTTCTGGGTTATATAATTCGATGAAATTGTTCAAAAAAGGAACAAAAGGGAGCCGTTCAACGGGTAAGACGCCAAAGGCCGAAAGCAAACCGCTTGTTGAGCGGGTCACACCGCAGGCCGCAATTCCCGGGGGTGAAATCTCGGTCCTGGGCAAAGGGTTCGTATCCAACGGCAACAGCCGCCCCACCGTGCGCTTCGGCGACCAGCCCGGGACCGTTCTGCTGAGTTCTTCCAGCCGTCTGATTGTCCGCGTGCCGGAAGGCGTGGTCAGCGGTGAGATGATCGTCGACACGGGCAAGTCCACGACTTCTCCGACAGTTGTAGCGGTGGGCATCCAGCTGACCGACACCCTCCATCCGGTCGCCAATCCCGCTGTCGATGCAGAAGGAAATATCTTTTCCACTTTCAGCGGCAGCCGCGGCCAGAAAGTCCCTGTCGCTCTCTACAAGATCAATACCCAGCATGTGGTGAAACCCTTTGTCAACGATCTGATGAATGCGACGGGGCTGGCCTTTGACCGCGAGGGCATGCTTTACGTCTCCAGCCGCATGGAAGGCACCATTTATCAGGTGACTCCGGAAGGCGAGGTCACCCCCTACGCAGAAGGCATGGGTGTGGCGACGGGGCTGGCGTTTGACAAGGTTGGGAACCTCTACGCGGGGGACCGCACCGGCACGATTTTCAAGATCAGCCCCGACCGCCAGATTTTTGTGTTCGCGACGCTCGAACCCAGCGTTTCCGCCTATCATCTGGCTTTCGGGCCGAAAGGCAACCTCTACGTCACAGGTCCGACCACCTCAAGCTTTGACAGCATCTACCGTATTACACCCGAGGGCGCCGTCAATCGCTTCTATCGCGGTCTGGGCCGCCCACAGGGAATGGCATTTGACGCCGAAGGCAATCTCTATGTGGCGGCATCGCTTTCCGGGCACCGGGGAGTTGTGCGGGTCGCGCCCGACGGCAAAGCGGAACTGTGCGTTTCCGGATACAACATTGTGGGGCTGGCGTTCACCCCTCGCCGAACGATGATTGTGGCCACCAACAACTCTCTGGTCGAGTTGTTCCTGGGAATCGAAGGCCAGGCCCTGCTGAAGCCGAGTGAGAAGTGAGAAGGTTATCCAGGCGCGGCTCGCCAGACGATCATCCGGACAATTCATCTTTGATGGCTGGCCGCTCATTGTTAATCCAGAATGGACGCAGAAATCATCGCTGTCGGCTCGGAACTTCTTACTCCCCATCGCCAGGACACCAATTCTCTCTTTCTCACCAGCAGGCTGAATTCTCTCGGCATTGAAGTACGGTTCAAGACCGTGGTGGGCGACGACCCCGAACGGCTTGCATCCGTTTTCCGTGGCGCGCTTGAGCGCAGCAGGCTGATCATCCTGATGGGCGGCCTCGGACCCACTGAGGACGACATCAACCGCCAGGTTGTGGCGGAAGTTCTGGGCCGCACCCTGCAGGAAGTTCCGGAAGTGATCGACCGCATCAAGGCGCGTTATGCCCGCACCGGCCGCAAGATGCCCGCCAACAACGCGCGGCAGGCCCTCGTGCCCGAAGGCGCCGAGTGGCTGCCCAACCAGAAAGGCACCGCGCCGGGAATCTGGATGGAGCAGGACAGCACAATCATCGTCTTGCTTCCCGGGCCGCCGGGCGAACTGGAGGCGATGTTTGACGACCAGTGCATGCCGCGCCTGAAGAGCCGCGTATCCGGCAGCTGGATTCGCACCCGCGTCATCAAGGTGGCCGGGCTGCCGGAATCTGAAGTGGACCAGCGGATTGCGCCGATTTACAAGGCCTACAGCGACCCTTCCACCACCATCCTCTCCACCAGCGGCGCCATTGAAGTCCACCTGACTGCTCACGCCGCGACGCAGGAGGAAGCGGATGCCCTGCTGGATGAGCTCACGGACAAGATCGAGCCGGCCCTGGGCGACCACATTTTTTCCACCAGCGGCGAAACCCTGGAAGAAGTGGTGGGGATGTACCTGGTGATGAAGCAGAAAACCCTGGCCACCGCCGAAAGCTGCACAGGCGGGTTGCTGAGTGAGCGGATTACGCGCGTCCCGGGTAGCTCCGAATACTACCTGGGCGGCGCCGTCTGTTACAGCAATGAGCTGAAGACCCGGTTTGCAGGGGTCTCCCCCAGGCTGCTGGAAACCTACGGGGCCGTATCAAAGCCCGTGGCCCAGGCCCTGGCGGAGGGCATCCGGCGAAAGACGAATGCTTCCATCGGCATCGGGATCACGGGAATCGCCGGACCCGGCGGAGGCACTGAGGAGAAGCCCGCAGGCATGGTCTTCATCTCCGTCGCCGATGAACGCGGGACGGAAGTCCGCGAGTTCCGCTTTCCGGGTGATCGCGAACGCGTACGGCTGCTTTCCTCCCAGTTTGCTCTGGAAATGCTTCGGCGGCGAATCAGAAATTAGGCCGGAAATCGGGCCGCCTTTCATGCGAATCCGGGAACGGGTATGCGGGCATTCATTGCGATTGAACTGCCAGAATCCATCCGAAAGGCGCTGGCAAGCCAGCAGGCGCGCTTCCGCGCGGTGTGCCCGGACGCCCGCTGGACGCGGCCAGAGGGAATCCACCTGACCCTGAAATTCCTGGGGCAGATTTCCGGCCTGCAGGAAGCCGAGGTGAAAAGCGCATTGGGCCGGCTGGAACGGTTTGAGGAATTCACCGTTGGGGTTCAGGGCTTTGGTTTTTTCCCGGAGGCGAAAAGGCCGCGTGTTTTCTGGGCTGGCCTTGACGCCCCGCCTGCGCTGGCGGGGCTGGCGGCACAGGTTGAAAGCGCGCTGGCGCCTCTGGGGTTTCCCCCGGAAAACCGTGCATTCAGACCCCACCTCACCGTTGCCCGCTTCAAAATTCCCCGCCCCCAACCCAGGATGGAGACGCTCCTGGCTGAACAGAACAGTCCTCTTCTGGGAATTTTCGGAGTTTCGGAATTGTTCCTTTGGGAAAGCAGGCTGCTGCCCGGAGGGGCTGAATACCGCAAGGTGGCCCGTTTCCCCAGCTCAGCATCCACGGCTCCATGAGAACCACCCCAAAGCTCTCCTCTACCCTGCATCACTTCCCGCTCGCCATGTCCTGATAACGAAAATGAAAATCGCCTGAGCAGTGAAGAAAAGGGCCGGAGCGCGCCAAAACGGCCCGCCCGGGCGCCCCGGCCGGCTCGCTCAAGTTTTGTCCGTCCCAATCCGAGGAGTACAAGGGAAGAGTGAGCGCGGCCCAGATGAAACCAATCCTCCCCAGGCGTTTGAAAATCCAGTACATCCTGCTGCTGATCCTCATCAGCATCAGCGTCGTGCCTCTGTGGTTCTTCGGTTCCCGCATGGTGAGCATGAACAAGCAGCGCCTCGAAACCCAGGAGAAGATTCTGCAGACGACACTCTCCAAATCGCTCGCCCAGCAGATTCAGCTCTACATGGAAAACGTGCGCCAGCAGGTGAAGGAACTTTTTGACGCGGTTATTCCACTGGCCATTGAGGTCCGAAACTCAAAGTATGAGAACGATCCCCGCCTGGAACGTGCCCTGGAGGGTTCTCTCGGCGACCAGCCCAGCGTGATTTACGTGACCGTCCTGAACGCGGAGGCCCGCGGGCGGGGGGCCCAGGCCACCCAGGCCAGCGGAATCAACGCAGGCTCCGACACCTTTGTCCGCAAAACCATGGAGGCAGCCTATCTTGCGGCCCGCCAGGGACAGCGCTATGAGAGCAATCCTCTGACCACCGTGGGGCCGCGCGGCAGCGAACTGGTGATGGTGATCGCTGAACCCATCCAGCACCAGAACATTTTTCTTGGCATGATTGCGGCGGTCGTAACCCTCCGGCCGCTGGGAGACGAACTCTCAGAATCCAGAAGGCTGGGTCTCGAGGCCTATATCGTTGACAATTCAGGGCGGACGGTGGCTTCCAACAATCCTGACCAGAATGTCGCCGGCATCGACATGGTCAGCGACCCCATCGTGCAGAAATTCCTGGCGTGGCGCGGCCGCGCCCATCTTACCGAAACTTCGGAGTACAATCTGGTCCGCAACGGCAGAATCGTCCCCATGCTGGGGACCTATTCGCCCACGCTCAGCGGACGATGGGGCGTCATCCTCCAAAAGAAGAAAAGCGATGCCTTTATGACCGTCATTGAAATGCGAGACGCCACCATCAGGCTGGGATTGCTGGTGATGATCATCAGCCTGATTGTCGCCGTCTTCGCGTCCAAGTCGATTACGCGCCCCATCGACCATCTGGCCCGCACGGCCCGCGCCATCGCCGCAAAAGACTTCAGCGTTCGCGCCGACGTCCGCAACCGGACGGAAATCGGCGAACTGGCGCAGGGCTTCAACATCATGGCGGAGGACATCCAGCAGTACATCAGTGATCTGAAGCGGGCATCGGAGGAAAACCGGCAGCTCTTTATCGACTCCATCGAAATGATTGCGGCGGCGGTTGACGCCAAGGACCCCTACACGAAAGGCCATTCGAGTCGCGTTTCGGCGTACTCGGTGATTCTGTCGCGGGAGATCGGGCTGGACGAACAGGAAATTGAGCGGGTCCGGGCGTCCGCCACGCTGCATGACGTAGGAAAAATCGGCGTGGACGACCAGGTTCTGCGAAAGCCCGGAGTTCTGACCGATGAAGAATTCGAACTCATGAAACGTCACACCATCATCGGCTTTGAAATTGTCCGGCAGGTGCAGCAGCTGGCCGATACGCTGCCGGGAATCCGCTGGCATCACGAGTCGCTCGACGGCGCCGGCTACCCGGACGGCATCAGGGGCGACGAGATTCCACTGCTGGTCAGGATCATTGCGGTCGCCGACACCTTCGACGCCATCACAACAGACCGTCCCTACCAGTCAGGCCGTGACTTCCCCTCAGCGCTGGACATCCTGAAAAAACATGCCGGGACGCGCTACGACCCCATCATTGTGGATGCTCTGCACTCGGCCTACACCAAGGGGTACCTCCAAAAGTTTGAGATGATGCACGGCGCCCAGGTCCAGATTGTCGAGATCAACACCTGAGCCTGCCCGCGTTTGCGCTACAATAAAGTTCCATGGTGCAAACTCTATTTGGCCCACAGGAAGAAAAAGGAAAGTTCTTCAGCCGGCTTAAGCGAGCGGTCGCCTCAACCAAAAGCCAGTTGGTCGAAAGGATCGACCAGGTAACGGAAGGCAGACAGACCATTGATCCGGCCCTGCTGGATGATCTGGAAGCCACCCTGATCATGGCTGACCTGGGCGTGAAAACATCCAGCGACATCCTGGCCGGCCTGCGAGACCAGGCCAGCCGCGGAAATCTGAAGAATGCCAGTGAAATCCGCGGCGTGGTGGAACGTGAAATTCTGAAGATCCTCGAACAACCTCAGAACGGCCCGGGCAACCGGCCAGCACCTCAAAAACCGCCCCACGACCAGCCGGAAGTCATCCTGGTGGTGGGCGTGAATGGCGTGGGAAAGACCACCAGCATCGCCAAGCTTGCCCGGTTCTACCTGGGCCAGGATCGCAAGCCGCTGCTGGTGGCCGCGGATACTTTTCGAGCGGCCGCCATTGAACAGCTCGACATCTGGGCGTCGCGCCTGGAAATGGAAATCGTCAAGCAGAAGGCGGGCGCCGATCCCTCCGCCGTGGTCTTCGACGGTCTGAAAGCTGCCCGCGCAGGCCACTTTGATCCGGTCATTGTGGACACCGCCGGGCGCCTGCACACCAAGCACAACCTGATGGCTGAACTCAACAAGATGTGCCGCATTGCCTCGAGGGAAGTTCCCGGCGCTCCGCACCAGGTCCTGCTGGTGATTGACGCCACCACAGGGCAGAACGGTCTTTCACAGGCGCGCCAGTTCACCGAGCATTCCGGGGCGACCGGCATTATCCTGACCAAACTGGACGGGACGGCCAAAGGCGGCGTGGTGGTGGCCATTGCCCGTGAGTTGGGACTGCCCATCCAGTTTGTCGGTGTCGGCGAAAAAATCGACGATTTGATTCCCTTCAATCCCCGCGACTTTGTCACCTCGCTGTTCGGCGCGTAGCCGAAAGCGCCCGACCAGGGGCGCGCTGAAGACACCGGCACAGTTAGCGGCTACACCGGCTCACCTTTCACCGCGGCCGGCAACGACCCGGACACCGCCAACATCATCACCAGTACCATCGCCAGAGCCCATGCGCGCAGATTCCGCAAAGGCAAGAAGGCTTTCATGCTTCGTCCCACCCGGCGGAGGATTTCCGCCCCACAGATCCCTCCCGAACCCCCAGAAACTGATGATTACATTCGATGCTCCGTGAGCTGCTGGGTATTCGGGTTCACCGGCTTGTCGGCTGCCGGTTTTTCAGAAGGCGGGCACCAATTGGAGGGGCCAATATGCGGCTGTTTTAACAAGCTAAAAGTACAACCTAATACCGATGAGATGAATCGAATAGCCTGAGGATCACCTTGCAAAGAAGAGCCTTTGGGGGCATATTAAAGAGGTCAACAGGGTGAACAGGCTTCGCGAGGGGGACCCACTCGCCGGCCGTGAGTGGCGGGTGAAGAGAGGAAGCGTTACGATGACGGCAAAAAGAGCGCTGATCGCAGGTTTCCTTCTGGCTATGGCAATTCCCGGCCTGGCCCTGGCGGCGCAGGATACTCCTCCCGTGCTGGGCAGCCCTCCAAAAGGTGCTGCGGCGAAGGCCCTTACCTCCGGCAATAATTCCGCCAACGCAGCCACCAAACCCGCCGGCCTTCTTTTGCCAGCCGGAAGTTCACTGCACGTCAGGCTGCAAACCACTCTGACCTCAAAGACCAACAAGACGGGCGATAAGTTCTCCGGGTACGTCGAGCAGCCCGTGGTTGCCAATGGCAAGACGATTGTTCCGGTGGGCAGCCTGGTGGACGGCCACGTCGTGATGGTGAAAAAGTCAAAGCGCATCAAGGGCGTGGGCGAGATGCGCATTGTGCTGGACGACATTACCACCGAAAACGGCGACGAATTCCTTATGAACGGGTCGCTCGAAGAAGCACAGGGCAGCCCCTGCGCCAGAACCGCAAGCGACTCCGAAGGAACCATCAAGGGCTGTGGAAAGAGCGCCAAGGATGCACTGAAGGGCGCGGCCATTGCCGGAGCCATGGGAGCCGGCGCCGGAGCTTCGGTGGGGATGGGGCAGGAAATTAACTGCCGTTATTACGGCAATTGCGGTGGACCCGGTTTTGGGGCGGACATCGGATATGGCGCGGCGATTGGCGCCAGCGCGGCCCTCATCTATAACGTCTTCAAACATGAAAAGGCGTTGGTGCTGCTGCAGGGCACGCACCTGACTTTCGTGGTCGACCGCAGCGTCACATCAAAGGAAATGCCGGCCTCAGCCAGCATCCCGTCAGTTGAAAATTAACGAATTTCGCCGGCAGCCCGCGGGGCAATTCATCTGAGGACCATTGGCGTTCAAGGTCTGCTTTTTAACGGGTGCGACGGCGGCGAAGTCTTCCGCGGCTTGGAATTCCCTGTTTTCCTGTAAGTTCCGGTGGGCGAACCGTTTTGAAATATCATCTGTCCTGAGGGCAAAGGGATAGTGGGTTTCAAGTTCGTCGTGTGGGGATTTCTCCGGGCAGGACTCATCCCCGGCGATACTGACCTGGACCGGCACTACGGTCTGTCAAACACTCACGACCGGCGGATTTGCATTCACCTGGGGCTTTAGAAAACAACCTTGTGTATCCGGGCGACCATTGAAGGAGCCAGCCATGCAAACGGGCATGAAGACTTTCTGCCTCGGTATGATTCTGCTGATAGCCCCCTTCTGCGCTGCACAATCGACGTCACCGAAAACTTCCAGCAAGACCCGCGTGATCCCCCTGACCGTAAAACCGGGCGTTCCCATTCGCGTGGCCCTTATGAAACCCGTGAGAATCAAGCACGTCGGCACTCCTGTTGAAGGACGCCTCGTTCAGCCTGTCTACGTTTTCGACCGGAAAGTGATTCCCGCAAACAGTACGGTACTGGGAAGCGTAACGAAGATCGACCCCGTTTCACGAAAAGAAAGATTGATGGCCCTGGCCAACGGCAACCTGACGCCTTTCCACGAGGCCCATATTGAATTCACCACGCTGTTGCTGAAGAACGGGAAACGATTCTCCATCCAGACGATGGTTTCGCCGGGAACAACCGACGTCATTCGTCTTGTTGCCGGCGGGAAAAATAAGAAGACGGGCCTCGTCCGCGGAAAGATCGGCGAGGTTCGACGGCAAATCGCGCAGAGCGGGCATCAGGCCGTCGCCGCCATCAAGGCTCCCCACAAATTGAAACGGGCGGAGGCCATTTTTTCCGCTCAACTTCCCTTCCACCGGCAATTCCTGCCGGCAGGAACGCAATTTACAGCCACTCTCAAAAATCCGCTGAACCTGGGAACAGAAGACCTTTCGCAGCAGGAACTAAAAAAACTCGGCTCTGAAATCCCGCCTGCAAGCACGGTGCACGTGTGGCTGGCCACTCCACTGAGTTCAGCGAAGGACCATAAAGGCTCGCCGGTAGAAGCCATTGTGTCGGAACCGCTTTTTTCAAAAAGCCACCAGTTGATTCTGCCCGAGGGCAGCCGTCTGGAAGGCATGGTAACTCAGGGGGTGCCCGCGCGCCGGCTCAGCCGAAACGGCAAGCTGCGCTTTACGTTTCAGCGAATCGAACTGCCTCACGGACCCACGCGTAAAGTGGAGGCAGGACTCCAGGCCGCCAGCGTGGCGAAAGCGGCGGGACTGAAGATCGACTCGGAGGGCGGTGCGCACGGCGCCAGTTCAAAGAAGAAGTACATCATGCCAGCCATCGCCATTCTGCTTGCAACGTCCTCATTCGATGGCGACTCCCAGCAACGGGCCATCCAGGAAGGCGGCGGGCAAGGCGGCGACGTCGCAGGCGGAGCGGTCAGAGGCGGCGTGGGATTTGGATTGATGGGCAGTCTGATCGCCATGGCCGCTCGCGCGCAACCCGTCACGGTAGGTTTTGCATTTTATGGAGCAGCCATGTCTGTCTATTCCCACATAATGGCGCGTGGCAATGAAGTCGTGTTCCCCAAAGACACAGCCATGGAAATTCGCTTCGGAACACATGAAAGCCAGCCGCTTCCTTCGCACAAGAACACTGCGGCTCCAACCGGGAAGACCGCAGCAAGTCACACCACGTAAAGATCAGGCCAATGCATTGTGTTTGAGCGTGGTCGCGGCCGGATGGCTGATGGCGACACGGATCCTGCTGCGGTCACCATGGTCCCCATAGCTGCAAGCATCTGGCTGAGGCGGTCAACGGCTCTTAAAAACCGGAAGAAATTTACCGTGAAAGTCTTCCGGCGATGGAAGCGGCAATTCGCCGTGAATCGGGTGGTGCTGGAACAACCCGGCGTAGCCGGTGTGGGATGCGCCTGCCAGAACGGTTTCGTACGCGTTTGCCGGATTGAATGAATAGGCCGCCGCGTCAGTTCGCAGGCTCAGGTGCTGGTTCGGAGTAAGCTGGTTTACAAGGAAGTTTCCGGCATCAGCGAAACCTCATCGAGCCGGATGAAATCCTGAATCACCTGCTCGTCAGAGTCATCTATCTGGCTGACGGGGCCAAAATAAGCCACGCGGCCATCCACCAGGAAAACCACGCGGTCAGCCAGCTTGCGGGCCAGCTTCATGTCGTGGGTCACTACGATGGAAGTCAGGCCGGTCTGCTTTTTGAGTTTCAGGATCAGGTCGCCGATGGTCTGGGCCATCAGGGGGTCTACCATCGTGGTGGGTTCATCATAGAGGATCGCTTCGGGCTCAGCCGCAAGCGAACGCGCGATGGCCACGGCCCGCTTCATGCCCGTACTCAAATCAGAAGGCATCAGGTCACGCAATTCCTGCAGGTCCACCAGCGACAGCAACTCATCCACGCGGGCCTGTATGGCGTCTTCATCAAGGCTCTTGCCGCGAGCCACACGTTCCCGCAGTGGATAGGCCACATTTTCGCCCACCGTCAAAGAGTCAAACAGCGCCCCGGATTGAAAAACCATGGTCACACGGCGGCGCACCTCAAAAAGGTCTTGCTCCGCCATGGTTGAGACGTCACGGCCGGCAACCAGCACCCGCCCTTCGTCGGGCTGCAAAAACCCAAGGATGTGCTTGAGCGTGACGCTCTTGCCCACGCCGCTGCGGCCCAGCACCACCACCATCTCCCCGCGCTTCACTTCAAAGCTGACGTCAACCAGCACCGGAAGTTCGTCGAACGATTTATACACGTTCAGAAACTGGATATAAGGTTGTCCGTTGGCTTCGTTGGTATCGCGTTCTGTCATCAATCCTCAGCCCCTCCCGCCAGGGGTCCCTCATTCAGTTTAGCCCCAAAAGCTCTCAGAACAGAGGTCATTTGCTTCAAACCACGCCCACCGCCGGACCCTCAACCCTCCTTCTCGCGTATTCGTACTCTTCCAGAGTATTCATGTTGTCAAACACGCGCGGCCGGACACCGGCATCAGCCAATTCCCGCCACGGAATTACGGTGCAGCGGACCATTGGGAAGAAACCTCTGGGCTTGTTCAGCCCCAGGGCCAGTCGTGCCCGAACGGCGTGAAGCGCACACCGCCGGTAAACGGCGCACAGTGGCTGCAGGCAGCCATCCGGGGAACGCGGAACCGTGACGTCACTCCCGTCTGCCTTGGCACGAAGCATCAGGCAAGCCAGCAGGTTGCGGGTGACGAAAGGCAGGTCGCAGCCGAGGACCAGGCTGAATTCCGTCCGGCTTTGAAGCAGCGCGGTGTAGATTCCACCCAAAGGGCCCCGGCCTGTTACCACATCCGGAACGTAGGGAGCGTCAAGTTCCTGCAGATAGCCTGTTGGGCCTCCCACAACGGTCACCCGGCGCGCCACGGAACGCAGCAACCGGATTTGCCGCTCGAGCATGGATTCCCCATCAAGCCGAAGAGAAGCTTTCGGGCGCCCCATCCGCCGGCTGGCGCCTCCGGCAAGCACGAAGCCCGTCAAATCAGCAAACCGGGCGGACGGTAATGAATTGTTCGGAATCGAGGGCAACGTGTCCTTCCTGTGTATTTCCTGGTGATCAGTCCCGACAGTCACCGTATTCTACACAAAATACAGGGTATCATGCCAAAGGTCTCCAAAATTCAGGACTCAGCCGTACGGGTCTGTGTAAGCCGGCGAGCACCGCAGGAAGATAAAAAGGGTTGAGTTTATCAACGTCTGTGGTAAATTCGGGCAATATGAATTCGGGTAAACCGATAGCTGGAACCACCTCCGGGCGCCTCCAACTCACGAGCTGGCGCAAACGGCTGATCGTCATCGCGGCGGCTGTGATCACCATTGAGAGCTCGGCTCTGGCATACGTTATCCATCGCCGGCACCTTGCCGAGAAGGCCCTCGCACGGCAGGGAGTCCTTGCAGCCGAAGAAGCCAAAGTGATCGCTGCAAAGCGCGAAGTTCCGCTGGTGAAGACACTTCCCCCCAGAACCACTTTCAGCGATTTTCTTTCCAATAACGGGCTTGAGGCGAACACCATTCAGAAAGTGGTGCAGGACACGCGCCCCGTATACAACCTGGCCAAGGTCCGCGCCGGCAACCAGGTCACGCTGATCACCTCGGAGCAGGGCGGCCTTAAAGAGATCGGTTACGAGATTGACCCCGAACACATGCTCTGGATTAGAAACCAGTCCCAGGGCTTTGGAGCCAGCGTCAGGGAAATACCGTTGGTCACCAAAATTGCCGCAGTGACGGGAACGGTGCACAGTTCGCTGTTTAACGCGATGGAAGATCAGGGCGAGCAGGACCAGCTCACGCTCAATTTCGCCGACATTTTTGCCTGGGACTTTGACTTCAACACGGATACCCAGAACGGGGACCAGTTCAAGGTGGTTGTTCAAAAAAGATATTTGAACGGTAAACTTGCAGGATACGGAAAGATCCTGGCGGCCGAATATGACAGCGGCGGGCAGCATTATCAGGCCCTACTGTTTCGCAACCCGGACGGTCAGCCCGCCTACTATGCGCCCGACGGCAAGGCCGTGAAGAAAGCCTTCCTGCGATCACCCTTGAGGTTTGCCGCGCCCATTACCTCCCGTTTCAGCTATCATCGTTTTCATCCCATCCTTAAGCGTTACCTGCCTCATCTTGGCATCGACTTTGGAGTGCCGGTTGGCACCAAGGTGCAGACGGTAGGCGACGGAACCGTGATTTTTGCCGGTTGGGACCGGGGTGGCGGCCGCGAGGTCAAGATTCGTCACACCATGGGATATGAGACTTTCTACCTTCACCTGTCGCGCATCCTGGTGCACGGAGGACAACGTGTTCACCAGGGGCAAACCATCGCACTCAGCGGCCGCTCCGGCCTCGCGACGGGCCCGCATCTCGATTTTCGGATCGAGCAGCATGGCAAGTTCCGGAACTTCCTGGCCTTGAAACTTCCACCTGCCCGCTCTGTCTCCCGCAAAGACTGGCCGGCGTTTGAAAAATTGCGCGGCCGGATGCTCGATGAGCTCGCAAGCCTGCACGCCCACAAAGAAGACCTGGAGCGGGCCTCGTTTCACGCACCGCGCTCATCGCAAACCACCGATCGCTAACGGGAATCTGCGCGTCCGCCACACCACCACAGGCACGGAACTGGAAAAGTCTTCTTTGCCCCTTAATAGTTTGATTCCGTCCGCGCCAGGCCGGTCAATCGATACTCAGGTCCGGGCGTAAAGGTTGGATGGTAGACGTTCATCTTTCCGCCGCCGAGCCTCAGAATAAAGGTGTGGTGTTCCGGTTCCATTTCGGGCCGTGCGGGGACTTCAAAGATCCGGTCATCGATAAACTCCGGCCACACATTCTGAATGCGCTTCTGGAAAAGCTTGAGGGTTGGCTTTGGGGCTCCAAGAAACCGTCCCGGTTCGATAAACGAATAAGCTTTTTCATAATCGTGCAAATGCAGCGCCGCGATAAAGCTATAGAGAATGTAATCGCGGTTATGGGTGTACTCGGTCCGGAGTGGAATATAAGCATCGTTCTTCCAGACGTAGGCGGTCGCCGCCTGAAAACCTCGTTCAGTTTGTTGCTGTGAATCAGGAAACATCAGCAACCCGGGGTCCGCCTGTCCCGCCACAATCATCACGGGAACATTGCCCTCGCCGGCTTTCTTAAACTCGATGGACCCATAATGATACCCCGTGTAGGAACTGGATTCAGACCGCCCGTCCCAAACGAGTGAAGCCTGATGATCCTGGAACCGGAAGATCACCGGGAAGGGAGCAGCCGTTGTGCCCCGGTAGACAACCACGGCAAAGAGAGAGGCCGTATCTCCTTCCACCGGCAACACCTTGAGTATGAGAGCGTCAGCTGAGGCCATCAGGTAGGACGCGTGCCAGCCCTTGCCGTCCCAGGAAAGGAGGTAGAGTTTGGACTCGCCCCCCTCCCCCGCATTTTGACCCTGTCCCACCGGGCGCCATTTCACAGCCACGTTGGGAGCCCCGCCATCGCCAAGGCCGCTGACGGCCTCCATGCCAATATCAGAATCTTCAAAAGCCTGCTGGCCGATTTGCGCAGGGCTCATGCCAAGCGCTCTGGCCAGCGCCTGAAGGTTTGGCGAATCAACACTGCCAACGGCCGCCTGGATCGGGGCCATGCCGGGCACGGTTGGAGCCGCCCCCTTTCCCAGTTCCGTCCCCGCCTGAGAGACCGCTGCCATGGCCGCGTGAGAAGCCGGAAAGGGCCCGGCAAGGGACTGAGTTCGACCAGCGGAAGGAAGACCTGCTGCAGCCAGGGCTGCCAGCAGAAATGGAGCAAGCCATTTTCCACGGCAAATCTCATTGGGGGACAAAATCATGAATCTACGACGGAACCATACAGGATGTAACAATCGTGACACTCCCTCCCTCAAATGGCCATTATAGCCCTCGCTTAAAAAGGCTCCAAATGGGAGTCGCACCCAGAAGGAACTTGACAAGGAGGCTGCAAAGATATAAATTAGCACTCTCCGGTTGAGAGTGCTAATTAAAAGGATTTGTGGGTTTTCACTATATAAGTCGTCTTGTTTCAATGACCAAGAGAATGGGCTTCAGCCGTCCCCAGATCAGTCCCGGTCAATATTTCGGCGTCTGACGCTGGAGGATGATGACTGCCCGCAACAAAGGTCAATAACGAAAGGAGAGTCTAAACAATGAAGTTAAGGCCGTTGCATGATCGGATCCTGATCAAACGTATTGAAGAGAGAGAAACTGTAAAAGGTGGAATTATTATTCCTGACTCGGCAAAAGAAAAGCCGCAGGAAGGCGAAGTCGTTGCCGTTGGCAATGGAAAGAAAACCGACGATGGCAAAGTGATTCCGCTCGACGTGAAAGTGGGCGATCACATCCTGTTCGGGAAATACTCCGGCAACGATATCAAAATCGAAGAGCAGGAATACCTGATCCTGCGTGAGGACGAGATTCTGGGCGTCCTCGATACGGCAAAGGCTGCAGCGGGCAAGAAGTAAGCACTCACCTGTTGCGTGAACTGTAGGCTGGGAATTTTAAGACTCCGCCAACGGGGCTGAAGCGCCGGGCGGATGCAAAACTTGGAGGAATTTAAGAGATGGCAAATGCAAAGCAGATTGTACATGGAGCAGAAAGCCGCCAGGCGATTCTCCGTGGCGTCAATAAACTGGCGGACGTTGTTAAGGTCACGCTGGGCCCCAAGGGGCGCAACGTGGTTCTCGACAAGAAATTCGGTTCCCCGACCATCACCAAGGACGGTGTGACCGTGGCGAAAGAGATCGAACTGCCGGACTCCATGGAAAACATGGGAGCCCAGATGGTGCGCGAAGTGGCATCCAAGACGTCCGACGTGGCCGGCGACGGCACCACGACGGCGACGGTTCTGGCGCAGGCCATCTTCCGCGAAGGCGTGAAGAACGTCGCGGCCGGCGCCAATCCGATGGCTATCAAGCGCGGAATCGAAACCGCCGTCCGCACGATTTGTGGTTACGACGAGACCCAGAAGAACGGTTCCAAGAAGCACATTCAGGGTGACCTTGAAAAGCTCTCGAAGCCGGTTGAAGGCTCGATGATCGCCCAGGTGGGTTCTGTCTCCGCCAACAACGACTTCACCATCGGCAGCATCATTGCCGAAGCCATGAAGAAAGTCGGCAAGGACGGCGTCATTACCGTGGAAGAGTCGAGGACGATGGAAACGGAACTGGAAGTGGTCGAGGGCATGCAGTTTGACCGCGGCTATCTTTCACCCTACTTCGTCACCGACCCCGAGCGGATGGAAGTCGTTCTTGAGAATCCGCTCATCCTCATCCACGAAAAGAAAATCAGCTCGATGAAGGACCTGCTTCCCCTCTTGGAGCAGATTGCCAAGTCGGGCAAGCCCCTGGTGATCATCGCCGAGGAAGTTGAAGGCGAAGCGCTGGCCACGCTGGTGGTCAACAAGCTGCGCGGGACCCTGCAGTGCTGCGCGGTGAAGGCGCCCGGCTTCGGCGATCGTCGCAAGGCCATGCTGGACGACATCGCCATCCTCACCGGCGGCAAGGCCATCACGGAAGACCTGGGCATCAAGCTCGAAAACGTGAAGCTGGAGGACCTGGGCAAGGCCCGCAAGGTTACCATCGACAAGGACAACACCACCATCATCGAGGGCTCCGGCAAGAACGCAGCCATCGAAGGACGCGTGAAGCAGCTCCGGGCGCAGGTCGAAGAAACCACTTCCGACTACGACCGCGAGAAGCTGCAGGAGCGCCTGGCCAAGCTGGTGGGAGGCGTTGCCCAGATCAAGGTGGGCGCGGCAACTGAAACCGAGATGAAAGAAAAGAAAGCTCGCGTTGAAGACGCCATGCACGCCACCAAGGCTGCCGTCGAAGAAGGCATTGTTCCGGGCGGCGGCGTTGCGCTGGCTCGCAGCATCCGCTCCCTTGAAAAGCTCAAGGCCGACGAAGACGAGCAGATCGGCATCAACATCGTGAAGCGGGCGCTCGAAGAGCCTCTGCGCATGATCGCTTCCAACGCGGGATGGGAAGGAGCCGTGGTGGTGGAAAAAGTGAGAGCCAATTCCAACCCCAACTACGGCTTCAATGCCCAGACCGAAACCTTCGGGGATCTGGTTGAGGCCGGCGTCATCGACCCCACCAAGGTCACCCGCACCGCTCTCCAGAATGCGGCTTCCATCGCCTCACTGCTGCTGACAACCGAGGCGCTGGTCAGCGAAATTCCGGATAAGGACGACAAAGGTCCGGCCATGCCTTCGGGAGGCGGCGGTGGAATGGGCGGCATGTACTAAAGACAAGACTGTCAACTGTTACAAGTTGACCGCAAGCAAAGAAGGGCGGGGACCTGTTCCCCGCCCTTTTTATTTTCCGCGGCGCCCGATTGCGTGCGGTCGTTTGCCCGCAGATTTTTTGGCGCTGCCAGCCTTCTTGCCTCTGCGGCCTGAAGGGCCACCTGCAACAAGGAGCATCAAATCCACCAGCTCAACGTACGCCGGAATCACTTCCGGGGCGAAACTCTGAAGCTGGGTGATGTGGCGTTGGAGGGTCGCCCAGTCGCCGCGCACGGCCGGCCCTGTCAATGACTTCCGGCCGCCGAATTCAGCAAAGTTGCGCACGGTTTCCGCAACGAACTTCTCCAGCATCGGGCGGATCAGATTCTTCGGCACGCCCGCATCGCGCAAAAGTCGCTCCGAGCAGTCCATCAGCGTCACCACCGTCGGGCATACAAGGAACGCGGTCAGGTGGTAGAGCGGCTTGAATTCGGGCTCAATCGCAAACGATTTCCCGCCAAGCAACTTTACCCATCGCCGGGCCAGGGCGACCGCCCGCCGGTCGCCCTCGACAGCCCAGTAGCTGCCCGGAAGATTTCGCACGCCCGACGAGGGACTGGGAACAGTCTGATAAGGGTGCAGCGAGCCGACCGCGGCGCCTCGCTGCTTGAATGCGTCAAGGAGGGATGCGGGCAGCGAGCCGCAGGCGTGGAGGACAATCCGTCCTGACCAGTCTTTACGGTATTTCGCGAGCTGGTTGGCGACGGGGCCGATCGCGGCATCCGAAGTGGTGATCAGGATGACATCGGATTCGGCCAGCAGGCGGTCTTTCAGGCTTAGCGCCTTGCCGCCCCCGATAAACCGAACCGCTTTCCTGGCGCGTGAAAGTTGCCGCGCCGCAACAAACCTGACCGGCTCGCCGGCGGCCAACAGCACCCGGCCCATGGCCTGGCCGATCCTTCCAGGCCCCACAATCGCTACCTTTAATTCCCGCCGCTTTCCCATGGATCACACCCCTGAATTCCATCCCGATCAACGCTCTGAATTCTACCAGCTTAACCCCGGCGCGGATCCTCCGCAGTCATACTGAAACCGCAAACTGCCGATGACGGGAAAAGGCACGGGTTGATTGCCAGGGCAGTGACGATTTCAGCTGAAATGCATCTAACTGTAAGAACAGGAAAAAGGAACATTTATATGCAGGACATGGCTGCAAGGATATTTATCTTCTTCGTATTCGCGTTGTATGCCGCAATGACTCTTGTATTTGTCATTGCCGGAGTTCGCAAGTGGATCTGGCGCCCCCTCGCAGGAAAGATTTTGCCCGGACGTTCTGAGAGCAACTACCGCAGGGTCAAGTCCACCCGCAACGAAGGAAGCTCCTCCTAATTTTCCTGAGGCTGCTCTCCAGTCCCTTCTCCCAACGCCGGAACGAAGCCTGCCTCTTTTTCGCGCAGGGCCTTCACCCGGTCGCGAAGTCGCGCGGCCTTCTCGAATTCAAATCCCTTTGCCGCTTCGCGCATTTCCGCTTCCAGGCTCCTGATCATTCCCTCCAGCTGGCCCTGCGAAGTAATTTCTTCCGCCTCGTCTTCGGTTGAAACCGTCACGTAGTCGGCCTCCACAATTTTCACCAGGGCCATGTCGACGGGCTTGATGATGCTCTCCGGCGTGATGCCGTTCTCTTCGTTATATTGCACCTGCATGGCGCGCCGGCGGTCGGTTTCGGCGATGGCCTGGCGCATGGAATCCGTCATGCGGTCGGCGTAAAGGATGGCCCTGCCGTGCAGGTGTCTGGCGGCGCGGCCCATGGTCTGGATCAGCGCGCCCGCCGAGCGCAGAAAGCCTTCCTTGTCAGCGTCCAAAATGGCCACCAGCGACACTTCAGGCAGATCCAGGCCCTCGCGCAGCAGGTTGATGCCGATCAGCACGTCAAACTCGCCGCGCCGCAGGTCGCGAAGAATCTTCATGCGTTCCAGCGTCTCGATTTCCGAATGCAGATAGCGGCACCGGACGCCGACCTCGGCGTAGTATTCCGCCAGGTCTTCCGCCATGCGTTTGGTGAGCGTGGTCACCAGCACGCGCTCGTTGGCCCCGGCGCGCTTGCGGATTTCATCCAGCAGATCGTCCACCTGCTTGCGCGTGGGCCGCACTTCGACCTCCGGGTCCACCAGCCCCGTCGGCCGGATGATCTGCTCCACCACTTCTCCGCCCGTCTTCGTCAGCTCGTAAGGTCCCGGAGTGGCGGAGACGTAAACGGTCTGGCGGGCGCGATGCTCGAACTCTTCAAACGTCAGCGGCCGGTTATCGAGCGCCGAGGGCATCCGGAAACCGTATTCCACCAGCGTCTGCTTGCGCGAACGGTCACCCTTGAACATTCCGTGAAGCTGCGGAATGGTCTGGTGGCTCTCATCAATAAACATCAGCGCATCGTGCGGCAGGTAATCGAGCAGGGTGGGCGGAGGTTCGCCGGGCAGGCGGCCTGAAAGGTGCCGGGAGTAATTCTCGATGCCGTGGCAATAGCCCATCTCTTTCATCATTTCCAGGTCAAACATGGTCCGCTGGTGGATGCGCTGGGCCTCCACCATCTTCACCTGCTTTTCCAGCTCTCCGCGCCACCACTCGAGTTCGCTCTTGATGCCGTCGATGGCCCTTCCGCGCTGGTCCGCAGGCATCACGTAGTGTGTGCGGGGATAAATTGGCAGCCGCACCAGGTCCTCTTTCACCTGCCCCAGCAGCGGATCAATCTGCACGAGAGATTCCACTTCATCTCCCCAAAGCTCGATGCGATAGGCGTTGTCCTCGTAAGTGGGATAGACCTCAATCACGTCGCCGCGCACGCGAAAGGTGCCGCGGCGGAAGTCGATGTCGTTGCGCTCATACTGGATTTCCACCAGCTTCCGCAGCACGTCCCGGCGCGCGATCTTCATGCCCTTTTCGAGAAGCAGCAGCATGCCGTAGTAGGCTTCCGGCGAGCCGATGCCGTAGATGCAACTGACGCTGGCCACAATCAGGCAGTCGCGTCGCTCAAAAAGCGAGCGCGTGGCGCTCATGCGCAGCTTGTCGAGCTCGTCGTTGATGGTGGCTTCCTTTTCGATATAAACGTCGCCGGAGGGGATGTAGGCTTCGGGCTGGTAATAGTCGTAGTAGCTGACAAAATATTCGACGGCGTTGCGAGGAAAAAATCCCTTGAACTCATGGTAAAGCTGCGCCGCCAGCGTCTTGTTGTGGGCCAGAATCAGGGTCGGGCGGTTGATGGCCTCAACCACCTTGGCGACGGTAAAGGTCTTGCCGGAACCTGTGACGCCCAGCAGAACCTGGTGCTGCGCCCCGTCCTCAATGCCGCGCACCAGTTGCTCGATGGCGGTCACCTGATCGCCGCGCGGGTTGTAATCGGAAACAAGCTTGAAGTCCATATCGTTTGTGGATGCCGGAGTTCGTTAGGCCTGAAGAATTCATTATATCCCGCAACCCGCAGAGACGCTCCCGTGGGGCCCGAGTGAGACACGACTGCGCTCGTCATTCCGAGCGAAGCGAGGAATCTGCTGTTGGAACTGTCGGACCGCGGCCTGGCGCAGATGTCGCGGGTGTCGCGCCTTCGCCACATGGAACTGCGTTCGAGAAATAAATGGTGGAACCGTGCAGCGTAATATACTATTGAAATCTGGCAGGAAGATCAGAGCGCAATGAAATTTTACTCTTTCCAGATCGTCATCGAGAAGGAGCCTGAAGACGAGGGGTACTTTGCTTATACCCCAAACGTCCCCGGTTGCTTCAGCAACGGCAAGACTATCGAGCAGGCCAAACGCAATATTCGGGAGGCGGTCGAACAGCATCTCGCCTCGCTGCTGGCGCACGGCCAGGCGGTCCCACAGGAAGACCGTCTTGTGCACGTCGAAGAACTTACCGTTGGCGTCCCCGAATGACCCGCCTTCCGCAACTGACGGCCCGGGAGATGATCCAGTTCCTGAAATCACAGGGTTTCATTGAGGACCGCCAATCAGGAAGCCATCTCACACTCTGGCATGCCGAGCGGCACGTTTCGGTCACAATTCCAGTCCATACCGGTTGTGACATAGGGCGAGGTCTGGCAGCCCGTATTCTCAAAGACGCCGGCTTCACCGTTGACGACTACCTTCGGCTGCGCTAACGCTCAGGTTCCAGCCCAAACTATTCTCCAAAAACACAACTGACAATGGGGCGGTCTCGCGCAACATGCAAAGAAGGTCCCCTCCTCATGAAATCTTCATCTGAGTGGCGTCCAGCTTGACAATCCCTTCCCGGGGTCAATACACTTCAAACTTCCGCGAGGCTGTAGCGGCGGGTTCACCCCGCCAGGAGCACGGGATGGCGGCCACCGACTTCGCCGGGGTAAACTCCAGCCGCCTCTACGATCTTTTCAGCCAAGCAGCACACACGGAGTTTTCAAGGAGGTCTTCATGCCCAATTCATTCCTATCCAGCCAGCATTCGCTTCGGCCGGTCCGATGGCTTTTGTTGCTGGCATTCGCCGTCACCATTTCTATTTTCCCTGCCATCCTGAGCGCCCAGCAGCCCATGTTGATCCCGCAGCCGCGGGAACTGCAGACGCGGTCACAAACATTTGAGGTGAACGGGGACCTGAAAATCGTTCTGCTCACTCCCGTGGCGCAAGGAGACCGCATTGCGGCGGAGAGCGTGCAGAAAGAGCTGAAGCTTGTTACGGGCCAGACGTTTCCCATCGTGGTATTGCCGGAGCCGCCGCAGGGTGTGCCGGCGATTGTGATGGGGCGTTTCGGCGCGCCGGCCATGCAGAATCTTCTCTCGGCGCGGCACCTCAGCACCGATGGCGTCGGCGACCAGGGGTACGTTTTGGATGTCCAACCCGGCACCGTCGTGGTGGCCGGCAAGGATGGCGCGGGGCTTTTTTACGGCGCCCAGACGTTGCGCCAGCTTGTGGTTCCCTCAGGCCAGGAAGCCCGCATCCTCGGGGTCCAGGCGCGCGACTGGCCGGCTCTCGAATATCGCGGCACGCAGGTGGACCTGAGCCGCGGACCGGTCCCGAAGCTGAGTTACCTGAAGAAAATTGTTCGAACTATTGCTCAGTTCAAGATGAATCAGCTCTACATGTACATGGAGGATTCTTTCCGGCTCCAGGGACAGCCGCTCTGGGGCATCCTGAGCGACACGCTCTCGCGCTCCGACTGGAACAATCTGGTGGCCTACGCAGCCCTCTATCACGTGGAGATCGTCCCCTCGACCGAGGCCTGCGGGCACATGCACAAAGTCCTGCGGTTTGAGCAATACAGCGGGATCGCCGAACGTCCGCACGGCCATAGCCTGGCCGTCGAAGACCCGCACATGCTCGATTTCCTGAACCGTATGTACGAGCAGATGCTGCCGGTGTTCCCTACTTCGATCTACAACATCGGCTGCGACGAAACCGTTGAGCTGGGCAAAGGCCGCAGCAGGGACCTGGTGGCCAAGGAAGGCTATGGCAAGGTCTACGTGGACAATCTGGTTCGCGTGGCCAAACTCCTGGAAAGTTACAACAAGCAGGTGATGTTCTGGGGCGACATTGCCACCGAGCGCCCCGAAATGATTTCCAGCCTGCCCAACAACCTGATCGTCGCCAGTTGGGAATACGGCGCGCATGAGAGCTACATGAAGTGGCTGAAGCCGTTTGAGGGCCGCGGCATGAAGATTTTTGTGTGCCCCTGGGTGGGAAACACCAGCACCATCGTGCCCGATTACCAGGAAGCGGCCTACAACATTGAACACTTCCTGACCGACGGCAAGAAGGTGGGCGCCATCGGCGCCATGATCACCGTCTGGAACGACGACGGCGAAACGATGTACGCGCCGGGCTGGTGGTCCATCGTCTATGGGGCCGCCTGCGCGTGGGAACCGGGCGAGACGAACGTGAAAGAATTTAACCAGAAGTACGACTGGGCCTTCTATCGCAACACCGACCATCGTTTTGCCGATGCCCTGATGAGCCTCGGCCATGTGAATGAAATTATGCGGGCGGGCAAGCCTGTCGAAACTTTCGACATGCATTACGGCGGAGCGGAGGACACTTTGTTCTGGCAGGATCCCTTCTCGCCGGCCGGACGCAAGGAAGTGGAGCGCCTGCTGCCCGCCGCATCGCTCATCCGCCGGACGGCTGAAGACGATTATACCGTCTTCGCAGACGGCGAAAACCGCGCCCGCCGTAATGCTGACACATTGCAGAGCATGAAGTTTGCGGCTTTGCGGATTGACGCCCTGGGAATGCGCTACCAGTTCGCGCAGGAAATTTCCGACCGCTACGCGGACGCGGTGGCCCAGGCGGGCGGAAAGGGCCACCAGATGGCCAACGATGACCTGGAAGATATCCAATCGACCAACGGGCGGCTGGAGGACCTGCGCGACTACACGACCCGCCTGACGGAAATGTACCGCAAGCTCTGGCTGAGCGAGAACCTGCCGGACTGGATGCCGAATATGCTGCAACTTTACAAGCGCAACAGCGAGTTGTGGCAGAACCTGATCGCAAAATTCTCCGGCATTCGGTACCGGTTGTACGACGGGCAGCCGCTCCCTTCAGCGGAGTCGCTGGGCCTGCTGCCCGGGAAACAAAGCGCCCCATAACTACCGCGTGAGGAACTCTGATACTTCGCGTGCTGCAACCGTTGGCTGGAAGCTCCCTTTGAAGGCAGGAGGGAGCTTCTGGAATTGGAGTTGGTTCGGCCCCCTGCACCCCCGTCATCACATTGCGGCGGATCGCAACTGAATACTGCGCCCTTTTAGCCAGTGGTGCTTTACGGGCGCCGGCTTTTCATCCCGGAAGTAACTTCCGTCGGTCCGGCCCGCGCAAAAATGCGGCAACAACCGCAGGTTTCTCAAAAACTTACAGAAGCGCGGCGCGAACCTTCGCACCCGGTTGGGATGCTGAAATGCAGGCGGGAGGCCCCCGGTCTGTGGTAAAATGGGATAATTTTGCTTCCAAGTCGGTTTGAACAAGGAGTTATTGGCATGGAAATGGTTCGGCGTAAGATGGCATTTTATATTTCGAGCAGTCTCGTGGCAGTCGCGATGTCGGCGCTCGTCTGCTTTGCGCAGACTTCACCCGCCGCAAAATCGGCCAGCAAGCCCGCATCGCAAGGCGCTGCGGCCGCAACGGAATCCACACCACAAAAGGTGGTGCTCAAAGTAGGGGACACCAAGGTGACCCAGTCGGACGTCGATTATCTGATCGGCAGTCTCAATCCCCAGGTTCGGCAGACTGTGGCAGCGCGGGGCCGAAAGCCCGTCGGCGATGAATATGCCATGATGCTTCTCCTTTCGCAGAAGGCCCACGACGAGCACCTGGATGCTGAGCCTGATGTTCAGCAGAAAATCGCGCTGGAAAAACTCCAGATCCTGGCCCAGGAAGAGTATCAGAAACTTGCAGAGGGCATCCAGATCAGTCCGGATGAGATCAGCACCTATTTCACTGCCCACAAGAGTGATTTTCCCGAAGAGGCGCAAATTCGCGAATTCGTGGTGAGGAAGAAAGCGGCAGACGCAAAAGCCGACGACCCCGGCCTTTCCGCCACGGAAGCCAAAACACGCCTGGCAGAAATCCAGAAAGCGGTCGAAACCGGGACCGACGTGGACGCGGTTGCAAAGAAATTTGACGTTCCCAACACCGTCATGGTGAATCCCAAGCCGGTAACCGTCCGCAAAGGCGAGATGATTCCCGCCCTGGATAAAGTGGCCTTTGATCTTCAGCCCAAACAGTTCTCCGCGCCCGTGGAGACGGCGCAGGCGGTGGTCCTGTTCCAACTTCTATCGCGCCACCAGCCGGACTTGAAAACCGTGACACCTCAGATTGAAGAAAACCTGCGGCAGCAAAAGCTGCACACAACCCTCGATGACTTGAAGGCCAAGGCGAATATCTGGATGGACCCGAATTATTTCAAAGAAGCCAACCCACCGTCCGATGAATCTGAGACGCCAAAGGCGCCCGAAAAACAATGAACGAGCAGTCTTCAGTCGAATACGGAAGCGTCGTTCCAATCCAGTGAAGCTCATCCATACGCAGCACGGGCGGCAATAGGTTTAAGACCGCCCGCTTTGCCCTCTATGGGCCCAATGGGAATCACCTATAAACGCGCCTTATAAACGGGATAAAAGATCTTCAACAGATTTGTTGAAAAGCTTGTGGAAAAGCGCCCTTATCAACAGGGTAAGGCTCCGCAAATAAATAACTTTCTGCTCTTTGCACTAACCTTGAGCATTTCTCGGTAGGCACTATCCCTAGCGAAGTTGAAATCTTTCTGATCGAGCCTGCAAAGATGCTGATTCCAGCAGCAAACCAGCCCTCTCTCAGGTCCTTCCCTTAGGCACAACGCCGGGACAAAGAGAGAAAAATGAGGGGCCGTACATCAGCCTGAAAATCTTCTTGTGAGATCGTTCCAGGCCACCTTTCTAAAAAGGCCCGAACCCAGGAGGCTACAGGACCTCGTGGGGCTTCCGTAGTTCGACTTTGATCAGTTGCTCGTCTTTGGTAATTTTGAACTCTTTCCCGAAGGTATTGTGATCAGGCGCGGTCACCATCAGCGTGATGGTCCCCATGGGCACCACGGGAAACTGGCCCTTGCCGCTCTTGTCGGTCTTGGCGGTATAAGAAATGATCTGGGGGCGGCGCATAAACCCGCCCTGCACTCGATACCGCAACGTCAGATGCGCCTGAAAAATGGGCTCGCCCGTCTTGGCATCGTTCACCTGCACGCGCACCGTGGTCATCTGTGCGGCCGCAAGACTGACCGGCATGCAGACCGCCACCACAACAGCCAGAATCATCCCGGCCCGGACCAGCCTGCTTTGTTTCCAAAGTGTTTGTCGCATCCCTGCCCCACTCCTTCCTGACTGTTCTTTCGATGCTGCAACTCCTCTTCAAGTTTTATCACGAATGCTTTACCCGTGCCATTATCTCTGCATGGGCCCGGCGGCTGGGATTGACACTGCTTTAAGAGTCCGATAGTTTCAGTGCTGAGAGCAATTCTGCAACCGCAAAGTGGGCAAGCCGCCCGGAAAGGCACTATGGGATTCTCCACGGACGCAATTCACGTCGGCCAGGAACACGACCCGGCCACCGGAGCCATCATCGTTCCGATCTACCAGACCTCCACGTACGTGCAGGACGAACTCGGCAAGCACAAGGGCTATGAGTATTCCCGCACGTCGAATCCCACCCGCGCCGCGCTTGAACGCAACCTGGCGCGACTGGAAGCAGGCGAGTTCGGATTTGCCTTTGCTTCGGGCATGGCGGCCATCAACGCCGTGATGACCCTTTTGAAAAGCGGCGATCACGTGGTGACGGGCCGCAATCTTTATGGCGGAACGTTCCGCCTGTTTGAACGTGTGTTGAAAAACTTCGGGTTTGAGTTTACTTACGTGGCCACCACGAACCTGGCGAGCGTCGAAGAAGCCATCCGCGAAAACACCCGCCTGCTGTTTCTGGAAACGCCCACCAACCCCATCATGGAAATCACGGATCTTGCGGCGGCCTCGGAACTGGCCCACCGTCACAAATTGCTCGTCGCGGTGGACAACACCTTCATGAGCCCTTATCTGCAGCGGCCGCTCGAGCTGGGCGCGGACATTGTCATCCACAGCACCACCAAGTATCTGAACGGGCACAGCGACGGGGTGGGCGGCGCAGTGGTGATGAACGATCCAGCTCTCGCCGAACGCCTGAAGTTCCTGCAGAACGCCGCCGGCGCCGTGCTCGGCCCCATGGACAGCTGGCTGGTGTTGCGCGGCGTCAAGACGCTGGCCGTGCGCATGCGCCAGCACAGCGAGAACGGCATGGCCGTGGCACAATTCCTGGCCGGACATCCCAGGGTGCAGCGGGTCCACTACCCCGGGCTTCGTTCGCATCCGCAGTACGAGCTGGGCAGGAAGCAGATGCACGGCCCGGGCGGCATGCTCTCGTTTGAAACGGGCTCGATCTCGAACGCCAGGACCGTGCTCAACTCGGTCCGACTCTGCTCGCTGGCCGAAAGCCTGGGCGGAGTGGAAACCCTGATCTCGCACCCTGCCAGCATGACGCACGCCAGCGTGCCGCCGGAAGAGAGGCAAAGGCTGGGCATCACCGACGGCCTGGTGCGTATCTCCGTGGGCATCGAGGATGTGGAAGACCTGATCGCTGATCTCGACCAGGCGCTGGCCGGAATCTGAGCTGGGCGCCGCGCGGCCAATCGAGAAACCGACCCCAACCCGCGAATTGCAATTTTTACACACTGTGTCAAAATGGGTGGTGGATCAACGGTGTGTTGCTCACGATTCCTGCAGGAAGGGGGAACCGATGAGCAACGCCGAAAACGCAAATAAAACCAAAACAACAGAGTTCTTCGGAGTATACTCCGGGCCGTCGTTCGAGATGGAACTTCGGGGGTTGAACATGCGTCTTATCAATGTCTTCTCGTTCTATGAGCTGGGGGCGGCGCTCGGCAGACTTAGGGCTGCCGGGTGGCTGCCCAAAAAGGAAGCCTTCGAGGCTTTTGCGGACGCAGAGAGCGAGTTGCGCAAGCTCAAGAACTTGGGCAAGGAATTCTTCCAGCCCCTAGGCTTAACAGCCTCTGGCATCGAGGTTGATATCAGCGAGGCGGCTAAGCACTTGGAGGAAAAAGGAAATGTCGGCGAAGATAACGAACGCTTGCTGGACAAGAGCTTGGACGAGTTCGAGCATGCCTTCGCTCACCAGCGGTATTACCTGCGGGTGTTCGGGGTCGAGCAGCTTCGAGCCTATATGATGCCGATACTTGTGGACGGCGCAGACGAGGCTTTCCACCCCGACGCTCTAAAAGCCCTCCCAGAGGATATCCGCAGGGACATTAAGGAGGCTGGCCGAGCGCTCGCCTTCGAGCTTCCCACCGCTGCCGGCATTCACACCATACGCGCCTTTGAGAAGGTGCTCCGGCGCTTCTATAAGATCGCCACGGGCGAGGAGGCTGGTCACACCGACATCAAGACGCTCTTGGACAAGATGAAGAAACAGGCGAAAGCAGACGAAAAAACTCTCGCCGTCCTGGATCAGATTCGCCACCTTCATCGCAATCCTCTGGCCCATGAAGTGTTCTTGGACACGAATGAGGCCGTAGAACTATTTGACATCGCTAAAAGCGCCATTACTGCGATGGTACTTGACCCGAAGGTGAAGTACTTCTCTTGAGAGCGAATGGCAGCCTATAATCCTGAAGGTCGAGAAGGAACTAGCTAGAAGGAAATAAACCGCCGCACGTAGCGTCAACTACACGCGGCGGTCAAATCTCCCAAGCGGACGTAACCCGCAAGGTGAGACCCAAGCCAATTTTCGGGTTCTCCGCTGGGATTGTCAAGGAGAACCCCAATGACTTGTCGGAAGTGCCATCATACCAACGTAAGGCGGTTCGGAACCTACGGGCAGAAGCGCGTTCAGCGTTACCGCTGCAGCGACTGCAGGGCGACGTTTTCCACCCAGCCCACGAAGCCGCTCGGAAACCACACTCTCGAATTCGATAAAGCCGTCCAGGTTGTGCGCCTGCTCATGGAAGGCGTCACGATTCGGGGAACTTCGAGAATCACTGGAGTCCACAAGAACACCATCATGTCGCTCTCGGTGACAGTGGGCCGGAAGTGCCTTGAACTGCTCGGTTCACGCATCCGCGACATTCGTCCGCGATACGTCCAGGCCGACGAGATACACACCTTCGTCCACACCAAGGAAAAGCATCTCTGGCGCGCGGACCCGGCAGAGTGGGGAGACTGCTGGACTTGGATTGCTTTGGATGCCGAAACCAAACTGATTATCGCCCATCACGTCGGGAAGCGCAGGACGGCGGACGCAGTGACCTTCGTTCGGGACCTGGCCAGCAGGACAACCGGAAGGTTTCAACTCACCACGGACGCGTTCAAGCCGTACTACTATGCCGTGCCGAGAACCTTCGGAAACGACCTCGATTATGCTCAGTTGGTGAAGGTTTATAGCGGTGCAGGCGACTCAGGACCAGGGTGGTACTCCCCACCCGACGTTATAGCCGTAACAGTCAAACCTATTATCGGTGACCCTGACGCCGCTCACATCTCGACGAGTTACGTGGAGAGGTCTAACTTGAGCATGAGGACGAGCCTGCGCCGATTCACGCGCCTGGCGCTCGGTTTCAGCAAGAAACGCGAAAACCTCGCGGCGACAGTTGCATTATACGTGGCGTGGTACAATTTCTGCCGGCCGCATCAGACCTTACGGGCTACTCCCGCGATGGCGGCAGGGCTGACGGATCACATCTGGACCATCCAGGAACTACTTGGGGAGAGGGCTAGCTGAGACAACCAACCGAAAATATCCTCTCGTTGGAGGTCAAATTGGAACTGAACGAATCCGACATTAACGAGCTACTCCTATATCTATTCAGACAGCGGAGGTCGGAAGCCGATCTTTGGGATGACATCCTCGCTACGTTGCACGGGGTTCGGGAGGCGCTCCTTGAATTACATCCCGGCTTGGTGAAACGGCTGGAGGAGTTGGAGACCGAAGCAAGGAACGCAAGTGCGCTTCCCAAGCAACCGACGCTTCAAAAGCTCGACGACATAATTCAGAGATTGGAGGACGCGAGGAATCACAAGAGGGAGAACTAGCGGGCATAAAGTTCTTGGTTGACACGGCGGCGGCACCCCCGGTACATTAAGGTTGCCACCACTAATGTGCCGGAAACCGCCTCCTTTGGGAGGCTTTTCTGTTTCCGCTAGTCTACCACCGCAGCCATTTTCCCCTCCAGCTAAATCTTCTTCTGCAATTCCAGACCTCCGCGATCGCCCACGCCCCAAACGCTACGATCAGGAGTAGAGGAACCAGCAACTGGCGCCTGTCCCAAGCTGAGGCGTTTAGCCACCAGTCTCCGATCTCAACCATGGCAATCGCCATGGAAGCGATAAATAGCTCAATGCCGTAGCCACGTCCTGAGAGTATCCCAACGCCCCCACCGAGCCACATCGCTCCCCAAGCCAACGACGAGGTGATGGTGAAAGGACTTCCGCCGGTGAACGTCACCACAAAGAAGGCTGTCCCAACGGTTAAGGAGAGAATCCCCGTTAGGGTAACCGACTCACCTCTCCTGAGATTGCCGACTTTGGCTGTCCGAAGAGCTTCCATCATGCAGGAGCTATATTCTTCGTTTTCCAGCCTCCGAAAGAAACGAAGGATATAAACGGCAAGAAGATTTCCGAGCGCGTATAACCCCGCTGAGATTCCTGCGCAGAACCAAAACCCGACGTGCAGGACAGACCAGAACCTCCCGATCACGTAGACTGCCCAAACGGAAATGGCCAGTCGCCTTAGCACTAAAGCAACATCCATGCACAGCGACGCGACCTTCGCTTTGCGCACATACGCAGATGGGCCAGTCATTTCGGTCTCAGGCATTTCGGGCATAGGGCGTGAATTTTACACTGGACACGTCCAAAAGAAAACAGGTATGGTACTGGAATGGTCGGAGATGGATGACAACACCAAAACCCGAGCTGCAGCCGAAGACAGCCTACTTCGGGCAGTTCCGCCGCTATGGGTCGCCAAGAGGACTGGCGACGCCATCGACGATTACACCCAAAGAGCCGCTGACCGCATCAAGTCCTACGTCCGATCCAATCCCAGCCAACCTCCGGCCAGCAGCTACCGCCGCTACGGTCCCCAGCAACCGGTTCGCAAGAGCCGCGCCAAATCCCGCTAGGTCCTCCCCTTTTCCACCAACACACCCTTAGCCCACTACCTCAAAATGCGACATATTTTTGCCGCAATCACAATTTCAACGCCAAACTAAAAAATAAGTGTTGTATTATCAATAACTTCCATTTTTGGAATTTCCTTCCCAAACGTCCCATTCCGGGCGTTTCCGGGCTTGTTTCTAGCCTATACAAGGAGCCTATTATGAAGCGTGGCGCGCCCGGCCGGCCAGGCAGATCGCGGGTTGCGAATGACGGGTCCGGGGGTCTCAGATCCGCTTTTGAGGCTTTTACCTAGGGCCAAAGTCTTTCGCCCCTTCAGAGGCTGGGCTGGCGTGGCGTTTGCGCCGGCGGCTTTTCCAATCTGGAATTTTGAATGTTGAATCACCCAGTGTCATTCCACCCCGCTCTTTAAATCTACTGCCTTCTGTTTTCTGCTTTCTGCTTTCTGTTTGCTGCTTTCCGCTTTCTGCTTCATTCCTGTTGTTATCTGCCTACAGCCTACTGCCTTCTGCCTTCTGCATACTGCCTGCTGCCTACCGTCTTCCCCAGGCCCGGAGGGCCGAAAGATTTTAGCCCACCGCGCAAGCCGTGGGAGTCGATTGGCGTTAAAATCTTCCCCAGCCCCGGCAGGGGCGAAAGGGCCCGAGGCGGTGGTCGCAGTGGCCCGCGCATACGGTTCGGATAAACACCGCGCCCGCTCCGGGGGGAGGGCTTGAGGACTATTGCGGCGGGGCGCCTGCGCCCTGCCGGGAGAAAAGGCACGAGTTTACTCGTGCCGCAAACGCCTGCAACAAGGAAGGCGGCTTCAGCCGCTGAACCGCACGGATAGCGCACCACAAAAATTTGTAATCCAAATTTAACTTGACAGGCAGTTCTTCCGATGATATCAATTTCGCCAAGATCTTCAATCATATCGCGCGCTCAGGAAAGGTCGCAATCGCAGTTGCGCTCCGGAGGTGAAGTGTGCGTATTCGTTCCTGGCTGACGGCTATTCTTGCTACTCTTCATTCATTCGAATGGATTCCGACGGACCCCCAGAAATCAAAACGCCCCACAGTCCGCGTCCTTGTGCTGTGCGGAGCCCTTGCTGCCTGCTTCTGCCTGTTTCTGGTTGCGCCATGCCGGGCGCAGACTACTAACGTGACGACGGATCAAGCCACTCCCACGCCCGGAGTAGGCCACGACTATATTCACATGCTGACGGAGACGGTGGATCCCGCATCCGGTTCGCTGAGTGTGCGGATTCATGTCCCGGTGCCCAAGAGCCTGGGATTCACGATGCCTTTCTCGTTTGCCTACAATTCAAATGGCGTGACCTATCCGACTACATCTCCAAGCACTGGGATTATGTACTGGCAAAAAAGCGACAGTCCTGTGGAGTCGGGGGGATGGACCTATACGGTTCCTTACATTCACGCTCAGAAAGTGACGGTCACTCAAAGCCACCCGAGTGAGACGTGCAGCTATTTTATCGATTATATGTTCAACGACCCCTCGGGCGGACGTCACGCCCTGGGTTTGTCGGCCTGGTCAGTGCCGACCCAGCAGGGGTGCACGAACGGCTTGGGACCTCCCCAATATCTTACCGGACGCGACGATTTTTATCGCGCTGACGCGAACGCGGGAAACGCCTTCGCGAGAACCGTCGATGCTGATGGTACGCTCTACGACTTCCCGTCGCATCAAGGCGTGCCGGACTGGGTTGAGGATCGGAACGGAAATAAGGTAACTTACAGCAGTGCCCCCTCTCCGTTTATTAGCTTCACGGACTCTTCGGGGCGCACAGCCGTCTCAGTTTCCAGTTTTGCTGCATCAGGTGGGGACACGGTGACAGTTTCCGGACTATCCAATTCCTATCATATCACTTGGGGGTCAGTTTCCTATGGTTACACTCCAGGAGGGTCCCTGGTATTCACCGGCGGGACCTGCTCGCCGTTCGTAAAGGATTCCGGCACCCACACGGTGATAACCAGCATCGAGCTTCCGAACGGCAAGTACTATTATTTCTATTATGATAGCACCTATGGACTTCTGGACAAAATCGTATACCCCTCGGGTGGCTGGGTAAAGTACACCTGGGGGATAAATCCCACATCCCAGTTTGTATCACTTCCCAATACAGCCCTCGTTTCCAACCAGTGCTGGTACCACTATGGCACGCCTGTTGTTACCAAGCGGCAGGTCAGCTTCGACGGCTCGAGTGTGGCCGAGGAACAGGATTTCGGGACGTACACAACCACATGGAACAGCAGCCAAAATTGGACGAACAAGTCGACGACTGTAGTCGACACGCCAGTTGATACCGCAAGCTCAAAGACGGTTTACACTTACGGCTACGCAGGCATATTCGAGCAGCCCAACGACGAAATAATAGTTTCCACTCAGGTCCCGGTTGAGAACCAGATCCTGTATAAGGACGGCACGGGCAGCACTCTCCGCACGGTGAACGAGACGTGGGGCAGCCCGAACACTCTGTCAAGCCGGCAGACTATCCTGGAGGACGGCACGACGAATTCAAAGGTTTCGTACACTTATCCTTGCGGCCTGCAGAACCCCTCGAAGGTAGAAACCAACTACGACGGCACCACCCGGACCACCACCGTAACTTGCGCTACCGGCCTAGTGAACTCCGCAGGGTTTCCCATTTGGGACAAGCCGTCGGTGGTGCAGGTGCTGGACGGCTCGACCAAGGAAGCAGAGACGGACTACGCTTACGATTCCGTCAATGCCAACACCTTGAGCGTGACCCGAAAGTGCATTTCTGGCTCTGGCTGCGCGTCCGATGCGACGACGCAATATTCCTACGACGACAACGGCCAGAACACCGGAGGGGGAGGGGACCTAACCCAGATGACCGACCCGAAAGGGTACATCACGCACTACGGATACACCTGCTCGAACGCACAGGGATACGGGACATATCTGAGCGGGATCACTTACCCCGATGGCACGAGCGCAAGCTTCGGGTATGACTGCGCGAGCGGAAGGCTGACCAGTTCTACAGACCAGAACAGCCAGACGACAAGCTACTCCTATAGCGACTCGCTTGGGAGGCTTACAGGCATTTCCTATCCCGACGGCGGCGTGACGAGCTATTCATATAATGACAGCCCACTCGACCCGAGCGTAACCGTGCAGAAATCGATAACGTCAAGCCTAACCTATTCCATGACGAGCACCATGGACGGCCTGGGACATACGGCACGCACGGAGGTCACCTCCGACCCTGCGGGACCCGTTTATACCGATATGACCTACGACGGCGAAGGGCAGATTTACACACAGTCAAATCCCTACCGCAGCACGAGTGACCCGACCTACGGCATCAGTAAATACGACCACGACGCGCTGGGGCGCCTGACCAAAACTACTTACCAGGATGGCAGTAGTTCATCAACAACTTTCAGCACCATGTCAAATTTTGCCTGCGCGACCACAACGGACCCTGCGGGCAAAACGAACGAGACCTGCTCCGATGCCCTGGGACGGCTCAGGGAGGACATTGACGGGTTGGGCAACACGACGACTTACGGCTACAATGCTCTCGATAACCTGATCTCCGTCACCCAGGGCGGGCAATCGCGTTCGTTCACTTACGATTCGCTTTCCCGGCTGATCTCAGCGACCAACCCGGAGTCCCGCACCCAGAGCTACGCTTATGACCCGGACGGCAACATGACCAGCAGCACGGACGCACGCGGGATCACGATATCGTATAGTCACGACAACATGGATCGGTTGACGGGCAAGACGTACTCGGACCAAGAGCCCGCCGTGTCCTACACCTACAGTCAGTCAAACTGTCTCGGCTTGACTTCCTGTTACAACGTCGGCCGACGGACTGGGATGACGGACGGTTCGGGAAGCACCGAATGGGCGTACGACAAGATGGGCACGGTCTGGAAGCAGCAGAAAACAATAGGTAGCGCAACCCATTCGACCTCTTACACCTATAACCTGGACGGTTCGATGGCAACGCTGACGTATCCGAGCGGCCACGCGCTCACTTACGCGCCCGATGCAGCGGGACAAGCGATTTCCCTGACGGACTCGGGGTCGGGAATCAATTACGTGAAAGGAAGCTGCGCGGGGGGAGCCTGCTACGCGCCGCAGGGCGCGCTCGCCAGTGTGCTGCTCGGCCAGTCCGGAAGCTTTGGGGGGATAACGGTCAGCGTGGGCTACAATAACCGCCTGTGGCCTGCCAGCATGGTGGCGACGTCTTCAGCGGGGACGGAACTGAGCCTTGCTTACAGTTACCTGGCGAATGGCGACGTGCAGACGGAGACGAACAATCGTGACACCGGGCGGACGGCGAGCTACACCTACGACTCGCTGAACCGCCTCATCACGGGGTCGAGCCAGGCCACCTCCGGGCAGGACTGCTGGGGAGCCAGCTACGGCTATGACCAGTACGGGTGGGGGAACCTTCTGAACATTACGACGACCAAGTGCCAGGTGAATCAAACCAACCTGTCGCTCAACTCCAGCAACCCCAGCAGCAACCAGATCAGCGGCTGGTCGTATGACGCGGCGGGAAACACGCTCAATACGGGGGCAGGTACAGAGAGTTATACTTGGAATGCGGAAGAGCGGATGGCGACGGTGGCAAGCAGCTTGTACGGCGACGACACGTACGTCTACGACGGCGACGGCGAGCGCGTCGAGAAGGCGAGCGGGAAGCTCTACTGGCGCGGAGCGGGGGGCGAGGTGCTGGCGGAGAGCGACCTCGGGGGGAACATCACGGCTGAGTATGTTTTCTTTGACGGCGAGCGGCTGGCGCGGATTGCCGCCTCGGGGAGCGTGGATTACTATCTGAGCGACAAGCTGGGCTCGTCGGCGGTGGTGACGGACGCGAGCGGAGCGGTCCAGGACGACAGCGACTTTCTGCCCTTTGGCGACGAGCTAGACTTTGCCTCGTCGAGCGGGAATACGTACAAGTACACGGGATTGGAGCGCGACGCGGACCAGCTTGACCACACGCTCAACCGGCAGTACTCGTCGAACTTCGGGCGGTGGATGACCCCCGACCCCGGCGGCCGAAAAGTCGTCAAGCTCGACGACCCGCAGACCTGGAATATGTATGCCTATGTGGGAAACAATCCAACGAGTCGGAATGACCCGAGTGGCTTACAAAGCGATTGCGCAAACGGCCCAGACGGCAGTGGCTGCAGTTCGAATGGTGAGTCGTTCGAAGAATCTTCGATGCACTTTAGTGATGGGCGATATGGTCTTGACCAAATAACCGATTTAGGCATTGGGATGGCCAAAGGTTTGCTCAACATGCTCATCTCAACGGTAAACCTGCAACTGGAGGCCGATCCCGAAATGCAAGGCCCTCAGCTGCCCGAATTCGAGGCAACCAACCCAACGCAGGGGGCGGGGATGGTCGGTGCTGGGGTGGGCTTGCTCTTCGTGCCGGGGGCCGGGGAGGAAGCAGCCGCAGTTCGGGCGTCTGAGCTCGCGGGCGCTCTGGGAAAAAGTGCGGACTTCACCACAACAGCGGTGACGGAGACGGAGGAAGGTGTGCGCGTAATCAGTTCGAGTGAGCCCCGCGGCTTGCGACCCGCCCAGCGTGCGATGCTCCGCGAGGGAGAGATTGAGGCGAGGGGGGGCGGCCACGCCGAGGTGACGGGTGTTAACAAGGCTCGGGAGATGGGCCTTACGCCGACCGGCGTCGCGGCCAGCAGACCCATATGTCCTGCGTGCGTCCAATTTTTGCGCTCCTTAGGAGTTGAGCCGCTTAGCCTGCTAAAGTAAGGTGGATACGATGTTCGGAGAGGAAAAAATACTGGATTCTATCGCCACGCTTTCTCGTGCCAAGCAGCTTGCCTTCGCGCTGCTAGTCTTCGAGAGGATGTTGCCAAGTTTGACCGCGTTCTCAATGGACACCGGATTCGATGATTCGTGCTACCTGCGAGGAAGGGAAGCGGCATGGGACTCTTTGCGGGATTGGGGGCGCGATAGGATCGACCAATCACTCAGGGAGGACTGTCGCAGGCGCGCACCGGACACTGAGGCTTTCTCCCACCAGTTCACATCATACGCGCTGAATGCCGCGCTCGCGATGAGCGACACATTGGACTTCATCCTAGAAGGCGATCTCCGGCAACTGGCTGACGTTCTTACCCTAGCAACAGATTCAGTATATTTTTTCATAGTAGGGTTGGGTCCCTCACCGGACTATTTACCTGAACTGAAGGAGGTTGCTGCTCACCCCCTAATGAAGCAGGAGTTGCTAAGGCAAAAGGAGGATCTCAGGTTCCTCTCTGCCCTACCCGATCGCTTCGACGAGGCGGCAGTCTCTGCCCTAAGAACGCGTGTGGGCACCCAGGCCCCTTTGATTCCTTCCGAGCGCGGATAGCGGGGCAGCGGCTGAACATGGGGGGCTCGAGCGCCTACATCGACCACTCGGACGCGGTGGGTTCCACGACCATGGAAACCGACCCGAGCGGGGCCGTGGATTGGCGGGTGGCGCAGATTTTGATTTTTAAAGTCTGCGTTCAGCGAAGCTGAGTGGGGTTAAAACGGCGGCATGTGGCATGGCCATCCTGGCCATGTTGGTCCACGGGCGGGACGCCCGTGCCACGATCGCTACCCGTGGCGCTTCTCTGGCATCGCAATGGATCGGTTGCCGTGAGACCAAACAGAAACCTCTCGCTGCGCGAGAACGCAGACCCTACAAGGCAAGCGTCTGCGCCACCCGCCAGTACGGGTGGGGGAACCTTCTGAACATTACGACGACCAAGTGCCAGGTGAATCAAACCAACCTGTCGCTCAACTCCAGCAACCCCAGCAGCAACCAGATCAGCGGCTGGTCGTATGACGCGGCGGGAAACACGCTCAATACGGGGGCAGGCACAGAGAGTTATACTTGGAATGCGGAAGAGCGGATGGCGACGGTGGCAAGCAGCTTGTACGGCGACGACACGTACGTCTACGACGGCGACGGCGAGCGGGTGAAAAAGGCGAGCGGAAAGGTCTACTGGCACGGAGCGGGGGGCGAGGTGCTGGCGGAGAGCGACCTGGGGGGGAACGTCACGGCTGAGTACGTTTTCTTTGACGGCGAGCGGCTGGCGCGGATTGACGCCTCGGGGAGCGTGGATTACTATCTGAGCGACAAGCTGGGCTCGTCGGCGGTGGTGACGGACTCCGGCGGAAACGTTCTGGACGACAGCGACTTTCTGCCCTTTGGCGACGAGCTAGACTTTGCCTCGTCGAGCGGGAACGCGTACAAGTACACGGGATTGGAGCGCGACGCGGACCAGCTTGACCACACGCTCAACCGCCAGTACTCGTCGAACTTCGGGCGCTGGATGACCCCCGACCCCGGCGGCCGCAAAGTCGTCAAGCTTGACGACCCGCAGACCTGGAACATGTACGCCTATGTGGGCAACAACCCCACCAGCCTGAATGACCCCGGCGGCTTACAAAGCAATTGCGCAAACGGCCCAGACGGCGGTGGCTGCAGTTCGAATGGTGAGTCGTTCGAAGAAGATTCGATGCACTTTAGCGACGGGCGATATGGACTTGAGGAAACCATAACCGATCTAGGTATTGGGATGACAAAGGGTTTGCTCAACATGCTCATTTCGGCGCAAAAGCAGTGGGTCGACATAACTTATGACATGGCTGTCCCAGCGATGACGCCTGCGACGGCGAAATACATCAGAGGTGTCCTGAACGCTGCGGGCATAAAATCCGCGAGAATCTCGGCGACGACAAACGGTAAGCACGCCCCACACTCGTGGCACTATAAAGGCAAAGCGGTCGACATCCATGTGGTAGACGGTACCAGAGTAATTTTCTACAGGTCTAACCCCGCCGAAAGAGCTGATGTGAACGCAATTCAAGGGGCTGCCAATGATAAGCGCATCGGTGTGGCCCACGAGAATTATGGCCCAGCGGGACTGTATAAGGACGGGCGTCAGATCAACAACCCTGGGCTGCAGAGGCAGCACGAGAACCACATCCATCTAACAGTCCCTGACCCATGGGAGAATTGAGACGATGACTAGGAAAATAGCCACGCTGATTTTTTTTGCAGTACTCGCAGTCTGCGGAGGGCTGGTCACAACCGCTGCACCCTCTGCCAAAGTACTTCTGCGAGTTCCCAAGGCTCGATATCTCTTTGGAATTTCGCCGGCTCCTACTGGGCACACTCTACTCCTTTACCGTTCTTCGGAAATCCCTGAGGGCGAGGTGACATCCGGAACGGCGGTGCTTGTGAAGCTACAAGGCTCACCCGGAGCCCTGCCATTGGAAGTTCCACCAGCGACCGAAGACCTGACGCCTGCGGTCTGGCGAAAGGAAGGGCAGAGGGCGTTCGTCCTGACCTCTGCTGGAATCTATTCCGTGAACACGGCGACCGGCGTTTCGAAACTCATCGTCCGGGGGGTGTTGGCTGGCCTCGCGATCTCCTCTGACGGAACTCGGCTCGCCTTTTGGAATCTGGGCTCGCCGGGCACACAGTACACCCTATCCGTATTTGACGTGGGGGCAGGTCGCGACGTCCAAACGTGGAAAGTACCAATGCAATTCGACGGCGACCAGTATGGCCATGAAATCGTTTTCTCCGGCGACGGGTCTGCCGTTTTTGCGAGAACCTACGATCAAGAGGGCCGAACACCGCTTGAACGCTTCGACATAAGCGGCGGTCAGGTCCATACAATTTGGCCAAACTGCACCGGGCTAGCAAGAAGTTCTGAGGGAATCTACTTCATCGGCGACATTCACGACGAGAGCACGCTCTTTAAGCTCGCACCCTCTAGCCTGTCTCCACAGAAAGTAGTGGTTCCCTTTCGCTTCGATAGCTTGATCGGCAGCGGTACACATAGGTGGATTATCGCCATCAACGGCCGGAGCCGCGCTCTGGCAGTGCTTGATTCAGAGACTGATCATCTCTCCCCCCTGCCTTCGTGGTGCGAGACCGCAGGGGTCCTTGGGAGTGGCCAAGTAGTCTGCTCTCGCGGCGGTGACTTGGTATTGGCAGGAGGCCCTTAATCACGGCGATGGCGCAGACATTTGGGCGGGTGGCGCATTCCAGTTCCACGGGGCAGTGGCAGTATCCGACGTATAATGCACTCGGGCAGCGGGTGGAGGATTATCAGGGTACGGCCAGCACCTCGATGAAGCTCTATTATCCGCGGGACATTTCCGGCGACCGGACGGGCATCTGGGACGACCATTCCAGCGTTGGCTGGGTAGGCTGGGACGTGTACTGGTCGCAGGTAGCGGGGCAGCGGCTGAACATGGGCGGATCGAGCGCCTACATCGACCACGCGGACGCGGTCGGTTCCACCGTCATGGAAACAGACCCGGCCGGAAGCGTGCAGTGGGACATGACTTATTATCCCTGGGGGCAGATCTGGCAGCAGACGGGCACGCGCCAGACGGGGGTCTACGCGGGGCTGGATTGGCAGGTCAATGACCCCTTGATTCCCTCGGCCACGCGCGAACTCAGCCCCGCCCTCGGCCGGTGGATGACGCCCGATGCTTTGGGTGGCAATATCATGAATCCGCAGTCGCTCAACCGTTATGCCTATGCGCTGAACAATCCCACGACGCTGAACGACCCGTCGGGGCTGCAGAGCGGGCCCCCGCCGGGACAACTCTATCAAGAATTTCTGCGTGCATTGGATATGTGCCCGGTGTGCGCGTACATGTGGGGACAGAACCCGTTCTTCGGCCTCGATGCCCTAACAACCGGCGAGGGTATTGAGGGGGGCGAATGGTTTCCGGGGTACTTCAGTGCCGTTGCGATCACCGCGTTGCCTGTTCACCAGTTCGGCTTTATGGGCGGAGGCGTTTTCGATACCCCCGCTAGCCTTGGGGGGCCGACGGGCAACATGACACCGTGTTTGGCAGCCAACATCACGCAGATTAATCGTGTCTCGGATTTGGATGTCTCGTCCTCTAACCTTGCGGCTCCTCCTTTCAATTTTAACGGCGGAAAGAACTTCGACTTTTCCGTTCCCGGAGCGTCCCCCAGCGAGTTACCACCTGGACGCTACTCTTCGTCATTTTTCGACTTCCTGACTGGCATCGGTCACAGTCTGCACGTGCCCGGTCCCGGCGGCACCGATCCGTCAACATATGGCATTGGTCCAGACGGCGCGTTCACCTTCACAACGCACATCGACAGCGCCTACTCGACGTGGCACACTCCAATCGGTGCGTTCATTCACTGGTATGTTGATGTGAGGGACAAAGGCGCCCACAGGGGGGGCTGCTGATGAGAGCGACCCGCCGAGAAAAGGGAAGGTGGAAGGCTAACGGATTGCTGAGAGCAGTTTGCGCTATCGCTGTGTTTGTCGGTGTGCCTCCGGTCGCAAAGGCACAGGACGCCCACGTGGTTCTTCGGATCCTCGACGGGCGAAACGGAAAGCCACTGGTTAATCAACGGCTGCTAGTGTTCGCGGGCAAAACCCTGGAGGCTGTGAGGCAGCACGAGAACAAATTCGAGCTTGTAACCGGCAAGAACGGGATGGCTGATCTCAGGATTCCGTCGCCCGAAATCAAACAAATTCAAGTGTGGGTAGATTTCCGGGTTCTCTGCCAAAGTAAACCGAACACCAGGAGCTTTAGCATTGCGAAAATCTTGTCAAAAGGCGTTAGCACACCGAACGAGTGCGGTCCCCAAAGGGTGCAGCCGGCCCCAGGTCAATTCATTGTCTTCGCTCGCCCATCCCACTTCTGGGAGAAGATGCGGAGATGAGCCACGGCGACTGGCCCATCTATGAAGGGGGCGGCGGGGAAAAGAGAATTACGAATTCTGAATGATGAAGGATGAAAAAGGCCGTCCCGAGCCAGCGCAATGGCAGCAATGGATCGGGCGGAATGAAACCGAGCAAATGCCTCTCGCTTCGCGAGAACGCAGACACGACAAAGCGCGTATCTGCGCCACCCGCCTTCGTGAGCCGTCTAGTTGACTTTTTCGAGCCCGTGGGTAACGCTCTTCTGGGGTTGGGGACTCTCACCGACCTGACGGTGCACAGCGGCTGCGCGCAGGCCGCCCACCCCGAATGGGCTACTTTTTCGGTCGGCTATTAATACCCCGGTCGGTGCTCAAAGAGGAACGGAAAGGCATGCATGCAAATATCCCGAAGGGCGAAGGTCGGAATCGCCTGGGCTCTCACGGTTAGTTATGTGCTGACCGTCGTGCTGCTCTACGCATTCCTGCCGTCGTGGGAGGCACCTTTGGTGGATGTTCCCCTCACCGTGGTCTTTGTCGTCCTCGCTGGCGTGCTGTTTCGCCGGTGGTTCGGAGCGAGTAGTGGAAACGGCGCGTGGGGAGCTATTCGTGATGAACGCAACCGTTGGGAAGGCTTCAAATTCAAGACTAGCGGAGATCCGCCATGTAAAGGAAGGGACGACCACGAGTGATCCTTTGAAAGGATGCGCGGCTGGCGCAGGGTCGAAAACCCACCGCCCCAAAAGTACCGGGGCTGGCGCAGAGGCGGTTTCTGTCTCTGCGTTCAGCGAAGCTGGGCGGGGTTAGAATGGCGGGGCGCCATAACCGCGCTGCGACAAGCTGCCTCAGCAATTGCGCCGGACGGCCTGCGGCGAGCTTCAAATAGACCCTCTCGCTCCGCGAGAACGCAG
>Ga0307373_10000232_pt1 | contig 101890 bp, 66 predicted proteins | sample OX2MG_FD_202534 | JGI IMG/M metagenome (GOLD analysis project Ga0307373, IMG submission 202534) | Soil microbial communities from Risofladan, Vaasa, Finland - OX-2 | ecosystem: Environmental > Terrestrial > Soil > Coastal area > Acid sulfate soil | place: Finland: Risofladan, Vaasa | collected... | reverse complement strand
TTTGCGGGGGGGCCCCGGGGGGCCGCGGGGGGGGGCCGCGCGGCGCCAACCGGGGGCGAGGGCTGAAACGGGCCGCGGACCCAGGCATAAATGCCTGGGCTAAATAAAAGGTTCGAACCCGTGCTAGCATGCCGTTCGGGCCGCCTACTCTGTCTTAACTCAGCAGCCACTGCAAATCGTCGGCGGTGAGACTGCTGATCAGGCTGTTGTCGGCCGAGATGATCGCCTCGGCCAGTTTTTTCTTGTCTCGCTGCAAGTCGAGAATTTTCTCCTCGACGGTGTCGCGGGCGATCAGCCGGTAGGCGAACACGCGGCGATTCTGGCCGATGCGGTGAGCGCGGTCGATCGCCTGCGCCTCGACCGCCGGATTCCACCAGGGGTCGAGAATGAACACGTAGTCGGCGGCGGTCAGATTCAATCCCAAGCCGCCGGCCTTCAGGCTGATCAGAAACAACGGGCACTGGGGATCCTGTTGAAAGCGCTCGACCCGCTGCTGGCGGTCGCGCGTTTTGCCGTCGAGATACTCGTAGACGATCTGGCGGCGGTCGAGTTCCTTGCGCACGATGGCCAGCAGGCTCGTGAACTGCGAAAACACCAGCGCCTTGTGCCCCTCGGAGAGCACTTCGTCGAGCTGTTCCAGCAAAGCCTCCAGCTTGGCGCTGGGCTGGTCGCTCTTCTTCGGGTCGATCAGGCCCGGATGGCAGGCGGCCTGACGCAGCCGCAACAGCGCTTCGAGCACCTGGATCTTGGATTGGTTCAGGCCCACCGCGTCGATCCGCTTGGCGAGCAAGTCGCGGTAATGGCTGCGCAGTTCGTCGTAGAGCTTGCGCTGCTTGTGCTCCAGCTCGCAGTACAGCGTCTGCTCGGTCTTTTCGGGCAGCTCGCTGAGCACCTGCGCTTTGGTGCGCCGCAGCATGAACGGCCGGAGGCCCTTGGCGAAGCTTTCGAACACGGCCGGATCCTTGTCGGGAGAACTGGCCGCCAGCCGCTTGAGCGCCGCGGAGCGGCCCAGCATGCCGGGGTTCAGGAATTCGAAGATCGACCACAGTTCGCCCAGGTGGTTTTCGATCGGCGTGCCGGTCATGGCCAGCCGACGTTTGGCTCGCAATAAACGGCAAGCCTTGGCCGAGTGCGAGTCGGCGTTTTTGATCGACTGGGCTTCGTCCAGCACGCAGTATTCGAACTCGATGTCTTTAAGCCGCGCGATGTCGCGGCGGAGCGTACCATAGGTCGTGATCACCAAATCGTGCTCGGCGAACTGCTCGTGTTGCTCGGCTCGGCCTTGCCCCGTGTAATCGAGGACGCGCAATTGCGGCGTGAAGCGTTGCGCCTCGGCGATCCAATTGTGAATCAGACTCCGCGGCGCCACGACCAGCGAAGGCGCATGCGCCGCCGGCGCCGCTTTCGCTGATGTTCCTTTCGCCGATGTTCCATTCGCCGATGTGCCGTTCGCCGTTGCCTGTTTCGCCGACGAATCGTTCGCCGGCGTCTCGTTTGCCGAGCGTTGGGAATCGAGCAGCGCCAACACCTGGACCGTCTTGCCGAGCCCCATGTCGTCGGCCAGGCAGCCGCCGAAGCCGAACTCGTCGAGGAACCGCAACCAGCCCAACCCTTCGCGCTGATATCCGCGCAGCCGGCCGTGGAACGTGACCGGCTCGTCCGCCGGTTTGATGCCTTCGAACGACCGCAGCCGATCGCGAATTCGCTCGAAGGTCGCGTCGACGTCCACGTCGGGTTGGGCCGCCAGCCAGGCGTCGAGCAACATGGCCTGCGAATGAACGAAGCGGATCTTGTCTTGTTCGACCGTGCCCATATCCGCCAGCGGCGCGTAACGGGCCAGCCACTCTTCGGGCAGGATGCCGCGGCTGCCGTCGCCCAACTCGACATAAGACTGGCCGCGCTCCAAGGCTTTCAGCAGTTCCGGCAGTCCGACCGAGATGCCGTCGAACTCGGCTGCGGCCTCCAATTCGAACCAGTCGATGCCTGAAGCCAGGCTGACTTTGAACTGGCCGGCCTGGCGCATTTTGACGCCTTCGGCCTCCACGCGCCAGCCGGCGGCGATCAATGCGGAGACGACCAGCGGCAGCCGTTTCGGCGCGACTTCGGCGTCGTGGTCCTCGTCGCGGTAACTGCTGGGCTGCTGAACGGGCGCTTTGTGCAGCGCCGTCAAAGCGGCGCGTTCGCGGGCCGAATCGCGGCGAATCAGTTCGCGATTCTCCTCGTCGACGAGCACCGTGCGGCGATCCCGCCAGGCAACGGTTTGATCCCGGTAATCGAACGACACCGACGCCTTCAAGTAATTTGCATATCGCTCGGGAGAGGCGACGACAAGCCGAGCCGTCGGCTCGACGGCAACCGTCTTCCAGCCGCACTGCTCGGCAAGTTCCAGCGGCGGCAAGTCGGGCGTTTGCCCGAGTTGTTTGAGAAACGCCTCTCGCTCCTTGGCGGGGACCTCGATCTCGCGCGCCTTTTGCATCGCCATGATCCACTGCGGCGCGGCGTTTTCGTCCAATCGCGCCGCCATCTGCTCGAAGAGGATCACGCCTGCGTCGGCAAACCGCACGGCGCCGGGCGCGTCGGCCCCATCCGGCCGGTGCAAGACGCCCTTCAGCCTCCACGCGGTTCCTTCCGGCGACGGCCCGAATTGCAGCTTGAACTGCCAGCAGGGCCCGTCGTCCCAAGTCAGCGGACGCGGCTCTTCCGCCTCAGGCCAGCGCGCTTCGGGCAGCCAATCGAACCGTCCGCTTGCGCACAAGCGCGGCAATAGCAAAGCGTACGCGGCCGGGGCAAGCTGGCAGCGGCAGATTTCCGTGCTCGAAGCGCGGGTGTAACCGTAGTAGGAATTCGAACGATAAGATTCCCTGGCGTATTGGTCTTCGCCTTGGTTGCCGATCATCGCGCTCAAGACTTCGCGATCGAGCCGGTCGGGCAAAGACAGAATTTCGAACGGATCGACCTTAAGCGGCCTGCGTTTGCCGAATTCGCCGTCCAGCTTACGGTCGCGGTAATGGAAATCGATCACCAGCGCGCCGCGATCGGCGATTTCCGCGGGGTTCAAGCGATACCAAATCTCGCGCCCCCGGACGTTGGCGGCCGGTTCGAGGTCGCGGTGTATTGAAGCCGCCGCCTTAGCCAGCGATTGAAGGCGGCTTTGCCATTTCGGCGGGGTCGCCGCTCGTTTAGCCGTCTTCTTCGCGGCGCGCGGAGGCGCGGCGGCGGATTTCTTCGTGCTCCGTTGCCTTCGAGCAACCTCCGCGCGCCACAAGTCGCCGCGGAATTCGTCGCCGGCTTCCCACTCGCCGTACTCGTCGATCACGTCGAGCGTTCCGCGGCCCGGCGTCAGGTTCGACAGCCCTTGCCGATCGATTTCGAAAATCGTCGCGGCGATGTGTTCGCACAGGTCGCCTTTGCAGTAATTCGGACACGTGCAAGTCGCGATGAGCAGGGCGTCTGCCGCGGCCAGTTCCCAATCCAGCGACACTTGATAAGGCCGCGAACCCTCGCGCTCGACGGTCGCCTGCGCTCCTGACTCATCGGACGCGGCGATTTTCACCGCGCCGACCGCGTAGTCGTGAATCCCGCCTTGCCAGTAATCCGGAGCGAACGAATGCCGACAGCGGTCGGCCAGTTTTTGGGCCATCGAGAGACTCCTTTCTTTTACGGACGGCTATCCTTTAGCCGCGTATAACTCGGCGTATTCCAAGATCCACAAATCGATGATGTCGAGGAAGTTCTGCGGATCGGCCTCGGTCAGCCGCTGGTAGTGCGTGCGGTTGTAGATTTCCTTGTTGCGAATCGTGCCTTTGGCGGAAAGCTCGAGCACGTGGTAGGAAGAAAACGGCCGGACCGTCATTTCCAAGCGGCTGAAATAGTTGCTGCGGCCGCGGCCGGCGTCGTCGCGGCTGACCGCCGCGCCCCAGCCGCGGTCGCCGACCACCGTTTCGTAGCGGAAACCGGGGAAATGATCGGGCAATTGCCGCAGGCATCTCTCGATGTGCTCGGACAGTTCCAGCCGGTACTGTGAGTGCAGCCGCTTGAGTTCCTCTTCGCTTTCCGCTTGCTTCGCCGAGGCCTGCGTCTGCGCGTCTCCCTTGCGCTGTCCGCGTTCGATGGCTCGTTGTAGTCGTCGTTCGAATTCCATGTCAGCGGGAAACATGTCAGCGGGAGAATAACCTCGGGTTCGAATCGCTCGCGGCGCGAACCAATCAGGAGTCGGAAGAGGCCGGTTTTTCAGGGGGAGGGTCATCTTGCTTCAAAGCCATGAACTGCTTCAAGTCGCCAAACGTTCGCAACGGGGCCTTGCCCTTCTTCATGGCCTCGGTCAACGGCGCCACCGGCCGGGGCTTGGGTTTGGGCTTGGACGGCGGCGGGCTGCGGAATTTCGGCTTCTGGCCGCCGGCGCCGCCCCGGTCGGTCTTGGCCGGCGGCCGGGCAGGCCGGCGCGAACGAGCGGGGGCGCCTTCGCTCTGCGGCCTGGCGCCGCCTTGCTGGGGCGGGCGCGGTTCGCCCTGACGCCGCGTGCCCGGCTTGATCATCGTCAAAGAAACGCGGCGCCGCTCTTTTTCGACCTCTCGCACCCACACGCGAACGATATCGCCCACCGACACGACATCGTGCGGATCTTGCACGAATTTGTTGGCCAGTTGGCTGACGTGAACCAGCCCGCTGTCTTTCAGTCCGATATCGACGAAGGCGCCGAAATCGACCACGTTGAGCACGGTGCCCATCAGCTCCAGGCCCGGCGTGAGATCGTCGAGCTTCAATATGCCGTGCTTGAAGATCGGCTGCGGCAACGCTTCGCGCGGGTCCCTCCCCGGGCGGGCGAATTGAGCGGCGATGTCCGCCAGCGTCAACACGCCCGCGTGCAACTGGCCGGCCAGTTCGTCCAGATTCAGCTTGCCGACGCGTTCGCCCAGCTGGGCCACGCGCGCTTTATCCGACAGGTCTTCGGGCGTCGCCTCGAGCTTGGCCAGCGTCTGCCGGGCCAGTTCGTAGCTTTCCGGATGAATCCAGGTGGCGTCGAGCGGATTCGTGCCGGCCACGATCTTCAAAAAACCGGCGGCTTGCACGAACGCCGACTCGCCAAAGCCCTGCACGTTTTTCAGGTCTTCGCGGCTTTTGAACGGACCGTGCGCCGTGCGGTAATCGAACAGCCGTTGCGCGGTCAATTGGTTCAAGCCCGAAACGTATTTCAAGAGCGCGGGGCTGGCCGTGTTGAGATCGACCCCCACGTAATTCACGCACGACGCCACGACGTTATCGAGCGACTCGCGCAGGTGTTTGGCCTTGACGTCGTGCTGATACATGCCCACGCCGATGCTGGCGGCGTCGATCTTGACCAGTTCGCTCAATGGGTCTTGCAGCCGCCGGCCGATCGAAATGGCGCCGCGCAGCGTGGCGTCGTACTGCGGGAACTCCTCGCGCCCCAGCCGGCTGGCCGAATAGACGCTGGCGCCCGCCTCGTTCACGATCACGTAGGCCACGTTTTGGTCGGCCAATTCTCCGGCGATCAGGTCGCTGATCCAGCGCTCGGTTTCGCGGCAGGCCGTGCCGTTGCCGATCGCAATCACCGAAACCTGGTGCTGGCGAACCATTTCCACCAGCTTTTGGCTCGCTTCGGCGCGGCGTTCCTCTTTGCCGATGAGATGCACCAGGCCGTGGTCGAGCAATTGGCCGAACTCGTCGAGCGCCACCAGCTTGCAGCCGCTCTTGAAAGCCGGATCGATCGCCAGCACGCGGCGATCGCGCACGGGCGATTGCAGCAGCAGATTTCGCAGATTGCGGGCGAAGACCTGCACGGCGTGCGTCTCGGCCCGATCCGTCAGCTCGCGCCGCACTTCGCGTTCCAAGCTGGGAAGCGCGAGCCGGTTCAGCGCGTCGCGCCCGCAGCCGCGAAGGAAGCCGGCGTGCGGATGATCTTCGGGGACGAGCAATTCGTCGACCGTGCGGTACATCGCCTCCAGGTCGACTTCGACTCGGACCCGCAGCGCCTTGGCGCGCTCGCCGCGGTTGATCGCCAAGATGCGGTGCGGCGGAATCTTCGCCAGCGCTTCGCTGTAATTGAAATAATCGCGGAACGCTTTGCGCTCCGCCTCTTCCTTTTTGCCGGCCGCCGCAGCCTTCTTCTTTTTCTTTTTCCTCAGCCGCCGGCCGAACTGCAAGTCGGGAGAGACGTCGTGCCTGAGCGGCTCTACCGACGGAGCGGCCAGATGCGCCGCCACCACCGTCACGCCGGGCGCCAAGCCGCCGATGGCCTGAGTCTCGAACGCGGGCGCTTCGATGGCGGCCGAAAGACTCGGCTCTGCCAGGACAGTCGCCGCCGCATTGGCCCCGATGGCCCCGATGGCTTCGTTGGCTTCAACGGCATCGGATGGCGGCAAGGCGTCGCTTGGCGACGCGACTTCCTGGTCCGCACTCGCCGCAGGGCTGTCAACTTGCACGTCCGTCGCGGGCGTCTCGGCGACGGGTTGTGGAATGGCTTCGGCCGGCGCCTCGGTTTCGGAAACCGGCATCATCACGGGCGAGGCCTCGGCCTGACTGAGCGGTTCGACCTGAGCGACGACTTCGTTGGCGCGGTCTGTCTCGGCGGGAGGCGATGTCTCGGCGGGCGGCGATGTCTCGGCGGGCGGCGATGTCTCGGCGGGCGGCGATGTCTCGGCGGGCGGCGATGTCTCGGCGGGCGGCGATGTCTCGGCGGGCGGCGATGTCTCGGCGGGCGGCGCTGTCTCGGCGGGCGGCGCTGTCTCGGCGGGCGGCGCTGTCTCGGCGGGCGCAGCGTCCTGAGACTCGGCAGCAGCTCGCGGCGGCGGTTCCGGCGTCGGTTCAGGTTCGGGCTCGACCGCCGTCGAGACCAGCTTGCCGGTTTGTTCGATGATCGCTCGCAGCTTGCCGCGGAAATCGGCCCGCTCGCTGAACATCTCCGCCAGAATATGGCCGGCACCGAGCAAGGCATCGGCCGCCGTGGCGACCTGGCGGTCGGAATTGATGAAATCGCGGGCTCGTGCATCGAGATCGGCGCAGGCCGAATCGGCTCGCAGAATCTCCAGCGCCAAGGGTTCCAGCCCGCGATGGCGCGCCGTGGCGCCCAGAGTCTGTTTTTTGGGCTTGAACGGCAGGTAGAGATCTTCCAGCCGCTTGGCCGTGTCGGCGGCTTCGATTGACGCCGCCAACTCGGCGGTCAGTTTGCCTTGTGAATCGATCGAGCGCAGGATGGTCTGCTTGCGCTCCGCCAGCATCCGCAGCTTGACGACGCGCGATTGAATTTGGCGAATTTGCTCTTCATCGAGCCCGCCCGTCTGGTCCTTGCGATATCGCGTGATAAAGGGGACCGTGTTGCCGCCATCCAACAAATCGACAACGGCTTGAACTCGGGCGCTAGCCAATCCCAGGGACTGGCACACCGACCCCAGATCAATTGCAACCGTACTCGCCATATGGCCCGTTTCCGACAGCGAACTGTTCGCCGCAACAGTTTTCGTGAGAAATACTTAACCGTTTTCGCAATCTAGGCACTCGGCAATCGACTGTCAAGTTATGGCCGCCTCACGCAGGGGCGTAATTGAAGCAGCCGTGCCTGCTACACGACGTCTTTGGCGCCGCTTCAAGCTAGACAGTGATTGCAAACGCCGCGAGTGGGGAATCGGCGTCGCTAGGAAAATACCCTAATCCCGAGAAATTAGATCGAACCCGCAGAACGCGATTTGCCGATATAAAGCCAACGACCGCCAATCGGTCGCGCGGCGAGCGTAAAGGGGTTGCGCTTGCTCGACGCCGGACTTCGTGGCGGTTTCCGGCGCCAAAGTCGTTCGATCTGCCACGTAAGGAAGCGTCTTCATGGCTCGCAGCCGTTTGCGCGTTTATTACGGTCCCGAAAACTCGCCTGCTCGGTCCGCCGAAAACAAGGGCGAACGCAAAGTCCAGGTTCCGCTGGGCGAGATTTTTCCGCTGCTGGCCGACGCCGTGCGAAACGAGCGAACCTGGTTGAAAGATTTCGAGCACGAAGAAATCAGCGTCTCGACGGATCTTTACGAGGTCATCCTGGCTTACCAGTATTGCCGCCGCCCTTCCGCTTGACATTTTGCCTGTAGTCTCGCCGCCCAGACAAGCTAAAATTGTGCAGTGGCGGCATTTCGCTGCAGATTCCCGGCGGTCTGATCGTGTCGGTCGGCCCGCGTGGCGGCGAGGACGGTTGAGGCATTGGCGTGGCAAACGCAGACTTTCCGCCGGCAGACGAAACGCCGGCGGCCGACGACGAGGCTCGGTCTACCGACTTAGTTGGTTCGGGCTCAAGCGAGCGCGCCGATCGCGTCAGCGACTTGATCGCCATGATCAAGGAGTCGGCCGACAAGCTGGCGCAGGACAAGACGAGCCGCGGCGATTTGAAAATCCTGAGCCGCACGCTGCGCGAGTTGCGGTACGCCTTCAAGGTCTTTTCGCCCTATCGCGACCGCCGCAAAGTGACCGTGTTCGGCTCGGCGCGAACGCGGCCCCACGAGCCGCCCTTCGAGCAGGCGGTGGCCTTCGGCAAGGCGATGGCCGACGAACATTGGCTGGTGGTCACCGGCGCCGCCAGCGGCATCATGGAAGCAGGGCATCTGGGCGCCGGCCGCGAGAACTCGATGGGGCTGAACATCATGCTCCCCTTCGAGCAAGAGGCCAACCCGGTGATCGCCGGCGACCCGAAGCTCGTACACATGAAGTACTTCTTCACGCGCAAGCTGATGTTCGTCAAGGAGTGCCACGCCGTCTGCCTGCTGCCCGGCGGCTTCGGCACGCTCGACGAAGGGCTGGAAGTGCTCACGCTGCTGCAAACCGGCAAGCGCGACATGGTGCCGGTCGTGTTTCTCGACCAGCCGGGCGGCAGCTTCTGGCGCGATTGGGACGAATTCGTGCGGCGGCGGCTATTGGGCGGGCGGTTGATCTCGCCCGAAGATCTTTCGCTCTACAAGCTGACCGATCGCGTCGACGTCGCCGTCGCCGAGACGCTGCAATTCTACCGCGTCTATCACAGCATGCGCTACGTGCGCAACAAGCTCGTGTTGCGGCTGCAGACGGCGCCGAGCGAACAACTGCTCGCCGAAATCAACGCGCAGTTCGCCGACATCCTCACCGAGGGGCAATTCCAAGTCGGCGGGCCGCTGCCGGAAGAAGACGAGCCGGAGTTGGCGCACCTTTCGCGATTGATCTTTCGCTTCAATCGCCGCAATCTGGGGCGGCTGCGGCAGTTGATCGACTGCTTGAATGCAGGTGGAGCGAGCCGTCAGGTCGTGGGCTAGTGCATCGTCGGAATTAAGAATCGGGATTGGCGCTTGAGTGCAGATGAGCGGCGCCCAGCGGACTTTAGCCACGGATGAAACACGGATCGAACGCGGATAAGGAATCGAGAATCGTGCGTTTGAAATCCAGATTCGTCCGGGCGGAGGTGAAGTTCCATTTCGTTTGATCCGTGTTTGATCGGTGTTTCATCCGTGGCTTGTTCCACACGCTCCGAACTCCGAATCGCTACTTCCGGCGCCAGGCTCGAATGGCGTCGGCATCCACGGCACTGTCGCGCTCGCGCAGCTCGCGCAGTTGCCGTAGCTTGTCCGGCGGCGCGAGCTCGAGCATTCGCTTGGCGGTCAGGGGCGGTTCGTCGAGCAGCCGCCTGGCGGCGAGCACTTCGGCCACGTAGACCGTGCGGTCGCCCGTGTCGAGCCGCGTTTCAACGCGGCAATCGAGCCAGCCGAGCGTTTCGCTGATTAAAGGACTGGCGCTGGCGCCGTGTTCGATTGCCAACCCGTCGAGCTTGTCGAGATCGCGCCCCGACGGCAGGCCGAACCGCCAGACCAATTCGAGGTGACGTTCGGCCAGCAGATGGGCGCCGAACGCGCCGCTGGCTTCGATCAACTGCCAGGTATGGTGCTGCTTGGCGACCGCGATCAGAATCCGCGGCAGTTCCGGAACCAGCGACGCATGGCTGACGAAAGTGGCGATCAAACCGCCGCGGCGCTCGCCTGCCGCCGCGGTGATCAACCAAAGTTCCCGATCCGTAAGAGCGAACAATTCCGCGGCGGCTGCGTGATCCATGACTAGGCTTCGAACGAGGCCCTTGAAACGACGGTCCGGTCCTCAGTTGAGGATTGTACCCAGCAACTTCCTCAATTCGGGCCATTGCTTATGGAAGAACACCAGCCCCGACATCCCCAGATAAAACGTGCCGCAGGCGACCAGGCCCAACCGCTGGAACAAGCGCGGCCGCAGTGCGACCGGCAGGAAGCGGCAATTGATCCACAGCAATTGAAACGCCGTGGCGCCGATCGCCACGTTGTTCAGGTTGGCGATCACGATCGTCATCAACTTGGGCGTGCCATACTCGCTGAATAGATACGCGCACACGGCCGACCACGCCACGTAGCCGCCGAGGATCGTGTAATAGACCCGTTTGGCCTGGTTGCCCGACATCGTGTCGCGGATTCGCCGGCTGCCCGACCAGAGGATGTCGGTCCAGCGGCGGCTGAAATCGTCGACGATCGACATCTGGCTGGGCAGCATCACCATGATGCCGACGAACACGGTGGCGATCCACAACAGTTGCGAAAGCAGGGGCGAAAAGCGCGGCGCGTGCCGGATGCCGTCGGCCGTAATCAGCGATTGGGCCCAGTCGAGCTTGGCGCCCGAGAGGTGCGAGTAGGGCGCGAACTCCAGCGACAAGAGCGCCGGCAGCGCCATGCCCATGAAACACCCGGGCGCCCAGATCAACACCTGGTCGGTCAGTATGTATTTCCACCAGCGGCGCCAGCGGTCGAGATTCGCGGCGTTGATCTTGAAGACTTTGCCCAGGTGGCTGAGCGAGACGTGCCGTCCGCCGATGGCGCTGGGGATGGCGCCGACGACCTGCCCCATGCCCCAGCCCTTGTCGCGGACGAAGTTGCTGTAGGTGGCGTTTCCCAAACCGCCGCCGCCCGCATAGCCGGCGAATCCGCCCAGCACGGCAATATTGCCCAACGCCAACAGCGGCCAGGCGCCTTCCGACATTCGATATTGAAACACGTTGACGGTCGTTTCCCGCCCGTCGGCGGCGACCGAGGGCAACGTGCCGAACTTGACGAACCCGCTGAACACGTTCAGCCAGTTCTCGGCGCTGACGCACGTCACGCCCACCACGAGGCAAAAGCCGAGCACGATCGCGACCTTGGCCGTCATCACCGTTTGCAGCATGTTGTACACTTTGCCGCCGGCCAACACCGGCAGCACCGCGGCGAACAGCAGCACATAGGCCAGCACGGCCACCAGCCAGCGCTCGTCCGTGCCGGGCGGGCGATCGAGAATCACGGCCGCCACCATCGCCGCGGCGTGCGTCGACAAGCCTGGGATGAGCGCGGCCAGGTTCAACAGCAGCACGAAGCCCATCCAGAACATCGGGCCGGGCCGCGTGCGCATGAAGCCGGTGAACACCGGCTCGCCGCAGTACAGCGCATAGCGGCCGCACTCGACGTTGTAGAACACCTGCAGCACGATGGCGATCGTGGCGATCCACATCAGCCCGCCGCCGTACTTGGCGGTGACTTCCGGGCCGAACAGCCACTCGCCGCCGCCGATCTGGATGCCCATCATCACCACGCCCGGCCCGATGAACCGCGTCCAATGCCGCCACGACAGCTCCGGCGGTTCGGGCAGCTCGGCCACCTCCCAGGTCGGCAAGCAGGTCTGGGGAAGTGCGACGGGCGATGAGTCGCTCGACGTTGCCGCGGGTGATGATGATGCGTCCGCCATGCCCGCCAGCATAACGGGGCGAGGGGGCGAGTCCTAGAGTTTCACTCCGAAGCAGCGGCCGGCGAAATTGAGCGGCAGTTGCTTCGGGTCGAAAAAAGACTCCCGACCCCTTTAATTCTCCCGACCCCTTTAATTCTTCCCTTTAATTCTTTTGAAGCTTCTTTGCCAAAAGGCTAATCCGCCCTTCGGTGCCTGTCAGTCAGCCAACTGAACAGGCTTAGGGGCCTTGGCGCCGGGTAAATGAGACGGTTCGCAGCGGCTTTTGGACGGCGGCCCGAAAGCGGTATACTGTCGGCTTCGCAGAAACACAAATCAGGAGATGATGGGCATGGCTAAATATGGCAAGGAGTTCGTGCGGTTGCGGTTTGAACACGCTGAAGCAAAGGAGGTAAAACCGACATTTCAGCTTGGCCAACAGGCTCCAACACAGCAGGGGCGGTGGGAAATCTGGCAGTCGGCGATTTCAAGCTTGGACGAGTTGCCCCTCGGGGAAGGCGCGACCGAGGAGGCGGCATGGGATGACGCGAGGGAGGGACTAAAGGGGTCGGGAGTCTTTGTTGACCTGCTAGGGCGACTTCGATAGAATGCCGCCATGCCACGAAATCCGCGGGTCGCCCAGCCGGGGTTTGCCTATCATGTGCTGAATCGGGCCGTCGGCCGTGCGCGGTTGTTCCGCTCGAACAAGGATTATGCCGCCTTCGAGCGCGTTTTGCAGGAGGCCAGGCAGCGCTTCGGGACGCCGCTGCTCGCTTGGTGCGTGATGCCGAACCATTGGCATCTTGTCCTCTGGCCGCAGAAGGCCGGAGAGTTGTCGGAGTTCATGCGTTGGCTGACGGTCACGCACACGCAACGCTGGCACGCCTCGCATCGAACTTCCGGCACGGGCCCGCTCTATCAAGGCCGCTTCAAATCGTTTCCCATCGAGGAGGACGATCACCTGTTGACGGTCGTGCGATATGCGGAACGCAACGCGCTGCGTGCGAATCTCGTCGCACGTGCTCAAGATTGGCCTTGGTCGAGCTTGCCGAAACGAGCGCACGCCGAACCGGGCGAGGCGCCCGACGCGGGACCGGTTGCTTTGCCGAAGAATTGGGCGTCGTTTGTCAACCGGGCCGAAACGGAAGCGGAATTGCAGCGGCTGAGACGCTCGGTCGTCCGCGGCGCCCCGTTCGGAGATCTCGAGTGGCAGCGACGCACGGCGGAGCAACTCGGCCTGCAATCGACGCTCAACCCTCGCGGTCGGCCCCGCGTGAGGCCCGAGGCCGGGTCAATCAAAGACTCCCGACCCCTTTAATGCCCCCCCGGCTCGGCGTAGCCCTTCGTGTCATCGTCCAGGACCAACACCCAGTCGAGCCCCTTCCCCTGGGATGGTGGCTGGAACTCCTTCTTGCCCTCACGAGGTAGCATACCGATCGCCACCGACGTCCCCTTCCTGGGGTCGTACCAGGACGCACGCAGACGGTCCCCCGAGAGTTTGTCCAGGGCCACCGTAAAGGGCTTCCCTGAAGCCGAGTAGATGAAGGCGTAGCTCCCATCCTCGGCCCTTGCGGCCTGAATGTGGTCGGCACCCCGGCCGGGGTCCGAGGTCAGGAGAGACTGATCCGGTATGCGGGTGAGGAATGGGCGGGATTCGAGCAGGGCACGCACGAACCGCATCTGTCCCGCACCGGGGAGGTCGATCGCCTGCTTCCAAGGCATCCGGGCCGCCGTAATCGGCGGCCGGCCCGGCCCGAGGAACTGCCAGATGTCGTGGCAGCCATAAGTGTGCCCGCACGCCCCGGCGAAGATCGCCCAGTAAGCGAACTTGCGGACCTCGTAATCGTCGAGGAAGCCGTTCTTCGGGTTGAACTCGGCGGGATGGTCCTCGTAGCCGGGTTCGCCGTCGAGGCAAGGCTTGGCGGGCTTGCGGGCGTAATCGGCGGCCACCTTTTCGTAGTTGGCGTGGTTGTAGCCGTGGCCCGACTGGATCATGTCGAACGCTAGCCAGTCGTCGCCGTGGAACCATTCCGACGAACTCCGGCCTCCGGGCGGGTGGAAGGTCATGAGGTGCCGCCCTTCATCCCCCTTTCGAAGACCCGCCGCCATCGCCCGGATGATCGCCTTTTGTCGGTCGTTTTCGGCGGGACGGTCGCCGCCGAGAATCCAGAGGATCGACTTGTCCTTGTACCGTCTCCCGAGGAACTCGCCGTAAGACTCGGCGGTCTCGGGCGAGAAGATCCCCTTGCCGTCGTGCCACCAACTCCCCCAGGTCGGCAACATCCCAACGACTAGGCCCAGTTCGTCGGCCCGGTTCACGACATGATCGACATGCTCAAAGTACGCCTCGACGGGCTTCGTCGGGTTCTTGCCCACGAGCGGCAAGACCCCGTAAGCGTTCGGAACATCCAGCCCGCCGTGTTCCGCCAGCACGACCGCCTGGATGACCGTGAATTGCTTCGCGGCCCGATCTTTCAGGTAAACATCGGCCTCGCCCCGGTCGAGCCGGTGGAACAACTCCCAGGCGGTGTCGCCGAGATAGAAGAAGGGCTTGCCGTCCAGATCGATCAGGCAGCGCTGGTTCTCACTGACCTTGACGGGGAAAGGGGTCTTCGCCTTGGGTCGCTCCTCGGCGGGACGGAGCGCCGACCCGAGGGTGGCGAAGAACTCCTCTGTCATCACCTCGGGGTCGATGCGAGTCGCGTCCAGGTAGTTGAAGGGGCCATCGGACACGCCCTGGTGAGACCAAGCCCCCGTCACCCGCACTTTCTTGACCTCCTTCCACGAATCAGGCCGGTAAAGCAGGAACGTCCCGGCTCCGTCGCCGAGGCCGTCGTCCCGGACGGGCTTCTCCTTACGGGTGCTCCGGTCCCAGAAGCGTTTCGCCACTCCCTTCATCCCTCGGGTGAGTTCCGTGTCCGGGAGCTTGTCGAAGCGTTCCATCGGCATCACTGGCGGCTCAGGGCGTTGGGGCCACCAGAGCGGGTGGGCACCGAAGTTGACCAACTTGCAGCGGGTCGCCACGACGTAATTGGCCCAGGGGTCGGAGCCGTTGTAACCGTCGATGTCGGTCATCATGACGACCACCCGGTCAGCAATCGACGGGTCGGCCAGGTAGGCGTTGGCGACAGTGCAGAGCGGCCCGCCGACGATGACCACGAGCGGTTTCTCCGGACTGGCTTTCCTCGCCTCCCTGACGATCAGGTCGGAGCCCGGCGAGGCGACCGCCGCGGCGTCCTCGACCTTCCCGCTCGTCGGCTTCACCAGGAGCCTGTCCGCCCCGATCGTCACGTCGGGAACGTTCCGCAGGCGGGACCGGCGCGCGAGGGCAAGGTTGGCGTTGAAATCATCGAGGCCGTCCTTAACTTTGTACGACTTGCCGAAGTTGTACTCGTCCTTTGTGAGGATCAGCCCCCGGAGCTTGGCCCGGCCTAGGTGGGCTTTGGCAAAGAGGTACTCGTCGTCGTTGGTGTCCGAGAGCCAGTCATTGTCGTAAACGAGCGGGCAATCGCTCGGCAATTTCCGCACCTCGTCCCAGGTCGCGGGAGGACCGGCAGCCCCAGGCGAGGCGTGGGCGATGAAGAAGGTCAGGACGAAAAACATTCGGAGGCCTAAGGGTCGGATCATTGGCGTCTCTCCATGCCGCGGGAAATTGACTTGCGATGGCAAGATCCCGTCTGATTTAGAACGAGCCTCGCCGTGATCTACTCTTGATTTCAACCCAAAAGACGGCGGCGGACAATCCTCAATTGCGGAACTCTTTTCCGAATTTGCGACAGAATGTATCATGGGATGATGAACGATCGTCCGCTCCACATCGGCTTGGTATTTGGCTACGGCCTGGCCTACTACCGGGAGATCCTGCGTGGAATCATGTCCTTCGCCGAGGCGAGGCCCCGCTGGATCTTCACTCCGATCGCCCCCGACCCCGAAGCGGTCAGGGCGGTTCGCCCCCTTGCCCACGACGGCTACATCGCGCACATCTTCACCCCCGGCATGGGCAAGGCGCTTGCCCGACTCCGCAAGCCGGTAGTCAACGTCTCCGGGGTTCTGCCCCGGTTGGCGATTCCCCGTGTCGGCGTTGATCACGAAGCGGCGGGATGTCAAGCCGCCGACCACCTGCTCGACCGCGGCCTGCGCCATTTCGGCTTCTTCGGCTACCCGGACCACGCCTACTCGATCGGGCGGGAAGAGGGCTTCCGGCTAAGGGTCGAGGCGGCGGGCTACAGGGTGGAGAGCTACTACGCCCCTAACCCTTCAAACATCGACCCGACTGGGTTGTGGCGGTGGGACGACGATCTCCAACGCTGGCTGTCCGGCCTGGGCAGGCCGGTCGGCATCCTCGCAAGCAACGACGTCCAGGGCGTCCAACTGTCGGAAGCCTGCCGCCAGGAGGGACTGCGTGTCCCGGACGAGGTGGCGCTGGTGGGCGTGGACAACGACGACCTGCTCTGTGAGATGTCCCGCCCTTCGCTCTCCAGCGTGGCCCTCCCCGGTGAACGGATCGGACACGAGGCCGCCCGGCTACTGGACCTCCTGATGACGGTCCCGGAGTCAATCGACCAGATCCCGTCCCTCCGACTGCCGCCACTCGGGGTGATGACGAGGGGTTCCTCGGACATGCTGGCGATCGGAGACGTGGACGTGACTGCGGCAGTGCGATTCATCCGGTCGCACTCGCACGAGCCGATCCGGGTCGTGGATGTGCTCGACGTGATAACGGTCTCACGCCGCTCCTTAGAGCGTCGGTTCCGGGCAGCCCTGGGTCGGGGCATCGGGGAAGAAATCCGGCGGTCCCACATGGAGCGAGCGAAGGGGTTGTTATCGGAGACCGAGATGCCGATCTCGCTGGTAGCGACGAACTCGGGATTCTCCGAGCCGAAGCAGTTATCGGCCGTCTTTCGCCAGGAGATGGAGATGACACCGACCGAATACCGCCGCCGATCCCGAGCCCGTTGAGGGAGCGCCCACACCCATTACGCACGATCAGTTTGGCCATCCACGCACCGCTGATATGCTGGTTAAATCGGTGGTCGGGCGTGAGCAGAAGTCCCAGCCGGCTAAGGTCTTCCGCCTGCAAATCGCCGCCGCCCGGCTTCCCAGCCCCGTGCAATAAAGGGGGTCGGGAGTCTTTGTTGACGTCGATTCGCGTGTTTTTGCAGTCCCATGACACGCGCGAACGCGGCCATCGAACTCCTGCGACGCCCCCCGCCCGCCTCGCCGTCCCGTCACGGCGAGGTGCCCAATGCGGGTTAATCGCCAACGCGACGGCGCGACTTATTGTATCCGCGTTCGGACTGCGATGGCGAAGTTTCCGCACGGCGAGCGAACGCAGCTTGAATCGCAGCTTCTCGCTCGCAGGCGGCTTGGGCGCTGGCTTTGATAGCGGAACGGCGGAGCGTTATGGTCGAGACGCTGTGGCGCCGCTGCGCGCGTGAGGCGAAGGGATTTCATGATTTATACGCCGCCCGGAAATGCGTTATCGTGCGAAGCGGCGGAGAAAGCTGCAATTCGGTCTTGCGCACCGACTTGCAGCTTCCGGCGGTGCTGCGGCCGAGTTAATCATGCGGGCGCCGATCGGCATTTTTCGGGCATGGATCGGGCAATTATTAGGCTCGAAAAGGCGCTTTTCGCGACGCGGCGGCACGTTCGAGAGGCGCAAAAGCCTGGATTTCTCGGCAAATTCGCCCAGCGGGCGCCTGCCGGAACGAGAAATTCGCTCAGCGATATAAATCGCCACGGGGATAAATATAAATCACCAGCCGCAAGAACGACACGCCGATGTTCATTGCCGGATTATCACCGCTCGCTCGACAACTGATTTTTCCTCATAAAATCCTTCGCCTCTTCCCGCGTAAAGACGCCTTCGGCGGCGCCGAATCGAGAGGGCGTAAGAAGGGGTTCGTGCCTTTGATGCTGTAGGGAACGCCCTCCGTGGCGTTCCGGGAAGTGCGAATCAGCGCGATATCCGGGTTCTCGGAACGCCACGGAGGGCGTTCCCTACAGAATTCGATGCGAACGCCTACTTACGCCCGAATCGAGACCTTGCCCGGCGCCCGCGGCCGATTTGCCTTGTCGCATGGCGAGGTCTATCATGCCGGCTTAGCAGACTGACGCGGAAAACACGAGGACGACGAGCATGTCTCAACCGTTTGCGGGAAGAGTGGCTTTGGTGACGGGCGGTTCGCGCGGCATCGGTCGAGCGACGGCGCTGCGATTGGCGGGCGAAGGCGCCGACGTGGCGATCAGCTACGCCTCGCGCGCCGGCGCGGCCGAGGAAGTCGTGGCCGAAATCCAAGCCCTCGGCCGCCGCGCGATCAGCGCGGCGTGCGACGTGTCGAAGCCCGACGACGTCGAGCGGCTGGTGGCGACGACGCGCGAGCGGCTGGGTCCGATCGACCTGCTCGCGCATTGCGGAGCGATCAGCAATATCGCCAGCCATGAACACCTAAGCTACGAGCAATGGCGCGAGACGATCGACGTCAATCTCAACGGCGCCTTTCTGATGGTCTTCGCCGTCAAGGATGAAATGCTCGAGCGCGGCTTCGGCCGCATCGTCACCGTGTCGTCGATCGCGGCGCTGCGGCCGCGAAAAATGCAAATCCATTACGCTGCGGCCAAGGCCGGCGTGATCGCCATGACCCGTTGTTGCGCCGAGGCGTTCGCGCCCAACGTCCGCGTCAATTGCGTGGCGCCGGGGCTGACCGAGACCGAAATGGCCCATGTCTTGCCCGAATCGACCATTCGCCAGGTCGTCGGGGAGACGCCGCTGGGCCGGATCGGCGGGCCGCACGAGATCGCCGGCGTGATTCGCTTCCTGCTCAGCGAGGAATCGAGCTTCATGACCGGGCAAACCGTCGTGGCCTCGGGCGGGCGAGTGATGTTGCCGTAGGCGGCTTTGGGCGATCCGCTCGTTACAGCCCGCAGAATACGGCGGATCAGCTTACGCGCGTCCGCGTCCGCGAGTTTTCTCTTCGCGCCGGTCCGCTGACGCCAGTATCGTCGAACGAGTCGCTTGCCTCGCCCGCCGCGCGAGCTATTCTACCCTAGCTCGCGGGAGGCCACGGCGACCGCTCGGAGCAACGATCGAGGAGCGGGAGTTCGAGAATGCGCGTTCTGGCGGTCGATGACGACGAATTGGCGTTGATGGTGATCGAGCGCGACTTGGTCCGCGCCGGCTACGAAGTAACTACGGCGCGCGACGGGCGCGAAGCGCTCGATATCCTGCGCCGCGGCGAAATTCGCCTGGTCATCACCGACTGGAACATGCCGGGCATCAACGGGATTTCGCTCTGCCAAGCCATCCGGGCGGAGAGTGCAAACCGCTACGTGTACTGCATTCTGGTGACCTCGAACGACTCGGCCGAACACGCCGTGACCGGGCTGTCGGCCGGCGCCGACGACTTCATGAGCAAGCCGTTCAATCCGGCCGAGTTGGCATTTCGAGTCCGAGCGGGCGAGCGAGTGCTGTCGCTGGAAACGCACAATGCGACGCTCTTCGAACTGGCGAAACTGATCGAATCGCGAGATCCGAACGTCGGCGGTCACTTGGAACGGGTGCAGAACTTCTCTCGCACGCTGGCGAAGCGCCTGGCCGAGCGTCCCAAGTATCGCAAAATCGTCGACGCCGACTTCGTCCGCTTGATCGCCTTGGCCAGTCCGCTGCACGATATCGGCTGCATTGCGATCCCCGACGCGGTGCTGCTCAAGCCCGGCAAGCTGAGCGAAGATGAATTTGCGATCGTCAAAAAGCACGCCTCCGCCGGGGCGCGCACCCTGCATGCGGCGCTCGAACAATATCCCGACGCGAGATTTCTGCAAATGGCTCGAGATATCGCCGCCTCGCACCACGAGCGTTGGGACGGCGGCGGCTACCCCGACGGTCTCGCGGGCGATCGAATCCCGCTGAGCGCACGGATCGTCTCCTTGGCCGACGCCTACGACGTGATGACGACGAAGCGCGTTTACAAGGAAGCCCGCGATCACGAATCGGCCAAGGCCGAAATCTTGATCGAGTCGGGCCGGCAATTCGACCCGGACGTCGTCGACGCGTTCTTGCAATCCGAGGACGAGTTCATCGTCGTTCACCAGTGGTCGAGCGCGCTGGAATTCACCGGCGCCACTTAGCCGGGATTATTCATCAGCCCCGAGAATGCTTGACAAAGCGCTTCACGCTAACCCGAAGCGCTAGCGAGGTAAGCCGATGGCTCCGCCTCGCTTGCGCTTCGGGTTCGTATGCGCTGATGAATAATCCGCGTTAGCCGGCTGCCGTTGTATTTCTTGATCTAGAGTTGCTGGTCGGCCCTTTGCGAAAAAAGAAAACCACTCTTACGAGCATTTCCATGACCCTTGGCGCCAGTGTTTCGGAGTCGGCAGAGGTCAACCCGCAGTTGCGCAATGCAGCCAGCCCGGCCGCCGCGGCGTCGTTGTTTCCCGAAGCCGGACTGCCCTCGGCCGAACAGATTCAGCAGCAGATTTCTCCCGTGTTGAACATGACGCTCAGCCCGCGGCTGGAATACTGGGCGTCGCGATACGCCGAGGTGGGCCATCGCAACGTCTATCTGTGGAAATGGTGCCGCCAGGGCGTGGAGATCACGACGCTTGGCTGCGTGATGCCCGAGTTCCGCGAGGAAGTCTGCGAAACCCGCGTGTTGGGCATCATCCTCGACGTGCTGCTGGACGACGTGGCCGACCGTCACGGCGACGCGGCGCTGCTCGACAAACTGACGAGCCTGTCGTTCGGCGGCCCGGCGCCCGATTTTTCCGAGTTCCCGCAGAAGGAACGAGCCTATGCCGAATTCACCGTCGAGCTGTGGCAAGAGATCGTATCGCGCGCCTCGCGGTTTCCTTGCTTTCCGGAATACGCCAGGCTGCTCGATTTCGATTACTCGCAGTTGTTCAACGTGATGCGTTATTCGCACCTGGTGAATGAGAACCTCTCGCTGTTGAACATCGCCGAACACGATCTCTACACCCCGCACAACATGCACATGATGATCTCGGGCACGCTCGATTTGATGTGCTCGCCCGATTTCGACGCCGATGAATTGGGGGTGCTGCGAGATTTGCTCTGGCACGCGCAGTGCATGGGCCGCGTCGGCAACCTGGTGACGACCTGGGAGCGAGAATTGGCCGACGGAGATTATTCCAGCGGCGTCTACGCCAGCGCCGTGAGCTGCGGCGACGTGACGCTCGCACAACTGCGCAGCGGCGACCGCGAGGCGATTCGCGCGGGCGTCGTCAAGGGCGGACACGAATCGCGGTTCCTGGAGCGCTGGCACGAGCACCGTCGCTATTTGCTCGACAAAGCGCCGCTGATCCGTTCCTTCGATTTCCGGGAAAACGTGCGGGGCTTGGAGCGGCTGATCTGCCTGCACCTGGGCAGCCGCGGTTACAAATAACCTGATCTTTGACGCAAGCCGCCTTCGCCCGCGGTTTGCCAGAGCAACACGCCATGGTCCGTCGACTGCCCGAACGTACGTTGCGCCGGCTCGGCCCGCACTACATCCTGTGGATGATGGCGGTGACCCGCGCCTCGGGGTCGATCGGCGGGCTGCTGGTGCTGTACTACGTTCACCTGACGCTGACGCTGCCCGAAAACGTGCGGCGGCACTTCGAGATCGTGGCTCTGGTCGCCGTGGCCGCGGCGGTCACGTTGACCGCCTTGTATAGCCTGTGGGAAACGCGGCGCCTGCGCCGGGCGCTTTCGCTCGTACACCGCGGACTGCCCGTCGATCGCTGGCTGGGTCAAGAGGCGGGTCGCGAGGCCGTGACGTTCGCCGGCCGCCACCATCGGGCCGAAGCCTGGCTGGTGCCGGCCTCGACCGCGGCGCCGCTGTTGATCTTCTTGCGGTTGGTGGACCATGCGTCGGTCGTGGTCCTGATCAACGTCAGCATGGCGGCCTTCATGGGCACCGTAATGGCGCTCATGTCCACGTACTTTTTGATTGCCGCCTGCATGCGGCCGGTGATCGCCTATCTGCTCGAAAACGGCGTCGCCATCGACTTCGACAAGCTGCCCGTCAGCCGCCTGCGGAACCGCTTGAACATCTGCTTTTCGCTGATCATTCTGACGACGGCGCTGATGATCGGCACGCTGGCCCGGCAACGCGCCGCCGACATGGTCAACCAGCCCGAGACGCAGCAAGAAGCGCTGGCCAACCTCAAGGCGCACACGTCGTACATTACCATCGCGGCGGTGGCGATCGGATTGGTTTTTTCCACGGTGCTGGCGCAATCGGTGGCCGTTCGCGTGGGCCGGCTGGTCGATTCGATGAAGCGCGTGCAGGCGGGAGATTTGTCGGTGCGCATGACGCCGACGGGCAACGACGAGATCGACATCGTCACTTGCCAGTTCAACGCCATGGTCAGCCAGCTCGACCGCAACGACCATACGATCCGCGATCTGAACGCCAATCTCGAGCGAAAAGTCAAACAGCGCACGCGCCAACTTTCCAAGAAGAAACGCGAATTGCAGGCCTCGCTCAGCCAGTTGCAGGAATACGATCGCCTCAAGACGGAATTCTTCTCCAACGTCAGCCACGAGCTGCGAACGCCGCTGACGATGATCCTGGCGCCGATCGAAGAAATTCTCGACAAGCGGCGCGGCGAGCTGGCCGGCGATACGGGCTACATGCTCGACGCGGCGCTCGTCAACGGCCGCAGATTGCTCGATCTGATCAATCGCCTGCTGGAGTTCTCCACGCTCGAAGCGGGTCGGGCTCAAGTGCGGCTGTCGCCCGTCGATCTCGGGGAAATGACCGCGGAGCTGGTGGCCGTAGCGGCGCCGTTGGCGCGGCAAAGGCAGATCGAATTGCGGCTCGATCGCGACGCCGATCTGCCGGTGATCGGCGCCGACGCCGAGAAGCTCGATTCGGTGATCACCAACCTGCTTTCCAACGCCATGAAATTCACGCCCGCCGGCGGCTCGGTGGAAATCAAGACCCTTCGCCAAGGCGATCTCGCGTGCGTCTACGTCCGCGACTCGGGGATCGGCATCTCGCCTGAAGACCATCACCGCGTCTTCGAGCGGTTCGTGCAGTTGGACGGCTCTACCTCGCGCCGCTATTCGGGCACCGGTTTGGGACTGGCGCTGGTCAAGGAAATCGTCGAGCTGCACGGCGGCCGGATTTCCTTGGAAAGCGAAATCGGCCGGGGAACCACGTTCTGGTTCGAACTGCCCATCACCGAGCCCCCGACCGAGGCGCAGCGGCAAACCGCCTCGCTGGCCCGCTCCTGCCGCTTCGCCGACCTCGTGGTCTGCGACCCCGAAGAGCCGGAGGCGCCGATCGAGGCGCCGCAAGCCGCGCCGAACGACGCTCCGCGGGTGCTCGTCGTCGACGATACGCCCGAAATGCGGCGCCTGGTGGCGGGCGTGCTGAAAGACCAGTATTGCGTGTTCACCGCCTGCGACGGCGAAGAAGGGACGCAAGCGGCCTTGCGCGAAATGCCCGATCTGATTATCTCCGACGTCATGATGCCGGTCGTCGACGGCTACGCATTCTGCCGCCGCATCAAGAGCAATCCGGCGACCACGCGCATCCCCTTCGTGCTGCTCACCGCCAAAGCCGACCGCACCATGAAGATCGAAGGACTCGACACGGGGGCCGACGACTATCTAGTCAAACCGTTCGACGCCGAAGAACTCCGGGCGCGCGTGCGCTCGTTGCTGCGGCTGCGAACGTTGGACCGCAAACTCGACGAGCGCAACGTCGAACTCGAAGCGACGCTGGCCGCCTTGCAGGCCACCCAAGAGCAGATGCTGCAAGTCGCCCATCTGGCCGGCATGACCGAGATCGCCACCGGCGTGCTGCACAACGTCGGGAACGTATTGAACAACGTCAATGTCTCGACGACCGTGATCGGCGAACGGCTCCGCCGGCTCCGCATCGACGGGGTCGCCAAGATGGCCATGTTGCTGGACGAGCACGCCGCAGACTTGCCCGGCTTCTTCGCCCAGGAGGGCTGCACCGATCGGATCCGGCGATACCTGTCGGGAGTCGCGAGCGAACTCGACGACGATCAGAAATCGCTGGTCGCCGAGATGGAGTTCCTGGTCGATAAGGTGCAGCACATCCGCAACATCATCGTGGCCGAGCAGAATTACGCGCGCCGCGTTTCGTTCCGCGAAGTCTGCGACGTACATAAGTTGATCGAGGATACCCTGCTGATGCACGGGCATTCGCTGGCGAAACACCGCGTCGAGGTCCGCCGCGAATTCGACGAGTTGCCGGCCGGCCCACTGGAAAAATCGAAGCTCTTGCAGGTCGTCGACAACCTGGTCAAGAACGCCGTCGAGTCGATGTCGGCCTGCGACGGGCCGCGAGTGCTGACGATCCGGACGCAGCGGCTCGAGGCCGATCGAGCCAGGGTCGAAGTCACGGACACGGGCTTGGGCATCGAATCGGACGACGCGAACCGGATCTTCAACTTCGGCTTCACGACGAAGGCCTCGGGCAATGGCTTCGGCCTGCACTCGGCGGCCAACGCGATGGCGGAGATGGGCGGTTCGATCTCCGCCAGCAGCGAGGGCCTCGGCCGAGGCGCCACGTTCGTTATCGAGCTCTGCTTGAATCGCGCCGCCCCGGCGGAAGAGGGCGGAGTCGAAACGCAAGCCGAAACGTTGGCTTTGACGTCGGTCTAGGAAATCTCAATCGCGGCACGTGCTGAACGAGCAAGAACCATCGGGACCATTTGCGACGATCGACCCTAACCTCGACTTTTTGTTTTGCCCTCGCCTGGTCTCTCCCGCGGGAAAGTCCAGGTTGATACGGAGCATGCCATGACCGGCGCCAAGCGCATTTTGATCATCGACGACAACCAGGATATCCACGCCGACTTCCGCAAGGTCTTCGGCTGCACCGCCGCCCACGCCTCCAGCATCGATCAGTTGGAGGCCCAGTTGTTCGGCGGCGAAATGGCGTCGGAGAAGTTGAAAGCAGGGCTGGAGATCGAAATCGATTCCGCCTACCAAGGCGATGAGGGCGTCCGCATGGCGCTCGACGCGGCGCGGCGCGGCCAGCCCTATTACATGGCCTTCGTCGACGTCCGCATGCCGCCGGGGATGGACGGCATCAAGACCATCAAGGCGATCTGGCAAGAACTGCCCGAGTTGCCCTGCGTGATCTGCACGGCCTATTCCGACTACGACTGGAACGACATCCGCCGAGAGCTGGGCAAATCCAACCATCTGCTGATCCTGAAGAAGCCGTTCGATGCCATCGAGGTCTTGCAACTGGCCCAATCGACGGCCGAAAAGCGGGAACTGGCCGAGTCGGCGAAGAACTATCTCGAGGCCGTAGAATGCAAGGTCGAGGAGCTGAAGAAGAAGGAACAAGAACTCGAACTCTACAACCAGGAACTGCTGGCCGCCAAACACAATCTGGAGGCTCAAGCCGCCGAGCTGGCCTCGAAGTCGGAGCAGTTGGAAATCGCCAAGGCCGCCGCCGAGGCCGCCAATCGCGCCAAAAGCGAGTTCCTGGCGAACATGTCGCACGAACTGCGAACGCCGCTCAACGGCGTGATTGGCTTGGGCCAATTGTTGATGGACACCAATCTCGACGCGCAGCAGCGGCGGTACGTCGAGGCCGCCAAGCTCTCGGCCAAAGTGCTGCTGCAGTTGATCAACGACGTCCTCGATTTCTCCAAAATCGAAGCCGGACGCATGGAACTGGAGTCCATCGATTTCGACCTGCACGGCGTCATCGAACGCGCGTTGGCCATGATCGCCGAAGAGGCGGGCAAAAAGAAGCTGGAACTGGTGAGCTTCGTCGAACCGGCCTTGCCGTCGCAGGTCCGCGGCGATCCCGGCCGCGTGCAGCAGATTCTCACGAATTTGCTGTCCAATGCCGTTAAATTCACCGCCCAGGGGCACGTCGGGCTGAACGTCTCGCTGGCTTCGCAAACGGCCGACGAGGTGACGGTCCGCTGCGCCGTGTCGGACACCGGGACCGGCATCCCCAAGGACTTGCAATCGCGGCTGTTCCAATCCTTCTCGCAGGTCGATTCGTCGACGACCCGCAAGTTCGGCGGCACCGGGCTGGGATTGTCGATCTGCAAACGGCTGACTGAAATGATGGGCGGCGAAATCGGGGTCGAAAGCGAGCACGGAAAAGGATCGACGTTCGCCTTCACCGTGCGGTTCAAGAAGAGCTTGACGCCTGACGCCAGGCCCGAACTGGCGAACTCGCTGCCGCTCTTCGGATTGCGCGTGCTGTGCGTCGACGATAGCCCTTCGGTGCTGGCCTCGCTCGAGCGGCAATTGACGGCTTGGGGATGCCAGTGCCAGACCGCCGAAGACGGTGCTGCGGCCTTGAGCTTGCTTCGCACGGCGGTCGCCTCCGACCGGCCGATCCAGGTGGCGATTCTCGATCTTTGCATGCCGGGCCTAAGGGGCGACGAGCTGGCCGGCGCGATTCGAGCCAATCCCGCTCTCCGCGACACGCTGATCTATATGATGACCGGCCTGCAAGACGCACCGCTCGATACGGAGCTTGACGAACTCGGGGTTTCGGCGACGTTGCGCAAGCCGATCACCGCATCGCCGCTGTTCGACCTATTGATGCTGGCCTTGAAGCCGGCCATCATAGGCGCCGCCAGCCATCCCCTGGCGGCCGAAGCCGCCGCCTTGGCCGCGCGGACCCGCTCGAAACAGGCGGCGGCGGCGAAGAAGGCCCGCATCTTGTTGGTCGAAGACAACGAGGTCAACCAGCTCGTTGCGGCCGAAATGTTGAAATCGGCCGGGTATGGCTGCGAGATTCGCTCCAACGGCCAACAGGCCCTCGAGGCGCTCACCCGAGCCGAGTACGACCTGGTGCTGATGGACTGCCAGATGCCCGAAATGGACGGTTATGAGGCCACCCGCTCCATCCGCCAATCGGAGCGGCAAGCCGGCAAAACGAAGCCGCTGCCGATCTTGGCGCTCACCGCGAACGCCCTGGTGGGCGATCGCCAGCGATGCCTGGAGGCGGGCATGACCGACTACCTGAAGAAGCCGCTGGACCGCAAGCAATTGCTCGACTCGCTCGAGCGGTTTCTCCCGTACGAGGAACCGGAGGCCGAGGCCGGAAGGGCCGGGCGCCCTCGCCCGGCGAACGAGGCCGGGAGGACCGGGCGCCCTCGCCCGGCGAACGAGGCGTCCGTCGAGCAAGGCCCCGAGGCGCCCGACGAGTCACTTCCCGCCTGGAACTGCGATGCGGTCGCCGAACGCTTCATGGGCGATTGGAATTTCGTCATGACGTTGCTCGACAAGTTCGATCACCAGGCCGAAGCGGACCTGAAACAGCTTGAAGCGCGAATCGCCGAGCGTAACGCGGAGCAGATGGCGCTGATCGCGCACCGCTTGAAAGGCGCTGCGGCGAGCCTTTCGGCGTGCGCGCTGGCGGGCTCGGCGGCCCGGTTGGAGGCGTTAGGGCGTCAAGCGAACATGGACGAGGCGGAAGCTTGTTTTGCCAGTCTGCAAAGCGAATGGGAGCGGTTCCGCCGCTGCCGCCGCGAGGCCGCGGCGGCGCACGGCAAAATCTAGAGAGCCTCATGCATGCTCGCGAGCAACTTAAAAATTCTGATCGTGGACGACGACGAGGTGTCGCTGGCCATTTCGCGCCGCACCGTCGAGCAGGCCGGCTACGCCGTTGAATCGGCGCGTAACGGCCGCGAAGCGCTCGACGTGCTCGCCCGCGGCGAATGCCGGCTGGTCATCACCGACTGGATGATGCCCGAAATGGACGGCGTCGAACTTTGCCGGCAAATCCGTGCGCGCGATTTCTGCGGCTATATCTACGTGATCGTCTTGACGTCGAAAGGGGAGAAGAAAGACATCGTCGAAGGCTTGACCGCCGGGGCCGACGACTTTTTGACCAAACCGTTCGATCCGGCCGAATTGCAGGTTCGCGTTTGCTCGGGCAAGCGAATTCTGGCCTTGGAAACTCGCGACCTGGCGATCTTCGCGCTGGCCAAGCTCGCCGAGTCGCGCGATCCCGAGACCGGAGCGCACCTGGAACGCATGCGCTCTTACGCCCGGATTCTCGCCGGGCGCCTGGCCGGCGCGCCGAAGTACAGCGGCCTGGTCGACCTGGATTACGTCCGCACGATTTACCTGACCAGCCCCTTGCACGACATCGGGAAAGTCGGCATTCCCGACCGCGTGTTGCTCAAGGCCGGTCCGCTCGACGAGCAGGAATTCGAGATCATGAAGCGGCATACGCTGATCGGAGCTGAAACGCTCGATGCGGCGCTCTGCCATCACCGCGGCGCCCGTTTCCTGGAGATGGGGCGCGACATCGCGCTGACGCATCACGAGCGCTGGGACGGCGGCGGCTACCCGCAAGGCCTGGCGGGCGAAGGCATTCCGCTGTGCGGCCGAATCGTGACGGTGGCCGACGTCTACGACGCGTTGACCACGAAACGTTCTTATAAGGAAGCCTTCGCCCACGACTTGACCCGCTCGATCATCGTTGAAGAATCGGGGACGCACTTCGACCCGGACGTGGTCGGCGCGTTCCTCGACTGCGAAGAAGAATTCATCCGAGTCCGCGCGCAGTTCGCCGAGTGCGAATCTCTGGCGGAACTCGAGACCGTCCAAGCTCGCAAGTTTTTGGAAGAGGCGGTGGTGATATGAACGTCTCGCCGCCTGCTCCACGGTTCCATGCTCAGCCCGGCGTGATGGGAAGGATTTCGTGATGGATCATCTGCTTTCGCGGCTCGTTACGCCGCTCGAACTGCACGATTTTAGCCTTGAAGAACTGCGACAATTGGCCCGCGAAATCCGCGAGGAGCTGCGCGGCATTTTGCGGTTGCGCAGCGCCCACTTCGCTTCGAATCTCGGCGTGGTCGAGTTGTGCCTCGCCTTGCACTCGGTTTACGACTTCTCTCACGACCGCCTGATCTGGGACACCGGGCATCAGATCTACCCGCAAAAGCTCATCACCGGCCGCTATCCGCAGATGCACTCCATCCGCTCGAAAGGCGGCTTGATGGGCTTTCCGAATCCCGAGGAAAGCCCCTACGACCTGTTCATGACCGGTCATGCGGGGTGCAGCATCTCGACGGCGCTGGGCCTGCGAGCCGGCGACGAACTGCTGGGCCGCGGCCAGCGCCGGACGGTCGCCGTGATCGGCGACGGCGCCATGCCCTCGGGCATCGTCTTCGAAGCATTGAACAACGCCGGCGCGCTGAAGAAGAACCTGCTGGTCGTGTTGAACGACAATCAGATGTCGATCTGCCCGCGCGTCGGCTCGCTGGCCCAGTATCTGGACAAGACGCCCAAGACCGACTATCCGCTCGGCTTGCGCCGCTCGAAGCGGGAACAAGAAGCGGCCGAGGCCCAGCCGGCGCCGCCCGAGCAACCACGCACTGCAAAGCCCTTCGGCGCCCCTTTCGAAGAGCTGGGGTGGCGATACATCGGCCCGGTCGATGGGCACGATCTGGGAATGTTGACCAAGTGCTTCCGCGACCTGGCGCCGGCGGGCGGACCGATCCTGTTGCACGTCTTGACCAAGAAGGGCCACGGCTTCGAGCCGGCCGCGAGCGATCCGGTGAAGTTCCACGCGCCGGCCCGCTTCGATTGGGACGGCAAGCAAGTCATCCCCTTGAGCAGCGGTTCGCGGCCCGGCTACACGCACGTCGCGAGCGACGCCATTTACGGCGCCATGCAGCGCAATCCGAAGGTCGTGACGATCGTGGCGGCGATGTGCGAAGGGAATCGGCTGCAAAAAGTGCGGGCCGACATGCCCGAGCGCTTTTTCGATACGGGGATTTGCGAGTCGCACGCAGTGGCCTTTGCCGCCGGCCTGGCGAAAAGCGGGCTGCGGCCGATCGTCGCGATCTATTCGACTTTCATGCAGCGCTCGTACGACCAGTTGTTCCAGGAAGTCTCGCTGCAAGACCTGCCCGTGACGCTGTGCATGGACCGCGCCGGGCTGGTGGGGCCCGACGGGCCGACGCATCATGGTTCGTTCGATACGGTTTATGTGCGCTCGCTGCCGAACTTCGCCATCCTGTCGCCGGGCGACGCGCTCGACGTCGGGCCGATGATCGATTTCGCCGCGAGCCATCCCGGTCCGACGGCCATCCGCTATCCCAAGGACCATGCGGAGCGCGTCGAGCGCGAAGTGCAGCCGGTGGAACTCGGCCGCGCCGAAACGCTCTCCTGGGGCAAAGACGGCATGCTGATCGCCTACGGCTCGTTGTTGTCGTCGTGCGTGCGCGTGGCCGAACGGCTGCGCGGCGAAGGGTTCGACGTGGGCGTCGTCAACGCCCGCTTCGCCAAGCCGCTCGACGAAGACACGATACTGCGCGCGATCTCGGAATGCGGCTTCGTGCTCACGGTCGAAGAGGGCACGCTGGCCGGCGGCTTCGGCAGCGCCGTGCTGGAGGCCGCCAATGCGGCGCAACTCGACCTGCGTCGCCTGCGCCGCCTGGGCCTGCCCGATCGCTACGTGCTGCACGCCGAACGCGAAGAGCAATTGCAGGAACTCGGCCTGGACGAAGCGGGAATCTATCGGCAGGCGCGAGCGCTGGCCGAGGATCGCGGCGCTGGCGAAAAAAAAGGAGCCGAGCATTTGCACGCCTCCCGCCGCTGACGTAAATACCTTCAGCCAGGCGCCGGCGGCCGTTCGGCAAACGAGCGATTGCCGGCCGGCGCTAGTAGGATCCGGCCTAGCCCGGATTATTCACAGCCCGGCTATTACTTGACAAAGCGCTCGATACCAACCCGAAGCGCCAGCGAGGTAAGTGCGTTGCTCCACCTCGCTTGCGCTTCGGGTTAGTGTGGGCTGATGAATAATCCGGGCTAGGCGGCCGAGCCAACCTTTCGTCACAAGGATCGAACGTGAACAACGACGCCTTCGAAGACGCCGCGGCCGGCAAACGCCCCTCCGCGCTGCTCTCGGCGCGGCTCTGTCCGCCGCTGATGCTGTATCAAATGATGTACCGGCCGCTGCCGTACTTGCTCGAGGTCGGCCTGAAGCACGAGATCGTGCGGCTCGGATGGCTCGGCGCGCCCTACTTTCTGGTCAGCGAGCCGGAACTGATCAAGCAGATGCTGGCCGACCCCCAGAAATTTCAAAAGGGCTCGCTGTTCAAGAAACTGCAACTGGTGCTCGGCAAGGGCCTGGTCACGCTCGACGGCCAGGCCTGGATCGACGCGCGACGGCGAGTACAACAGGCGTTTCGGCCGGGCTTGATCGCCGAGCAGCAGGAGATCGTGATCCGGCATACTCGCAACATGATCGAACGGTTGCGAAAAGCGCCCGCCGGCGAGCCGATCGATCTCGACGCCGTAACGACCGAACTGATGTTGCGCGTCGCTCTGGAATTGTTGTTCGGCGCAACGCCGGGCGATATCGACCTGGACGAGGCGCGGCGCGCGGTCGACGTGTGCAACGCCTACGCCCGCTATCGCATCTGGTCGCTCACGCCCGAGAGCTGGAATACTCCGCGAAAACGCAAGTTTCTCGCCGCCCTGGCCACGTTGGAATCGGTCGTCAATCGCGTCATCGACGAGCGCCGCCGCGAGACGAAAGTCGCCTTGCGAGAGCGTTGCGACGTGCTCTCGCTGCTGTTCGAAGCCGGCTTCGAAGGCGTGGAACTGCGCGATCACGTGATGACCTTGTTCATCGCCGGTCACGAAACGACCGCCGGCTCGGTGGCCTTCCTGCTGGGCCTGGCGGCAAGACGCCCCGACGTGCAGCAGGCGCTGTTTGACGAGGCTTGCGGGCTGCCGGCCAATTCGGTTCCACAGGGCGACTTGCACTTCACCGAGGCGGTCTGGAAAGAGACGCTGCGTCTCTACCCGTCGGTGCCGATGATGGATCGCACCGTGACGGAAGACGCGCGGCTCGGGCGGTACTCGATTCCCGCCGGCGCCAACTTGATTTGGAGCCCGTACGTGATGCATCGCAAGTATTTTTCCGACGCCGAACGGTTCGATCCGCGCCGTTTCCTCGACGGCGCGCAGCCGGCGCCCGGAACCTACCTGCCCTTCGGAGAAGGGCCGCGGATGTGCATCGGCAAAGGGCTCGCCGACATGGAGGGCGTGACGATCACCTCGCTCGTTGCGCGGGCCTTCGAGATCGAACCGGCCGACCGCAGCGAGTTGACGGTCCGCCCGATGATTACCTTGCGGCCCGAGCGAGGCTTCCTCGTCCGGCTACGGCCTCGCGAGGGCGTGAACTTCGCCGACGAGGAATGCGGCGCCGTGCCGGCGGCCGTATAAGTATTCGAAAGCCCAAGGACTATCGTCATGTCTCTGGAAACCAACAAGCAACTCGTCAATCGCATCTGGCAAGAACTGGTCAACGGCAACCGCCAGGAGGAGCTCGGCGAGCTGGTCCATCCCGACTTTCAAGACCACACGCCTCTGCCCGGCATGTCGCCGGGCGTCGCAGGGCTGCAACAAAGGCTGACGGTACTGCACGGCGCGTTCCCCGACTTCCGCTCGGAGATCGAGCAGCTCATCGCCGAGGGAGACAAGGTCGTAGCCTTGGTCGCCTCGACCGGAACGCACCAGCAAGAGTTCGTCGGCGCGCCGCCCACCGGACGGCGTTTCGCAATCCAGGAAATTCACATCATCCGCGTCGCCGATGGCCGGATGGTCGAACACTGGGGCATCCCCGATTTCTTCGCCATGCTCGAACAGCTCGGCCTGATTGCCGCTCCCTGGCAAGTCGCTGCGGGAACTTAGCCCGGATTATTCATCAGCCCCGAGAATGCTCGACAAAACGCTTCACACTAACCCGAAGCGCTAGCGAGGTAAGGCGATTGCTCCACCTCGCTTGCGCTTCGGGTTGGTATGGGCTGATGAATAATCCGGGTTAGAACGGCACCAGCAAGCTCAGCGAGGCGACGTGCGCCTGGGCGTGCAGCGAACTGTGCGAGAAGTCGCCGCCCGCCAAGGCGCTCACGCCCACGTAGCGGGTCGGGCCGAACGTGAACTGGTAGGCCGCGTTCAAATAGGCGCGGCCGATCTTATGGCTGAAGCCCGCGCTGAAGGCGTGCAGCAGAATGCCGTCGGTGTAGGGCGTCAAGGTATTGCTCGGCGTCGGGCTCGTGTGATACACGTAGCCGAGGCGATACGTATTGCGCGAGTTCGGCATCCACTGGTAGCCCAGCCGCAACGAAACCGAATCGTGCCAGTTGATGGGCAGCGTCTGCGCGATGGCCGGACCGGCCAATAAAGGCACCATCGGGTTGGAGGAGTCGGTCAAATTGATGCCCACGCCGTTGAAGGCGTGCTTCCAGTCGTACCAGATCATGTCGATGCCGACCATGTGCTTGCGATTGAACTTGTGCGCCAGCCCGATGCCCAGCGAACGCGGCCAATTGATGTCGGTCGAGGACGAGAAGCGACTGTAGATCGGGGCGGGCGTGACGCCGTAGATGTTGGCGTTCATTACGCCGCCCATGTGGAACTTGGTCATGCTGGTGAAGCTCAACCCGAGCATCGTCTTCTCGCTGAGCTTGTATTGCAAGCCGAACGAGCCGACCGGGGCCACGCCGAAGCCCTGCAAGTTGACGATCGCCGGCGCGCCGGCCAGCGCCCCGCTGGGCATGAACAGCGGGCCTTCCAGATCGAGATAGCTGGCGGCAATCCCCACGCTGCCGCCGATCGACAGCCGGTCGGTCACGCGATAGGACAGCGTCGGCAACACTTTGGCGACCGCGTCGAACGACCTGTATTGCTGCGGCCCGGCGAACGAGTTCTGGAAATTGTACGAGGCGCCGAAGCCCGCCGGCCCGAACACGCCCAAGCCCCAGGCCCAACGCTTGTCTTTGCTGCGGCGAATGTAGGCGATGTTGGGAACCGGAATCGGGCGAACCGCCGACTGCGCGTCGTTCGGCTTGTTGTCGGTGTAGTGAACCTGGCTAATGACCGTGTCGGCGCCGATCTCGAACAAGCCGTTGTTGGCGACGTTGACCAGCGCGCCCGGGTTGTCCAGAATCACCGCCCCGTTGTCGGCGAAGCCCAGGTTCGTGCCGCCGCGGCCGGTCGAAATCGGGCCCACGCCGTCGCGAATCAACCCGTCGGCTTGCGCCGTACGCGCGCTTGCCGAAATCAGGGCCCACAAGAACAACAGCGCTGACAGTCGCCGGAAACTCATCGTTTTGCACTCGAAGCTTAGAGGATTGCAAATCGACCTCAGGCCCTGCACACCGTGGCAGCGCCGGCGCAAAACAACCAACTCGAGGAGACCGTCCCCAAGGGCGGGCCGCCGTTTGCGCCTCGGTCGGGCGTGAAAAATCAGTCCTGGCTCTCTGATCCGCTTAATCGTCGCGGTAAAACCCGGAACTTCGCTCGCATCATTTGGCGAGCTAAAGCTTGCTCATTCCGCAAAGTCGAACGAGCAGCGAGCGCGGCTTGGCCCGCTAACCCGGATTATTCATCAGCCCACACCAACCCGAAGCGCAAGCGAGGCGGAGCAACGCACTTAACTCGCTGGCGCTTCGGGTTTGTATGGAGCGCTTTGTCAAGTAACATCTGGGCTGATGAATAATCCGGGCGAAAAGGCGGCGATTTTCGCGGCAAACCTGTTGCAGGCCGCAATCACCGCCCAAATTGCCGGAGCGGGCCATCCACGGATGAACGACGCCCTATTCTGCGGAGGCGGAAGAAGGCGGCGCCGCAGTCGCGCCGGGCGACGCCTCGAACTGCTCGTAAAGCCGCGCCAGCTCGACGACGAGCGGCTCGAGCTGCGCGTAATACCTATCCTCGGGCAGCTCCATTTTGCGCTGCCGGAGTGCGGCGATTTCCAGTTCCAATTCGTCGCGCCGCCCGCGGACTTCGGCCGGCAGTTCCAGCTCGCTGCGGCTGGGAACGAGTTGCCACCGGCCGGCCCGCAACCCGTCGGGGCTGGCGCCGTCCTTGGCCGTCTTCACGGCCCGCACGCCGCGGAACCAGTCGGCCGGCGTGCCCAGGCCGTCGGCGTTGTCGTCGATCAAGGCGTGTTCGGTGGCCAGCCGCGAATCTTCCTTATAAAAATCCGCCGTCCGCGCCGCCGCCGCCAAAAAAGCTTCCAACACCGAGGTCTGCTCGTCTTTGTCCAAGTCGGCCGCCGGATCGGCGATGGACGCCGAGAAGTAATCGCCGAAGCGGGCGAAGTTGTGCTCGTGCCCGCTCTTGGACGCCGCGATCACGACCCGGTCCGGACCCGACAAGGCATTCAAGAACGGCCCGCTGGCCGAGGCGCAGTTGACGATCGCCAACGGCCGCTCGATCGGCTTGAGCCATTCGGCCAGTTCGGCGGAAGAAACATCGGGTCCGCGGAGATTGAACTTCGCCGTCTTGCCGTCGAACGTGCCGTGCCCAATCAGAATCAGCCACAGCGGCTGGCTCGAACTTTTCGCGAGTTCGGCGAGCCGTTGTTTCAGCGCTTCGCCGTCGTTTGCTTTCTCTTCGGCATCGAGGCCGATCACGGCGCACTCGGCCTGCCCGCGGTCGGCCGCGGCTCTCCAGCGCTCGGTCCACTGGCCGAACTGTTTGGCATAGTCGTCCGTGCCCGGCGCGCCGACCACGACCAGCACGACCGGCCGGTCTTCGGCCGCCGAGGCGAACGTCAACGCGATTGCGAGCCAGAATGCGTTCATGTAATCGCCTCAGGGCAAGCCTTTCCAACGCCTCAGTCCCCACTCGCCGATCAGGCAGCCGACGGCCAACAGAAACACGCTGCCCTGATGCCAGAGCGGATAAGTCCAAGCCTCGACGACCGGAATCTTGCGGTTCGGCAAGCTGGCGACGAATTCCTCCAAACGGTCGGCCGCGACGGTCTCGCCTCCGGTCGCTTCGGCGATTCGCTCCAACAGCGCGCGGTTGGGCCGCAGCGTGCGCAATTCGTCGGTCGCCGTTTCCACGGTCCAGCCGGCTTCGCGGCTGTCGATTTCGCTGGCATCTTCGGCCTTGGCCGCGACCTGGGCCCGGTACGCGCCCGGCGCTCGCGAAGCGAAGCTGGTGCGGTACTCGCCGGCTGCACGGTCGCTCGGTTCGGCCGCGAGTTCGATATGTTTGCCTTCCGGGGTTTCGACGCGGACGGCGACCGAGGCGTTGTCGAGCGGCTCGAACATCTCATCTCGCACGCGGACGGTGATTTCGACGGGCGACGCCGGGTCGCCGCCGCGGGCGGTTTCAATCTCGACGCGCTGCGGCACGTCGGCCACCAGCCAGCGGACCGTCTGCCGCCAGGCTTTTTCCAAGTCGCTGTCTGCGACTTCTTTGTCATCGCTTTTCTTGCGCAGCAAGTTCCAGCGCCACAAATCGCCGATCGCCAGCGCCGCCGCACGGCCGCGGCCAAACGGTTGCACGACCAGTGCTGGCCGCACGGCGCCGCCTGCGGCCTGCACTTCCGCCAGCACCGTGGCGCCCGGCTTGATCGACCGCAACGGGCTGAGCGTTTCGAAGGGCGGCATCTCGGACAGCCGCTGTAGTTCTTCCGGTTCGGTCGTGCGCATGCGGACCCACGGCTGCAGCCAGCCCTCTCGCGTCAAAAGCAGCTTATACGCGGCGCCGTCATGGCTCGCCTGGCCGCGTTCGAGATACGCCGGCAGCAACTCGCCGATCGGCGTCCTGTGGTAGCCTCCGTCGGCGAAGGATCTCTGACCGCCGAGCATCAAGAACCCGCCGCCGCGCTGGCTGACGAACTGCTGCACGAGCGACATCTGCTCGTGCGTGAAGAAGGCCGCTTCGACGTCGTCGAGCACGAGGGCGTGATACTTGAACAGTTCGGCGGCGCCTTTGGGAAAGCCGCCTTTCAATTCGTCCTTGTCCTCGGTTCCCAGCCGCAGCAGCACCGGCTCGTCGTATTGCTCGGCCTCTTCGTCGCCCTGGTTGCCGAAACCGCGATAGAGCGGGTTGGTGCTTTCGCCGGACCGGCCGCGAAACGTGAACTTCGGCTCTTTCTTGGCAATCCGCACCAAACCCACCAGATTGACCTCGTCGTCTTCCTGCAAGGCGCGGCGCAGAAACTTGAATTCCCAGTTCGGCCGGCCCGAGACATACAGCACGCGGTACGGCCCGCCGCCGCGATCGACCGTGGCCAGGCGGCGATTGTTGACCAGCGTGGCTTCGGACGATTTGCCGGGCCGCTCGTCGAACTTTTCTTCGCCCGCCAGGCCGGCCCGCACCGAGTAAAAGCTGACGCCCGGCTTCTCGGGCCGCAATTGAAACCGCTCGACTAGCACCTGGCCCTCGGCCGGGCTTTCCGCGGTCCGCTGCTCGACGAGTTTGCGGGCCTCGTCGAGCACGCGCAGGCTCAGCTTTCGCCCGCCGACGCCCTGGCACTGGATTTCAGCCGTGAGCGTGACGGGCGCCGACTCGAAATTCGTCTGCGTCACCGTCACGCGGGCCACGCTGACGTCGGGCAGTTCGTCGTCCGTTCCGGCGACGACCGGGTAGACCGGCGGCAGCCGCTTCGCATCCAGTAGAAGCGGCGCCTTGCCGCTTTCCGCAGCCCAAAGCGCCGCCGCATCCGTCGCATTGCCATCGGTAAACAGCAGCACGCCGGCGATCGGCCGCCCTTCGAACCGCTCGGCCAGCGAAGCCAACGCCGTCGTCAAAGCCGTGCTATCGCCGGCGAAATCGAGCGTCGCAAAATCCTTCACCGGCGCCAGCCGGGCGTCGAAGGCGTAGCGTCTGACGTCGAAATCCTGGGCCAGCCGCACGAGCCAGGGCGTTTGCTCGTCCAGCCGGGCTTGCAACTCTTCGCCCCGCGTGCGGCGCTGGCCGCGGTCGTGAATCTCCAGGCTGCGGCTATTGTCGGCGGCAATCAAAAACAAATTGCTCTGCGGCCGGGGCCGCGTGCCGCTGAACAAAGGCTCGACCAGGCACGCAGCCAACGCCGCCACGGCCGTGGCCTTGAGCAGGCCCGCCGCGATCCGGACCCAACCGCTGGCGCCGCCACGGCTGTACGACCACGCGAGAACCGCCAACGCCACGATCGCCAGCGGCACGGCCCGCCACAGCCAGTCGTGAGCCCCCAAGACCATCTCCGCCAGGATCATTCGCCGCTCCCCAACTGCTCGTAGTAGCGGCGCGTCTTTTCCGAATACTTCGGCGGCACGGGGTCGCGGTCCAAGGGCAAGATCGCGTCCTTGTTCGTGCGCCGCAGCAGTTCCTCGGCCACGCGGTTGCGCAGCTCGACGAGCGGCTCGGAAACTTCGACCCGCACCAGATTCCAGTCGGGCGGCTTCGAGTGCCGCTTCGAATCGCCGCGGATGCCGCGGGCCCGATCGCGAATCCGCGCCGCCTCGGCTCGCAACTCGGGATCGTCGACCATTTCCTCGACGTCGCGCAGCCGATCGGACCAGCCGCGGAAATCTTCGCCCGCGATCGGCGCCGTCGACGGGTTCAATAACTGGCCGTCGCTCAACCAATCGAAACCGCCCGGCCCGACAGGCCCGGCCAGATTTTGCGGCCCGCCGCCGAGGCCGCCGCCCCGCTGCCGCCCGCCGGGTTGCCGCTGGCCCGGCTGACCTTGGCCGCGCTGGCCTTCATTGGGTTGGCCTTCGCCTTGCTGGCCTTCGTTCGGTTGATCTTCGTTCGGTTGATCTTCGTTCTGTTGGCCTTGGTTCTGTTGGCCTTGGCCGCGCTGGCCTTGGCGCTGTTGGTCGGCGTTTTCCTCTTGGCCGAGGCTTTGCGCCTCGCGATCACTGCGATTCTCCTGCGATCCATCCGCTCGGCGCGAGCGCCCTTCGCCCGGTTGCTGGCGATCCCGCGGTTCGTCGGAATTGCGGGCGATCTCGTCGTTGAGTTCCTCGGCGAGCCGCTCGAGTTCCTGCTCGGCGCGGCGCAGCGCCTCGGTCTCGTCGCCGAGCACGCTTTCGGCCGCGCGTTCGATGCCGGCGCGCATATCGGAAATGCCCTGCCGCGCGACGCTTTCCTGCTGCCGGGCGTCGTCTTCCAGCCCGCGCTGCACGGAAAGTTCGGCGGCTTCGAGCGCTTGCGACGGGTTTTTCTCCAGGGCTTTCCGCGCCGTGTCGTAAAGCCGCTCGGACAACAGAGGCTCAACCTGTTCGGCCTCACGAATCGTCTCCTGCATCCGCTCGACCAGATCCTCTACGCGGCGCCGCTGCTGCTCGAATTCCAGCGGCAGTTTTTCATTTTCGCTAAACCCCTCGTTTCGCAGCGAACGTTTTTCGCGACGGTCCTCTTCCGGCGCCGCGAGACGCTCGGCAAGTTGCTGCTCTTTTTCCTCCAACTCGCGGGCCGCGTCGCGCATCTCGCGCATTTCCTCGTTGAAGCGGCTGGAGCTGCGGCGGCGGAAATCGTTGCGCAGTTCCTGGAAGTCGCGTTCGGCCCGCGTGCCGGCGGCCGCGGCCTGCGAGACTTGCTCCTGGTCCAGCGCCTCCGAAGCCCGGCGAACCTGTTCGCGCGTTTGTTCCAACTGCTCGCGCGAGTCGGCCATCCGCTCCTGGTTTTCGGGGGCGTCCATCCGCGACTTCAGCTCGTCGGTGTCGCGAAGAATTTGCTGCTGCTCTTCGCGCAGCCGCTTGAGCTGCTTGCGGATTTCTTCGCGGTCCTGTTCGGTCTGGGCTTCTTCCAGGGCCGATTGCAGCTCTTTCAGCCGCTCGTTCAGGTCGTCTTGCCGCCGGGCCAGTTCGCTCAAGCGGTTGAGCACCTGCGAGTCTTCGCGCTCTTGCTGCTGTTGGGGCGACTGGGCCGTGCGTTGCGTCTCGTAGCGGTTTTCGTCATTACTGAGTTCGAGCTGCTGCAACTGTTGCTGCGAACGGTTTGCTGCGCCGCCCGCCGCGCCGCCCTGCTGTTGTTGGCCGCGGATCACGCGGTGCTCGCGGGCCCGCAGCTTCAACAGCGCCTGGTACGCGGCCTGCTCCGCGGCCAAGGCGGGTTGGAGCGGCTTGACGCCCGGCCCGTCTTCGGCGGCGGTCAAATGTTCGATCGCTTGGAGCATCGCCTCGATCACGGCGGCGGCGTGCCGTTGCGACTGAGGATCCTGCAGCTTCTGCGACAGCTCGGTCGCCTGCTCCCAGGCCGAGGCTTGCGACTCGCCGACCAGATGGACGTCGCCCTTGAAGGCGTCGGAAGGCGCCTCGCCCGTCTCGCGGCGGATCAACTTCCAGGTGGCGGCGATGATCTGCTTTTCGAGTTCGGCGAGTTGCTCGGCGGCCTGGGCGTTTTGGCCGCCTTGTTGCTGTTGTTGCGACTGGCCGCCCGGCGGCTGCTCGCCTTGGCGGAAAATTTCTTCGAAGGGCCGCACTTCAGCAAAATACATGTCGCTCTCGGTGCGGCGCAGCTTGCCCGCCGCGTCGAGATCTTCGGCCCAGAAATAATACGACAGCAACTGGTCGGGCTCGGCCTGCAACTCTTCGAAGCGGATCACGTCGGCCAGTTCGTGCCGCTGTTTGGCGGCCGCCTCCTGGCCGAGCACGATTTCCTTGGGCGCGTCGCCGGCCAGGGCATACGACAGGCCGAATCGCTTCAGGCCGTAATCGTCCCAGGCGGTCGCCTTGACGTCGGTCTCTTCCAGCGGCGAGACTTCGACGTCGCGAGCCGGGAAGGCCAGCTTCAAATCCGGCGGCTGGTTGGGCAGCACCTTGATCGTGAAATCGGCCGGCAGCTTGTTGCGGCGCCCCTCGGCGTCGACCAGCGTCAGCTCCAGCCGCCGCGACCGATCGCAGCGAAACGTCGCTTGATAGACGCTCGTTTCGCCTTCGGCCGGCGCCAGCTCGATCGGCGCCGCGTCCTTCTCGGCGAGCGCTGGTAGACGCGGCGCCCTGCCGCGCTGCGCGGCCAAAGCGGCAGGGATGCCGCTTCTACTTTCAAGCGTGGCCGTGGCGACCGCTTTATTGAGCCGGCAGATCAAGGTCAACTCGGCGCCCTCGGGGGCCGTGATCGTCCGCACGTCTTGAATCAGTCGCTCGTCCAGCCCGGCGTAGGACGGATAGACCAGCTTCGCGTCGGCCCGCACCAGCTTGGGATACTCGAACACGGTCACGTGAAACGTCTCGGTCTTGTAGCCGGCCAGGTCGATGTGATAGTCGAGCGGCGCGTCGACGGCCGGAATCCGCCCGCCGAACACCGGGTCTTTGAGCGTTTTCGACATCGCCAGCCGGTTCGCCTCGCCTGTAGAAGCGGCATCCCTGCCGCTTGAGATAACGCGGCAAGATGCCGCGTCTACGCCGGACGCTTGATAGACGAGCGTGCAGTCGGCCGGCTGATCGCCTTGATAGCGGGCCAACACCAACAGGCTTGTGCCGCGTTCGACCTCGGCGTTGCCCGGCTCGACCGTGACCGACAACTTGCCGCCGCCGATCGACTGCAACTCGCCTGGCGAAAGGGCCGCCTGGCCCAACCGCGAAGATTGCGTGCCGAGCACCGTCAGCACGGCGACCAGCAACGCGAGCGTCGCGGCGTTGGCCAGCACGGCGGCCGTCATTCGCTGCGTGGAAACGACGCGCGGCCAGGCATGCTGCTGCGCATGATACAGCGCCTGGCGGATCACGCGATCCTGCAAGAAGCCAAACCGGCCGCCGGGCAGTTCGGGCCGCTGCTCCATCGCGGTCAGCAAGCACGACTTCAACTCCGGGTAGCGCTCTTCAATCTGCATCGCCACCCAGTGGTAATTGCGCGCCGATGCGGCTGCACGGATCATCGAACCGACGATGGCGGCCAAGGCCAGCCCGGCCAGAATCACGACGGGATGGCTCGGCCGCCAGGCCGTGGTCCAGATGGCCGCGGCGACGACCGCGCCGCACAGCGCCGTTGCCAGCCAGGCGACGGCCAGGCTTTGCCAGAAGCGAAGCTTGCGATAGCGAGTAGCCGCTCGTTCCAACGCCGCGAACAATCTTTGCTCGATCATGCGAAGGCCTCTGTCGTTTGACGGATTTGCCGGGCCGTGCGCCCGGCGAGCCAGGTTTCGAAAATCAACGCGCCAAGGGCGGCGACGATCAGCCAGCGCCAGACTTTCTGAAGGCTTTCCAGTTCGATGTCGCGCTGCTGCCGCGCCTGCTCGGCGCGCGTGGCGCGCGAAAGGTTCTGGCCGAGCGGAACGCCCAGTTGCTCTAACTGTTCCAGGTCCAACGGCGCCGTGTTGCTCTCGGCGCCGAGCAGGTTGACGGCGAAGCGATACTCTTCGTCGCCCGAGAGCACGCGGTACAGCCCCGGCTGGTCGGTGTCGCCAAACGCTTCGGCGCCCGCCGAGAGCGAGGCCCGCGAGCCGTCGGGCTTCTCGACGACGAGCGATTGCCCGGCGGCCACCGCCGGCAGCAGCGCCGCCTGCCCTACTTCGATGCTGGACGCATTGAAGCGGCCGCCACAGGCTTGCTCCAGAATGCCCTGCACGAGCGGCACGAACTTGCTCGACAAGGCCAACTGGCTATCGTCCGGGCGCCAGCCGCTGGTCAACAGCAGCGCGCGGCCGGCGCCGGTCTTGTGCTCCAACAACGCCGGCCGGCCGTCGTCGAATTTCGCCAGCACCTTCGTCGTCGCCGGCTGCTTCAACTTCGCTGAGCGGCGCCGCCAGAAATGGATCTTCGTAAAATCGCCGTACCGCGGGTTGGCGAATACGGCGAATAGCGGGTGCGAGAAATCGATCTCGCCGAGCATCAGGTATTGGCCGGCGTCGGCGCCCTTCGCCGAATCGTTTCGGGCGTCGAACTCGACGTCGTCGAAGATCGCCGCCAGCGATTCGGCCGCCGCGCGATCGGGCGGCGCCGCCAGCAGCATGCCGCCTGCGGCCAGGTAAGCGGAAAGCGACTCGGCCAGCGCCGGCGAAATCGCCTGCGTTACGACGACGAGCTTCGGGCGCTCTTCGGCGGAAGTCGGCAGCGGCTGATCGGCCGCTTGCTCGCGCAACTCGACTTTGCGCAGCGGGTCGCCGGCCAAGGCCAGTTCGAGATAGTAGCGCGGCCCGCGGCGGTCGTCGGCGGCATCGGGGCCGACGTAGGCCAGCGGAACGTGCTCTTCGCGTTGCGGCACGACGTAATAGGCGTTGTCGAACTCGGCGTCGTCGCCGCGCAGCACGACGCGATCGGCCGCCAGCTTGTCGTCCGCTCGCTGGAGGCGAAACACGCGGCTTTGCCCCGCCGGGACGTAGGCCGGAACCAGCGTATCTTCGGTCGACGACCGGGCGTCGTTCGTCCAGTGAATGAAAAACTCTTCGCCGGCCGAGTCGGCGGCGTTCGTCACGCGGACGCGCGACGCCTCGGCGTCCGGCCGCTCTCCGTCGACGAGCAGTTGCACCGTGGCGTTCGTGGTCTTCGCGGGCGAAAGCTTGTGGACCTCCAACGGCGCCTTTTTGGGCCAGTCGTAACCTTGCAAGGCCTCGGTCCGGGCGCCGCGTTGCAGATCAGTCACCAGCGCCAAGTACGGCTCGGCCGCTGCTTGTCGGCCGTCGTCTGCGGCGTCCAGGTCGTTGGCCGCCGAAACCAGCGCCGCCCCGAGATCGGTCGACGACCAGCCGGGCGCAAGCGTCTTGAGCCGCTTACGCACGAGATCGGCTTTGCCCGCGGTCGGTTCGGACGCGTCCTTGGCGAAATCGACGATCGTCTGCGGGCGATCGGCGAAGGCGACCAGCGCCATGTCGTCGCGCGGGCCGAGGTCGCTTACGATCTCTTCGACCTTGGCGACGGCCTGCTGCCATAAGTCGCCGCGGCGCATGCTGGCGCTCGTATCGACGAGGATCGCAACCCGCCGGCTCGGCAGATCGTCGAGCGGCAACAGCGCGCTTTCGCGCAGAAACGGCCGGGCGAAGGCCAGCACCAAGATCGCCAGCGCCGCGGCCCGCAGCAGCAGCAACAGCCACTGGTCGATCCGGCTGCGTCGCGTCAGCCGCGGCGGCGAGGGGGTCAGGAACATCAGCGAGCTGAACGCCTGCCGCCCGCGCGGCGTGCGGCGGATCAGGTGAAATACCAGCGGCAGCGACAACGCGGCGAGGCCGGCAAGGTACAGCGGCGCAAGCAAGCCCATCAATCGCCTCCCGCGCCGGCCGCGCGCCGCGCCGGTCTGGCTCGCCGCGCGGGCGAACGCCCGCGCCGCAGCCGCGAGTTCAAAAAGTCGAACAACGCCAGCTCGAGCGGCTCGGCGGTGGTAAGCTGATGGAAATCGACGCCCAGCCGGTTGCAGGCCGTAGCGATGGCCGCCGCGTGTTCGGCGAAGCGGGCCAGGTAGCGCTGGCGCGTCGCTTGCGGGTCGATGTACAATTCGCGGCCCGACTCCAGGTCGTGAAACAACGCCGCTTCGTCGAAGCGAAAGTCAATTTCGGCCGGATCGAGCACGCGCAGCACGACAACTTCGTGCCCGCGAGAGCGCAGATAGCCGAGCTGCGTCTCGAGCGATTCGATCGGCGCCAGCAGGTCGGAGACGAGCACGATCAACCCGCGTTTGGCGGCCGTTTTGGCGATCTGCTCCAGCGGCGGCCCCAGCCGCGTTTCCTTGCCGGCGAGCGAGCGCTCCAGCCCGAGCATGATATGGTGCAAATGCCCCGGCCGGTAACGGGCCGGCAGGTGCTCCTGAATGCGTTCGTCGAACGTGACCAAGCCCACGGCGTCGCGCTGCAGCGAGAGAAAATAGGCCAAGGTCGCGGCGGCCGTCTTGGCGTACTCGGCCTTGTCGTAGGCCAGCGAACCGAAGCCCATCGAGCGGCTCATGTCGACCAACAGGTGGCAGCGGAGATTCGTCTCGTCCTCGAACCGCTTGATGTAATAGCGGTCGCTGCGGGCAAACAGCCGCCAATCGAGATAGCGCGGGTCGTCGCCGGGCGTGTACTGGCGATATTCGCTGAACTCGACCGAAAACCCGTGATAGGGGCTGCGATGCAGGCCGCTAAAAAAACCTTCGACGACGACCTTGGCCCGCAGTTCGAGGTTCTTGATCCGCATCACCGCCGCGGGATCGATGAACGACGCGGGCTGGTCATTTTGGATTTTGGATTTTGGATTTTGCATTGTTTCAGTTTGAACCACGGATCACACGGATTGCACGGATGTGTTTCATATTGCAATCCGTGTGATCCGTGGTTTTTTTACTCCATCGCTGCGCCCAAATCCAAAATCCAAAATCTAAAATCCCCCCGGCGCCGGGACGGATTTCAACAATCGATCGATAACCTGGTCGACCGAGACCCCTTCGGCCTCGGCGCGATAGCCGACCAGAATGCGGTGGCGGAAGGTGGCGTGAACCAGCGCGCGGATGTCGTCGACCGTGACGTGCGAGCGGTTTTCGAACAGCGCCCGGACCTTGGCGCCGAGCACCAAGAACTGCGGCGCACGCAACCCGGCGCCCCAACTGACCCACTGGTTGATGTACTCGGGCGAACCCGGCTGCCCCGGCCGGCTGGCCGCGGCCAAACGCACGGCATAGCGCACCAGGTCTTCGGCGACCGGGACTTTGCGCACCACGTCGTGAAACTTTCGCACGTCCTCGCCGGTGAACAGCGGTTCGATCGGTTCCGCCCGCCGCGACGTGGTTTGCACCACCACGGCCACCTCGTCGTCCTCGGGCAGGTAGTCGATCTGGACGTTGAACATGAAGCGGTCGAGCTGCGCCTCGGGCAGCGGATAAGTGCCTTCCATCTCGATCGGGTTTTGCGTGGCCAGCACGAAAAACGGCTCTTCGAACGGGTAACGCACGCCGCCGACCGTCACCTGGTGTTCTTGCATCGCCTCCAACAGCGCGGCTTGCGTCTTGGGCGGCGTGCGGTTGATCTCGTCGGCCAGAATCACGTTGGCGAAGATCGGCCCTTTGACGAACTGCATCTTGCGATGGCCGTCGGCCGTTTCCTCGAGGATTTCGGTGCCCGTAATGTCGGCCGGCATCAAATCGGGCGTGAATTGGATCCGCTGGAACTTGAGATGAAAGATCTGGGCGATCGACCGCACGAGCAGCGTCTTGGCCAGCCCCGGCGCTCCGGTGATCAGGCAGTGGCCGCCGGCAAACAGGCTGATCAAGAGCTGCTCGATCACGTCCTTCTGGCCGACGATGACTTTCGATAGCTCGTCGCCGATCTTGCGCCGGCTGGCGCGGACTTGTTCGACGGCTTCTCGTTCGGCTTCGTAGGCGTCGACTTCGGTTGCCACGAGGGGTGCTCCGGGTTTCAGATTCGGATTGCCAACCACGGATTGCACGGATGCCACGGATATTGGAATTCGAGAATCCGTGTCATCCGTGTAATCCGTGGTTCAGTTTGGGAGGTTATTTACTTCTCGGCGCCGCTCGCCATCCACTGTTTGTCCACTGAACCGTTTTTTGCTTCGCGCTTTCGTCCTCAATGCGTCATCGCATACGTCACGATATTGATCCCCAGCGGATACGACCACTTTTCGGCGAACTCGCGAAAATAGCCCGCGTCTTCCCCTTCGCGCTCCCAGCCGTCGCCCAGATCGGTGTTGTGGCAGATGATGGCCATCATCCGACCCTTGTCGTCGAACAGCCCGCGGTAGTGGGGCTCCTGGGCGTCCCAGCGCTCGTAGGTCCGGCCAGCGTAGTAGCCGTGGATGCTCGGCACCTGCGGTTTCTTCTTGAGATCGTAAACGCAGTGAAAGATTTCGTGCTCTAGCGGCAATTCGAGCGGCTCGCGGTCGGGGAACACGCGCTTGAGATTCAGGTAGAACTGATTCCATTCGTCTTCGCCCCAGAAGTCGTCGACCATCAGAAAGCCGCCATTGAGCAGGTAGCGCCGCAGCCCGGCCACTTCCGCCTCGGTGAGCGTCATGTGGCCCGGCTCGATCAGGTAGATGAACGGATAGTCGAGCAACTCCTCGTCGGTCAGTTCCAGGATCTTGCCGTTGGGGTCGACTTCCAGCGACGTCAGCTCGTGAAGGCGATAGGAAAAATTCAGATCGCTGTCGGGGTAATCGGTGGCCCACTTACTCCAGCCCCAGCCGCCGCCCGAGCCGTACGACGTGTATCGGACCCGCACGAAAGTGAACACATCGTCTTCGAACTGCTCGTTGTTTTCCCACTGCGGCACGCCGTTGCGGTCGTTCGGGTCGTTCATGTCGCGCTGGAAGCGGCGATTTCGCGATCCCCGGCCGCCAAAGCCCCCGCGCTGGGCAACGGCGGCCGTGGTCGCCAAAACCGTCAGCAGCGACAGTATCAATAGGAGTTTCGCGCGGCGTTTCATGGTTTTGTTTCCTCGACGCAAAACGTGGCGCGGATGCGCTGTTTTTGCATAGCCCAGGCATTTATGCCTGGGATCCGCAAGCCGTTTAAATCCCCGCTACCGCCAGACGCCTCGCGGGCGCCAACGGCGCCCGCGAGGCGTCCGGCGGAAAAGACGGGCGCGTGTCGAATGAATTCCCAGGCATAAATGCCTGGGCTACGTAAAAGAACAACAATATGAGTCATTACCTCCCGGCACTCCCTTGATCTTCTGCACCCGGCGCGGATCCCCCGGGCGGCTCGACCGGCTTTGCAACTTCATCCATCTTTTCAACGATCGCCAGCAACTCGCGCTGCGCCGCGCGATATCGCGGAGCTTCTTCGAGCGCTTCCAGCGCATGCCGTCTGGCGCCGCCAAGGTCGCCCGTGCGGTGCAATCGCACGGCCAGCCGATAGTGCAACTCGGCCAGGTCGATCGGGTCGAGCAACAATAGCGCGCCGTAAGCTTCGATCGCCAGGGCGTCGTCGCCGGTGTGTTCGGCGGCGGCGGCAAGCTGGCGGTGCGGCGTCTTCAGCAGCGGATTAACGGCCAACATTCGCAGGCCATGCTTGGTGACGGTCGGCCAGTCTTCGGCCGCCGCGGCCAGTTCCATCAGCCGCAGCAAGGCATCGGGCTCATCGGCCGTCAAGCCGGCGATCTTTTCCAGCGCGGCGCGTTCTTCCGCCGTTTCGCCCAACTCGCGGTGCGCCTTGGCCAGCATCGCATACGGATTGCCGGCGCCGACGCCCTCCGGATACAGCCGCACCATTTCCTCGAGCGGCGCCTTGGCTTCCTGCCATTTCTTTGCATCCAAGAGTTGTTTGGCCCGGCGGCCCAAAGCGGCATAGTTCTTCGGATGTTTTTCGAGCCAAGCAACGACTTCTTCGGCGCCGGCGGTCGGCGGCAAATCGGGCTCGGACCAATCGGCCTCGGGCGCCATCTGCCGGGCCCGAGTGCGAGCGAATTCGGCGAACTCCTTGTCGAGCGCCTCGAGCGAGCCCGCGTAACGCGAAAGCGAATCGTTGATCGGCATGCCGGCGCCCAGGTCGACCAGCACTCGCTTGAGCGTTTCCAGACCGTATTTATCGACCAGGTACTCGACCGCGAGCGACGACTCGTAGTAGGCGAATTGCAGATGCTGCGGCGTCGCCGGGTGCAGAAACGCGCCGCTGAGCTGGCTGACCGGCGTCAGGTCGTCGGCCAGCAGCATTTCGCGATAGCGGGGCGTGATGGTCTGCCCCCAGGTCCGCTCGGCCTGCCGCTCTTCGTAAACCGAAATGCCTTCGCTCAGCCAGCGCGGCATCTTGTTGTGCGTCTTGTGGAGCGTGACCACGTGACAGAACTCGTGCCACAGCGTCGCTTCCCAACTGGCCGGCGTTTCGCCCTGCGAGGCCGGGCTGTTGGCCGTAATCACGCGGCCGAAACAGACGCCCAAGAAGCCGGCGCCGCCCGGCAGACCGAAGGTGCGAATCGCGAAATCCTGCTGCCGCGGAAACAGCTCGACGACGACCGGCTCGTCGATCGTCACTTCGTATTTCGCGCACAGCGTTTGCTTGGCCCGCTGGAGCAACTCGAGCACGCGGCGGCCGTAAATGCTCGCCTCGCGCGGATCCATGCGAAGCTGAAACCCGTCGCCTTCGAGCGTGCGGAACTTGCGAAGGTTCTCTTCGAGCGTGACAAGATTGTGGGCCACGACGTTGTAGCCATCCTTGTCGTACACGTCGTCGGCCAGCCGCCAGCCTTCTTCCTCTTCGCCCAGCCGCAGCAAATCCTGGGCAAGCTGCACCTTGGCCGGCAGATAATTGGAGTCGAACGCCAAGGCCAGCCGCTGCCGCGCGGCGCCTTCGGCGAAGCGGTACTTCTGCGACAGCTTCTTGCCGATCAGGTAATCCGCCTCCGGGTTCGCCGGCCAGTGGGCGAGCGCCCGTTGGTAACAGCGAGCTTCTTCCTCCGGCTTGCCAGCCAAGTGAGCCAACACCGCCCGATAGGCGCAAGCCCTCGGGTGCTCGGGATTGATTTTCTCGATCCGGTCCAGTAGGGCGGCAGCTTCGTCGTAGCGTTCGGAATCGACGTGATCGTCGACTAGAAACAATAAGCTGTCGATATGGTTCGGATTGAGCGCCAGCGCGGCCTGGAGCGCCGTAGCGGCCTTGTCGGAATCGCTGGCCGAATAAGCTTGGGCCAGGCCAAAATGCGCCTCGGGGTCGTCCTTGTCGAGCTTGACGGCTTGTTCGAAGGCTTCGGCCGCCAGGCCATAATCGTGCTTGGCCAGGGCCAATTCGCCGCTGGCCAGATAGGCGTGCGGATCGTCCGGCTGCCGTTTTTTGATTTCGTTATATAAGTTGTCGAGCACCTGCTTGGCATCGACCCCCTGTTCGAGAAAGAACCTGCCGAGCACGACCTGATTGGGCGGATCGCGGAACCGCCAGGCGGTTTGCCGCACCAAGTCGGCCATCTCGACGATCAGCTTTTCGCCTCGCTCGCCCTGGCCGTTGAAGCGGCAGACCTCGCGGCCGAGCCACCGCAATTGAACGCTGAATTCGAAGCTGGCCAGCGCAGCATCGAGCGTTTTCAGCGCGTCGGGATAACGGCCCAGGGCCAGTTCCGACTTGATCTTCAGCAGCGGCCACTCTTCGTTGAACTCGCTGGCCGCCAGGGCCTTGGCCGCATAGTCGACGCAGTCGGCGTATTTACCCGAGCGATAGAGTTGCTCGGCCTGCAGCAGATCGGCGGCGGCGGCCGGAGCGGCGGCCAATAACAAGCTCAGGCAGGCAGCCAACGAGAAGCTCGCCGACGCCTGCGAGCGTTCGGCGTGCGAAAGCCGCGCCAAGCGTCTTCGCCAGCCCGCGAAGACGAATTCCGCTTCGGCACTGGTCCTGCTGTCGCTACGATCGGCCATGGGCCGCATCCTTCCTGCGACGACTCTTCCCCGGGCGGCGTCGAGTGTGTCATGACTGTTCAACGGATAAGCCGCTGATGCTCGGTCCGCTCCATTCTATCGCAAGCCGACTGCGCGCCCAACAAAATTGATCGCCCCTGCGGCCAAGATGAGGGTGGGCTGGCGCGGAACGGTGGTTACATGAGTTGCGTGAATTGGCGCAAGGAACTGGACAAGCGGAGGCCGAAGTCACCAGGCAGGCGAGATTTTCGCCGTCTCGCTGCAAGCCGGTTTCGGCTTATCATCCATGCCGCGTCTCGACCTCGTGCCCGCGGTTTGAGGCTCGGCCGCGTTCCGTTCCTCAAGAAGATGGCCAACCGCAGTCCCAGCGCGGCCCTTCGGCCGCAACCAATTGAGCCACGGATGGAACACGGATAAAACACGGATGAAATGCAGAATGAGGCTCTTTCGCAGGATCCATGAGTGGTTTTATCGCCCCTTAGCATGGTTGGGGTTGCGTTTACCAAGGCATTGCCGGGCAAATCAACGTAGCGTTGGTAAGTGAGACGCCGGTGAGGAGCCGAATTGGAAAACACCCTGTCCGATCCGTGTTCGATCCGTGTTTCATCCGTGGCTCGTCTCCGCCAAAAGCGCCGCATGAATCTTCGCGAGACGCGGAGAAATAGAACGTTTGTATTACGGAGCCGTGAACTTGCAGCCCGAGGCAGCTTTCCCAAGATGGCCAATCTCAAACGCCGCCTTCGTTTGTCCTTGAGTCCGGAACTTGGAATCTGTTTGCCGGGCGGGGGCGCCCGACCTCCATGGAGCTAGCATTCCCAAGATGGCCAACCGCGTTAGCGGCGTTCGACGCCTTGGCCGCCTTCGACCGCTCGGCATCGCTGCTCCGCGTCTCCGCGTGAACCCTGTCCAAACTTCGCGTGACTCACGCTTCGCCGCCGTTCCAAGATGGCCAATCCCGTCCGCCGCCTTCGTTGGCCTTGAGCTCGCATCTCGAACCCAACCTGCACGGCCGCGAGATCGCGGCCTTCGTTTCAACCTAAGCGCAATAATAAAGCCACGTTACGCAATTGCACAACGTGGCTTTCAAGTGGAGGATAGGGGACTTGAACCCCTGACCTTCTGGCTGCCAGCCAGACGCTCTCCCAACTGAGCTAATCCCCCCCGACGTCCGCGCGGCGGGAAAATTCCGTTTCTCGCGATATCATGGGCGAAACTACGCGTGCTGGCCTTGCCGCCGCGAACCAAAAAACTTATCACGGTAGCTGGCAACTGTCAAGCACATCCCTTTTCGAAAAACGTTTCCCGAGGAGCCCTTGAAAAGGACGTTCTTCACCCTGCTGAAGTTCGGCGTTTCGGCCGGTTTGATCGCTTGGCTGGTGGTTCAGGCCCAACGCGACAAGGCGTTCGCCGATTTGGCCAGCCAGCCCAAAGATTGGCTCCTGTTGGCCGCCGCCGCCGCCTGCTGTTTTGCCGCCATCACGCTGACCTTCGTCCGTTGGTACGTGCTGGTGCGGGCGCTCGATTTGCCGTTCAGCCTGAAAGACTCTTTCCGGCTCGGCTTTCTCGGCTACCTGCTGAACTTCGTCTCGTTGGGCGCCGTGGGCGGCGATTTGTTCAAGGCCGTGTTCGTGGCTCGCGAGCAGCCGGGCCGCCGTGCCGAAGCCGTGGCCACCGTCGTGCTCGATCGCCTCGTCGGGCTGTACATGCTGTTCGTGCTCGGCACGATCGCCATCCTGGCGACCGATCAACTGAGCAGTTCGAGCCGCGAGGTTCAGATCGTCAGCCGAGGCACGCTGATCTGCACCGGCTTGGGCGCGGCGGGCATCGCCGTGTTGCTGATTCCGGGCCTGACCCAAGGCCGCTTCTCCGCCTTCTTGCAGCACTTGCCGCGAGTCGGGCCGTTGTTCGGCAAATTATTGGGCGCCATTCGAATTTATCGCCAACGCCCCGGCATGCTGCTGCTCTCGGCGGCGATGAGTCTCGTCGTCCACTCGCTCTCTGCGACCGGCATTTGGTTCGTCTCCCGAGGACTGCCGGGCCAATCGCCTTCGCTGGCGGATCACTTGGTGATCGTGCCTTTGGCGATGGTCACTGGCGTTTTGCCGCTGCCCGTCAACGGCCTGGGCGCGTTCGAAACGGCGGTCGTATTTCTTTACGAGAGCGTGCCGACGGGGCTGGCCGTGAGCGAGGGCCGGGGGCTGGTGGTCGCGTTAGGATATCGCGCGATCACGATCCTGATCGCCCTGGTGGGCGTTTGCTACTACCTCGCCAGCCGCCGCGAAGTGGCGCAGGTGATGCACGAGGCCGAGGTCGAATTGGAACACGAACAGGCCGCCGATTCATCCGCCGCCGAGCCCGAGTTGGGCGAGAGCGCCGCGGTCGCGCAATTGCCGCCGGGCGCCGACTGGGCGGCTGGCGGCTGAGCCAAGGCCAAGCCGCTACGAACCGGGGCATCGCTTGAACTTTGTCCCAGGTACGTGTGCTTTCATACCAACCCGAAGCGCTAGCCCGGATTATTCATCAGCCCACACCAACCCGAAGCGCCAGCGAGGCGGAGCGACGCACTTACCTCGCTGGCGCTTCGGGTTTGTATGGAGCGCTTTGTCAAGTAATAGCCGGGCTGTGAATAATCCGGGCAAGCGAGGCTATGTCGTTTTCATTGCTCGCTGGCGCTTCGCGTCAGTCTTGTGCATCGCGCACGTACAGGATCGCCGCTTCAAGACTGTCTTCGTCATTGATCCAGCGCCGGCTGCCGCGCTCTGCCCACCACTCCTGGCGCATCGAGAGATCACCACTCGCGATCCCCCTTCGTCCGCATTCCAGCTCTTTCAGGCGTCGGGTACACCACGCCTTGAGTTGAATCTGCACCTGCTTCGGCGCAACCGGAGCCGTTACGACGACGTGCAAATGATTCGTCCGGCAATTCACGGCATGGAGTTTCCAGCCTCGGATACGGCAATGGTCTGCGATCGTTTTTTCGACAAGCTGACGTTGCTCGGGATCAAGAACGCACGCATCCTCGGTCATCCGCGCCTCGGCCTCCCGCTTCACGATCGGATCAGGAAGCTGCCAACCCTTTCGGTACTCAACCCAGCCTCGCTCATCGCCTGGCAGCCAGGCGCCGTAAGTGGGCCAGGTAAGAAAATACGCCAGCGGGTCGGGCAGCGGAGGCTCGTTCGCTCGTCCTTTCATGACGCTCTCTCCCACACCAACCCGAAGCGCAAGCGAGGGCACTCCCATACCAAGCCGAAGCGCAAGCGAGGGCACTCCCATACCAACCCGAAGCGCTAGCGAGAGGCGACTGAATTCCTCGCTGGCGCTTCGGGTTAGTGTGCGTGGGCTACGGCGCCGCGTAGGGCTGCCCGTCGATTTCCAACTTGCCGCCCCGCCAGACGACGGCCGGCGCGGTGTTGTCGAGCAGTTGGCTTTCGGTGAGCTTGGTGACCGAGACTCCTTCGGTCCGCAATTGCGAAGCGCCGTTGTCGCCGATCAGACAGCCCTGGAGCCGCGCGTGCGACGAGCCGGCGATCGTCACGCCGCTGCGGCCGTTGCCGCGGCAGGTGACATTGACCAACTCGCAGTTCCGCACGCCGTCGTTGACGTTGATCCCGTCCAGGCGAAAGCCCTGCACGATCAGATCCATAATCACGATGTCGTGAACGTGGTACAGCGTGATGCCGGTCTGCAGACCGCTATAGTAGAGCGGGTATTGCTCGGGCAGCTTGTCCGGCTCGACGCGGAAATAGATGAACGCGTCGCGACGGAACCACTGAAGCGGTTCGAGTTCGGGCAGCTTGTGGGCGCCCGGCTCGATCTTGCGCTCGACGGCCGGCTTGTTGTCGAGGAATAATTGCTGGTAGCTCGACTTCGCCGGGCGGAAGCGGAACAGCGGCCCGCGGACCGACTCCCAGACGTTCTCCGGAACGGGCGCGGTTCCGTCGAGCACGGCGCCTTGGCCGTCGATCACCAAGGGGTTCAGTTCGTGGCCGCACTGCATGGCGGTCGAGAGGCTGATCGTTTCGCGATACGGTTCTCCCGAGTTGGCCAGCTCGATGCGGTCGCCCGGCTGCACCAATTGAAGCGCTCGTCGCAAGCTGCGCAGCGGCCCGCCGAAGGCAGTGGTCGATTCTTGCAATCCGTCGTGCAAATCGTCGCCCGCAACGTTGTTGACGTATAAAGTGCGCCCGCTTGCCGGCGCCGCCGCCCAACTCACGAGCATAATCGCCAGGCACAGCTTGCGCATCGCCGAACTCCGCGAGGAAAAGTTCAAGTTCCAGGTTCCCGATTTCAGGCCGTCAAGTGTAGCATTAAGTTACCCGCGGCGGGGGCGAGGGCGCCGCGGCGCTGCGCGTGCGGGCAAGTCGCGCCCCAGAATCCGCACAAACGTTGGGAATCGCCCGTTTTCGCCTGAAACTTGGAACGAACCTGGAACCTGGAACCCGCCGCCCGGAGCCTCCCATGCCTGCCGCACAACAGCCCCCCGCCGCGAAACAAACCGCCCCCTTTGGCCTCTGGCCCAGCCCGATCACGCCGGGCAGCCTGGCCGAAGGCAAGCGGCTGGATGGCGTGGCGTTCGATAGCGACGGCCGCACGCTCGTCTGGCTCGAAGGGCGCTCGGGCAAAGGCGTGCTGGTCGCGCAGAGCACCGGCGGCGCCGATTCGCCGCGCGATCTGACGGCCGAGTTGAGCGTGCGGGCCGAGGTCGGCTATGGGGGCGGCGATTTCACGGTCCACGGCGGCTATGCGTATTTTGTCGTGTACAAGACGGGCCGCATCTTCCGCCAACCGCTGGCCGGCGGCGCCGCCCGGCCGATCACGCCAGCCTGCGGTTCGGCCTCGTCGCCGGTCGTCTCGCCCGACGGCCAATTCGTGGCCTACGTGCATCACTACGAGGACCGCGACCTCGTGGCCGTGGTCGACGCGGCGGGCGAAAGCTGGCCGCAGATTCTCGCTGCGGGCCACGACTTTTATATGCAGCCCCGCTTCAGCCCCGATGGACGGCATTTCGCCTGGATCGCCTGGGATCATCCGAACATGCCGTGGGACGGCACGCTGCTTTATCTCGCTTCGGTTGATTCGAAAGCCGACGAACGCGACGCTCGCGGCCTGCCCCGGCTGGGCTCGCCGCAAATCGTGGCCGGCGGCCCCGACGTCAGCGTGTTTCAGCCGGAGTTCACGCCCGACGGCAAGCGGCTCGTCTACGTCTCCGATGAAAGCGGTTGGGGTCGCTTGTGCGTCTACGATCTGGCTGGCGGCAAACATCGCACGCTCACGCCCGAGCCGATCGAATACGCCGCGCCGGCCTGGGTGCAGGACTTGCGGACCTACGCCCTCTCGGCCGACGGGCGATACGCCATCGCCGCCGGCAACGAGCGCGGCTTTCAGCAACTGCGGCGGATCGATCTGGCCAGCGGCGATAGCCAGCCGGCCGCGGAACTGGCCGACTACTGCGGAATCTCCAGCCTGGCCGCGTCGCCCGCCGGCGAACGCCTGGCCTTCATCGCCAGCGGGCCGACGCTGCCGCCGCGCGTCGTGGTGCACGACTTCGCCAGCGGGCAGTCGCACGTCGTCGCTCGGTCCACGGGCGAAACCGTTCCGCCCGCGGCGCTGGCCGCCTGCGAACCGCTTTCCTGGACGACGGCCGGCGGCGAAACGGCCTATGGCCTGTTCTACCCGCCGGCCAGCGACCGCTACACGTCGAGCGGGCGCCCGCCGCTGATCGTGCTGATTCACGGCGGGCCGACGTCGCAGGTCAAAGCCGGCTGGCGGGCCGACGCCCAGTTCTTCGCCACCCGCGGCTATGCCGTGTTGTACGTCAACTATCGCGGCAGCACGGGCTACGGCCGGAAGTACATGCTGCGGCTGCGCGGCAATTGGGGCGTGTGCGACGTCGAAGACGCCGTCAGCGGCGTCGAGCACCTGGCCGCGGCCGGCCGCATCGATCGCAGCCGCACGGTCATCATGGGCGGCAGCGCCGGCGGCTTCACGGTGTTGCAGACGATGGTCGAACGGCCCGAGGCGTTCACGGCCGGCATCAGCCTGTACGGCGTGGCCAACCAGTTCGGCCTGGCAGCCGACACGCACAAGTTCGAGAGCCGCTATCTCGACACGCTGCTCGGCCCCTTGCCCGAGGCCGCCGCGCTCTACCGCGAGCGATCGCCCGTGTTCCACGCCGCCAAAATCCGCCGCCCGCTAGCCGTGTTCCAAGGCGCCATCGACACCGTCGTGCCCCAGGACCAATCCGACGAGATCGTCGCCGCGCTCAAGCGCAACGGCACGCCCCACATCTACCACATCTATGAAGGCGAAGGCCACGGCTGGCGGAAGCGCGAAACCATCGAGCATTTTTACCAGGCCGTGGATGGCTTTCTGAGGAGGCATTTGATCTTCGCGTAGGATTGCCAGGCTCGCCCAAAGTCGCAGGCGCGTTCCTGTGTGCCGTCGCCGGCGATCGGGTGTCGCCAACCCTAGCGCGGGTTACGGCATGCGGAGCATGCCTACTACTTTGGTTGCGCGGCGGCGCGCTGGAGGTTGAGTTCCAACAGCCGGGCGAGAATCTGTTCGTCGGCCAGATCGGCGGGCGAGCCGTACCCCGGCGAACACTGCCTCGTCGAGCCGCGATGGGCCTGATCGAGCCACGCGGGGCACGGATACCAACAAACTCCGCCGCACTTCGTGTCCAAGAATAGGGGGCCTCTTCACTTGTTCAAAGCCTTCGCGGGCTCGCGCGAAGAGCCGCTTTGTTCAGTCGGTCGCTTTCTTGCGTCGCTTGCGCGGAGCGTTTTCTTCGAGTGCGGCTGTAATAGGTGCGGTTAGTTCCTCGTAAAGTGCAAATAGGAATTCGACCCTGGAGCGATCGTTCTCAAATGCGGTCGACCGATAACAAGCATCGGCGGCGCGGTCAAGCTCGCGGTGCGCTTTGACGAGCGGCGCAGGCATTGTCAATGGGTCATAAAGATCTGCGAGCGTCGATTGCGGAAATTGCAGACGGGCGTCAAGCACTGCTTGCGCGTTCTTCTCGACTCTCGCTCTCTTTTTTTCCGCTACGTTCTTCGGCCAAGGGTAATTGTTGTAGACAAGTTTAGCCGAATAGCGGTATCGCGATTCGAGACGGCCTCCGACCATTCGCACCCACGCCATATGCATCGTGGACGACAGAATGCCGAAGTGATAAAGCCCAGCGTTCGGGACGATGAAACACAGATCGCTTACGAGCGTTTCCGGTCCCATGAATCCGATAGGAATAAAGCGGCGACGTTCAGAAGACACTTTAGGAATCACGAGGAAACTGCCTTTCGGCATGTTCTCTACGTGAAATCGACTTGGCGTTGCTGCGAGCTTCTGAGTCGGTTCGCTGGGACTTGCCAGGCGGAATTTCTGAACTGCCTCGACGCGTTTCAGAGCTTCCGGCATTGCGCGAAGCTCACTCGGCGGACAATCCCCGAGCCATAGGCACCACCTTTCCCAGCCGTTGATGAATTCCTTGGAGCCAAGCCAGCGCCGGAACCACCTCGCCGCTTTCGGCTCGATTTTAAGGAACGCCGTTTTTTCTTCGGGGAGGAAAAGATAGTTGCCGTCGTCGATAGGCTTATTGCCAATTCCGATTTGCGGCACTTCGCATATCGGCAGGCTGCGGTTGACGACGGTTGTTGGCGGCCCTTCGACAAGATACGGGCTAATTTGCTTGACCAGCGTCACCGTCGGATGGTTTGGATCCAATTCGTAATCGTAAAGCCTTTTGTTTACGCTTTCGCCAAAGCCAAAGCCGATGATGACGACGTGAACGTGCGCCTTCCCGCGAGCTTCACTTTCCCACGAGAAGGTTCGGTGCGCGAAACGAATCCGTATTCCGCGACGGAACAACTCATTCCAAAGTACGCCAACCTGCTCGCCCTGCGTGATTGAGTTCGTCGAAACGAAAGCGATTGGAGTTTTCCTGCCGGCTGAATATTGCGTTGCTTTGAAATACCAGCCAGCCACATAGTCGAGCAAACCGGCGTTTTTGAGGTTTTTCGCGGCTTCGACCAAATCCTTCCGCTGTTCCGCATTCTGATACTTTGCGCCAACGAACGGCGGATTGCCCAGCACATAAGAACACTCGCCGGCGGGCAGCACGTCCTCCCAATCCAACCTCAGCGCATTCGCCTGGGTGATCTTGGCGCTCTTGCGAAGCGGCAGGCGAACATAATAAAGGCCGAACTCAGCGGAAACCGCCTGATTCATTTGGTGGTCGATCAGCCACATCGCCACCTCGGCGATGAGTGCTGGGAATTCGCTGATCTCGATGCCAAACATGGCGTCCACATCGACGCGAGACAAGTGCTCAATATCCATCACCTGCTGGCCGCCGGCGTAAATCTCCTTGAGCACGTCGAGTTCCAGCAGCCGGATCTCGCGATACGTCACGACAAGGAAATTGCCGCAACCACAGGCTGGATCGAGAAATCGCAGCGCGGCCAATCTGTCGTGGAATTCCCTCAAGCGATTCTTGTTGCCTTTTACCTTTTTGAATTCGGCCCGCAATTCGTCGAGAAACAGCGACCTGACCAGCTTCAGGATATCGCGTTCGCTGGTGTAATGAGCGCCGACTTGCCGGCGTTGTCGGGGCTCCAGCACACTCTGGAAAAGCGATCCGAAGACGGCAGGCGATATCTTCGACCAATCGAAGCGAGTGCATTCCAGCAACTTCTCGCGCATCGCGCGGTTGAAATCGGCGAAGCCCAATCGCTCCTTGAACAGGGCTCCGTTGACGTGGGGCAATTCGGCTAATTCTTCGAGCAGGTTTTTTTGCCGCTTGTCCTTGGCTTTGTCGAGCACGTCGAAGAAGCGATCCAAGTGCATGCCAAGATCGGAGCCGTCTTCCGCCGTGTGATTTTCGATATACAGCGCAAAAGCGTTTGGCGAGTCGAAGATCCCCGTCTTATCCGCAAATAGGCAGAAAAGAATGCGTACCAGAAACCGCTCAAGGTCGTGGCCGGCATATCCCCCGGCTTCCAACTCGTCGTGCAGCTTGCCTAGCAATTCGACGGCGTCGATGTTGACCGGGTCGTCAGGATCAACTCGTTGCTGCTTGTAGCCCGCTATAAAGGCGAAAGCATGCACGTGCTTGGGCAGCTCGGCAAGCTTGAACGTGACCGTTTTGTCTTCGTCGAGATCGTGCAACGCGATTCGTGCAAAGTCGGAGACGACGACGTACTGTGGCACTTCGTTATCGCGGCCCGCGACTTTCAGGCCGCGGATATATTCCATCGCTTGGCTATTTGCCTTGTCCAGCGATTTTCCACGGCTCTTGTGTTCGACCAGCAGTTTGCTCGGCCAAAACAGATCAATGTACGCCCAGTTGCCGGCGAGGTTTTTAACCGGTTCTTCGAAGCTCGCGACTACACGCCGCTTGACCCCAAATATGGCAAAGAACTCATCCCAGAACGTCTTTGCTTCCGCGTCTTCGTTTGATTCCTCCGCCCAATCCTTCGCGAATGCGTGAGCATTATGGCGAATCTCGTTCCAGGATAAGGGCATGATGGACCGCGTTGGAAAGCAGGGATATTACTGGCGCTGCAAAGTCCAGCATTTTATCGTTGGCAATTGAATTGAAGAAGGATTTTGGCTAATCCTTGTGCTTGCCCTTGTATTCCCAGCCGAAATGGCCGCGCATCCAGACGTCGGCCCAGCACTGCCCGCCGCCCGTCTTGCTGACGCCGCTCTCGAACGTGTACCAGGCGCCCTCGGGGTCGGCCGCCGCCGGCTTGGGCTGGACGAGCAGCTCGCACAGGTCGAGAAAGTGCTGCTGGCAGGCGCTGCGCTCGGTCAGGTTGACCTGCCGCCACTTGGCGATGAATTCCTGATGTGTCATGCCCGCCGTTGGCCGCGTCGTAGGTGTCGAGAGAAGAATGCGGCGATTGTAGCCCTCGCGGCGGACGGGCGCCAGCAGAACGTAGCAGACTCGCTCCGCGAGCCGTCGCCGATGCGCAACGCGCCATTCCGAACCGCCCGACACAGGCCCAACTTGGGCTTGCTCCCCATCACCGCTCCGCGGCCCTCGCCTGCACGCGCACGCCGTCGCGAATCCGATCGCTGGGGTAGGCGATGACGTCGTCGCCGGCTTTGAGGCCGCCGACGATCTTCGTTTCGAGCCCGTTGGTGCGCCCGACTTCGACCTTGGTCAAAACGGCGCGGCCGTCGAGGATGCGATAGACGGCCCAGCCGCCGGCGTAGCGAAACAGCGCGCCGGCGTTGACCTTGATCACGTCGGCGCCTTTCCAGACGACGATCTTGGCCTCGACGCGGTAGGCGTCGCCCAGCCGCGAACGCGCCTCGGGCGGATCGACGAAATCGGCGATCACGTTGACGCGCTGCTCTTCCACGCCCAGGGCCGAGACTTTCAGGAAGGCCTGCGGCTCGACCAGCCGCACGCGCGCTTCGAGCGGCTTCGCCGAGCCCCAATGTTCGAGATGCACCTGGGCGCCCGGCGGTATCCGCACGGCGTCGGCCGAGAGCACGTCGATCTCGAGTTCCAGGTCGCGACGATCGCCGAGTTGCACGAGTTGCGTCCCAGCGGCCACCATGCCTTCGCTTTCGCGCAGCACCTCGCCGTCGATCGGCGAATGGATCTCCAGCCGGTTGCCGCTCATCGGGGCGCCGGCTTGCGTCCGGGTCAGCGCGGCGCGGGCCAATTGCAGTTCGTACTCGGCGATTTTCACCGCGAACTTGCCGGCGCGAACGTCTTCGGTCGCGGTCCGCAGGGCGTTGAGCGCGACGTCGTATTGATCGCGAGATGCGGCGCCGGAAGGCAATAGTTTTTCGATCCGCGCGTAACGCGTGTTGGCCTCGTTGTAGGCGGCGGTCGCCCGGTCAGACAGGGCCTGGGCGTGCTGCGTGCGAGCTTCGGCCGCCTTCACGCGGGCTTCGGCCTCGGCCAGTTCACGGGCGTCGAGCAAGGTCGGGTCGCTGGGCTGAATCACGGCTAAGATCGTCTCGCCGGCTCGGACGGCATCGCCCGCGTGCAAATGCACCCGCAACAGCTCGCCGCCCAGCGGAGCGACGACCATGTACCGCTCTTTGATGCGCGTCTTGCCGTCCTCGTTGACCGTGACTTCCAGCGGGCCGCGTTCGGCGCGCGCGATCTCGACCTCCGCGGGCTGAGGCAGGAAGGCGTAGCCGAGCAAAGCGGCCGCCGCCAACGCCAAGGCCGCATACGAAAGCATCCGCAGCAATCGTTTCACGCTCGCGTTCATTCCTGGCTTTTGAGGACGGAAATCAGATCCAGTCGGTCGATCAGGCGCCGCACGACGAGCGCCGAACCGAGCGCGGCCGACGTCGTGACGAACGCCGCAAAGCCGTAGGTCGAGCGGTACACTACCAGCGGCATGCGAAATAGCTCGGTATTATAGGAGTAATCGATCACGAACGCCGCCAGCCAGTAGCCCGCGACCATGCCGACGGGCAGGGCGGCGGCGGTGAGCAGCGCGAGTTCGCCCAGCAGGATGAAGGAAACCTCGGCCGCAGTAAAGCCTAGCACGCGCAAGGTGGCCAGTTCGCGGCTGCGTTCGGCCAACGAAATGCGGGCGCTGTTGAAGACGACGCCGACGGCGATCACGCAGGCGAAGAGCACGATGAACGATCGCATCCGCAAGATGTTTTCGGCGACCGTCTCGCGAAAGCTGCGGATCGCCGAGCCTTTGATCAGCACGCTGGCGATGCGCGGCGAGTTTTTCAACTCGCGATAAAGCGCGTCCATTTGGTCGGCGTCGGCGGCCACGAACGCGCCGGAGACGACGTCTCCTTCGCGCATCAGGCGATTCATCGCGCGGAGTTGCAAGTAGGCGGCGCCGCCGGCGAAATCCTCGACCAACCCGGCGACGGGCAAATCGACCGTCGGCCGCTTGCCTTCGAGCACTTCCACCTGCACCTGGTCGCCCGGCTGCAAGCCGAGCACTTCGCCCAGCTTCTTCGACAGCACCAGGCCTTCGCGCGGCAGCGGAATGCGGCGGCAATGGACGTCCATCAGCCGGTGCAATTCGGCGTCGGGCGGAAGGCCCAGCACTGCGATGCGCCGCGAGCGGTTGCCGTGCCGCAGCCGGGTGGCGATGCTCCGGTACGGTTCGCAATGGCGCACGCCGGGCAGGCGCTCGATGTCGTGCAGCGCTCGCGCCGAGCTGGGCTCGACGAACAGCACGTTCAGGTCTTCGCGGATCGCAACGTAGTATTGGACGTGGATGGCGTAGTCGATCGCATCGACCATGAAACTGCCGACGATCATCACCGCGACCGAAAGCGAGATGCCCAGGCAGGTCAACGCGGAGCGCAACGGCCGGCGTTCCAATTGCCGCAGCATGATTTTGGCCGGCTCGCCCAGCAGGCGTTCGAAACCGATTCGTTCCAGCAGCGTGGGGCCGAATTTCGCCGGCGGCTCGGGACGCATGCCGGCGGCCGGCGGCAGCGAGGCGGCGCGGCGCACGGCGGCCATCGTGCCGGCGACCGCGGCGGCGGCGCTGATCGCCACGGCGGAGGCGACGACCTGCGGATCGAGATAAAAGCCGAACACGGCGAAATGGAAGAAGTGTGCGTAGATGTGCGTGATTCGCCGGCCGAAATCCCAGCCGACCAGCGTGCCCAACAGCGAGCCGAAGCACACGAACAGCAGCACCAGCTTGACGTAGTGCCAGCCGATTTCGCGGCCCGAGTATCCGAAGGCCTTGAGCGTCGCGATCTGTTCGCGCTCCAACCCGATCAGCCGCACCACGACCATGTTCAACAAGAACGCCGAAATCGCCAGAAAGATCGTCGGAGCGACCAGCGCCATGCCGCGCAGCTCTTGCAGCTCGTTGGCGACGAACTTGTGCGAACTTTGATCGGCCCGGCCGTACGCGCCGCGGCCCCCGCAGGGCGCCAGCAATCGATCGAGCCGCCGCAAAACGTCGGCCTCGACCGCGCCCGGCATCAGCGTGCAGGCGACGTCGTTGAACGCGCCTTTCATGTCGAACGCCGCTTCCAGGTCGGTGCGGCCCATCCACAGCACCGTAAACCGGCGATCGTCGGGCACCAGGTCGCCTTCGCGAATCTGGTAGATGTACTCGGGCGACAAGGCGACGCCGACGATCGAAAGCTCGCGGAAACGCCCGTTGATGACGGCCCGCAGCTTGTCGCCCGGAACCAAACGGTGCGCGGAGGCGAAGCCTTCGCTGACGAGCACTTCGCTTTGGCGCTCGGGCTCGACGTAGCGCCCGTTGCGCAGATGCAGTTGATTGATGTCGGGCGGGCGGCGATCGGGCACGGAGACCAGCCTCGCTGTCGCGGGCTCGGCGAGTCCCGGCACGTCGAGCTTGACGTCGGCCACGACGCGCGTCTGAACCGCCGCCACGCCGGGGATTTCCGCGATGCGGCGTTCCAGCGTCTGCGGCGCGCGCTTGGCATGGGCGAAGACGTCGGCGAAGCGGTAGCCGGCGTAATAGGCGGTCTCGGCGCGCGTCAGCGATTCCAAGGTGCAGAGCGACATCACATAGGTGGCCACGCCCGCGGCGATCACCAGGATGATCGCCAGCGCCTGGCCCCGCATGGCCCAGAACTCGCGCCAGAGCTTGAGGTCGAGCGGGTCCATCGCGGCTACCAGGCCAGGTCCTGCGGGAACGCTTTGGTCGCGTTGGTTCGCTCGCTAGAGACGCGGCCGTCCAACAGCGAGATCACCCGATCGGCCATGTCGGCGATCACGACGTTGTGCGTAATCACGGCGGTCGTCGTGCCGAGTTCGGCGTTGGTGCGGCGAATGGCTTCGAGCACGAGCACGCCCGTTTTGACGTCGAGCGCGCCGGTCGGCTCGTCGCACAGCAGCACGTCGGGCCGTTTGGCGACGGCCCGGGCGATGGCCACGCGCTGCTGCTCGCCGCCCGACATCTGCGAGGGGTAGTGATCGGCCCGATCCGACAGGCCGACCAGGGCCAGCGCCTCTTCGGGCGGCAAGGGTTGCCTGGCGATCCGCGTGATCAGGGCCACGTTCTCGCGGGCCGTGAGGCTGGGGATGAGGTTATAGAACTGGAACACGAAGCCCACGTGCTCGCGGCGGTAGCGCGTTAGCGCCGCGTCGTCGTAGCTCGACAGGTCGTGATCGCGAAAGCGGACCGAACCGCTCGTCGGCGCGTCGAGCCCGCCCAAAATGTTCAACAAGGTCGACTTGCCGCTGCCCGAGGGCCCCAGCAGCACGACGAACTCGCCGGCGTAGAGATCGAGGTCGATGCCGCGCAGCGCGTGGACTTCGACCTCGCCCATGCGGTAGACCTTCGCCAGATGGCGAGCCTGGAAGACGGCTTTGGGCTGGTTCGATGGCGGCGCTGCGGCGGCTCTCTCGCTTGGCATGTTTGGCAGACTCCGTGCTTCTGCTTCAGCATACCCTAACAAAAGATTAACCCAATCGGCGTTGCACGATCGCCGGCCGTCGCTAGAGTTGCAATATGGGCTCATTGATTCGTTACTGCGTAGATTCGTTAGTACGTGTCAAGGGGCCTCAAGCGCGCGGTTGCCATCCGAGACAACTTGGTTCCGCGCAGCGGGCGGTTCCTGTCTTATTTTTCCTGCCCGGTTCGCGGGCTTTAAGCGGATGAGTTTGAGGCGACGCACGGGCGGGCGGCGTTGGGTCGCGAGCGCCGGGCGTGGTGGATCCCAGGGGTATACGAGAACAGATATGCAGGCTCATGCCGAATTCACGGGGGCCGGCGTCTTGCTCAGCGGAATCGCCGTCGAGGCGGACGTCGAGGATCTCTGCAGCTTGTTCCGCGATGCCGGCGTTCAGCCCGACGTAGGCACGCTTTCCTACGACAATCAATACTACGTCTTCCTGCCGGGCTTGACGCTCGAAGAATTGAAGCAGCAGACGGCCAGCGCCAACTTGCGGTTGGTCTGATCGCGGAGCAGCGGCGGCGGTTCGCGCGGCGCTATGCAGCAAGGATTAAATAACTTCTCTATTCCCAGCCCAGCGGAAACGCAGCAGCTAGGCTTCTTTGCCGTCTGCCACCAGCTTTAGAGATCGTCCTGCTTTTTGGAGGACGAGGCAAGACGTCAAGCCGGCGCCATTACGGGTTCCTCTTTTCTGTTCCGGCTGCGGCAGACGCTGTTGCCGGCAAGTCAAGTTGCATCGAGAACGATCAGATGCGAACGAAATCCGCAACTCGGAACCATCCGGAACAGAGAAGAGGAACCCGTAATCCGATGCAGCGGCAAGGACAGGGAGATCCCGGCGACGATTTCCCGCATCAAAAGGAGCGAAATGCGGCGTTAAAAAGCAGGACGATCTCTAAAGCTGGTGGCAAGCGTTGCCGGTGCAAACCCGCTCGCTCATCGTCGCATCTCTTGGCCGCCCGCCTTCTACGCACCCAGGATTAACTAACTTCGCTATAGCAACCGCTCGGAGTTGCGACAGGGGGACGATCTTGCGGCGATTTCTCCTCAGTTTGGGAGGTTATTCAATCCTCGGTCCTATCGCGCCCGTTTTACCAGGCGAAAGCCGCTTCCCCGCAGCACCAACAGCATGCCGGCCAGGAAAGAGCCGGTGAGCAGCGTCCAAGCGAGCCACAGCAGGCCGAGATCGGTCAGCGGCACGGGAGCGCCCCAAGGAGAAATGTAGCGGATGCTCGATTCGAGCCAGTTCAATCCTGCGCCGGCGGTGGAGGCCAGAACGATAAAAACAAAAAACTTGAGCGGCCAACGCCCTGCCCCAAGCGTCATCCAGAGCGCCGAAAGCGATACGAGCGCCAAGATGGCGCCGTCGGCCGAGGCGTGCAGCCATTGCCAACCGCTGAGCGTTCGAGACGAAGCTTCCAACATGCGCTGCACGATCGGAACAACGACTGCCACCGCCGCGGTCGCGATCAACATGTGGCGGATCGAGAATTGGATCGGTCCGGTCGCGCCGTTCGACGCCGTTTCGCAATAGGATTCGACTCGGTAGCCCCAAAGCCGCAACAACGCTGCCAGCGCAACGCCGCCGGCGAGTTGCACGAAGACGATCACCGTCCAGGCGTCGCCCATCCAGTATTCGCCCAGTTTCCAGCGGAATTGCAGGGCCGAGCTAAGGTACGTCACCGGCAACGCCGCCAGGGCCAACAGCGCCGCGCGCCGCACCCAGGCGACGCCGCCGAGGAGCAGCCAGATCACGAGCGATCCGATTTGGCCGGTCAGGAAGGCCAGGCCGAGCATGCGTTGCGTCCATCCGGCGTCCAACGACGACGCGGTCAACAGCAAATTGACCAGCACCAACGTCCAGCCCAACAGCAACAGCCGCCAGGGCCAATTCGGCAGCTTCCACCCAGCGACGTAGCTCAACAAGGCGGTCTGAAACACGAACCAGCCGAACACGCCCAGGGTTGCGGTCGTCGACCAGCGGCAACTCGCGCCCAGGCGCAGCGCCCCTTCGTCCGACAGCACGACGAGCGCCGGCAGAACGATCGCGGGCGGCAACAGGCGGAGCATCGATCCATGGGCGGCCATAGCTCGCAGTTTAACAGACTCGCCGCACGCCCGCTAACCAGCGGATCATTCTTCGCTCGGCATCGGCACGATTTGCTTGCTGGAGAGTTTTTGGCGCCAGGCGGCGACGCCCTTGATGCGCTTCTGATCGGGGTCGGCGGGACGGTAGCCGAGCAAGAAGCCGGTCATGTGGTGCAGGTTCCAGAAGCTGAGCACGCGGATATCGAGATCTTCTTTGTCGTTGAGGTATTCGACCAATTGCTTGTCGGCGCCGCCTTCAAGTTGCTCGCGGTCGTAACCCCAGAGCATGCGGTACAACTCGGCGCCTTTGGTCTTCCCGCGTTGGTCTTCGAACGCCTGGCGAATCTGAGCGGCGACGGCGGGGCCGCGCGCCAAAGCGGCGCGGAGGCTTTCGATCTGAGGCGTCCAGGCGTGCTTCTGGCTAGGCGTGTTCAACATCTCCACGAACAGGTCGAACTCGCCGATCAGGGCCAGGCTTTTCATCGCCAGCAGGCTGATCTCGGCTTTGCGATCCGCGGCCAATTCCTTGAGCGCTTCGTCGGCCGGACGGTCGGCCGGGAGCAATTCGTCGACGGCCATCGCCGCGCGGCGTTCGATCGGCGCCAGCTCGTTCGATTTGATCCAAGCCGGGAATTCGTCTCCTTGCGGAACGCTCGGGTCGGCGTGCAGCGTGCGATGTTCGGGCGCCTTGAGCTTTTGCGGCCCCGAACCGGGACTGACCCACTGCACTTCGCCGCTGGCAAGAAACAAGTCGACGAGCACCGCGGCGGGAGTCTTTTCTGGATCGGCGCCGTCGGGCAAATCGCGCGCAACCTGCACCGCCAGCGTGGCGTCGTCGCGGCCGAAAACGGCGACCGCTTTGCGATCTCCGGCCTGCACCCGCACCTGAACGCCGGGCTTGGCCACGGTCAACAGCAGCACGCGGCCGTCGATGATCTTGATGCCGGGCACGCCCTGGGCGTCGGGCGGTTCCAACTCGATGGCGGCGCCGCCCAGCAATTGCGCGGTCACGCCGATTCCCAAGGCCACGTTCGGCTGGTATGCGGGCAAGGCCAGCAACACGTCGCCGGCGAACACCGATTCGCGCGCCGGCACGCGCTGCCAAACATCTTCGTCGCGATTCCAGCGCAACAAGACGTCGTGTTCGGAGATCAGCCGCCCCATCAGTTCGCCCCGAGGAACTTCGGCGGCCGGCTTGCGGTCCGGTCGCCGCAGAGGATTGTCGTCCGGCATCGGGGCCACCGGCGGCTCGTCGTCGGCCGAGTTCTTCTCAGGCGTCTTTTCGGAGGTTTTGCCGGCGGAGTCTTTGCCCTGCGCCTTTTCCGACGCGCCTTCCACTTCGGGCTCGGGGGGGGCAGCATTGTCGGATTCTTCATTGTCGGATTCGTCGTCGGCCGCCTTGGCCGCGGCGGAAGATGATTTCGTTTTCTTCTTGTTCGTCGAGTTTTTTTCGGAGGGCGTTTTCTTGGATGATTTGGCCTTGGCGGCGCTATCGGCAGCGACGCCGCTTTCCGCTTCCGGAGCTTGCTTGGCGGACGAGCCGTCGGGCGAAACGTTGACGGCGACTTCGGCGCCGGTCCAGCGCCGCCAGGCGTCTGGCGCCGCCAAACGGACGGTCAACGCGGCGCCACCCGCCAGCACGACGAGCGCCAGCGCGGCCACCAGCCAGCGCCGCCCGCCGGCCTGTTTCGAAGCTTCGCGAAGGTAGGCGGGCACCTTGGGCTGCCGGCGTTTTTTGCGTTTGCGCGAACGAGAGGCTTTTTCGGCGGGCTTGGACGAGGCCGCCTCTTTTCCGTCTTCGGTCGGCGCAGAAGCCAGCGCGTAAATTCGCTGCCGGCCGCGAGAGTCGAACTCGGCCGGCTCGCCCAGCACCAAGGCGAGAATCTGGTGCGCCGAGGCGACCTCCGCCAGGTGGACGTCGGATTCCAAGCAAACTTTCTCGAAATCGGGCACGCGTTCCGAAGGCAGGGTGTTGTCCAGGTACTCGGCGACGGTGTTCGGATCGAGCCCCATGCCGCGGCCATAGAGCTTGGGCGCCCCGATCCGCAACCGGCGAGTGACGTCTCGCGTGCGGTGCATCAAGCTGGTGGCGAATTCGCTCTCCTCGATTTTCTTGCCCATCTCGGCGGCGTCGGCCGGTTCGAGAATGTCATCCAGGTAGGCCAACAGCGTTCGCAAGGTCAATCGCATACGGCGCTCGATCGTCTTTTCAGGGGGTTCGCGGAACTGGGACGCGGTTGCCGCGCTTGGCAGCAGTAGAAGCGGCATCCTGCCGCTTTGAGAACGCGGCAGGATGCCGCGTCTACTTTTAAGAACGCGGCAGGATGCGCGTCTACAGGGGCGCACGGCGCGGCTACCTTATTAGTGACGCGCCGGGCCGTTCGCCGTACAAAGATTTCGGCGCGAACGCGAATTTTGGAAAAAATCGCGGCCAGCCAAGCAGCGCCCCTCAGCGGAGGGCGGCTCGCCGCTCGACAAACGGGCGGCGGCGATCGACGCTGCACGAGGGCGAAACGTGCCAGCCGGCAGGCATCGCACGCGAGCCAGCGCGTGGCGGCGAGGGGGCCAGCGAGATCAAGGCGATCAGCGTGCCAAGCGCCGCAAACGCCGTCACGGTCACAGGATGGATGAGGGGCGTAAACCGGGCGGGTCGCGGTCCCCAGACGGTTCGCCGCTCCCAACCGTCGGTCGTGCGGCGCCATCCGCCCGTGGCGGTCGCCGCCGGTTTGGCGGGCGCCGAAGGCCATTGACAGGCCCCCCAGCCCGCAGCGAGCAACGCCAACAACAGCCAAACGCAGTTCCGCACGGCAGGCTCCGGATCAGACCTGATTGCTTGCGACGACCGCCCGAGCCGGGCGGCCACGGCTGGCGGAAAAGCAACTCGTGCGCCCGCGCGAAAAACGATCCGCCGCGAAACCGCGGCGCCTCGGCGGGCGAGGCGGAAAGAATCCATTGCATTCAAAAGAGTTGCGGAACGGCTGCCCGTTCAATGCCCCGCGAAAATTGGGCCGGCGCAGTCGGGGCCATCAGACGCTCGGGCCGCCGTCGGCGTTGTCGCTGGGCATCGCAGAGGCGGGAAACATGTTGAGTAAACGCAACGTAGTATTCCGGGGTCTTTTGTCGCCGCGATTCGAGCAAATCGACATAATTCGCCCACCCGAAAAACAACGTTTGCATGTTTTGTGGGTGGCCATATAATCTGGCAATGCAAACTCCATCGAGCCCAACTCGCAGTCGTGGCAGGCCCGCAACCGGCCAGACGCCAAAGCGGTACTTCCGGATGGATGTCGAGCGTTGGTCACTTGTCGAACAAGCCGCGCAGCGTGCAGGCTTAACCACCTCTGAATGGATAAGAAAGCAGCTACTGAGAGCTGCAAAACGAGGAGCCAGGAATTCCTAGCTGAGAGAGAGGGGGAACCGAACCCAACCGGCGTTGGACCGGTTCCCAACGAAGTTTATAAGGCCGCTGCGCCACGAAGGCGCGGGCCGCCTTTCGGATAGGAGGGCGGAAATAAAATAAAACCGCCGAACACTTTGGACACAAGAGGCGTCCTTTCGTTCACAGAGGGGAATCCGAAGATGATCGCTTTCGACATCAACAAAACCATCGAAGCAGCAGCTTACCTGATTAAGCGGCAACCCGGAGCGCGTGAAAACTACATGCGCATGTTAAAGCTGCTTTATCTGGCAGACCGCCTGAGCCTGCAAGAGCGCGGGATGCCAATCTGCGGCGACACCGTCTATGCGATGGAACGCGGGCCCGTGATGAGCGTCACGCTGGATTTGGTTCACGGCGCCGATTCCTTCGCTGACCGCTGGGACCGATTTATCAAAAAAGACGTATACGAAGTGGTCCTCAAGGCGGACCCTGGAAACCGAAATCTCTCCAGGGCTGAAATCAAGATTCTCGAAAGGGTTGCGGAGCAATTTCGCGGGCAGGATGAATGGGACATGGTCGAATGGTGCCACAAGCATTTGCCAGAATATGAAAAGAATTGGGACGCCAGAGGCGAGAGCAAGAGGAAGAGGATTCCGCTCTGTGATGTACTGGAAGCCGTAGGGCGGAGAGACGATCAGAAGCGGATCGTTGCGGAGATCAATGAAAGCGCTGCGTTTGACCAGTTTTTCGGAAACCATCTTCCGACCGTTCAGGGCTTCGAGCAGTGAATCAGGGCGACTGCTTCTTTAACAAAGGGAAGCCCGGCCTGCCTTCTCATCCATTTTCGAAATTCGGGCATTATACGCCCGAGGGGCTGCTGCGAGGCCAGCCAAAAAATGAAGGCGGCGCCGGCCGAAAGGTTCGACCGGCGCCGCCAGGTTGACCATGCTCACTGAGCGTCGAATTCGCGGCTGGGCCGCGCGGACTTAAAAGCCGCCGGCGCCGGCGGCCGCAGTGGCCAGCTTCGCCCCGGAACCGATCAGCTTGATAATCCCTTCTTCACCTTGAATTTCGTACCGCACTCCGTTTTCAATCGGCTTGACGGCGATTTTCAAGTGGTCGAGACCGTCCTCCTTGAGGCTTTCGGCCATCATGGCCAGTCCCGGGTTGCTATCTTCCTGCTGAGAGGCCAGCTTCAGCAGCGGAGACAAGCCCAGCGTGATCTCGAGCGGCGGCCGCTCCTCCGAGCCTGCTTTGGCCGATTGGTCCATGACGGCCTTGATGGTTTCCAGCCCGTCGTCGCCGATGGCAATGTAGACCGATTCGGGGCCGAAGCCGACCGTGACGAGCGCTTCTTCGCCGAAGACCTGCCTGGCTTTCTCGCTTTCTTCATCGTCCGGCAGCGGAATCGACACCGAGTGGAACTTGACCCCTTCGTGCTCGTCGACGTCGAACTTCACCTCCGGAAATCCAGGCTCGGTTTCGGCGAGCTTGACCAGTTTCCTGGCTACTTCCTCGAGTTGCTCCCCGTCGACGACTTTGCCGCCCGCGACGATGGTCAGGGGGCCTTCGCCCACGACGGCCAGGCCGGCGTTGAAGCGGCCGTTCTTCACGGTCGCTTCGGCCACGTCCAGGACTTCGCCCACGAGTCCCTTGACCAGGTCCTTGGCCTCATCATCGGGCAGATCCTCATCCTCGTCGATCGATTCCATGATGTGCGAGCGCAATTGGTCGACCATCGCCAGCGACTGCTCGATATCGGACTCCTCGGCGACCGAATTGACGTGGGCCGTAAGCATCGCTTCGGGCATCAGGAAGCCGGCGAACTTCGAAGCGCTGTTGGAAACCGCGGAAAGCTGCTTGGCCGTGTCGCTGCCTTCGACGGCCGTCATGTTCAAGTCGATCAAGACCCGCTTGCCTTCCGAATCGATCGAGAAGCCCAGCGTGATGGCATCCAGGTCGTTGATCACCTTGGCCAGGTTTTCGACCTGATGACGCGCGATCTGCGGCTGCAATTGGGTTTCTTCGTCGTCCGCTTCCGCCTTCTCGGCTGCTTGTTGCAAGCTCCGCTCGACCTGCATCTTCATGGCGTCGACGGCCATGTCGCGCAGCGCCTGCGGCACGTTCTGGATGTTGATCCGCAACGCCAGGTCGTATTCTTCTTGCATGCCGCCCAAAAGCTTCAGGGGATCGGCGGGCAGATTACCCAGGGCGTCAGGGGTTTGGGCGACGTAGACCCAGCCGTCCTGTTCCTTGACGTACACCGCGTTGCCTTCTTTCTTGATCTCCAGCACGCCGTCGCCCTTGTCGACCGGTTCGCCGGTGATCGCGGCCAGCGCGCCGAGCAGCTTCTGCACGTCGGAGACGGGCAAGAAGGCGATCACGTTCGGAGCGCCGAAACCGCCCTCGGGCAGCGCCGCGGTGGCGCCCCAGGGCTTGTCTTGTTCGAGTCCGGCCAATCCCTGGCCTTGCGTGAACAGCGCCAGCATGCCTTCCAACTGGTTGGCCATGTCGGGGTTGCCCGACGCCGTGCTCAGATACTCCAAATCGCGTTTCAACTCCGCATAGCCCGAAAACGAAGCCACGGCGACCGGCTTGATCTCGGTTTCGATCTTGTCCTGCGCCCTGGCGCAGATCGCCGTGCCGAGCATGACGGCGAAAGCCAAAACTGACCACAGGATTTTCTTCACGTGCGACTCTCCTTGACAGCGGTCCGAATAGGTGGGTGGGTGAGGGTGCGATGGCTCGGCAGCGGGATCCAAATCGGACCCGACAACTTCCGCAGGAAATACCCGACGCAGAGAGCCTAAGTTTTACGTAAATTCGAGAAATGGCGCCACCTGGGCGCCGCGCAAAGGATGTCGATCTTGGCGGACCGTGCAAGTTCAGGCGGCATAGCCGATCTCGGTCGCCCGGACTGAATCTTCGCGCATCGCGCGCGAATCTTGGCGGAGCGAACAAGTTTAGGTTCGCCTTTCGAGCAAAGTGCCGCGACCGTTCGCGGAATCACCGCTGCCGCCAGAACCGCTGCCGCCAGAGAGGAAGGATCGCAGACGCTCGCAAGACGCGGCGCGTCAACGCTCGCGGAAGGTAATGCGACCCTTGGTCAGGTCGTAGGGGGAAAGCTCGACGCGGACCTTGTCGCCCGGCACGATGCGAATGAAATTCTTACGCATCCGACCGGCAACATGGGCGATGACCGAGTGGCCGCCTTCGAGCGTTACGCGAAAACGCGTATTCGCCAGGGCTTGCGTCACAACGCCCTCAACTTCAAGTGCTTCTTCTTTCTCCGCCATACAAGGCTCCACGAACCAACAATTCAGCACGGCCGTTCCTGCTGATCCTAAGATCAGAATATCCTATCATTTAGGTACGAGCCGTCCAGCCCAGACGCGGCGCTAATTTAAGTAGACGCGGCATCCTGCCGCGTTTCCCAAAGCGGCAAGGATGCCGCTTCTACCGCCTGAACGGAAGTAGACGCGGCATCCCTGCCGCGTATAGCGAAAGCGGCAAGGGATGCCGCTTCTATCGCCTGAACGGAAGTATACGCGGCATCCCTGCCGCGTATAGCGAAAGCGGCAAGGATGCCGCTTCTACATAAAGAGCGGCAAGGATGCCGCTTCTACCGCTCCAACCCCTCTGCCAGGGCATCAAGCACGGCAGTCTCCGATTCGATACCCACGGAGAGCCGAATCGTTCCTTCGCCGATGCCTTGCGACCGCCGCGTTTCAGCCGCCATCAGGCGATGGCTGGTGGAGGCCGGGTGACTCAAGGTCGTACTGAGATCGCCCAGCGAAGGGCAAAAGGGAATTCGCGCAGCCGCGGCGATGAACGCCTGCGCCGCCGGCAGCCCGCCGCGCAGCGTAAACGCGACCACCGTGCCGAATCGTTCGCCGAACTGCCGCTTCGCCAAGGCATGATCCGGATGCGCCGGCAGGCCGGGATAATAGACCGTCTCGATTTCCTGGCGCTCGGACAAAAACTTCGCCGCCGCCAGCGCGTTGGATGCTGCGCGGTCGAAACGCAGGGCCAAGGTGCCTAAGCCGCGCAACGCCAGCCAGCAATCGAAGGGACTGCTCGATAGCCCCCACGCCGAAAGCACGAGCGGCACGCGCTGCCAACAGGTCTCTCGCCCGCAAAGCAACCCCAGCAAGACGTCGCTGTGGCCGCTCATGATCTTGGTCAAGCTCTCCAGTACCAGGTCGGCGCCGTAATCGAGCGGCCGGCAAATCGCCGGACTGGCGAACGTGTTGTCGACCAGCAGCCTCACGTCTCGTCGCTTGGCCAGGGCGGCGAGCGCGGCCAGATCGGGAACTCTCAACAGCGGATTGGTGATCGTCTCGACGACGATCAGTTTCGTAGGGTTCTGAAGGGCCGCCGTCGTCGCATCGAGATCGCAAGGATCGACGAGCGTGCTGGTAATCCCCAGCCGCGCCGCTTCCGAGGTCAACAGTTGAATGCTGCGTCCATAGAGCTGGCTGCCGACGACGACGTGATCTCCCTGAGCCGCTTGCGAGAGCAAGGCGACGGCCAGCGCCGACATGCCCGAGCCGCAGATCGCGGCGCGCTCGGCGCCGTGCAGCTCGCGGCATTTTTCCGCCAGCAAATCGGCGTTGGGATGACCGTCGCGGCTGTAGACGTAACCGTGCAACTCGCCGGAAAGCAACTGCGAAGCTTGCTCGGGCGTTGCACAGCGATAGACCGAGGCCGCATACAGCGGCGGAGCGGCCGGCTGGGTCGGTTGCGGCGGCAAGTAATCGGGCTGCGGGCAGATGTCGTCCGGCTTGCGCGTCATGAATCAGCCTTCCGGGCAGAAGCCGAAACGATCGGTCAGAACTTGCCGGTAAAGCTGGGTCAGCCACAACGCCGCTTCGGCTTGCGTTTCGGCCGTAAAAGCCAACTCCGGGGCCGCCAACGCCGGGGCCATGGTGATGATGCGGCCGTCCAGATCGCCGAACGCGGCAATCATCGCGGCGCGGACGGCGTCGCTGACGGCGACGATCCTGCTCGCGTTCTCCGCCGCCTGGACCGTGAACCGTTGCAAACGTGGGTCGAGACGATCGACGGGAAGTTCCATGCCAGACGCCGTGAGCAAATATGCAACGCCGGCTTCCAAGGCCAGGTGGGCCAGGATGCCGATCGGCTGCGCGTGGACGATGTGCGGGTCGAAAGCGTCGATTTCTGCGTCGAGCGCTTGCCGCAGCACGTCGCGATAAGCGGTCAACTCTTGATCCGAAAGCTGGACCTCGCTATCTGGGCTGCCGACCGCCAGGCGCCGGACCTGATGCCCAGCGGCGGCAAGCGCGCTGTCCAGCTCAGCGAACGGCAGCCCGCGCTCGGCGCCGCGGAAAGGTCTCTGGTTGGCGAGCAAGATCCGCATGGCGGCTAGTGTACAGTTCCGCCAGCATGTCGGGCAAACCGACGCGAACTTCCGCGTCGTGGAGGGCCGGGCGCCCTCGCCCGGCCATCGCCTGCACTTCTTGTTCTCCGTGAGCCTGGGCGACTCGCCGCGAAATTCCTTAGACGAAAAAACGGCGGTAGATCCGAATAACCCTAAGAACCGAAATAACAGCGAACGGCCCGGCGCCGCATCCGGTGTAAAAGGAAGATTCCTGCCAATCTAGGCATCCTAAGCTAGCTTTGAGGGTCCACTAACTTCTAGACAGAATGGCAATTGCAGCTACCCTGATAAGATCGGGGGGGTGGCCAGCCCTGGCATCATTCATTGATCCCCGTCATTTCTTGGCGCCCGAGCTAGGGCCAAAGCAGTATTCCGCATGAGCACTGAACAGACTGTCGATCCCCATCTGATCGAGCAAACCAAGCAGCAGATTCGCAGCCTGGTCGTCGAGATCGCCAACCTTTCCAAGCAGGATCTGGACGTCCGCGAGTTTTACGGGGCGTTCCTCGACCGCGTCATTTCGGCCCTGGCGGCTATCGGCGGGGCGGTCTGGGCGATCAGCGACGCGGGCGGCTTGGAATTACAGTACCAGAGCAACTTGCGCGAGACGCACCTGGCCGACAACCAGGAAAGTCTCAATGCACACGGACAATTGCTGCAGAAAATCGTGGCCAGCGGCGAAGGCGGCCTGGTGCAGCCGCGCTCGGGCGAAGGGCAGAACGGACAGGCCTCGAACCCCAGCGATTTCCTGCTGATCCTCGGCCCGATCAAGTTGGATCAGGACACCAAGGGGGTCATCGAGGTGTTCCAGCGTCCGGGCGCTCCCCCGACCACGCAGCGCGGCTATCTGAAGTTCCTGCTGCAAATGTGCGATCTGGCGAGCGACTTTCTCAAGACGCGCCAGTTGCGGCATTTCACCGATCGCCAGGCGCTGTGGAACCAACTGGAAAACTTCACGCGGATGGCGCATACCAGCCTCGACCCGCGCGAGACGGCTTTCACCATCGCCAACGAGGGACGCCGGCTGATCGAGTGCGACCGGGTCAGCGTGGCCATCCGCCGCGGCAAGAAGTGTACGATCGAGGCGGTCAGCGGGCAGGACACGTTCGACAAGCGGTCGAACACCATCATGCTGCTCAACCGCCTGGCGACGGCGGTGGTCAGTGCGGGCGAGCCGCTCTGGTATTCGGGCGACGCCACGAACCTGGCGCCGCAGGTCGAAGACGCCGTGCAGGAATACGTCGACGAGTCGCACTCGAAGAACGTCGCCGTGCTGCCGCTGGCGCGGCCGACCGACCCGAGCGAAGAGAAAGAGCAGACCGAGACGATCGGCGCGCTGATCGTCGAGCAAATCGAAGACGCCCGGCCGCGCGAGGGCATGGTGCAGCGCGTGAACGTGGTCTGCGACCACAGTTCGCTGGCCATGGCCAACGCACTGGAGCACAACGATCTGTTCCTGATGCCGCTGTGGCGCACGCTCGGCAAAGCCAAGTGGATCGTCAGCGCTCGAACGCTGCCGAAAACGCTTACGATCGCGGCGGCGGTGTTGGTCGCGATCGTCGGGTTGATCGTCGTGCGCGTCGATTTCACCCTGACGGGCGACGGCGCGCTCCAACCCGTGCGGCGCCGCGACGTGTTCGCCGCCGTCGAAGGGCAAGTCGAACAGGTGCGCGTCAAGCACGGCCAGCAGGTCAAAGCCGGCGACGTGCTGCTCTTGTTGCGCAATCCCGACTTGGACGTGGCTTGGAGCGAAACATTCGGCAAGCTGCAACAAGCGTTCAAGGGCAAGGATGCCGCGCAACGGAGGGTGATCAGCAATCGCGCGGCGCGAGCGGAAGACCAAGACGAACGGGAACAAGCCCAAAGCGAGTTCAATCAGTACAAGCAGCAAATCGAAAGCCTGACCAGCCAGTTGCAATTGCTCGAAGACAAGAAGGCCAAGCTGCGGGTGGTCAGCCCGATCGACGGCGAAATCACTACCTGGGATCCTGAAAAAGAACTGCTGACGCGGCCGGTCAAGCCGGGCGAAGTGCTGTTGACCGTGGCCGATCCGTCGGGCGACTGGCAGCTCGAACTGCAAATGGCCGAAGACCGCATGGGCCACATCACCAAGGCCCAGCACGAATTCGGCGAGGATCTCAAGGTGACCTACCACCTGGCAACCGAGCCGGCCAAAACCTACGACGGCAAGATCGAAAAGGTCCACGAAGCCGCCGAGGTCCGCGGCGAAGAGGGCAACACGGTGCTGGTCAAGGTCGCCATCGACAAGCACGAGCACGAGGAGCTGCTGCGGCCGGGCGCCAGCGTCAAGGCCCGCGTCTATTGCGGCCGCGCTTCGGTCGGCTATTGGCTGTTCCACGACGCCATCGATTTCGTCGAGTCGCGGGTTTTGTTCCCGATGAATTTCTAAGTGACGAGTTTACCAGACAGGATGCATCATTTTTCGAGGGGAGTCTTGATGACGGCCAGTTTGTGGTTGTTGACGGCGGCGCTCGCATTGACCGGTCCCGACGGGGTCCAGGCGACCGACGGCGGCGCGTCGGCGGCGCGCTCGCGCACGGCAACGTCGCGGGCGCCTCGTCGCAGCGCGCCAGCAAAACCGGCCGCGGTCGCCCGCTCCGGCGAGACCAGTTCGGCCGGCGCGGTCATCGATGATTGCATCGTGATGTTGAAGGACGTCGTCGACGTCGCGGCCCAAGAGTCGGGCCTGCTGACCGAGTTGAACGTACACGAAGGGAGCGAGATCAAGGAAGGCGACTCGGTCGGCCAGATCAACGACAGCAAAGCGCAAATGGCCAAAAAAGTGGCTGAGGCCGAGCACAAGGTGGCCTTGGCCGAGGCCGAGAACGACATTGCCGTGCGCTATTCGCGGAAGGCGGCCGAGGTCGCGAAGCAAGACTATGGCGGCCACTTGAAAGCCAACATAAAGGTACCCGGCTCGACGCCCGACACCGAATTGGAAAAGCTGAAACTGCAATGGCAGAAGGCCGAACTCGAAATCGAGAAAGCCCAGTTGGAGCAGAAGGTGGCCGCGCTGACTGCTGAAGCGAAGGAAGCCAACGTCGACGCGGCCGAGGACGACATCCATCGGCGCCGGGTGCTGGCGCCGCTCGACGGCATCGTGGCCGAGGTCTTCAAGCACGCCGGCGAATGGGTCAATCCCGGCGACCGCGTCGTGCAGATGCTGCGGATGAACCGCCTGCGGGTCGAAGGCTCGCTGAACGTCAAAAATCTATCGCCCGCCGAGGTCGTCGGCCGGCCGGTTCGCGTGATCGCCACCACGACCGGCGGCAAGCAAGAGGTCTTCGAAGGCAAGGTCGAATTCGTCGACGTGCGCGTGCTCGAAGGCGGGGATTACCGCGTGAAGGCCGAAGTGGCCAACCGCGAAGTCGACGGCGCCTGGACGCTGCTGCCGGGCACGCTCGTCAAGATGGTCATCGAATCGGGCGGCACGAAGCTCACCGAACGCTCGCGCCGCTAGGTCCGATTACAAATGAACGTTTTCTTAAAGGGGATGTGGAGATACGGAGGAGATAAGGGGATGAACTGAAAGTAGTAGGCACACTCCTAAGAAAATATTCTGTGGAGGGCTGGGCGCCCTCGCCCGGCGAATGCCGGACGGGCGGGGGCGCCCGTCCCTCCAAGAAAACAACGCATTTTCATTCGTCGGGGCGACCGCCAGTCATGGCGCCTCCGTGTGCCGTGACCGGCCCTCGGTTGAGCGTGATTTCAGGATTGGCGACGGCACACGGAGTGTGCCTGCTACTTTATCGCAAGCGACTCCTGTTTCCCATCTCCCTATCTCCTCCGCATCCCCATATCCCCTTTCGAAAACGTTCAAGTCATTTAAACGACTGATGCAACGCACGATCTGACCGCATGGCCACTCTCGCCGATAGTCTGGTTTCCAGTTCCGCGCGCAAGCTGGCGATGCGCATGCGGCCCGACTTGACGGCCGAGAAGCACCGCTACCAAGGCCGCGTGTATATGGTGGTCAAGGAGCCCGTCGGGCTGAACTACTTCCGCTTTCAGGAAGAAGAGTACGCCATCTTGCAGATGCTCGACGGGCGCACCAGCCTCGACGAGATCAAAGCCCAGTTCGAGGCCCAGTTTCCCCCGCAGAAGATCGGCGTCGAAGAACTGCAACAGTTCATCGGCATGCTGCACCGCAGCGGGCTGATCATCGCCAACGTGCCGGGCCAGGGCAAGCAGCTTAAAATCCGCCGCGACGAACGCTGGCGGAAGGAATGGCTGGGCAAGCTCAGCAACATCCTATCGATCCGCTTCAAGGGCATCGATCCCGACCGCCTGCTGAACTGGCTGCACCCGAAGCTGAAGTGGATGTACACGCGGACGGCCGTGTTTTGCTGCGCCGTGTTGGCGCTCTCGGCCTTGTCGCTGGTGCTGGTGCAGTTCGAAGTGTTTCAAGCGAAGCTGCCTACGTTTCACCAGTTCTTCAACTTGAAGAACGCGGTCTGGCTGTCGATCGCCCTGGGCGCGACCAAAGTGATTCACGAGTTCGGCCACGGCCTGACCTGCAAGCACTTCGGGGGCGAATGCCACGAGATGGGCGTGATGGTCCTGGTGCTCACGCCCTGCTTGTATTGCAACGTCTCGGATAGCTGGATGCTGCCGAACAAGTGGCATCGCATCGCCATCGGCGCCGGGGGCATGTACATCGAAATCGTGATCGCCTCGATCTGCACGTTCATCTGGTGGTTCAGCGAGCCGGGCATGCTCAACCATCTCTGCCTGAGCACGATGTTCGTCTGCTCGGTCAGCACGTTGATGTTCAACTCGAACCCGCTGTTGCGCTACGACGGCTATTACATCCTGGCCGACCTGGTCGAGATTCCCAACCTGCGGCAGAAGGCCACCGACATTCTCAATCGCAAGCTGGGCCACCTGTGCCTCGGCCTGGAGCAGCCCGACGATCCGTTCCTGCCCGAACGCAACCAGATTTTCTTTGCGCTGTACAGCATCGCGGCGGCGATCTACCGCTGGGTCGTGGTGTTCTCGATTTTGTGGTTCCTGTACGAGATTTGGCGGCCTCATCGGCTGGAAATCATCGGCCAGATCATCGGCGTCGCGGCTCTGTACGGGTTGGCGATTCAGCCGCTGTGGAAATTAGGCAAGTTCTTTTACGTGCCTGGGAGAATCGAAAAAGTGAAAAAGCCACGCATGTACGCCACGCTGGGCGCGCTGGCGGCGGCGGCGGCGGCGGTGGCCTTCATCCCCCTGCCGCACCGCGTGTATTGCACGCTCGAGATCCAGCCCCGCGACGCGAAGAGCATCTACGTCAGCGTGCCGGGCGAGTTGGGCGACGTGTTCGTCAAGCCGGGCGATCGCATCGAGCCCGATACCCGGTTGGCCCAACTCGAAAACCTCGACGTCAATTTGGCGCTGGCCGATCTGATCGGCCAGCGCGATCAAAACCGGGCCCAGTTGGAAAGCCTCGGTCGCCAGATGGCCCGCGATCCGCAGGGCGCCAGCCTGCAGTTGCAGCCGCTCAAAGAGTCGCTCCTCGCGGTCGAGAAGCAAATCGAAGATCGCCAGATCGACCTCCAGCGTTTGACCTTGCAGTCGCCCATCGCGGGCACGGTGTTGCCGCCTCCCGAACTGCCTTTGCGCAAGAACGACGACAAGCAATTGGCGCACTGGACCGGCACGCCGCTGGAACCGAAGAATCGCGACGCCTACCTGGACGAAGGCGTGTTGTTTTGCCTGGTCGGCGATCCTCGGAAGATGGAGGCCCTGCTGGTCGTCGATCAAGAAGACATCGAGTACCTGCAGTTGGGGCAAACGGTCGACATCAAACTCGACGAGGCGCCGGGCGAAACGCTGCACGGCGAAATCTCCGAAATCGCCCACGAACCGCTCACGGTCAGCCCCCGCAGCCTGTCGAACAAATCGGGCGGCGAACTGGCCACCAAGACCGACGAGGGAGGCGTCGAGCGCCCGCTCAGCACGTCCTACCAGGTGCGCGTGCCGATCGATGCCCCGGAAGGGTTGTTGCGGATCGGCTTGCGCGGTCGGGGGCGAGTCCACGCCGCTCCGCAGACGCTCGGGCATCGCGTTTGGCGGTACGTCGCTCAGACCTTCAATTTCAGGCTCTGAGCCGGGCAAAACTCCCGCCAAGCTGACGGTTTCGTAAGTTGCCGCCCGGCGCCGAGCGCCTTGTGGACGGAATTGCGGCGCCGGGCGCGCTTAATTCTTGTACACGTTAGTGCGCGGCGTGCTATCATACGTCATGGTGGAAGTCGGTGTTGCGACGATCCCCCCGTGCTGCGGAAACCGGAGGGACGAAAGCGTGCAGCGCGCCGTTCTGGCGCGCTGCAAAGGAACTGAAGGCAATGAGCATCGTGGCGGTAGCTTGGCGCAGAGCGCTGGCGTGGGCGCTATTGTACGCCGCCGGTCTCTTCAGCGCCGGTCTCTTCAGCGCCGGTCTCTTCAGCGCCGGTCTCTTCAGCGCCGGTCTCTTCAGCGCCGCTCTCTTCAGCGCCGCTCTCTTCAGCGCCGGTCTCTTCAGCGCCGGTCTCTTCAGCGCCGCTCTCTTCAGCGCCGGTTTCTTGAGCGCGGGTCTGGCGAGCAGCGACGCGCGTGCGGACGAATCGGCGTTTCGCGATCTCGTCCGTCGCTACGTGACCAGCCAATCGCCCGACAAGCCGGCCGAGCCGTTGCCCGGGCTGCCGCGCGACGTCAAGAAGAGCATCGCCTTGGAATACGCCGTGCTGTTGCACAAGGGCGGCAAAGATCAGGCGGTCGACGCGGCGAGTCATGCATTCCAGCGCGGAGATCAGCTTCGCGTGCGGATTGTTCCGTTGAACGATTTATACATCTACGTGTTTTACGAGCGCGAGGGCGGGCAGCGTCTGTGCCTGCAACCGCTCAGCAAGGAAGCTCCGCCGCTGGCCAAGCACGATCGTGCCTTCGAGTTGCCGGCCGACGGCAGCGTCTACGAACTCGACAGCTCGTCGGGCGAGGAGAAGTTACTGCTCGTGGCGACCCCGACGCCCAACGAAGATCTCGCCGCCTTGGCCGACCCGGTCTGCAAAAAGAGCGACGACAAGCTGACCGCCGAAGAAAAGGTGCGCTGCGATGCCTTGAAAGCTCGCAGCCAAAAGGCGCTCAAGCGATTGCAAGAGCAGCAGTCGCGGAGCGGGCAATACCGAGGACTATTGAGCGAGCAAGTTTTAACGAAAATCGGCGCCGACGCGCAACGTCAAGGCAGCGTCCAGGCCGTGCTGGTCGAGCCGCCGCACAACAAGCAGACGAGCACGTTCTGCATGGCCGCCTCGTTTCGAACCGAAAACGAACCTGCGCTGTTCGTCACGATCTCGCTCAAAACGGCGCCCGCCACGGCCGCCAAGCCCTGAAGGGCGCCGGCCGGCGAATCGAGGCCGCATTCGAACGAGATTCGCGATGAATCATGATCGCAATTTGCTGTACGGCCTGCTGGTCCGGCTGTTCGATTTCGCCCCCCGCGACGAAGTTTGCTCGGCCTTGCACGCCGCGACGGATGCCGGCGGGCGGCCGCTGGGCGAACTGCTGCGAGAGTCGGGCCAGATCGACGCAAACCAGCAGTCGGCGCTCGACACGCTCGTGCGAGAGTGCTTGAGCTTGCGCGGCGACGATGCGGCGCAGGCGGTGGAAGAGTTGGCTCGCACGGGAGGACTGGCGCAAGAGTTGGGGCCTCTGCGCAGCGCTCTGGAGGGAGACCTTCCGGAAGCGAACGCCACCTTGCCTCTGCCCGCCGCCGCAACGTTGACGAGCGAGGGTTCTTACGCCCCGGCGAAGGAAGATTTCGAGCAAACCGCCGAGCAAACGCGCGAGCGATTTCGCATCCTTCGCACGCACGCCAAGGGCGGGCTGGGCGAAGTCTTCGTGGCGCACGATAAGGAATTGCGCCGCGAAGTGGCCCTCAAACAATTGCACGAACGCCACGCCGACGCGCCCGACAACCGCGCGCGGTTCTTGCTCGAAGCGGAAGTCACCGGCGGCCTGGAGCATCCGGGCATCGTGCCGGTTTACAGCTTGGGCCGCAATGCCGCCGGCCGGCCGTATTACGCCATGCGATTCATTCGCGGCGACAGCTTGAAAGCGGCCATCGATCGCTTCCACCAGGCCGACTGCGCCGAACGCGGCGGCGCGGAACGCGACCCCGGCGAGCGCGGCCTCGAACTGCGCAAGCTGTTGCGCCGCTTCGTCGACGTCTGTAACGCAATCGATTACGCGCACAGCCGCGGCGTGATCCACCGCGACTTGAAGCCCGACAACGTGATGCTCGGCGCTTTCGGCGAGACGCTGGTCGTCGATTGGGGTCTGGCCAAGGCGTTGGGGCAAGCGGGCGGCGCCGAAGCGGCCGCGGAGCCGGCGTTTGTCGTCGCGGAAGACGGCGACACGGCGCGCACGCAGGTCGGCTCGGCCGTTGGCACGCCGGCCTACATGAGCCCCGAGCAGGCGGCCGGCAAGCTCGACCAGATCGGTCCGGCGAGCGACATCTACAGCCTGGGCGCCACGCTGTATTGCCTGCTGACCGGCCGGCCGCCGTTCGACGAACCGGGCCTGATCCAGATGCTGATCGACGTGAAGGCGGGCGAATTCCCGGCGCCTCGCCAGGCGAACCCGCGCGTGCCCGCGGCGCTCGAAGCGATCTGCCTCAAGGCGATGGCGCTGGCGCCCGAAGATCGCTACCCCACGGCCCGCGCTCTGGCCGAAGACGTGGAGCGCTGGCTGGCGGACGAGCCGGTGGGCGTCTATGCGGCGCCTTGGCACGAACGGCTGGCTCGTTGGGGCCGGCGGCATCGGCGCAGCGTCGAGGTCGCCGCCGCGGCGCTGGCGGCGATTACGCTGATTTCGATCGTGGCCTTCGTGCTGGTTCACGGCGCCAAGCAGGAAGTCGAGCGCGAGCGCGACGAGGTGCGGCAGGCCCTGGCCGCCGAAACCGCCGCCAAGCGCGAGGCCCGTGCGGCGCTGGCAGCCGAGCGTGAAGCCAAGCTCGAAGCGCGCCGCGCCATCGACGATTACGTCAAGCTGGTCGCCGAGGACCGCGCCTTCAAGGACGAGCGGCTGCAACCGTTGCGCGGGCAATTGCTCGCCGACGCCCGCCGCTATTACCAGCAATTGATCGACAACGACGGCCGCGAAGCGCACGTGCGGCAAGAGCTGGCCTCGGCCATTCTCCGCGTCGGCCGCATCTCGAGCGCCGCCGGCTCGAAGGACGAGGCCATCGCGGCCTTCGAGCAGGCGCTGGCCGCCTTTCAGGAACTCCTCGACGAGCATCCCCAGGTCGCGCGATACCGCAGCGACATGGCGATCGCGCACCGCAGCCTGGGCGTGCTGGAAGGCGAGCGGGGGCGATTCGAAAAGGCGCAGCAGCATTTCGAAGAGGCGCTGGCGCTCGAACAGCGGCTCCTCGCCGAGCAGCCCGAAAGTGCAGATTGCCAATCTGACCTGGCGGAAACCTGGCGTGCGCTGGGCGACGTGCAATTGCAACAATCGGAGCGCGGCGCGGCGATCGAAAGCTTCAGCCAAGGGGCCGAACTGGCGCGGCGGTTGTTCGAAGCCGATGCACGGAAGGTCGCCTATCGCCGCTCTCTGAGCGGCTGTTACCGCGGCATGTCGGCGGCGCGACTGGCCGAAGGCCAACTGGCCGAAGCCCTGACCGCGGCCCTGGACGACAAGCGGCTGTGGCCCGGCGACCCGCACGAGTTGTTCGCCTCCGCCTGCGTGCTGGCGCGCTGCGCCGCGGCGGAGAAACGTGCAGCGTCGGCGAGCCAAGCGGCGCGCGAGACCAGGCAAGCGCTGGAAGAGGCGATCGCCGCCGGGTTCCACGATCGGAAAGCGTTCCAGCGGCAGCCGCAGTTCGCCGCCGTCTTGGACGAGGCCAATTACCGGGCGCTGCTCGAAAAGCTTGACTCCGCTTCGCGCGGCGCGCCTTTGGCGCGCGACACGAAGCCGAATTGAGAGCCGCGATTGCTGGACGCCAACCCGAAACGTCGGCGAGGTCAACAAATCATCTATTCTGCCTCGCTGGCGCTTCGGGTTGGTGTGGGCTGCCGTCGCTTTGAGTTAGGATGGGTGCAAGAATTGCGCAGATAAATCGGCAAGCGAAACCATCATGTCAGCCACGACGCGGATCGCCTGTTTTGGCGGCGTCTATAGCAACTACCTGGCGCTCGAAGCCGCGATCGGCCAGGCCCGCGCCGCCGGCGTCGACGCAATCTATTGTCTGGGCGACCTGGGCGCCTTCGGACCCTTTCCCGACCGCGTGTTCCCGCTGCTGGCCGAACACGGCGTGATCTGCCTGCAAGGCAACTACGACCATTCGGTCGGGCATGCGCTCGACGACTGCCGTTGCGGCTACGCCGACCCGCGCGACAATCACTTCGCCCAACTCAGCTACGACTATACGCTGGCCAACACCTCGGCGGAAAACCGCCGCTTTTTGCGCAGCCTGCCGGCCGAGCGGCGGCTTTCGCTCGGCCCCTTGCGCGTGCTCTTGTGCCACGGCAGCCCGCGAAAGGTGAACGAGTTTTTGTGGGAATCGACCACGCCCACGCACTTTTTGGAGAAACTGGCCGACGATTTCGCGGCCGACGTGATCCTGGCCACGCATACCGGCATTCGCTGGCAGCGCGAGCTGAGCCGCTCGCGGCGTTTCGTGAACGTCGGCGTGTTGGGCCGGCCCGAGAACGACGGCCGCACGAACGTCTGGTTCGCGTTACTCGAACACTCAGCAGGCAGCGGCCTGGGCCTGGAATTCGTTCCGGTCGAATACGATCATGCGCGGCTCGCCCGCGAAATGCGCGACGAGGGCCTGCCGGCGGCGTTTCAAGAGACGATTCTCAGCGGCTGGTGGACCACCTGCCTGGAAATCTTGCCCAGCAAGGAGCGGCGGCGCGGCAAGTATTGAGCGGCGGGGAACATCACTGAGTGAAGGCAACGGCGGGCTGCAGAGCCGCCCGGCGTGCGGGCGAACCGCCGTCGACGCCAAGAAGCCGTTGCGCGGCTTTTGGCTTCCCCCAGATGGCTATCGCGACGTGGAGTATGGATCAGGACCCGCGGAGTATGGAGCCGCTTGAGAAGGTTGTGCGGGCGGGTTTTCGATCAACTCAATCGCAGCGAGCGCCGCTTTCAATAGCTCGTCATCGGCGGCGACGCCTTGCTTTTGCCGCCGTTCGACGATGGATCGCAACTTCGGAAGAGTTGACGCCGCCTCGGGGCCGATCGAACCCAGGATCTGCGCCGCCGCTGCAGCGGCCTTTTCATTGCCGGATTCGAGCAGCTTGACGAGATCGGGCGTGAGCGATTTGGCGTTCGCACCGGCGCGTTGCAAGGACCAGACGACATACTTGGACGCCATGGCGTTCGGTCCTCCCTCGATAACGTATACGGTTCCCTGACCGGCAATTTGCTGCGGCACGGTCTTGAATGCCGCGATTCCCTCGGCGAAGCTTGGCAAACGCAGCGCTTCGCCCAGCAAGCTCATAGCGTTGGGGACGGCGGTGAACCGATCGCAGATTGCACCGACAATGCCCTCGCGGGTCTCGGCGTCGCCTGAGCGAATTGCCTCGCGCAGCACTGCGGCGATCTTGTCGTCTTCCGGTGCGACCATCCATAGCGCCGCGCCGACTTGAGCGCGCACGCGCGGATCCCTATCGTCGAACGCGGAAAGGAGTGCGGGGGTCGCGCTCGTCGCTTCGGATCCCAGCTGGCCTAAAAGTTTTGCTGCCAACCAGCGAGCTCTTGGCTTGGGCGAATCAAGACGTTCCAACAAAAACGGCAGCGACTTGTCTACAGGCCCGATTTGCTCCAGGGCGTCCTGGAGGTAGCGATGCTCCAGCTCATCAAATTTGTCGGGATCGGCAACGTCAACAGCCGCAAGCATGTCCAACAACGCCGGAACCGCGGCGGCTGCGTCTTTTCCCATTTTCTCCAGCGCCTGTGCACAATTGCTGCGAATGCGCCCGCGGTGATTCTGGCAAAGCTCCACCAACACCGGCACGGCCTCCGGTCCGATCGCTGCCACGGCTTCGATTGCTGCATCGATTAACGTGCTGTCGGCATCCATAAAAGCCGCGGCGATCGTTTCGGCGGCCTCGCTGGCGTAACCGTATCGGCCGAACTTCGTTAGCGCCGGCAAGGCTTTCAGCCGCGTGGCGGGCTCCAGGTCGGTCAAGTAAAGCTCTTGCCAGTCGCGGAAGCTCTTGCCGCCGTAGCGAAGCCGCGCCAGTTCCGCGGGATCGGCCGGACGGCCTCCATGAGCTTCCTCGTCGGAGAAGAGGCGCTGATAGATTTCGGGCAAGCCGCTATTTGGCGCGCCGGCTTTCGGCGCCTCGACGCCCGGGGCGCCGCCTTGCTGGGCGTGGGCGGTTCGCAGCAATACGATCGCCGCCAATAGCAGCGCGGCCGACAACTTTTCTCGGAAACCTTCGGTTGCTTCACGATCGATACGCATCGCACGACCTCCTGCAAAAGATAGCCCGCTGGGCGGATTGGATTCAGCGACTACGCGAGTCACAACCTACCCCAAAGCCCGGTTCGCCGTGAAGCTCAATTGGGAGCGTTGCGCGGTGACGTGCAAACCCGGCGAGCCGCAGGCGCCCTAGGCGAGCCGGAGGCGTCAGCCTCCGGGTTTGAGGACGCTACGGCTATGCCGCACTACCCGGAGGCTGACGCCTCCGGCTCGCCAGTTGCCTTCGGCTCGCCAGTTGCCTTCGGCTCGCCAGTTGACTCCGGCTCGCCAGTTGACTCCGGCTCGCCGGTTGATTTCGGCTCGCCAGGCGCTTTTGGCTCGCCAGGCGCTTTTGGCTCACGGGAATAAAAGCACCCTGCGACGGCGATTAGAGATGGGCGGTCCTCTTGGTCAAACTTGGCGTTCCCGGCCGTGAAGGATAAAATCGCAAGGTAGTCTTCTCATTGAGGATATCCTTCCGCACGCCCGGCCAGGAACCGCCGGCGACAAGGTGAGCGATGCTCGATTTTCGCCCGAAAGGCCGCCGCGCCAGTCATTCGCCGATCCGCTCGGATCAGTGGCGGTTGATGCTGCTGATCGGAACGATGGCCGCCGTGATGCTGATGATGGCCGAAGCGCGCAACCCGCAAATCTGGCGGATGTTGGGCTTCCGCGGCCCGGCGGCCGGGGGCTTCAACGGGCCGGCGGCCGGCAATGCCGCCGGAGGGCCGCAGGCGGCGCCGGGCGCCGCCGCGCCGGAGATCGATACGCGGCTGAAGCCGAAAGACAAACCGCCCTTGAAGGCCGGCGAATTCATCGCCGAGCCCCGCGGCAAACGCGCGCCGCCCGAGGGCAAGAAATTCTTTCCGGGCGTGGACGCCGAGCTGTTGGCCGAAGTCCGCGACGATACCGTGTTTCGCTCTGGAGAGGCCGATGCCTTCTATCACCTGCTGGGAATTCTGGCGAAGACCGACGAAAAATCGCTCGAACAGGCGTCGCGCGGCCCGGTCACGTTCACGCAGCTCTTCACCCAGCCCAAGGAGTACCGCGGCGAACTGGTGACGGTCGAAGGAACCTTGCGCCGCAACGAGTCGCTGCGCGCGGTCAAGAACAAGTACGGCATCGAGCGCTACGCCAAGCTGGTGATCCAGCCGAAGGATCGGGCCGAGCCGCTCTTGGTCTACTGCCTCGAGCCGCCGGCCAAGCTGCCCTTTGGCGATGACTTGAACGAGCCGATCAAGGCGACCGGCTTTTTCTACAAGCGGCAGGCCGGCATGGCGGGCGACGGCATTCGCACCTGGCCGTTGGTGCTGGCCAAGACCGTGCAATCGACGCCGCCCGCGCCGGCCGCGGCGCCGGCCCAACGCGATGCGGTTTCGCCGACTTTGGCGGTGGTCGTATCGATCGGCTTTGCCTTGGCGGTGGTTTGGTTCGTGCTGGGGCGCACCGGGCGCGGCGCGAAGTTCCGCATTCCCGCCGCCGGCGACCCCGAGGCTCGACGCGTGCTGGCCCGGCACGGGCTCAGCGCATTGAAGAACGAGCCGCTCGAGCCCGACGAGCGCGAGCGGTTCGTGCGCATGGCGCAGCAAGCGGAAGCGGGAAGCGGGGGAGCGGAGAGCAGCGAGTAGCGCCTTGGAGGGCCGGGCGCGAGGCACTGGATGGAGGGCCGGGCGCCCTCGCCCGGCGGTGTATTTGTGGAGGGCCGGGCGCCCTCGTCCGGCGGCGTATTTATGGAGGGCCGGGCGCCCTCGCCCGGCGGCGTATTCGTGGAGGGCCGGGCGCCCTCGCCCGGCGACAGGCGTTAGACTTCTCATGGGCGAGGGCGCCCGAAGCTACTTGGCGGGCGAGGGCGCCCGGCCCTCCATAAGGCTACTTGGCGGGCGAGGGCGCCCGGCCCTCCATAAGGCTCGATCTCTCACTTCCGCCACAACGTTACGCGAATTCAAAAGAGGAACATGCCGACGTTTTCGTTCAAAGCGGCCGTGCTCGCCGGGTTCGCGTGTTGCTGGGCCGCAGTGTCGTTGACGGCGGTGCGGGCGGCGGACGACAAGGCGACGCCTCCATCGACGCCCACACGTCGGCCAGCCGAAAAACCGCCGAAGGCCAAGCCGGCGCCGATCGCCGATGCGCGCGAAATGCTCGAACTGTACGGCGTCGACAACAGCTATCTCGACGGGCTCGTGGACGGCCAGGCGATCGGTCCCGACGAACAAGAATCGCTGTGGCGCGTGTTGTTCGCGGTCCGGCGGTTCTCGGTCGCCAATATCTATCGCTGGTCGAATCCCCAGGCGGCGCTCGCTCAATTGCCGAAAACGCCCGGCGAGTTTCGCGGCGAGATCTTCGAGTTTTCCGGCCGCGTCAAGAACGTCACGATCGAAAAGCCGCTGGCCGAAGTGGTCGATCGCTTCAACCTGCCGCAATTCTATCGCTGCGAGTTGGAATTCGGCGACGACCGCCGGCCCGCGACCGTTTACGCCCTGGCCGTTCCCAAGGCGTGGAAGAAGGATCGGCCGCTCGACGAACGTTGCGGCGTGCGGGGCTTTTTTCTGAAGCTGGGCGAAGAAGACCGCGACGGGCGGCCGCGGCTCGTCTTCGCGGCCCAGCGCGTCGCCTGGTATCCCGACACCGAGCTGGGCGATTTGAAAATGGACGTCGGGCTGTTCGACGAACTCAGCCCGAAGGCCGAACTGGGGGCGGAAGACCGCGAATGCTTTTACGAATTGCTGGCCGCCGCCGGCCGGGCCGGAACGCAAGAGCTGTTGCGGCGCACGCCGCAGCCGTCGCCCGTGGCGCCTTTGTTCAACCAGCCCCAGACGCAGCAAGGCAAGCTCGTCGCGCTGGTCGGCACGGCGCGGCAGGCGCTGTTGCGGCGAGTGGAAGATCCCGACATCGTCTCGCGGTTCGGCATCGATCACTACTATGAAATCGAGATCAGCACGCCCGACTCGCAGAACAATCCGATCACGTTCTGCGTGCGGCAGTTGCCCGAGGGCTTTCCGCAAGGCGAGCGGATTCTCGAAACGGTCCGCATCCCGGGCTTCTTCATGAAGAAATGGGGCTACCGCGTCGACGCTCCGCTACCGCCAACCGCCGCCGGCAGCGCCGACCTGGGAGAAGACGTCGTGCGGCGGCAGTTGGCGCCGCTGTTGATCGGCCGCGAGCCGCTCTGGATTCCGGGCGAAAAGCCCGACACCGGCTGGGCCACGACGACGTTCGTCGCCGCCTTCGTCGTCGGGATGTTGCTGCTATGGCTCGTCGTCTGGCGGCTGAACCGCAGCGACGACCGCTTTCACCGCCAGGTGGTCCGCAAGGCCGTGGCGATCGAAGATGGCCGCTCGCTGAACGATTTAGGCTTGGAAGACGCCGGACCGCCGCGGTTCGACTGAACTTAACGGGTAAAGCCAGTAGGAGCGTCGGCAAATGTTCGCAGAGATATCGGCAGAGGATGCGGGGTTCATCGCAGGCTTCGCAGTCGGCGTCTTGATCGTCATCGTCGCGGTCGTCGTGGTGCTCGTGAAGCTCGCTCGCAAGAAGTGATTGCTGGCCGCCGGCGCTTCCAAGTCGATCTGGCGGCGCGATCTACCCCTTGACGGCGCGCCGACGAGCGGGATACTCACAAGTCGAATCGCCAATTTCTTCTCTGCCGAGGATCGCCCATGCGTCGCGCCAAGATCACGATTATCGGAGCCGGTAACGTCGGCGCCACGACCGCCCACTGGTGTGCGGCCGCCGAACTGGGGGATATCGTCCTCTTGGACATTCCCCAAACCGAGAACATGCCCAAGGGCAAGGCGCTCGATTTGATGCAGTCCTCGCCGATCGTGGGCTTCGATTCGAACATCCTCGGCACGACCAGCTACGCCGACACGGCCGGCAGCGACGTGGTGGTGATCACCGCCGGCATCCCGCGCAAGCCGGGCATGAGCCGCGACGATCTGCTGGCCACCAACGCCAAGATCGTCGGCGCCGTGACCGAGGAAATCAAAAAGTCGAGCCCCGAGGCGATCCTGATCGTCGTCAGCAATCCGCTCGACGCGATGGTGCAGCGGGCCTGGCAGGTCAGCGGCTTCCCGACCAATCGAGTCCTCGGGCAGGCTGGCGTGCTCGACACGGCCCGCTACCGCACGTTCTTGGCGATGGAACTGGGCGTCAGCGTCGAGGACGTCTCGGCCCTGCTGATGGGCGGACACGGCGACACGATGGTGCCGATGCCGAGCTGCACTTCGGTCGGCGGCATTCCGGTCATGCGGCTGCTCGATGAGAAGCGGCTCGGAGAGATCGTCGAGCGGGCCCGGCACGGCGGCGCCGAGATCGTCGGACTGCTCAAAACCGGCAGCGCCTATTACGCCCCGGCGGCGGCCGTCGCCCAGATGGTCGAGGCGATCGTCCGCGACAAGAAACGGCTGATCCCCTGCGCCGCCTATTGCGACAAGCAGTACGGCGTTGGCGGCTACTTCGTCGGCGTGCCGGTGGTGCTCGGTTCGAACGGCGTCGAGCGCGTCGTCGAACTGGACCTGACCGCGCAGGAACGCAGCGACTTCCAGAAGAGCGTCGACGCGGTGAAGGAACTGGTGGCCGCGATGACGAAGTTGACGTAGCCGCGACAAAGCGCTAGTTTAATCACCGGCCGCGAACCATTGAGCCACGGATGGATCACGGATGAAATACAGAGTCGGAAAAACCATGTCCGATCCGTGTTCGATCTGTGTTTCATCCGTGGCTTGCTCCGTTGCCTGAAGAGCCTCTAACCCGGATTATTCATCAGCCCGGCTATTGCTTGACAAAGCGCTCGATACACACCCGAAGCGCCAGCGAGGTAAGTGCGTTGCGCCACCTCGCTTGCGCTTCGGGTTAGTATGGGCTGTTGAATAAGCCGGGCTAAGTCTTCTTTCGCACGATCCAATCGCCCAGCCGCGGCGAAAGCTGCAGCAAGGTGAACAGCAGCCGGGCGGCGGGCGGAACGATCAGTTCGGCTTTCCGCTTTTCGCACGAGCGCAAGATCGCGGCGGCCAAGCGATCGGGCCGGATCGCCTTGGTCTTCACGCCGGCGCCGGGCTGGAGTGCGCGGGCCGGCACGCCGGCCGCGTCGTCGCCGCGAATTTCGCGCGAGCTGTCATCGCGCGGTTCGTCGCGGGCGATCGGTCCGGGGCAGACCAACAGCACGTGCAGCCCTTGCGGTCCGAGTTCCAGTCGCAACTGCTGCGAGTAGGCGCTGACGGCGAACTTGGTCGCCGGATAGGCGCCGATCCAGCGCGCCGCCGACTTGCCGGCCAGCGAGCCGATATTGACCAGGTGCCCGCGGCTGGCCAACAGGTGCGGCGCCGCGGCCCGCGTCGTGCGCACCAGTCCGATCAGGTTCAGCTCCATCAACTGTTGAAAATCCTCGGGCGTCGTGTCCAACACGGGCCGGCGCATCGAGCGGCCCGCGTTGTTCACCAGCACGTCGAGGCGGCCGAACTCGTCGATCGTGCGCGTCACGAGCCGTTCGACGTCTTCCTGCCGCGTGACGTCGGCTGCGATCGGCAAGACCTGGCGGCCGTTTTGCGCCAGTTGCGCCGCCGTTTGCTCAAGCGCCTCGGCATGCCGCGCGGCGATCACGACCCGCGCCCCCGCACTGGCGAACGCTTCGGCGATCGCGCGCCCCAGCCCGCTCGAACCGCCCGTCACCAACGCAACTTTGCCTTGCCAGTAGCTCATATTGTTCGACCATACTGCCGCTCGTACTCCGCGACCCAATTCTTGGCGATTGCCGGCAGCCTGTCGACGACCTCTCTTCCAAACAACGCCTCATCGAGGTATCCCATGTGCAGCATGTCGATGATTCGACACAAATAAGAGCGGCCCTTAACCCACCACATCCCAAGTTAGGATATGATGCGAGCGCGATTAGGTTTAACTGAACGAATGATTAGTAGTGCGAGAGGCCAGGATGCAGCCACTGTTGCCGTTTTCGGATGTCCAGCGATGGGAAGTGAAGCCCTTTCGCACGCAGCTCCTCAAGTGGATCGGCAATAAACAGCGGTTCGCGCACGAGATCGTTTCCTACTTTCCGGCCGATTTCGGAACTTACTACGAGCCGTTCCTGGGCAGCGGCGCCGTGCTAGGTACGCTGGCCCCGCATGCCGCGGTAGGGTCCGACGCCTTCAAGCCGCTGGCTGAAATCTGGCAGGAACTCAAGTGCCGTCCCGATCAATTGACGCGTTGGTATGCCGAGCGCTGGGAGCGAACGCAGAGTACGACGAAAGAGTTGGCGTATGAAGAGGTCAAGGCTTCGTACAACGCCCGACCAAACGGCGCGGATCTGCTCTATCTTTGCCGTTCGTGCTATGGCGGCGTAGTCCGATTCCGCAAGGCGGACGGATACATGTCGACGCCGTGCGGAGTCCACGCGCCGATTTCTCCCGCGTCGTTCGCGAAACGCGCCGATGAGTGGCGAAAGCGTTGTCAACACGTCAAGTTCGTCCACGCTGACTACGCCGAGATGATGGGGCGAGCTGAGAAGGGCGATTTGATCTATTGCGACCCTCCGTACCTCGACACTCAAGCCATCCTCTACGGAGCGCAGAGCTTCAGCCTCGCCAAACTGTTCGCAACGATTGCGGAGTGCAAAGCGCGGGGCGTGTTCGTTGCTCTGTCGATCGACGGCACCAAGCGTTCGGGCGAAAAGGAATGCCGAGTGCCCATCCCCGACGGGCTTTTCGAAACCGAAGCATTCGTGAACTGCGGCCGTTCGATGCTGCGGCGTTTCCAGATGGCCGGACAAACCCTTGAAGAAGAAGTGGTCGCCGATCGGCTATTGCTGACCTACGCGCTTCCAGATGCTTGAAGCCGACCGTCACGAAACGCCGCGAAACGCCGCCGACAGGATGATCCACCAAGTATTTCCGCAGAACGGCCAAACGATTGCAAAAAGCAACAGGCCTGGCCGCCGGCGAGTTTCGTCGCCGCTCGCAGCCGCCGCATCGTCGCTTTGTGGAGCTTCGTACGGATTGGACATTGCGGACTCTAATTCAAGGCGCTTCGGTTTCGAAATCCTCAGACGCTCGCCGACATGTTAGGGACCGGGCGTGCGCCGCTTCCCGGCTGAGGCCTTTTGTGCGCCTAAACTCTTATGCGCCGCCGCCAACTCGCGGAACTCAACCACCTCCCACGCCACCTCCAGCGGCGTGCCCATCACGATCCGCTGGTATCGGCGAGGATAGCCGAGTCGCTCGTCGAACGCCGCGCGCTCGACGACCTGCGAGCCGGGAGGCGAGCCGGGAGGCGAGCCGGGAGGCGAGCCGGGAGGCGAGCCGGGAGGCGAGCCGAAGGGGCCGGCCGGGTTGTCGGCCAACTCGATTTCCTGATGGATCGTGTCGAACAGCCCGTCCACCGTCCACACATCCCACATCCGCTGGGGCGTGGCGTTGCCGTTGCGCGTGAGCAAGACGGGCCGGCCGCGGCGCACTTCGACGTGAAAGTCGCTCGGCTGCCGCCCGGTGACGCGCACTTCCATGTCGTAATCGCTGGGGCCTTGGGCGCGCCAGCGCTGTTCGGCGCGCTGTAATTCCTGTTCGTTCAAAACGGGCGCCGCCGAACGCCTCACGATGATCGTCGCCGCCAGAGCCACGAGCACCGCAAAGCTGATGCCGACGATGGCGCCGGAGGCCAGCACGCTCACGCGCACGCGGCGCCGGGCCGGCTGAACGACGCGAGCGCCGATCGAAGACGAAACCTCGCCTGACGGAGCGTCGCCGTTGGAAGAAGGCCGCGGCGGAGGGATTTCCGGCTCGTCCATCGCACTAGCGCCTCTTCAAGTCCGAGCTGATAGGTGAGGGTGGCTGGCGGCAGAGCGAAGCGATGCCCCAGCGAACTGGGGCTTCGCCTAGGCTCAGCCGCCAGCCACCCTGGTCGATAGCATTCGTCAAAACATGGCTGACAGAGCACTAGCGCTCGCCCGAGAATCGAAGGGAATCGCCGGCGCGCAGCATGAGGATTCGATGAGCCGCCGCTCGCCCCCTGGTCAGTATTTGGATGGAAAAGTACATTGACGGTTTACCTTCGGGGCGTTCAAGCGAGGGCGAAGCATTGGCGCCAGGCGGCCCGCTTGATCTAGCCGGCGGCATTGTCGCCCCCGGAGCAAGCTCAAGTCAACCGACCGCCAGGCCTGAATCGTTGATGGCAAATTCCAGAATTTCGCAGAGTCGCGTCCGCACCAAAATCGTCGCCACCGTCGGCCCGGCAAGCCGCGAAGAAAGCCAACTCACCGCGTTGGCCGAGGCCGGCGTCGACGTCTTTCGCTTGAACATGGCGCACGGCGAGTTGGAACAGCACCAAGCCGTGCTGGAATCCATCCGCCGCATCAGCCGCAAGCTCTGGCGGCCGATTGGCGTGCTCGCCGACCTGGCCGGGCCGAAAATCCGCCTGGGCGAACTGTGCGGCGGCGAACAAATGTGCGTCGAAGGCGCCGAGTTGCGGCTGGTCCGCGGCGAAGTCGCCGCCAACGCCGGGCAACTGGTGAGCAACTACGACCGCCTGATCGATGAATTGTCGCGCGGCGATCGGGTCGTGTTGGCCGATGGCGCCGTCAGCCTCTGCGTCGAGGAAAACGGCGGCGACGAGGTCCGTTTCCGCGTCGTGCAGTCGGGACTGATCCGCAGCCGCCAAGGCATCAATCTGCCCGGCGTCAAGGTCGGCCTGCCCGCAATGAGCGTCGAAGACCGCCTGCATGCCGTGTGGGCGGCCGAAAACGGCGTCGATTTCGTCGGGCTCAGCTTCGTGCGCTCGCCCGACGAAGTACACGAACTCAAAGCCCTGCTGCGCTCGCACGGCTCCAAGGCGGCCGTGATCGCCAAAATCGAAAAGCAAGAAGCGCTCGATCGGCTCGACGAAATCATCGCCGCGGCCGACGGCGCGATGGTCGCCCGCGGCGACTTGGGCGTCGAAATCGACGTGGCCAGCATGCCCGTGGCCCAAAAGCACATCGTCGCGACCTGCCACCGCTATCAAAAGCCGGTGATTATCGCCACGCAGATGCTCGACAGCATGCAGCACTCGCGGCACCCGACGCGGGCCGAAGTGACCGACGTGGCCAACGCCATTCTCGACGGCTGCGACGCCTGCATGCTCTCGGGCGAAACCGCGGTGGGCGAATTCCCGGTGCAGGCCGTGGAAATGATGAACCGCATCGCCGTGGCCACCGAGCCGCTGCTGCGCGGCCGGCCGCCGCAACCGCTCAGCGACATCCGCGTCGAAGACCTGCACCGCGTGACGCAAGCCGTGGTTTACGGGGTGCAATTCATCGCCGGGCAGTTGGACGCGCAACTGGTCGTCGTGGCCACGCACAGCGGCGCCACGGCGTTGGCGCTGTCGAAACTGCGGAGCCATGTGCCGATCATCGCCGTCTGCGAATCGGAGGCCGTTTCGCAGCAAATGTGCCTGTATTGGGGCGTGACCCCGCTGATCGGCGCCCCCACCCGGCAAAGCGACCAGCTCATCAAGTTCATCGAGGGCTGGGGGTTGCGCGACGGTTGCCTCTCGCCCGGCAACCACATCGTGCTCGTCAGCGGCATCGGCCTGGTCGCCATGGGGCACAACATGCTGGTCGTACACGAGGTGGTGGGGAAGTAGGTTCCAAGTTCCGGGTTCCAGGTTCCAAGTTCCGGGTTTCGACGCTTTCGGGCGTTAGAATGGCTGGCACGCCGGACATACCGAATTCCAAGCTGAGGGGCCATTGAGATGGAACTTGGAACCTGAAACTTGGAACCCGCGGTCGCCTTGCCAGCCGCCGCGGCGCCAATCAAAATAACGCTTTCCCGATTTACCCGCCTTTAACTTTCTGAATCGCCATGCCTAGCTGCGTTCTTGCCTACTCGGGCGGTCTCGATACGTCGGTCATCCTGGGCTGGCTCCAGGACGAAGGTTACGAAGTCCACGCGGTTTACGTCGATCTCGGTCAGCCTTGCGAGGATCGCCAGGCGATTCTGAACAAGGCCAAGCAGTGCGGGGCCAAGTCGGCCCGCATCGTCGACGTGCAGGACGAGCTGTGCCGCGATTTCGCCTTTCCGGTCTTGCAGTGGCAGGCCAAGTACGAAGGTATTTACCTGCTGGGCACGTCGATCGCCCGGCCGCTGATCTCGAAGGCTTGCTTGCAAGTCGGCCGCGAGGTCGGCGCCGACGCCTTCGCCCACGGCGCCACGGGCAAGGGCAACGACCAGTGCCGTTTTCAATTGGCCGCCGAGGCGCTCGAGCCTTCGGTCCAGGTCATCGCTCCATGGCGAATCGAAAAATTCCGCAAGCTGTTTCCGGGCCGCACGGAGATGATCGCCTATTGCGAACAGCGGAAGATTCCGGTCAAGGCCTCGGTCGCCAAGCCCTACAGCTCCGACGAGAACTGCCTGCACATCAGCTACGAAGCCGGCAAGCTCGAAGACCTCTCGGTCAACGGCGTCGAACTGGTCGACTTCGGCATGACCGTTTCGCCGCAGCAGGCGCCCGACAAGGTCGAGCCGGTTACGATCGCCTTCGAGTCGGGCGTGCCGATCAGCGTCAACGGCCGGCGGCTGAAGCCGATCGAGATCGTCAAGGAATTGAACCAGATCGGCGGCCGCAACGGCGTGGGCCGCGTCGACGTGGTCGAGAACCGCTTCGTGGGCATGAAGAGCCGCGGCGTCTACGAGGCGCCCGGCATGACCATTCTCTACGACGCCCACCGCGTCGTCGAACAACTCACCCTCGATCGCGATTTGACTCACCTGCGCGACCGGCTGGCGCCGGAAGTCGCCGAGATGGTCTATTACGGTTTCTGGTATCACGCCAAGTTGGACGCCTTGCTGGCGTTCATTCGCGAGGCTCAGCGGAACGTGACGGGCGAGGTCACGCTGAATCTGTACAAAGGCAACTTGATGGTCGCCAGCCGCACCAGCCCGCGGAGCCTGTACGACGAAGGCATCGCCAGCATGGAAGGCGGCGGCTCGTACAACCAGACCGACGCCGAGGGCTTTTTGCGAATTCAGGGTTTGCCCGGCCGCGTGCAGGGTAGAATCAATCGGCGGGAATACTAGGGTTCCGAGTTCCAGGTTTCAGGTTCCAAGTTCCAGGCGAGCCGGAGGCGTAAGCCTCCGGGTGAGTCAGGTTTCAGGTTCAAAGTTTCCGCGTTCAAGTTCCTCCGTGTCGTCCTGCTATCCCCTATTGATAATGCCAGACGGCAAGCGGTTTCCCGGTGCAAATTCAATGCGTGCATTGCGGCAAGCAGTATTCGCTGCGCGACGAAAACGTCGGCTCGCAGTTCGCCTGCCGGAGTTGCGGGAAACTGTCGCCGATCTCCGCGCCGAAGCCCGACGAATCGGCGGTCGTGGGTCCGCCGCTGCCGGCGGCAGTGCGGCAAGCGGCCGTGCGGCAAGCGGCGCCGGCCTCGCCAGCCGACGACGTGATCGAAACGCAATGCCGCCACTGCGGCAAGCAGTACAAAGTGCGCGCCGCCGCGGGCGCGCAGTTCAAGTGCAAGCAGTGCGGCAGACTATCGGCCGTAGCCTCGCCCTCGCCGCCGCAGCCGACCGAGCGCGTGCTGAAGGCCCTGCCGCAGCGCGCTCGACCGGCGCCGCCCGCCGCGATACCGGCTCGCGCTGCGCCGCTGGCCGCGAGGCCCGCGGCCCCGGCGGCCCGGCCTGCCCAGGCGCGGCTGGTTGCGATGCCCGAAGAGCCGGTCGCAGCGGAACTCGTCGCCGAACCGATCGAAGCGTCGTCTTTGGTTTCGCCCGGCATGCTCGATCTGCTCAACGAGGCCAGCCTGCCCGCCGCCGCGTCGCCGTATGGTCTGACGCCGGCCGAAGCCCGGCCTTTGCCGCGAAGTCCCGCGCCGCCGCCGCGGAAACCGAAGCACCAACGCAACTCGGGCCCCGGCTTCGACGGCGAGAAGTTAGGGCTAGTCCTCGGCGGCGCCTTTTTCATCTGCGTGGGAATCGGGCTTGTCGCGCTCGGCATTTACGGGGTTCAAAACGGCTATCGGCGACCGTTTCGAGCGATTGTCTGGGGCGGCATTGCGATTTTCTCGGGCTTCATGATGGTCATTGGGCGGCCGATCACTAGAGATTAACAACCTACCAGTTGACCTTCTTAGCGACTTTCGGAACTATCCATGCACGCTTGGCACGATATCTATCTCGATGACGAAGTCATCGAAAAATCTTTTCCGGTGGTCATCGAGGTGCCGTCGGGCAGCAAGAACAAATACGAACTCGACAAGAGCACCGGCTTCTTGCGGCTCGACCGGGTGCTCTACAGTTCGGTCCATTACCCGGCCAACTACGGCTTCATTCCCCGAACGTACTGCGACGACGGCGACCCGCTCGACGCGCTGGTGCTCGGCCAAGAGCCGGTCCATCCGCTGACGATCGTCGACTCGCGGGCGATTGGCGTGATGCGGATGCGCGACGACAAGGGGATCGACGACAAGATCATCGCCGTCAGCGTCCACGACCCGGCCGTCACGCAGTACCGCGATCACAAGGAGCTGCCCGAGCACACCCTGCGCGAGGTGAAGCGGTTCTTTCAGGACTACAAGCAGCTCGAGCACAAGGAGGTGGTGGTCGAAGACTTCGTCGGTCCGGCCGATGCCATCCGGATCATCGAAGAAGCGCTCGACATGTACCGCAAGTTGCGCCGCGGCGAACTGCGGCACTAACTCTTCGACATTGATTTCGCTCGCGAGAACTCATGGCACGTTGGCCCTATAGCCGCTGGACCTGGCTGTTCACCTACGGCACGATTTTCGTGCTGTTTCCGCTCTGCTGCCTGTTGGCCTACGCCTGGGTCCGCGGCTGGCGGCTTTGGCCGTGGTGATTTATATTTCGGCCGATTCATTTATATCGCCCCGCGCGGCGCGCGTTTGAATCGGCGTCGAGTCGCAGGATTCTCCGAGAAAACAAGGGGTTCGCGCCTCGCGAGGCTCTCGGGCGGCGGCCAAAACAGGGCATTTCATGCCCGATCGGCGCCCGTTTCATGCCCGCTTTGACGCATATCGATAAATCACCGCGAGCGGCATTTTCGCCTGCGGGCCGAGGTTTTGGCCCTTTTCTTGCATCACCGGGGTTGATGATTTCGTGCGGCATATAAATCATGTTTTTTGCTTTCCAAGGCGGCCCGTCTGCGGCCAACCGCGCGAGTTCGGCAAGCAGAGTTCGAATGCGGCGCCGCCGCCGTCGAACGACCCCGTGCTGGCTCTAGCCCGGATTATTCATCAGCCCACACCAACCCGAAGCGCAAGCGAGGCGGAGCAACGCACTTACCTCGCTGGCGCTTCGGGTTTGTATGGATCGCTTTGTCAAGTAATAGCTGGGCTGATGAATAATCCGGGCTAGGGCGCCGGGCAGACCGACCTTATCGCCCCCGCGGCTTGCTCGCAATCGCCAGCGATTCGGGCAATTCGGGCTCGTCCCAAGGGGCAAGCCGCCTTGCGATTACCCTTGCGCGCCGCCGAACGAAGAAAGGCCGCTCCTTGGCTTCGAAAAAGGGGTTAGGTCCGGATGGAATCGCAACCCATCGGGCTCTCTTTGGCGAAGCGTAAAAGCACGCGTTCCGTTACCCAGCGTCGATCGATAGGTTTAGCAATTCGCATGCCGGATTCGATGCCCGAAACGGCCGTCATGCTATAGTTGAAAGCGCCGCCGGCAGCGCCTGGCGGCAGCGACTTCGAACCATGTCCAAGGCGTACGTCGCCGGCGCACGCAACAGCTCCAGCTTCTACAAGAGACAAAGTCGATGGAATCCGCCCAACCGGCCGCAGAAATCATCTGGCACTACACTTTGCGGCAGCACTACGAGGGCATGTTGCGAGCCGGCCAAATCACGCCTTCCAGCGCGTTTGCGCCGCAAGCCAAGCGGCCGGCCGTCTGGTTCACCACCAGCGCGGACTGGGATCCGATCGTGAACAAAGCCATCCGCCTGGCTGACGATACGCTGCGCGTGCTGGGCCGCGACGAACTGCACACCGTCGGCCTGGGGCCGATGCGCCTGGGCGTCGCCGCACGACTCGCGCCGCTTACCTGGCACGATTACAAGCGCGAAAGCGGCATCCCTGCGAAGGCGGCCAGCCAGATTACCGCCGCGGCCGCACGATGCCAGTCGCACCCCAGCGCCTGGTTCGCCACCTTCGAGCCCGTCAGCCGATCCGAGTGGCTGGTCGTCGAGCAGTGGGATGGCTGGCGCTGGGTCGCGGTCTGAACAAGGTTCCAAGTTGCAAATTCCAGGTTGATTTTCGCCCGGCCGGCGAGCGGGAGGCGTAAGCCTCCCGGTCAGTGCCGCCATCTGAGGTTTCGCCGAAGTTTAGCTCAGACTCTTTTTCAACCTGGGAATCTGGAACCCTAACCCGGATTATTCATCAGCCCACACCAACCCGAAGCGCAAGCGAGGCGGAGCAAAGCACTTACCTCGCTGGCGCTTCGGGTTTGCATGGAGCGCTTTGTCAAGTAATAGCTGGGCTGATGAATAATCC
>Ga0307373_10000231_pt1 | contig 102249 bp, 91 predicted proteins | sample OX2MG_FD_202534 | JGI IMG/M metagenome (GOLD analysis project Ga0307373, IMG submission 202534) | Soil microbial communities from Risofladan, Vaasa, Finland - OX-2 | ecosystem: Environmental > Terrestrial > Soil > Coastal area > Acid sulfate soil | place: Finland: Risofladan, Vaasa | collected... | reverse complement strand
ATCGACCCCGGCGTGGCGCAGGTCCGGAGCGAGCTCGGGCCGCCGACGGTGCTGGTCAACAACGCCGGCGTCCACGCCGTCGACCCCTTCCTCAAGATCACGCCCGAGAAGTGGCAGCGCCTCCTTAACGTCAACCTCACCGGGACGTTCAACTGCTGTCAGGCAGTGGTACCCGACATGGTGGCCGAAGGATGGGGTCGCATAGTGAACATTTCGTCGTCCAGCGCGCACAGCGGGCAGCAGTACATGGCGCACTACGTCGCCGCCAAGGCGGGCGTGATCGGCTTCACGAAGTCGCTCGCGCTCGAGCTCGGGCCGAAGGGGATCACGGTCAACACGATCCCACCCGGCTTCATCGACACGCCGATGCTGCGCCGCCAGGAGAGCAAGGGCCTTCTCGGGGAGGGCGTGGAGCACCACGAGGCGCTGACGCCGGTGCGGCGCATCGGCCGGCCCGAGGACATCGCGGCCATGTGCGCCTTTCTCGTGCGCGACGAGGCGAGCTACGTCACCGGTCAAGTTCTGGGGGTCAACGGTGGCCGCAACACCTGAGTCACCCCGCCTGACGCCGCTGCCGCCGCGGGAATGGACCAAGGCGGCCGGCGAGTCACTGGCCCCACTGCTGCCGCCGGCCGGACGGCCCAAGGGCGGGAACGGCCCGAAGGGCCTCAATGCGCTTGGGGTGCTGGCCCGCTACCCCGAGCTCGCGCTGGCCTACAACACCTTCAGCGGGCAGGTCATGTACGGGTCCACGTTGACGGCCCGGCACCGCGAGTTGCTCGTCCTGCGGGTGGCGGCGGTCCGCGACTCCGAGTACGAGTGGCGACAGCACGTCGCCAGCGCCGGGGACAACGGGGTGGACGCGGACGAAGTGGCGCGCGTGAAGCTCGGGACCGATGCTCCCGAATGGTCCGATCTGGAAAGGGCGCTCCTGCGGGCCGCCGACGAGCTGCTCGGTGACGCGCTCATCGGCGAGGAGACGTGGTCGACACTGGCGGCCGAGTTCGACGACCGCCAGCTGATGGACGTCGTCTTCACCGTGGGCGCCTACGATGTCCTGGCCATGGCGCTGCGCACGTTCGGGGTGCCGTTGGACGACGATCTGTTGCAGCCATGAACGTCCCTTTCGCCGTCGAGGTCCCCGACCGGATCCCCAAGGAGCGCTACTACGACCCCGACTTCTACGCCTTGGAGGCCGAACAGCTCTGGCCCCGGGTCTGGCAGATGGCGTGTCGGCTCGAGGAGATTCCTTGCGTCCGTGACTTCGTCGAGTACGAGATCCTGGACCGCTCTGTCATTGTGGTGCGCACCTCCGAGACCGAGGTGGCGGCCTACGAGAACTCGTGCCGGCACCGAGGGGTCAAGGTCGTCGAAGGCCGGGGGACGCTGAAGAGCGGCTTCACCTGCCCCTTCCACGGCTGGTGCTACGGCCTCGACGGCAAGAACACGTTTGTCTCGAAGGCCAAGTCCTTCTCCGATCACAACCTGGTCCCCGGCGACATCGACCTGGTGCCTGTCCGGTGTGAGCTCTGGGGCGGCTGTGCGTGGATCAACCTGGACGCCGACGCTCCGGCGCTGCGCCAGTGCATCGAGCCCTTCGCCGGCATCCTCGACGCCTGGAAGGTCGAGGCCATGCGAACGGAGTGGTGGGAGGCCTTCCGGCTCCCGGTCAACTGGAAGCTGGCCCAAGAGGCGTTCCTGGAGCAGTACCACGTGATCGAGACCCATCCCGAGCTGGTCATCCCCAAGAGATTCCCGCCGAAGGACCCGGCTGCCTTCGACCCCGAAGTCTTCATCGACGCCGAGTTGCACTACCTGCGGGTCATGAGCGAGGGCATGGGTGGCATGGTCCACGCCAACGACGTGGCGGTGGCCGAGCGCCAGCGCACCATCACCCTGTCCAAGGACCCGAAAGAGGCGATGGCCATCTGGCACGCCAGCCTCAACGACGCCGTGGTGGCCTGGCACACCGAGCGCGGCTCGGTCATGCCGGACCTCAACGAGCTCGAGGCCCGGGGCATCGGTGAGACGATGTACTACTGCTTCCCTCACTACTTCGTGTTGCCGATGTACTCGAGTGCCTCGTCGTATCGCTTCCGGCCGCTCGGCCCCGAAGAGACCCTGATGGAGATCTGGTCGCTCACCCGCTACCCCGAGGGCCAGGAGCCCGGGCCCCCGGTCCCCCCGAACCCCAAGTCCTTCGACGACGAGACCATCCCGCCCATCCCCACCCAGGACTTCTCCAACCTGCCGCGCCAACAACGGGGCCTGCACAACAAGGGCTTCGAGTTCATGCGCCTCTCAGAAGGCATCGAGGGTGGCATCGCCAACTTCGAGCGCACCCTCGACGGCTTCCTGGCCGGCCGCCCCTACGACCAGCTCGCCACCGCCCTGCGGGCCGTCAACGTCAACCCGCTCGAGCGGCCCGTGGTCGATCTGGGATTTTGAGGGACGAGAAGAGAGCCATGGGCACGACCACGTTTGCCGATGTCTCCGAAGGGGTGCGGGCCGCCCTGGCGGTGTACACCCAGGCGCTCGACGACGGCCGGACCGACGACGTGGTCGGCACCTTCTGCCCGGACGGGGTCTGCGTCATTCCCGGGATGGGCACGCACGCCGGGCACGACGCCCTCCGTCAGGCGTACACGAAATGGGCGCCACGCCGGCCCCAGCGCCACCTCGTCCTCAACACCGTTGTCGAGACCTGGAGCGACGACGAGGCCACCGCCGTCAGCGATGTCGTCTTCATCCTGCTCGGTGACGGAGGGTGGGACATCAAGCTCGTCGGTCGCTACCACGACGTGCTCCACCGGGACGGAACGACGTGGCGATTCCATCATCGGGCGGCCACATTCGTGACCGAGTCGCCCCCAGGCAAGGAGACAGCATGACCGAGGCCCTCGACTATGACACCCTGGATTTCTTCCGTGGCACCGAAACCGTGGAGGACCCGTACCCCTACTTCGACTGGCTTCGTGAGCAGTGCCCCGTCCACCGGGAGGCCGCGCACAGCGTCTACATGGTGACCGGGTACGAAGAAGCCTTTTCCGTCTACACGGACCCCGACACGTTCTCGTCGTGCAACTCCGTCACCGGTCCGTTCCCCGGCTTCCCCGTCCCGCTGGAGGGGCAGGACGACGTCAGCGGCCTCATCGCCGAGCACCGCGCTGAATTGCCGTTCAGCGACCAGATCATCACCATGGATCCGCCGGAACACCACGATCACCGGCATCTGCTGATGCGCCAGCTCACGCCGAAGCGCCTCAAGGAGAACGAGGACTTCGTGTGGCGGCTGGCCGACCGCCAAGTCGACGAGCTCATGGAGGGAGATGACGCTGAGCTCATCACGGGCTACGCCAACCCGTTCGCCATGTTCGTCATCGCCGACCTGCTCGGCGTCCCGGAGTCGGACCACGAGGAGTTCCGCACGGCCCTCTCTCATCAGAACAGAGGTGGTGGTGTCGGCAGCACGAACTCGGAAATGCCCCAGAACCCCCTGGAGTGGCTCTACGAACGCTTCAGCCGCTACATCGAAGACCGCCGCGCCACGCCACGCGACGACGTCCTCACTGCACTCGCCACCACGAGGTTCCCCAATGGCGACCTGCCCGAGGTCATCGATGTGGTCCGCGTGGCCACCAATGTCTTCGCAGCGGGTCAGGAGACGACCGTCCGCCTTCTGGGTACCGCGCTGCAGCTGATCGGGGAGCGGCCTGACCTCCAGCAGCTGTTGCGCGAGCGACGCGACCTCATCCCGAACTTCGTCGAGGAGACGCTGCGTATGGAGGCCCCCGTCAAAGGTGACTTCCGGTTGGCGCGCTGCCCGGCCACCGTCGGGGGGGTCGACATTCCGGCCGGCGTCACGCTGATGGTGCTCAACGGCGCCGCCAACCGCGATCCGCGCCGGTTCTCGGAGCCCAACGAGTTCCAGATCGAGCGCGAGAACGCGCGCGAGCACCTTGCCTTCGGTCGCGGTGTGCACAGCTGCCCGGGCGGCCCGCTGGCCCGGCTGGAGACCCGCGTGAGCATCGAGCGACTCCTCGACCGCACCTCGAACATCGGTATTTCCGAGGAGCACCACGGACCTCCCGACGCCCGCCGCTACAACTACATGCCCACCTATATCCTCCGGGGCCTGACCCGGCTCCACCTGGAGCTCACCCCCGCCCAGCCGGCGTCCTGACCGTGGAGGAGCGCCGGTCCGTCGAACAAGGGAGTGTCAGATGATCTTCAACGTGGTGAGGCAACCGGTCCGTGCCAAGTACGCCGACGAGTTCCCGACCCTGATTGCGGACTACATCGCCGCCTCACGGGCCGAGCCCGGAAATCTCTTCTTCGACTGGTGCCGCAGTGCCGACGACCCCAACCTCTGGTTCCTCATCGAGGGATTCAAGGACGCCGAAGCAGGGGAGGCGCATGTCTCGTCGGAGCACTTCAAGGCGGCGATGGCGGACATGCCGCGCCTTCTCGCCGCCGCTCCCGAGATCATCCATGTCGAGACGCACGGTGAAGGCTGGGGCGCGGTGAGCGAGGGCTCCTGAGCCGAAGCTGTTCGAGCTACTCGTCGAGCAGATCGGGCTGGACCGACACGATCCAGTCGTAGAGCGGTTGGAACGCCCGCCAGCCGGCCATGGACGGCCCGACCTGTCCGGCGGTCTTCTCGGCCTGGTCGAGGTCGATGAGCACGGGTGTCCCGGCCGCCTCCGCCAGCAATTGGGCCTGGCACGTGCGCTCCATGGTGATGAACCACCAGGCCGCCTCGTCGACCGAGGTCTGCCCGACGGTCAGGAGGCCATGGTTGGACAGGATCACCGCCTTGTTGTCGCCGAGCGCGTGCGCCAGCCGCTTGCCTTCCTCGAGGTCGAGGACGACGCCGGTGTAGTCGTCGAACAGGGCGTGATCGCCGTAGAAGGCGCAGGCGTCCTGGGTCAGGGGGTCGAGCAGTCGGCGCAAGGACGACCACGACTTGCCATGCACGGAGTGGGCGTGTGCCGCCGCCACGACGTCGGGCCGAGCCGCGTGCACCTGCGAATGGATGGCGAACGCCGCCAGGTTCACCGGCCAGTTGCCATCGACCACGACCCCTTGGTCGTTGACCAGGATGAGGTCCTTCACGCGGATCATCTTGAAGTTCATGCCGAACGGATTGACCCAGAAGTGGTCCAGCAACTCGGGATCGCGCGCGGTGATGTGGCCGGCGATGCCCTCGTCGAATCCGAAGTGCCCGAAGAGGCGGAAGGCGGCGGCCAGGCGCTGCTTGCGGTGGCGACGCTCGTCCTCGACGGTGTCGAACGAGGGAAACGTCACCGGCAGGCGGTCGGATACCACGCCCCCATACTACGGGAGGGCCCCGGCGACGACAACGAGCACAGCGGCCCGGCTCGGGTCTCAGACGGGACGGAAGTACGGCAGGGTGATCTCGTCCGAGACGGGGTGGAATTCGACGGCCAATCGCAGGTCCTCGTGGAGCACCTCGGGCTCGCAGCCGATGACGGCGCTCAGCATCCAGAACCCCTCGTCCAGACGGACGACCGCCGGCGCGTACGGGACCTGGAAGCTGGGGTCGGGGGGCCGCCAGACCACGGTCCAGCTGTAGAGCGAACCGTGTCCAGCACTCTCGTCCCACACCGGTGACGAGGCATGGCACTGCGCACACACGGTGAACGCCGAGAGACCGATGAACGAGCACTTGCCGCAACGCTGGTAGAGCAGCTGCCGGCGTCGACAACCCTTCCAGTACGGCCGGCTGTGCAGGCTCGGACGCGGTGCCGGCGTTCCTTCCGGCTGGGGGAGGAGGAGGCTCACGGACGCTCCCGGCCCAGGAGCAGGACGTCACAGAACAGGGCGCCCGCGCCGCCATTCGAGCAGACGGCGACCTCTGCATCGTCGACCTGATTGGAGGCGCAGGTCCGGCGGAGCTGCTCGGTGGCCCGGATGACCCGCTGGATCTGCTGCGCATTGATGCCGGGATGGCTGAACGACATGGTCCCGCCATCGGTCGTCACGGGGAGGGTGCCACCGGGCCCTATGTTGCCGGCCTCGACGAAGGGCCCGCCCTCGCCGGGCCCGCAGAAGCCGAAGGCCTCGAGCTGCCGGATGATCTCGAACGAGAACGGGTCGTACAGCTCGGCGACGTCGACATCGGAGGGTGTCAGCCCGGCCATGGCGAAGGAGATCCGGGCTGCTCGGGCGCCGACGAGCCCGGCCGGGTACGAGTCGGCGCGCGGTTGGAAGTCCCAGACGGGAGCGACGACGTAGGCGGGCCCGAAGGCATCGCTGGCACCGCCGAGTATCCACACGGGAGTCGTCGCGCCGGAGGCGGCGCGGTCGGCACTGGTCAAGACCAGGCCGCAGCCGCCCTCCGATGTCGTGGCGCAGTCGAGGAGGTGGAAGGGGTCGGCGATCATGCGCGAGGCGAGAATGTCGGCAGGAGTAAAGGGTCCACGTCCGGCGTACACGGCATCGGGGTTGGCGTGCCCGTTGTTCCGGATCACCGCGGCGACCGTGGCCAGCTGCTCGGGTGTGGTCCCGTAGGTGAGCATGTGACGCCGCGCCATGAGCGCGAACTCGGCCGCCGTGAACAACCCGTAGCCCACGACGAGCTCGTTGGCCGGTCGCGTCCATGGTGCCGTCGACGCGTGGTCGGAGTGGACACCCGCACCACCCGCTGCGATGAGGACGACGTTGCACTGACCCGTGGTGATGAGAGCGGCGGCATCGAGCACCGCCGGAATGCCCATGGCGCTCGGCCGCCTGGTGCAGGGCCCGAGGCCGAGCTGGAGCGCGATCTGCGCGCAGTCCGTCCCCACCACGCTGTCGACCTCGTGGGGGGCGATGCCGGCGTCGGCCAGCGCACCGAGCGCCCCGACCAGCGCAATGGACGTCGAGTCGTGGTCCGGCAGGGCTCTGGCTTGCACGGTGTTGCAGATGCCGGCGATGGCCACCTCGCGGAAGGGATGCGTCGGCACGGCGCATACTCTCGCACCCGGACCCGGTGCATGCGACAAGCGGTCTGCACGGTCCTGAATGCGACCGCCCGGCTAGCCTGCGCAGGCCGTACGGCGGTGGACGTCGGGAGCCGTGGCGGCTCAGGGGGTTGAGTCGATAGTGCAGCGGACGCAGGTGAGTGGCATGTGGCCGAAGAGTCGCCGGGCGCGCCCGGTTCTGCTGGCATGTGCGGTGGTGGCGCTCTCGCTGGTTGGGGGCACCGGCATCGGCGCCGCCGCCAGCGCTGTTGCACCGGCGACGAGCGGTCGCATCGCCTGGTCACCCTGCCCGAAGGTGTCGGGCTACCTGTGCGGAACCCTGCGGGTCCCGCTGGACTATCGCCATCCTTCCGCCGGCGCCGTGCCCCTGGCCGTCATGGAGCGTCCCGTGCCGCAGAGCAAGGGCGTCATGGTCTTCAATCCGGGTGGCCCGGGCGAGAGCGGTCTCCTGATACTGCCGATCCTGGCGTCCCTCGTCCCGGCGGGCGTGAAGGATCAGTTCACCCTGGTGAGCTTCGATGAGCGGGGAACCGGGTCGAGTGAGCCGTTGCTCTGTGGGCCGTCGGCGGCGGCGGCGAGCAGCGCCGTCGCGGGAACGGCCACGGCCGCCCGGGCATTCGCCGGTCTCGGGCGATCGTGTCGGGCCACCCTCCCAGCGTTGTTCCCGACCGTGAACACGACGACGTCGGCCCGCGACATGGACCAACTCCGAGCGGCCCTCGGCGAGAAGAGGATCGACTTCTACGGCATGTCCTACGGGACCGCGCTGGGGTCGGTCTATGCCCAACTGTTCCCGAGTCACGTGGGGGCGATGGTGCTCGACGGCGCGGTCGACGCCAACCTGAGTCTCATCAGCGATGCCAAGGCCGACGCCCCCGCCATTGAGAGGGCCCTGGCGCACGGGCTGCAGAGTTGCACCGCCCTCCCGGGTTGCCCGCTCGGCGCGGATCCGGTCGGCTTCTACAAGAAAGTGCAGGCGCAGCTGAGCCGATCGCCACTGCCGGCGCCTGGAGGGGGAGACACCGCTCCGGTGACCGTGGGTGATCTCTACACCGCCTCCCTGCTCTACCTGTCCGCGCCCACCTTCACGCCCGGGTACTTCCCCGCCGTGGCCGCGGCCGCGGCCGGCAACGGCGCGCCGCTCCGGTCGGTGGCGTTGGGACTGGAGGACGACATCAATGGCGAGTCGCTCGTCGGCCCTCTCTGGACGATCACCTGCAGCGATGTGGTCGGGCATCCCGATGCTGCGACGACCGCGCAGCTGGCCCGGAGGCTGGCGGCGCAGTATCCGCTTGCCGGCGCCGAGGCGGTGGCGAACTACCTCATCGGCTGCCCCGGTTGGTCCGAATCGAACGAGCCCATTGCGCACCTCTCACCGCATGGCGCCCCGACACCGCTGGTGATCGGCAATGTCTACGATCCCAACACCCCCTACGTCGTCGCTCCACAACTCGCGGCAGCGACAGGGGGGCGGCTCGTCACGTTCGTGGGCTACGGCCACACGTGGCTGCTCAACGGCTCGACCAACTCCTGCATGGCGAACGTGGTCACCTCGTACATCGTCGACCGGGTCGTGCCGGCCAAGGGAACTCGGTGCAGCGCTTCTGGGTGAAGCCGGCTCAGATGTACATGCCCCCGTTGACGCCGATCAGCTGACCCGTGATGTAGCTGGCCTCGTCCGAACACAAGAACGCGCACGTGGCCGCGATGTCGTCCGGCGTGCCGGCCCGACCGGTCGGGACCATCCTGCCCATGACGTCGATGCTGGGCACGTTCCCGATCCCGGCCGCGTTCCTGGCCATGGGCGTGTCGACGATGGTCGGAGGGATGGTGTTGACGGTGATGCCCTGCCCGGCGAACTCCCGGGCGAACGCCTTCGTGAGGCCGATCACCCCGCCCTTGGACGCGACGTAGTGCGCCATGTGGGGTGCTCCCGACTGGGCGCTCGAGGAGGAGATGGTGACAATGCGGCCCCAGCCCTCGGCCGTCATGTCCGGCACGGCCAACTGCATGCAGGTGAAGGTGCCGGTCAGGTTCACCGCCAGCAGGCGGTCCCATTTCTCGGGGGTGATGTCGGCCACCGCGTCGAACGACTCAATCCCTGCGCTGGTGACCAGGATCGTGATCGGTCCCAGCTTCTCCCGCACATCGGAGAAGGCGCGCTCGAGCGCGGCGCGGTCCGCCACGTCGACCTCGCAACCGACTGCTGTCTTTCCGTCGCCGGTCAGGGCGTCCACCGCCCGGGTCACGCCTGCGCCGTCGCGGTCGAGCAGTGCCACCGCGATGCCGTCCGCCGCCAACCTGTCGGCGACACCGAGGCCGATGCCCGACGCCGCCCCGGTCACAACTGCCACTCGTCCGCTCATTGCGCTGCCTCCGCCGGTGTGAATTCGATGTGCAGCTTGTGCAGGCCCCGGAGCACCCAGGTCGGTTCGTAGTCGAAGTGGCGGTCCGACGGCGGCCCGTGGTGCTCTTCGGAGAGCCGTATATCTCGCAACCGGTTGAGGATGCGCTCAATGCTGACGCGACCCTCCACCCGGGCCAAGGGGCCCCCCGGACAGGCGTGCACCCCGCGTCCGAAGGCGAGGTGGACCTTTGCGTTGGGCCGGTCGAGCCGGAACTCGCCGGGGCAGTCGAAGAGCCTGGGGTCGCGGTTGGCCGCTCCGTTCAGCAGCATCACGGGTGTGCCGGCGGGAATGTCGACGCCAGCGACGGTCGTCGACCTCCGGGCCAGGCGGAAGTCGGACTTCACCGGGCTCTCAATGCGGAGCGACTCTTCAATGAAGGCGGGGATGCGCTCAGGGTGCTCACGCAGCTCGTCTTGGAGCTCGGGGTACTCGCACAGGTACTTCAGCCCGACGGCGAGCAGGCGGGCGGTCGTCTCCTGGCCGGCGGCGAACAGGAACGTGGCGGTCCGAACGACCGCAGTGACATCCGGCGTGGTGCCGTCGGCATAGGTACTCAGCGCCAACCGGGTCAGTGCGTCCTCGCGGGGCTCACGCCGACGGTCCTCGATGTACTGGGCGAACCAGTCGTCCAGCCAGGCCAGGGCGTTCAGGCCGATGTCCGGGTCGCCTCCCAGCTCGCCGGGATTTCCGGTGAGCCCGAATCCCTCGCGGAAGCGCTGGTGGTCGGCCTCAGGGACTCCGAGGACATCGGCGACGGCCAGCATGGCGAAGGGCTGGCTGTACGCGCTGATGAACTCGCAACGACCCGCGTCGACGAACTCGTCGATCTGTCGGTCGGCCAGACCCCACATGAACGCCTCGTTCTCCTGCAGGCGCTTCGGTGTGAGCAGGCGCATCACCAATGCACGTTCCTGGGTATGCATGGGCGGGTCCATGGTGACCATGTGCTCGTTCATCGGGAGTTGGTCCCGGTATCCGTCAATGATCCCCCCGACATCGTCGCCCTCGAGGGCGACGGGAAACGATGCAAACGGGCCGATCACCGAGTTGCAGGACGAGAATGTCTCGGGGTCGAGGTAGATCTCCATCGCTTCCTCGTAGCCCGAGACGGCAACGACGCCCATGTTGTCGGTCGGGAGGACCGGGCATTGCCCCCGCAGGTAGTCGAAGTAGGGATAAGGGTCCTCGTTGAGCGACTCGTCGCTGAAGAAGTCGATCGTCTCCCAGTCGCTCAACCTGGTCTCCCTTCGCCTGGCCGCCCGAAAGGGAGGCGAGCCGCTTCGCTGTGCACCTGCTCAGCATATTTTGGCGCATGCTTAGCATCGGCCCTCGAATGTGACAAGTTGTCGGGATGACCACGGCGCCCCAGCCCAGACGGATCGGCGCGGCCGACTCCAAGACGAGGGCCCAGCTGCTGACTGCTGCGGAACAGCTCCTTCTCGACGAGGGTTATGCGGCGGTCACCTCGAGGCGGGTCGGGGCGAAGGCGGGGCTCAAGCCGCAGCTCGTGCACTACTACTTCCGCACCATGGACGACCTCTTCTTGGAGGTGTTCAGGCGCCGCGCCGACGAGAACCTCGCCCACTTCGAGCGGACCGTGGCCGCCGACAACTCGCTGCGGACGCTGTGGCGCCTCAACTCCGATCCCCGTGGCGCCGCCTTCATGACCGAGTTCGTCGCGCTGGCCAATCACCGCAAGTCCATCCGGACCGAGATCGCGCGTTACGCCGAGCGCTCCCGCGCCGCCCAGCTGGTCGCGCTGACGGCCGCCCTCGAATCAGCCGGGGTGCCCCCGGACGAACTCCCCCCGATTGCCGCCCTGCTCTTGATGACGGGACTTTCGCAGGTGTTGTCCCTTGAGCGTGTGCTCGGGGTCACGGCGGGACACGACTCCACCATTTCGTTCGTGCAGGGCGTTATCGACCAGTTCGAGCCATGACGAGCCGCGGCTGGGCGGCCGCGGCGGCACCGGCCCGGAGGGAGCGGATCGTCTGGCGGTAGGAATCGGCCAGGCTGTCCTCGCGGTAGCTCAGGTCGTGCTCGGCGCAGAACGTCTTCACTATGCCCTGGGCCCGAGACAGGTTGGGCCGGGGCATGTTCGGGAACAGGTGGTGCTCAATCTGGAAGTTGAGCCCGCCCAGCAGCACGTTGGTGAACCAGCCGCCGGCGACGTTGCGGGAGGTGACGACCTGGCGGCGGACGAAGCTCCACTTCTGATCGGGATCGACGATCGGCATGCCCTTGTGGTTCGGGGCGAAGCTGCACCCCAGGTAGACGGAGAAGACGGCCTGCTGGATGCCAATGAAGGCCAGCGCCTTGAGGGGCGACAAGACCCAGAACACGCAGGCGAGATACAGCGACGCGTGCATGGCGAGGAGCGCGCCTTCCAGGAAGGCGGCGCGATCGCGCTGCCGGACGAGCCGCTGCACGCCCAGTACGTAGATGCCCGTGCTGCGCAGGACCATGAGCGGGAAGAACAGCGGGGCCTGCCACTTGGTCATGAAGCGCGAGGGCCAGCTGGCGACCTTGACCGGCCCGTCGGCGGTGGGCTGCACGACGACACCGCCGACGTCGGGATCCCGGCCGACCTCGTTGGGATGCGCATGGTGGGCGCTGTGCTTGGGGACCCACCACCCGAAGCTCATGCCGATCAGCACGTTGCCCACGGCCAGGCCGAGCCAGCGGTTCGCCCGCCTGGAGCTGAAGACCTCGTGGTGGCCGGCATCGTGCCCGACGAAGCCGAGTTGGGTGAATGCGAGTCCCAGGAATCCGGCGATGACGAGGGCCCACCAGGAGCTCCCGATCAGCACAAGTGCGGTGAAGCCGGCGGCGAAGGCAGCGATCGTCACCGGGATCATGACGGCGTAGTAGCCGGGACGGCGGTCGAGCAGGCCGGCCTCGCGGACCTGCTTCGCCAGCACGCCAAAATCAGCTGTCGTGGCTTCGAGAGTGGACGTCACAGTCCGTTCCCCGTCTTCGTTGTCGAGCGCTACCGGGGACCGGGGCAACACACTGTGTGAGCGCTCTTTCTCTGCCCTCACCCTAGACCCGTTCCCAAGCGCCTGTTGGGGCAGGCGCTTGCCACCAAGGGGGGGATTGAGATGACGCCCTACGTCAATGGCTGTGTCGAGATGAACTCGCTGATGACGCCCTCGCCGAAGGCGGCCAAGGTGTCTGGGGCGGCAAAGTCGCAGAACCACGCGTAGACCCGCTCCACGCCGCGCGCCTGGAGCGAGCCGAAGTAGTCGACCAGCTCGGGTGCGGTGCCGACGATCGGAGTCTTTCCGAAACGGCGCCGTGCCGTCGCCTCGATCTCCTCCCGTTCGCCGGCGGCCGGCACGAACGCCACCTGCGCCTGGAGCGAACAGCGGGCGTTCCCCGCCAACGGGCGCATCTCGTCCAGTTTGTCGACGATGTGGGTGTGGACGTTCCACCAGTCGGCGTGCTCGGCGACCAACCGCATGGTGCCTTTGCCCGCCCCTCCGATGACGATCGGGATGTGCCCGACGGGTCCGGGCACCTGCTGCGCTCCGTGCATCGTGAAATGCTCGCCCTCATAGTCGAGAGGTTCGCCGGTCCACAGCGCCGTGATGATCTCGAGCGATTCGCGCAGCCGGCCCAGCCGGACCTTGGCCTCCTGGGACCCGACACCGAACGTCCCCAGTTCGTCGGCCACCGAGCCCCAGCCGATGCCCAGCTCGAACCGGCCCCCCGACGCGTGGTCGAGGGTGACCGCTTCGCGCGCCAGGACCGCCGGATGCCGGAACGAGTCACACAGGACCAGGGACCCGACGCGCAGCGCCTCGGTCTGACTGGCGAGCCACGTGTTGGTGATCATCCCCTCGAACATGGGCTGGCTCTCCGCCAGCGGCGGGGTCAGATGGTCCATGCCGGCGATGCCGGCGAACCCGGCCGCCTCCGCGGCGCGGGCGCGCGCGACGAGCTGGTCCATGCTCAGGCGCATCTGCGGAAGGAAAAGCCAGAACTCCATTGTGCTGGGCACGGGGAACACTCCTCGTCGGTTGTCGTCGGAATCGGAATAGGAAGCGGAATCGGAGTCACTGAGGCGTGGTGCACGCACCGTCCCCCCGACATGCGGCCCCGAGGATATCTATGGTTCTCGTACCGGCAACAACCCGACGAGGAGGAGCATGAAGGCTGTTCGCAGCGTGGAGGGTGGGGTGGCGGTCGTCGAGCTCGACGAACCGCCGGGCATCGGTGAGCTGCTCGACATGCGGGCGACGAGTATCTGCGGGTCCGACCTGAGCTACATACGGTTCGGGAGCCGGGCCATCCTCGGTCACGAGCTGGCCGGCGTGCGGAAGGACGGCACGGGCGTCGTCGTCGAGGCCATCTACGGCTGCATGGAGTGCCCGCAGTGCTTGCGAGGTGCCTACAACCTGTGCCCGACTCACGGGCAACGGGCGCTCGGCATCAGCGCCGACGGGGGTATGGCTGAGCAGTTCCGGGCGCCGACGGCGCGGCTGGTCGCTCTGCCGGAAGGCTTCGACGTGCGTGACGCCTCCCTGGTCGAGCCGGCCGCCGTCTCGTGGCACGCGCTCCGGCTCGCCGGCACCGGGCCCGGCATGCGTGTGGCCGTCGTCGGCGCAGGCGCGCTCGGCCTGCTCGCCGTGGCCGGCGCCCGCCACTTGGGAGCGGGAGCGGTCGCGCTCGAAGCGCGTCACCCGTACCAGAAGGAGGCCGGCGAGCGTCTCGGTGCGCGTGTGGGCGCCGACGGGGTGTTCGACGTCGTCGTCGAGGCCGCTGGGACCGAGGCCAGCCTCGCCACGTGCGCCGAGCTGGTCGCGCCGGGTGGGACGATCGTCGTTCTCGGCGTGCATTTCGGGCCCGTGCAGCTGAACTGGATGCCGCTGTTCAACAAGGAGGCCCGGGTCATTCCCTCGCTCGGTTACTGCGCCCACGACGGAGGCCGCGAGATGGAGGACGCTGCGGCCATGCTGGCCGACGACCCCGACATCGCACGGACGCTGATCACGCACCGCTTTCCCATTGCGGACGCCGCCGAGGCGTTCCGGGTGGCCTCCGATCGCGCCAGCGGCGCCGTCCGCGTGGTGATCGAACCGTCCTAGCGACGCCGAGGCGCGCCTCCGGGCGTCTCCGGCAGGGCGCCCTGCAGCCCGATGCTGTTCAACACGCCCGCCAGGCACAGGTAGCCACCGATCAGGAACAGCAGCTCGAAAGTCTCCGCCGGCTCCAAGTGGGCCGCCAATTCCGTCCAGGTCGCGTCCCCGACCGCGTGCTCGTCGACGACTTCGTCGACGGCGTTCAGCAGAGTCCGCTCCAACGGTGTCCAGACCGGCGCGGCCGGTCCTTCCTTGACGGCTTCGATCTGCTCACCCGTCAAGCCGGCGTCGGCCCCCATGCGGCTGTGCTGCGACCACTCGTAGCCCGAACGCGTGCGCCAGGCCACCCGCAGGATCACCAGCTCGCGTTGCTCCGCGCCCAACAAGGCGTCGTCACTGGCCAGCATCTCGGTGAAGGGGAGCCAGGAAGCGCTGAGCGGCAGGTGGTGGGCGAACATCTCGAGGACGATCGGCATCGGCGGCGCGTCGGGCTCGCCGGACAGGTAACGCTCGGGCCGTCGCAGGAACTGCAGCAGCGTGGCACGGGTCTCGTCGTCCCATTCGGCGAACGGAACGGGCGCGAGCCGCGGTTGGTCGGGGAGTGGCATGGGTCCTTTCAGGTCAGAGCAACGTCAGGGCACCTCGGGAGGGGCGGAGGCGAGCCCAGCCACGGACCCGCGCAGCAGAGGACCAGCGGCCGTGATCCAGCCGGCGATGACTCCGTCGGCGTCGGGCAACTCCGCCTCGGTGACGTAGAGGCCCCGGGTGGGCAAGGTGGCGCCGAGCTCGACGAGGACGGGCCGCAGATGCACCTCGACGGCAAGGGCATGGTGGGCGCCGGCACCGGTCATCACAGGAATGACTGTCACACCCTCGAGGCTCGTCGTGCTGAACAAGTCCAGAAAGGACTTCAAGAGCCCCGTATAGCTGGCCTTGTAGGTGGGCGAGGCCACGACGACCAGTGCGCAGGAACGGATCCCGTCGACGGCCTCCTGCACGCCCGACGAAGACCAGTCGAAGAGCTGCGGGCCCAGCTCGGCGAGATCGACCGTCAATGGCGGGGTGTCACCCAGCCCCGCCGCGTCCGCCGCCGCGGCAGCGACCTGCCTCGCCAGCGCGAGCGTGCGCGACTGCGCCTTCGGATTGCCGACGACGAGGCCCACGCTGCTCATCGAAGCACCATCAGCCCAGGCTGGCGATGACCTGCGGCAGGTCGACGATGCTGCGGATGCCCGGTTCGGCCGCGCACACGAAAGGGATGGCGTTCACCGGGCGGTGCGCGGTCAGGCCGGGGGACGTGGCCGCCCACTCGTCGGCCGGGACCGGGAAGCGGATGTCGACGTCCAGCGGGGTGTCGCCCTCGACCAGCAGGTGCCACCCCGTCTCGCGCAGGTCCCACGCCGGTTCGACGTCTTTCGTCAGGTACCAGTTGGCACTGAAGGTCACCAGGGGCCGCCCGTCGCGCAGGCCGCTGACCTGCATCCGCTGCGCACCGATGGTGCCCGCCTGCAGGTGGCCGGCGGCCACGTCGACGTCGTGGCGGGCCTTCGCCACCTGGCCGGTGGCCTCGACCGCATCGAGCGGGAGCGACAGAGCGTCGGCCAGGACCTCGAGCGATCCGGCGAACGAGGCGCCGCCGTGCGCCTCGACGCCGCGTGGATCAAAGGTGGCCGGGTCGCGTCCGAAGCCCATGAGGTCGAAGATCAGTTCCGGCGAGTTGCGCGAGGACATGTCGGCGAACTCCTCAATCAGCAGATGATCGAGCCGGCGCTGCAGCGAGGTGAGGACGAGCGGCAGGGCCTCGGTGATGAATCCCGGGCTCGAGCCCGTGCTGTGCAGCGACGAGCCCCCCTGCGCGCAGGCGGCCTCCAGACGTTGGCGTGTCTCGGGGTCGAGGCGGGCCGGGTTGTGGAATTCGCTCCGCGTCGAGACGACGTTCACGCCGGCCTCGAGCAGCTGGCACAGCACGTCGACGTCCACCCGGTCGGCCATGTAGAGGGCGCAGTCGGGCTGGAGGGCGAGGATCTCCGCGATGTCACGCGTGGCGAGGACACCGGTGGGAGCGACACCGCACAGTTCGCCGGCATCACGCCCGGCCTTGTCCTCCGAGTAGACGTACAGGCCCACGAGGTCGACGTCCGGATGCGCAATGACGGCGCGCAACGCGTGCGAGCCGATGTTCCCGGTGGCGAACTGTACGACCCGGTAGCGATCGGTGTCGGTCACGGCAGGAGCACCGGGAGCTTCTCCCAGCCCCGCACCGTCGAGGTCCGTGCCTGCACGGCATTGGCCGTGTCGACCTCCCAGACCGGGAACCGCTTGAGGACCTCTTCGAGGGCGACGCGCGCTTCGAGGCGGGCGAGGTGCGCCCCGAGGCAGAAGTGCAGGCCGTATCCGAAGCTCAGGTGGCGCTGTGCCTTGCGGTGGATGTCGAAGCGGTCGGGGTCGTCGAACTCGCGCTCGTCGCGGTTGGCCGAGGCATTGAGGAAGACCATGACGCTGCCGGCCGGGACCGTCTGGCCATAGTGCTCCACGTCCTTGGTCACGTAGCGCGACTGGACGGGGGAGGGCGGCTCGTAGCGGAGGCACTCCTCAATGGCGGCGGGGATCAACGACGGGTCGGCGGCCATTTGGGCCCGCTGCTCGGGGTGCTCGGCCAGCAGCTTGCCGGCCCAGCCGATGAGCCGGGTGGTGGTCTCGTTGCCTGCGCCCGACAGCAGGCCGATGTAGCCCAGGATCTCGTCACGGGTCAGCGTGCGCACCGTTCCGTCGACGTCGGTGAACTCGGCATTGAGCAGCTCGGTCATGAGGTCGTCGGAGGGATGGTCGACGCGCCAGTCGATGTAGGCCCCGTAGTCCGAGTCGACCGCTCCTCCCTGGCTGAAGTCGACCTCGGGCATCACGCCCTCTTCGAGCCTGAGGCCCTCGTCGATGTTGTTGCGGATCGCCTGCTGGTCCTCTTCGGGAATGCCCAGGAGCATGCCGATGGTGCGCATAGGGATTTCGGTGCCGAGGTCGAGGATGAAGTCGAAGCCCTTCTGGCCCACGAGCGGGTCCAGCTTGCGCACTGCGTAGTCCCGCACCTGGGGCTCAATGGCCGCCATGCGCCGTGGGGTGAAGACCCGGCTCATGATGCCGCGGTGGAGGTCGTGGTCCGGCGGGTCCTCGAAGATGAACAAGCCCGGGGGCATCTCCATCTGCGCCTTGATGATCTCGAGCACCGAGCCCTTGGCCGAGCTGTAGGTCTGCCACTCGACCGAGGCGCGTTCCACGTCGTCGTACCGGCTGATGGCGTAGAAGTCGTACTTCTCGTTGTAATAGAGCGGGGCCTCGTCGCGCAGCCGCTTCCACACCGGGTAGGGGTCGGCGTCGATCTCGAAGTCGTAGGGGTCGTAGTAGGGCGCGGGGGCGGTACTGACCATTTTGTCTCCCTCCCTCGTCAGGCGTGACGAGCCGGCGAACGCCCACCTTCTTGTGAGGTCGCTTTGGAAAGTAACATTATTGTATGGAAAGAGGACCATTCTCAAAGGAGGAGGCTGGTCCGTCCTGGCCCTCCATCCCCGCCATGGTCGGCGATGCGGCCGCACAGTTCGCAGACCTCGTGGCCGTACGCGACGGGTCGACGAGCCTGACGTATGCCGAGCTGGCGGCGACGGCCGGGGAGTTCGGCGCCGCCCTCGTCGCGTCGGGAGTCGAGCCGGGCGACCGCGTCGCCATCTGGTGCGGCAACTGCGCCGAATGGACGGTGGCGGCACTCGGTCTGTTCGCCGCCGGAGCGGTCCTGGTGCCGGTCAACACGCGCTTCAAGGGTGCCGAGGCCGCGGTCGTCCTCTCCCGCAGTGGCGCCCGTGCCCTCGTGACCGTGACCGACTTCCTCGGGACGGACTACGTCGCCATGCTCGAGGCGGCGGGCACTCCGCTGCCGGCGCTCCAGACGATCGTCGTCGCCAAGGGGAAGGCCAGCGGTTCGGCGTCGTCGTGGCGCGACTTCCTTGGAATCGCCACCCCGGCCGCGCGAGCCGAGGCCAAGCGGCGCAGCGCAGCACTCGGACCGGACGATCCCTCCGACATCCTCTTCACCTCGGGAACCACCGGCGTGCCCAAGGGCGTCGTCATGACGCACGGCCGCACCCTGATTGTGGCCACGGACTGGGTCGCCATGACCGGCCTGCACGCAGGGGACGTCTACCTGCAGGTGAATCCCTACTTCCACATGTTCGGTCTCAAGGCCGGCATTCTCGCCAGTGTGGCCAGCGGCGCCACCATGCTTCCCGAGCCCGTCTTCGACGTCGACCGGGTCCTGGCCCGCGTCGCCGCCGAGCACGTCACGGTCCTGCCCGGGCCACCGACCCTCTACCAGTCGATCCTCGATCATCCACAGCGTGGGCAGCACGACCTCTCGTCGCTGCGCGTCGCCGTGACCGGTTCGGCCGACATCCCCGTCGAGCTGATCCGCCGCGTCGACGACGAGCTTCCATTCTCGAACATCGTCACCGGCTACGGACTGACCGAGGCGGGCACCGCCTGCGCCACGTCGGCGGACGACGACGCCGAGGCCGTCGCCACGACCGTCGGCCGGCCGCGCCCGGGCTTCGAGCTGCGCCTGGTCGACGAGAAGGGCGACGACGTCGAGACCGGACGGTCCGGCGAGGTGCTGCTGCGCGGCGGCAGCGTCATGGCGGGCTACCTCGACGACCCCGAGGAGACACAGAAGGTGCTGTCGACGGACGGCTGGTTGCGCACGGGGGACCTCGGCGAGCTCGACGAGGGGGGACGCCTTCGCATTGTGGGACGCGTCAAGGACATGTTCATCGTCGGCGGCTTCAACGCCTACCCCGCCGAAATCGAGAACGCGCTGTTGCGGCATCCCGCCGTGCAGCAGGCCGCCGTCATCGGCATCCCCGATCAGCGGCTGGGTGAGGTGGGCATGGCCTTCGTCGTCGTTTCCGGGGAGACCTCAGGCGCCGACATCATCGAATGGAGCAGGAGCGAAATGGCCAATTACAAGGTCCCACGAGTCGTACAGCTCGTGGAGGCGCTCCCGCTGAACGCCACCGGCAAGGTGCTCAAGGACGCCCTCCGGGACCAGGCCGCCACCCGCTCGGCCCGCCAGGCCCCATGACCGCCGAAGGCACCGAGCACGACGAGCGAACCACTCCGACCGGTCTCACTGCCCTCACCGGGCTGCGCGTGATCGAAATGGGCGTGTGGGTGGCCGCGCCGTCGGCCGGCGCTCTCCTGGCCGACTGGGGCGCCGACGTCATCAAGGTCGAGCCGCCGAACGGCGATCCGATGCGCAGCGCTTTCGGCTCCCTCGGCATCGGGAAGGACTTCCCCAACCCGGCCTTCGCGCAGGACAACCGGGGGAAGCGCAGCGTCGTCCTCGACCTGCGCCAGCCCGAAGCCAAGGAGCAACTCGACCAGCTGCTCTCGACGGCGGACGTCTTCCTCACCAACCTGCGCCCCGACGCGCTCGATGGCCTCGGTCTCGAACCCGGGGCGACCGTGGAACGCCACCCACGCCTCGTCTACTGCAGCGTGAGTGGGTACGGCCTGCGTGGCGAGGACCGCAACCGGCCGGCCTATGACATCGGGGCTTTCTGGGCCCGCTCCGGCCTCTCCGTGCAGCTGGCCAACAGCGAGGGCATCCCTCTCAACGCACGCGGTGGCATCGGTGACCACATCAGCGGCCTGGCCGCGCTGGCCGGCCTGCTGGCCGCGGTGCTCGAGCAGCGCCAGACGGGGCGCGGACGCGTCGTCGAGGTGTCGTTGTTGCGGACCGGGACTTACGTCCTGGGATGGGATCTCAGCTTGCAGGAGACGGTCGGCAAGGTGGCCAAGGCCGAGGCGCGGCACTCGAACCAGACGCCCTTGATGAATTCCTACCGCACCAAGGACGACCGTTGGCTCTTCTTCACAGGGCTCGAGGCTGACCGCCACATCGAGCCGGTCCTGCGGGCCCTCGGTCGGCCCGACCTGCGAGACGATCCCCGCTTCGAGAACGCGCGGGCGCTGCGCCAGAACCGCACCGAGGTCATCGCCGTCCTCGACGACATCGTCGGTGCGTGCACGCTCGACGAGTGGGCCGAGCGCCTCGACGCCGAGGGCGTCTGGTGGGCCCCCGCGCAGGGGCCCGCCAACGTGCTGGAGGACCTGCAGCTCGCGGCCAACGACGGGTTCCTGGCCCTGCCGCCCGACCCCGATGGGCGGAGCCGCCGTTCCATCAACGGGCCGGTCAGCTTCTCGGACCTGCCCGTCGATGCGGCTGCGCCGGCGCCCCTGCTCGGCGAGCACACCGACGAGGTGCTGGCCGAGCTGGCCGACAGGCGAGCGACGCGCCCGAACGCCGCCGAGGGGTCTGCTCAGGCCTGACCGCGGGCCCGGGCCAGCAGGCCGCGGGCGATCACAATGCGCTGGATCTCGTTCGTGCCTTCACCGATGATCATCAGCGGCGCGTCGCGGTAGTAGCGCTCGACGGGGAACTCGGTCGTGTAGCCGACCCCGCCGTGAATGCGCATGGCCTCGGTGCTGATCTCGAGGGCGGTCTCGCTGGCGAAGAGCTTGGCCATGCCCGCTTCGACGTCACAGCGCAGTCCCTGGGCCCGACGCTCCGCCGCGTTGCGCGTCAGCAGGCGCGCCGCCTCCAGCTTGGTGGCCATGTCGGCCAGCTTCAGCTGAATGGCCTGGTGCTCGCCGATGACCTTGCCCATGGTCTCGCGCTCGAGGCTGTAGGCGAGGGCGGCGTCGAAGGCGGCCCGGGCCACGCCCACCGCCCGGGCGGCGATGTTGATCCGTCCCACTTCGAGCACGCCCAAAATCTGGGGCAGGCCACGCCCGAGCTCGCCGACGACGTTGGCGGCGGGGATGTGGTGGTCGGCATATGCCATCTCGACCGTCTCGACTCCGCGGTAGCCGAGCTTGCCCATGTGCTTGCTCACCGTGATGCCTTCGAAGCGCGGGCCGGGCTCCTTCTCGACGATGAAGGCGGTGATGCCCTCCTCGGCTCGGGCGGCCAACAAGACGATGGAGGCCCGTTCGCCGTTGGTCACCCAGGCCTTGCTGCCGTCGACGACGTACTCGTCCCCGTCGCGCCGGGCCCGGCACGAGATGTTGCGGGTGTCGCTCCCGGCATCGGGCTCGGAGAGCGAGAGCGCGCCGCGCCGCTCGCCCGACGCCATGGCGGGGAGCCAGCGCCGTTTCTGCTCCTCCGTGCCGTGCGTGATGATCATGGTGGCGGCCATGGTGTGGGTGTTGACGATGCCGGTCAGGCTCATCCAGCCGTAGGCCAGTTCCTCAATGATCCCGATGTACGTCAACAGGTCCAGGCCGAGGCCGCCGTACTCCTCGGGGATGGTGACGCCGAAGAGCCCGAGGGCCCGCATCTGCTCGACGATGGCCTCGGGAAAGGTGTCGGAACGCTCGAGGTCGGAAGCCACCGGGATGACCTCGCGCGCCACGAAGCGCCGGACGGTGTCAAAGATCTCGGACCGGACGTCCTCGTCGGTCGCCCCGGTGTTCGGGCTGCTCATGGCGCCGATAACCATACACTTCATTGGTGTTGACGCTGGATCTCAATTCGGAGAAGAATGTTTCCCCATGGCAACGAGCCTCATGCATCAAGGGCTCGAATCGGCCGCCGAGAAGCACCCCGATCACGTCGCCGTCCTGGCCGGAGGCGATCGCTGGACCTACGGGGAGCTGGACAGGGCCGCCAACGCCCTGGCGCAGCACCTGGCGGCGCGCGGAGTGGGTAGAGGCGACCGCGTCGCAGTGATGACCTCGAACCGGCCGGAGTTCGTGGTGACGGTCCACGCCGTCAGCAAGCTCGGCGCCGCTCCCGTCGTGCTCAACTCCTCGTGGAAGGCGCTCGAGGTCGGTACGGCCGTCGAGCTCACCGCACCTCGCTCTGCCGTCGCCGACGGTCCCGGCGTGGCCCTCTTGGTGGAGCGGCTCGGCACGGACGCCGTGCTCGACCTGGACGACGCCGTTGCCGCGGTGGTGATCGACCGCACGAGTGACGCGCCGGCCCCTGCGGTCGCCGTGCAGGACACCGACGACGCCGTCTTCGTCTTCAGCTCCGGCACGACGGACCGGCCGAAGGCGGTCCGCCACATCCACCGGTCGATCGACCTGGGCACGCAGCACTGGGTCGCCGCGTTGGGCCTCGGTCCCGAGGACCGTTTCCAGGTGGCGACCCCGCCGTCGCACATCCTCGGCCTGTTGAACCTGCTCGCCGCAGCCGCCGCCGGTGCCACCGTCCGGCTGCACCGGCGCTTCGACCTCAATGAGGAACTGCGCTGCATTCAGGACGAGCGCATGACACTCGAGATGGCGGTCGCCCCGATCGCGCTCGCCATGGCCAACCACCCGAGCCTCGAGGACTACGACCTCTCGTCGCTGCGCTACATCATGTGGGGCGCCACCCCGATCACGCCGAGCGTGGCGGAGCTGGTGTCGGCCCGCACGGGGGTGCGGTGGCTTCCCGCCTACGGGACGAGTGAGGTGCCGGTGATCACGGCCAACCCGGTGCATGATCCGGACAGGTGGCGCCTCGATTCCGCCGGACTCCCGATCGGCGGGGTCGCCCTGCGCGTCGTCGACCTCGAGACCGGCGTGGTCCTGCCCACCGGTGAGGTCGGCGAAGTGCAGGTTCTCAGTGATTCGGCCATGGCCGGCTATCTGCCCGACGAAGCCACGGCGTCCGCGTTCGCCGACGGCTGGTACCGGACCGGTGATGTCGGCTGGTTGGAGCCCGAAGGCTGGGTCCACCTGACCGACCGCAGCAAGGAGATGATCAAGGTGAGCGGCTTCCAGGTCGCCCCGGCCGAGATAGAGGCCGTGTTGCACGGCCATCCCGAGGTCGTCGACTGCGCGGTGTTCGGCGTGCCCGACGAGCGGGCGGGCGAGGTGCCGGTGGCCGCCGTCCAGTTGCAGCCCGACTCCGACGTCACCACCGAGGATCTCGAGCGTCTCGTCGCCGACGCGCTGGCCACCTACAAGCGGCTGCACCACGTCGTCCTGGTCGATGTCGTCCCGCGCACGCCGTCGGGCAAGGTGCTGCGGCGCACCCTGCGCGACGAGTGGGCGCCGGTCCTGGCGACCGCACTGCCGGACTGATGGACGTCCGTCTCTCCTCCGAGCAGGTCGCGTTGCGCGATGCCGCAGCGCAGGTGGTCGACCGCCTCGGCGTGCAGACCGTCGCCGGGCTGGGCGATCGGGAGCGCGCCCTGAAGCTCAACGCCGCCGTCGATGCCTCGGGTTGGCGTGAGTTGCGCACGGCCGCGGACGACGGGAGCGCGCCGTGGGCCTCGGCCGTCGAGGTCGCCCTCGTGGCCGGGGAGCTCGGACGGGGCCTGGCTGACGCCCCGTTCCTCGGGGCCACCCTGGCTGCCGAGCTGCGCCGCCTGGCCGGCGCGCCGCCCGCCCTCGAGCCCGAGACGGTCGCCCTGCGTGGAGACCTCCAGGCGTTGGCCTCCGTCGCCGACGGCAACGTCGACGCCGCCGCCCTGGCCCCGGATGCATCGTCCTCGTCGTCGGCCCTGGTGGTCGTGGGCGGAGCCGCCGGCGCGACGGTGGGCATCGTGGCGCTCCATGAGGCCGACACCGGCATCGACCTGACGCGGCCCGTCGCCCGGGTGCAGGCGCCCGGGGCTGTCAGTGCGGTCGACCATCAGACCCGTCTGCTCGACGCCGACGACGTGATGGCGTGGCGCGCCCTGGGTCTGGCGCTGACCAGTGCCGACCTCGTTGGCGTCATGCGCGGGGCGTTGGTGCTGACGGTCGACTATGCCCGCGAGCGCCGGCAGTACGGCACAGCGATCGGATCGTTCCAGGCGGTACAGCACCTGCTGGCCGACGCCTTCGTCGCCATGGAGGGCTCCACCAGCATCACCTTGCATGCGGCGTGGGCCGTCGACGCGCTGGCGGCCCCGGACGCACTGACTGCGGCAGCGGCCGCCAAGGCCTACTGCGCCCGCGCCGCCCGTTCGGTCTGCGAGACGGCCATTCAGGTGCACGGGGGCATCGGCAACACCTGGGAGTGTCTGGCCCACGTCTTCCTGCGCCGAGCCCTCCTCTCCACCGATGTGCTCGGCGGTGTGGGCCCCAACCTCGCCCGGGTGTTGGCCGCCCGCGGCATCGGAGGCGACGATGGACTTCGCTGATGCTCCCGAGGAGCTCGAGTTCCGCCTCCGGCTGCGCGCCTGGCTGCGCGAGAACAACCCCGGACTCCCCGCGTCCTCGACGGCGGACGAGTACTGGGCCGGCCAGGCCGCCTGGCACCGGGCGCTCTACGACGCCGGCTTCTTCGGCTTGTCCTGGCCGACCCAAGTCGGTGGGCACGGCCTGCCCAGCGTGTACGAGGTCATCCTCGACGAGGAGCTGATCGCAGCCGGTACCCCACCGCGGCCGAGCGTGGGCTATCTGGTGCAGGGGCTCCTGCGTCACGGGAACGAGGACGTGCAGCGGCGCTTCCTGCCGGGACTGGTGAGCGGTCGGGAGCGCTGGTGCCAGGGTTTCAGTGAGCCTGACGCCGGGTCCGACCTCGCCTCGCTGCGCACCCGCGCCGTGCGGGACGGCTCGGAGTACGTGATCACCGGCCACAAGGTGTGGACGAGCTACTCGGACGCGGCCGACTGGTGCCTGGTGCTGGCCCGTACCGATGCCGACGTCCCGAAGCACCGCGGGATCTCCGCCTTCATCGTCCCGATGGACCAGCCCGCCATTGAGCAGCGGCCGCTCAAGATGATCAACGGGATCACCCGCGAATTCGGTGAGGTCCTGTTCGACGGCGCCCGGGTCGACGCCGCCAACATGGTCGGCGAACCTGGTGAGGGCTGGCGACTGGCCATGACCGTCGTGAGCCATGAGCGCGAGCCCGGCGAGCTCGGCTACGTGGCGCGCTACGGCAAGCTCGTCAACCAGCTGGCCCATGTGGTGCAACAGGACCCGACGGCCTTCGGCCCCGAGGCCCGGGGCGACCTGGCCTGGGCCCTGGTGGAGACCGAGATGCTGCGCTGCCATGTGAGCCGCCGCCTCTCGGATCGCCTCGACGGCCTGTCGCACGGCCCCGAGGGCTCGGTGGACAAGCTCCTCATGACGGGGACCGAACAGGCGGTCGGGCATGCCGCGCTCAGCGTGGGCGGCGCGGCGCACGCCGACGGCGATGACACCTGGCTGAAGGTGTACCTCTACAGTCGCGCCCAGAGCGTCATGGGTGGCACGTCGCAGATACAGCGCAACCTCATTGCCGGCCGAATCCTGGAGCTGCCCACGTCATGAGCACCTACGACCTACCCGACGAGTTGCAGGTCCGAGCCGACGGACCCGTCCGCGTCATCACGCTCAACCGGCCCGAGCAGCTCAACGCCACCAACCATGACCTGCACCGCGGATTGGCCGCGCTGTTCCCCCAGCTCGACGCCGACGACGAGGCGCGGGCGGCCGTCATCACCGGGGCCGGACGGGCCTTCTCCGCCGGCGGTGACTTCAACTACATCGACGAGCTGTCGAAGGACGCCGCCTTGCGCTCGGTCACCCTCTCCCACGGACGCCAGATCGTGACCGGCATGGTCGGCTGCCGGGTGCCGATCGTCGCCGCCGTGAACGGTCCGGCGGTGGGGCTCGGCTGCAGCCTGGTCGCGCTCTCCGACATCGTGTTCATGGCCGAGAGCGCGCACCTGGCCGATCCCCACGTGCTCCTCGGGCTGGTGGCCGCCGACGGTGGGCCCGTCGTCTGGCCCATGCTGACCAGCCTGCAGCTGGCCAAGGAGTACGCGCTGACGGGTGAGCGCATCCCGGCCCGTCGCGGCGCCGAGATCGGCCTGGTGAACCACGTCTGCCCCGACGACGAAGTGCTCGACCAGGCACTGGCGTGCGCGCACAAGATCGCAGCACTGCCCAAGGGTGCGGTGGAGGACACCAAGCGCATCATCAACATCCACATGGAGCGGACGGTGCTCGCCGCGCTCGACTTCGCCCTGACGGCGGAGGACCGGTCGTTCACTTCGACGGAGCTGCGCGCCAACATCGACAGGATGCTCGACAAGCCGAGCTGAGCGATTCCGTCCCGAGGGCGGCGTCAGGAAGTCGAGGACGCGGCGCGGTGCTGCGTCGCCTGCGTTTCCAGCCAGTCGCCCAGCGCTTCGCCCGCCGTCAGGACATGGGCCTCGGCGAGGGCGCGGGCTGCCGGTGCGTCACCGCGCGCCATTGCCTCGAGCAAAGCGGCATGCTCGCGCGTGCTGCGCTCTTCCTGTTCGGGGAAGAGTTCGAAGAAGTTGCCGGGCACGACGCGGACGGCCTGGCGCAGATAGGTGAAGAGACGGGGTGAGCGGGCGGTGAGGTTGAGGGCCCGGTGGAAGCGGCGGTTGGCGATCACGACGTCGTCGGACCCTCCGATGGCACCGGCCAGCTCGACCAGCTCCGCCAGCTCGGCTCGCGTGATGCGTGCGGTGGCCATTTCAGCGGCCTTGCCGGCCAGGGCCGCCAAGACAGCGAAGTTGTCGATGGCGTCCTGCGGCGTGATGCCGACCACGGCCATGCCGCTGCGCGGCGTGATCTCGACCAGCCCCTCGTAGGAGAGCTCGAGCAGGGCCTCTCGTATGGGCGTCCGGCTGATCCCGAACTCGGCGGTCAGCCGATCGAGGTCGAGACGGTCACCGGGCTGGAGCCGGCCGGTGAGGATCCGGTCGCGCAGCTCGTTGGCCGCCTGGGCCCGGACGGTGGTCGTGACGAGTTTGATATCTGAAATATTACATATTACGGTGACCCCTGCCCGAAAGGGGGACAGATGGCCGACAGCAGACGACGGCAGATGGCGCTGGTGGGATTCATGCAGGCCGGGAACGCAACCGTCTACGCCGGCTCGTGGCGCCATCCGGCCACCGAGCACGGCTTCCTGACCGCGGGCTACTACGAGAAGCTGGGGCGGACGCTCGAAGACGGGTGCTTCGACCTCATGTTCTTCGACGACCGCCTGGCCATGCCCGGCATCTACGGAGGGTCGGTGGCCGAGGCGGTGCGCACCGGCGCCCGCCCCGTGAAGCTCGACCTGAGCATTGTGCTCGGGATCGTGGCCGCGGCGACGCGCTCCATCGGCCTCGGGGCCACGTACTCGACGACCTACTACTCGCCGTTCCACGTGGCCCGCACCTTCGCCACGCTCGACCACCTGTCTGGGGGGCGGGCGGCCTGGAACGTCGTCACGTCCGTGAACGACGGTGAGGCGCAGAATTACGGGCTGAAAGAGCATCTCGCCCACGACGCGCGTTATGACCGCGCCGACGAGTTCCTCGAGGCGACGGTCGGCTTGTGGGACAGCTGGGACGACGACGCGCTGGTGCTCGACCGCGAGACTCCGCTCTTCGCTCACCCTGACAAGGTGCACGAGCTCAACCACAAAGGGGAGTGGTTCGACGTGCGCGGCCCCCTGACCGTGCCCCGCGTCCCGCAGGGGCGACCGCTCCTCATGCAGGCCGGCTCGTCGGGCCGGGGACGGCAGTTCGCGGCGAAATGGGCGGAGCTGATCTTCACCGGCGACCCCGGCCTCGACGTCGCACGGGCGCACTACAAGGACCAGAAGGAGAAGCTCGGCGAGCACGGCCGCGACCCGGACTCGGTGAAGATGTGCCCGATGGCCTACACAGTCGTGGGCGAGTCCAAGGCCCACGCCGAGGAGCGCGAGCAGCTGTTCCTCAACGATCTGGTCGATCCCATGGCATCGCTCACGCTCCTGTCCGAGCTCATGAACTACGACTTCTCCGGACTCTCCCTCGACGCGCCCATCACCGACGAGCTCATCGAGTCGGTCTCGGGGATCCGGGGCCTCGTGCAGAACATCAAGTCGCACATCGGCGGTGACACGGTCACGCTGGGTGACCTGGCGGGGCATCGCGCCACCTTGTTGCAAGGGCCACGCTTCGTCGGGACAGGCCCTGACATCGCCGACGAGATGGAGGAGTGGTTCAACGGTGGCGCCTGCGACGGCTTTGTCATCGCGGCCACGCACTCGCCGGGCGCCTACGAGGACATGGTCCGTCTGGTGGTGCCCGAGCTGCAGCGCCGCGGGGTCTTCCGGGAGCACTACACCGGCTCGACGCTGCGCGAGCATCTGGGCCTGACGCGCCCCGATTCGTCCTACGGTGCCTGACACGGCCCTTCCGCTGCAGGGGCTGCGCGTCATTGACGCGGCCACACTCGCCGCCGGGCCCATGGTGGCGACCGCACTCGGGGAGTTCGGGGCCGACGTGATCAAGGTGGAGCAACCCGGCGCCGGTGACCCGCTCCGGACCTGGGGCCACCAGAAGGACGGGATCGGGCTCTTCTGGAAGAGCGTCGGCCGCAACAAGCGGTGCGTCACGCTGGACCTGCGCCAGGCCGACGGGCAGGAGATCTTTCACCGCCTGCTCGACGTCAGCGACGTGCTGGTGGTGAACAACCGGCCGAGCGCGCTGGCCCGTTGGGGCCTCGACTACGAGTCGGTGCACCGGGCCCATCCGAACCTGGTCATGCTCCACGTCACCGGGTACGGCGGCGGCGGGCCCGCCAGCGACCGGCCGGGTTTCGGGACTTTGGCCGAGGCGATGAGCGGGTTCGCCCACGTGACGGGCCAGCCCGACGGGCCGCCCACCCTTCCCCCCTTCTTCCTGGCCGATGGCATCGCCGCCCAATCGGCGACCTACGCCGTGATGATGGCGCTCTACCACCGCGACCTGCACGGCGGCACGGGGCAGCTCATCGACGTGAACCTGGTGGAGCCGCTGGCCCGCCTCGTCGAGACGTCCACGCTGGCCTACAGCCAGCTCGGGATCATTCCGGGCCGCGTCGGCAACCGTCTCGATGCCAGTGCTCCGCGCAACGCCTACCGCACGGCCGACGGCGGATGGGTCGCCCTGTCGAGCGCGTCGCGCAACATCGTGATCCGCCTTTACCGCGCCGTGGGCCGGCCCGACCTGGCCGAGGACGAGGAGTACGTCGACCCGCTGCGCCGCCAGGCCCACGGTGACGAGATCGACGAGGTGGTGGCGCAGTGGATCCGCGTCCGGAGCCAGGCCGACGTCATGCGCGCCTTCGAGGAGGCCGAGGTGGCGGCGGCGCCCGTCTACGACGCAGCGCAACTGCTGGCCGACGACCACCTGCGCGAGCGGGGCTCGTTCGTCGAAGTGGACGACCCCGACCTCGGCCTGATGACCGTCCAGGCTCCGGTGGCGCTGCTGAGCGAGACACCGGGACGGGTCGACCACCTCGGCCGGGGCATCGGAGCCGACAACGATGACGTCTTCGGCGGCCTGCTGGGCCTCGACGACAACCGGCTGCAGGCGTTGCGCTCAGCCGGGACCATCTGAGTCGAGGAGAGAGGGGCACCATGCACGCGCCACGAGCCCGACGTTCCGAGCTGGCCACGCCGGCGAGCAGCGAACGCATGTGCGAGAAGGCGGCTTCGTCGGGCGCCGATCTGGTGTTCTTGGACCTCGAGGACGCCTGCGCCCCGTCGGCCAAGGAGGCGGCCCGGTCGATCGCGGTGGGGGCGCTGACGGGGCAGGACTGGGGGCAGACCGTGCGGGCCGTCCGCATCAACGGCATCGACACGCCGTGGTGCCATGGGGACATCATTGAGATCGTCACCGGCGCCCGCGACGCGCTCGACGTCCTGATCGTGCCCAAGGTGCGGCGCGCCCGCGACGTCTGGTGGGTCGAGGTGTTGCTGACGCAACTCGAGACGAAGCTGGGGCTCACTCGTCCCATCGGGCTGGAGGTGCTCATTGAGGAGGCGGAGGGGCTGGCCAACGCGCTCGAGATCGCCCAGGCGAGCGAGCGACTCGAGGCACTGATCTTCGGGGCGGGCGATCTGTCGGCGTCGCTGCGGGCGAGGGTCGACGGCAACTTCGACCCTGTGGTGCCCTACCCGGGGGACTTCTGGCACTTCGCCCGGGTGCAGGTGCTGACGGCGGCACGGGCCGCCATGATCGACGCCATCGATGCGCCCTATCCCGCCTACGAGGACCCCGACGGGTACCGGCAGGCCGCGCTGGGGGCCAGCGCGTTGGGATTCGACGGCAAATGGGCCATCCACCCGAGCCAGGTGCCCATCGCCAACGACGTGTTCTCGCCGACGGCCGACGAGGTCGCCGAGGCCCGCCAGGCGGTGGCGACCTATCGCGAGGCAGAGGCGGGCGGAGTCGGGGCCATCGGGCGCGACGGGAAGCTGGTCGACGCCGCCCACATGCGGCTGGCGGCCAACACCCTGCACAAGGACGCGCTGGCGACCGGGTCGGGAGAGTCGGCGGCGCAGTGACGCAACACCGGGCGTCTCACGGAATCGGGGTCCCGGACGGACAACGAGTCAGGGCGGCGTCGAGGCCTTCGGTCCGTATGGCCTGGAGCGCGTAGACGACCTGAGGGTCGTTCCATGACCAGACCCGACCCGGGTCCTGGTCGACGCTCGCGACGTCGTGGTCCTCGAGGTTCCAGCAGATCGACGAGCGTAGGACGCCGCCCTGGGCGTTGACGAGCACGCTGCAGGCCAGCAGGACGACCGAGCCCAGCACGGCGATGCGGTAGGTCAGGAGGCGGCGCTCCGCATTCTCCGATCGCGATGGAGGCCGGTGATCTCGATCGTTTGCTCGAAGCGCCCGGTGCAGCGATCGACAACTGCGGCGGCCCATTCGAGATGGCTTACTGCGAGCCCTTCCCCGCCATTCGGCGCTCGTCGGTCCCTTGCTGTCGTCATGGCGCTGGCGAGGCAGGTCGTGCTTCCGATGACGACGGCGCTTAGAGGTGGGCTCGGGAAGGTGGGGACCATAGGTCGGAGTGAGATGGGAGACTCTTGTACCCAGGGCCTCATGGGTCGCGATGAATCCTCTTCGGCGATATCGCAGGTCTGAAACGTGATGATCCCGTAAGGCGGAGCGAATCCTCAGCTTGAACGATCTCGGGACCCTCGTTGCCCTGTTGATACCGGATTGTTGGACTTGACGAAGCGTTCACGATGTTCGGCAAGGGGTTGAACGTTTGGGCTCTTTCGTTGTGATGGATCTGCACTGAGTCTGGTTGAGGGCCTCCAAAGGATCCGGGACGGTTAAGTCGCTGATCAATGGATCGTTAAGACAACCCGACCGGTGTCCGATGTGTCTGTGGTGACATTGATGAGAGCAGACTCCCCGTCAGGCGCAAGGGTGCTCTTGAACTTGGAGGACAGCGGCATCATCGGCAAGAAGCCCTGTCGGCGGCGGGGGCTCATCACTACCTCCCTTGTTATTGGGATCTATGCGGCCCTGGCTGTGCTGGCGAACTTGAACGCTTGGACGATGGGTGCAACGCGGGCTCTACAGCAGCCTTACCAGGATCCGAAGTTGGACGCCTGGTATGTCGAATGGACCCCCTTTGCGTTCGCTCATGGGGTGAACCCGCTCTTCAGTCACTGGGTCAACGTCCCCTTCGGAGCGAACTACGCCGCGAACGTGGCCATTCCCCTGTTGGCCGTCATCGTGAGTCCGGTGACGGCAATCTGGGGCCCCGTCGCTGGCGTCAACGTTCTCATTTCGCTTGGGTTTTTCGCCTGCTGTGTCGGCGGCTATTGCTTCGTCCGGCATTGGACAAGCTGGCGTCCGGCCGCCTTCTTGGGAGGTTTGCTCTACGGCTTCTCGCCGTTTGTGGTCGCAGCAGGCCGCGCCCACATCCAGATGATGTTCGTCGCCCTCGTCCCGTTCATCTTCATCGTCCTCGACGAGATACTGGTCCGTCAGCGCCATTCCCCTCGCATCATGGGGCTGCTCCTTGGAGCCGTCGTGATCGCGCAGTACTTCATCTCGAGCGAGGTGCTGGCCACAACGGCGGTCATGGCCGTCATCGCGGCCGTCTTCGTCTCGCTGTTGAACTCCGACAAGGTCCGATCACACCTCCATAGAGCCCTCACGTCATTCGGCATCGCCTCGGGCCTCGCGGTCGTAGCTCTCGCCTACCCGGTGATCTATTCACAGCACGGACCAGAGCACTACACGCTCGTCTTTCCTGCCGGGCAATACCAGGCCGATCTCTTGAGCGCGTTTCTCCCTACCTCGAATCAACTCCTCGCGCCTGCGGCCGCTACGGCGATCTCCAACCAATTCGCGAACAACCTGACCGAGAACGGCTCCTACCTCGGTGTAGCGCTGGTGCTCATGCTTCTCGGCGCGACGATCGTGTGCCGCAGATCCAAGGTTGTCGTCGTCGCCTTCCTTGTTGCGCTCAGCGCATACGTCCTCTCGCTCGGGTCTCCGTTGCTGGTCGGCAACCACGTCTTGGGCCCGCTCCTCCCAGGAGCCGTCTTTCATCGCTTACCACTCCTTGAGGGGGCGGTGATGGCTCGCTTCGCGCTCTTCGTCGCGTTGTTCGCCGCGTTGGTCTTGGGAGCCGCGATGGAGCGAGTACGCGTCTGGCCCGGGTGGACCAACCGCCGTATCGGCCCCGTTGCCGCCGTCGGATTGGCTGTCGCAGCGATGTTTCCCCTCTTGCCCAATCTTCCCTATACCGTGGCGACCGTAAACACCCCTCGCTTCTTCACGTCTTCGGCCGTTGACACCATTCCAGCAAACTCGGTCGCCGCGGTTTACCCGCCGACCACTGCCAAGACGGCGCCACCGAATCCTGACTCCACCCTGTGGCAGGCGTCCGCGGGCATGCGGTTCGAGATGCCGGGAGCGTACGCACTTGTTCCGGGGCCTCAGGGAATCGCACAAAATGGTTCGCCGACGCTCACCACAGAGACACTCGCGGCCATCGAAGGCGGCGCGAGAGTGCGGGAGGGAGCGTCGCTCCGTGCGGCGCTACGGGCACAGTGGCGCCTCTGGGACGTTAAGACCTTCATCATGGGACCTGGTCGAAATGAGACGACGGCCCGACATTTCGTGTCCTGGGTGGTCGGGCAGCTACCCGAACGTTCGCAGGGTGTGTACCTCTGGTATGACTTGGGTCGATCGCTCAAAGGGCCTTAGCGAAGGGTTGTAAGGGTGACGATCGAAGGTCACTCAGATTAACCCCATAACCCGGTCCACGGACGATGGCGAAGGTCCATCTCCGACACACCTGTCTCGAGTTGGGGAACACCGATCGTCAGCGAGGGCACGACAGGCCGACGAGGACGCCGCACGCGAGCGAGTTCACTGGATATTTCCGAGGATCACAACCCGCTCTCCCTCTGAGAAGCGTAGGCCCACATGAGTGCAGGAATTGGTATTGAATTCCTTGACTTCGCCGAGCAAGTCGGGCACTGTCTGAGGCAATTAGCGGTTGAGAATGGCAAACCTCTCGCGAGGTCGGCGAGGGGGACCTGCACGGGTGTGTCCCGAGCGAACACGTCGACCGTCGCGGAGGCGACGTCCTCGTTGATGGCGGCGATCGTCCCCACCTTGCCTTCGAAGGGCCCGCTCATGATGGCTGCCTTGTCTCCGTTGTGCAGCGGATCTGGCATCCGGCCATTTTTGCCTCCGGTATGCGACAGGGCGGGCACCCTGTGGCACCATGACCTCGTTGTCGGGAGGGAGGAGGTTAGCCATGCGCCGAGCGACGCTCTTGGGCACCGTTGTCTGCGGCCTCTTGCTCTCGGCAGCGGCTGTCACGGCCCAACCGGCCCTTGCATCCGAGCGCTCCGGTTCGACGCCGGTGTCGACCACCACCATGACCTTCGTCGACACCACGCGGGCCACCCCGCCGTGGAACGGAATGCCGGCGAAGCCTTCTCGAACGCTGGTCACGAGCATCTGGTATCCGACCAGATCGGGATCGGCCAAAGACCCCGGGCAGGGCCCGCACCCGCTCATCGTCTTCGCCCACGGCCTGGGCGGCTCGCCGGAGGACTACCGGGCGCTGCTCTCGGCCTGGGCGGCCGCGGGCTACGTCGTGGCCGCTCCTCTGTTCCCGTTGTCGAGCAGCGAAACGCCGGGCGGACCGGACGGCGGGGACATCGGGAACCAGCCGGCTGACATGAGCTTCGTGATCGGCCAGATGCTCAAGGCCTCGAGCAGTCCCGGCGGACCGTTGTCGGGCCTCGTCGATCCCAACGAAATCGGCGCCGCCGGCCACTCCAACGGTGCCATCACCACGCTGGGGCTGGTGGCCAACACCTGTTGTCGCGACATACGGGTCAAGGCGGCAATCGTCATGGCCGGCACGACTGAGGGCTTGGGTCGAGGCCAGTACGACCTGGCCGAGGCGCCGCCGCTCCTCGTCGTCTCAGACCTCCACGACGGGCTCGTTCCCTACGGTGATGCTGTCGCCGTCTTCAACCAGGCGCGCGGACCAAAGGCTTTGCTCGCATTGAGCTGGGACCCCCGCTCGGACACGACGGGCTCCACAGCGCACATGGCCTCCTCGGGCGTGGTCGGGCCGACATCGTCTGCAGTCTTGAAGTCGACGACAGCGTTCTTCAATGCCACTCTCAAGCACCAGCACGCAGCGCTGCAAGCGGTCGCGGCCGACGGCCACTCCTCCCAGTCGAGCGTGCACACCGCCTGGGCCGAGGGATCACGCTCCACGCTGGCCGTCCCCAAAGTGGCGGCGGTCCATCTGCACGCAACCGTCACGCCCAACACGGGTCTCCACGACGGCCAGGTCGTCACCGTTCAGTGGAGCGGCTACACCGCGGGCAAGGTGGTCAACATCCTGGAGTGCTCCACGGTGGAGATCTCCACCGCCAGCTCGGCCGGCTGCAGCTTTGCCCACGCGGCCATTCTGCACCCGGATCCAACGGGATCGGGATCCGTCGCTCTCTCCATCGGCACGGGCGCGATCGGCAACGGTACGTGTGACGTGTCGCACAGTTGCTATGTCGTGGTCAACAACGCGAGCTCGACCGATCCGGCAGGCAGCAAGGTCGTGACAATCCGGTTCGCCTCCTGAGCTCCTCGCAATCGGTCGTCGACGTCGAAGAAGGTCGGCGCTGTCGGTTGCAGTGCGGGCCGCACGAAAGGAATGCAACGCATGAGTGAGACTCCGCCGCCCTTCGACCCTTCGACCTTCTCCAACGATCCCTATGTGAAGCGAGTCGACAAACCCTGGGGCTATGAACTGCACTGGGTTCGCGCCGATGCCCCTTACATGGGAAAGGTCTTGCACATCGATGCCGGAGCCCGTTTGAGTCTGCAGCTCCACGACGAGAAGCAGGAGAGCTGGTTCTTGATGAACGGCCGGGCCAAGGTGCTCTGGGATGACAGCCAGGGCGGCATGGTCGAGACGGAGCTTCAGCCTGGACTGGGCTACAGCACGGGCATCGGACAGCGACACCGTCTGGTCGGCATCACCGATTGCGATGTTGTCGAGGTTTCGACTCCCGAACGCGGCACGACGTGGCGACTCGAAGACGACTCCGCTCGTCCCAACGAGACACCGGCGCAGCGGAAGATGGAGCGCGGCGAGACCTGAGGAACAGGTTGAGGCGGTGCTCAGGTCGAGTTGTGCCGGAGTTGGGCCAAAAGAGGCCGTTCGGACAGATGCGACGTGGCGGGAGCCTTCGTAACCTGGGACGCACGATGGAATAGAATCCGCTTGCGTTGGCGACCAGATTGCTGGTCAAGGCACAGGGCACGACGTTCGACGCCGAAGCCGCCGCCCTGACGGGAAAGGCGTACCGGCTGTTGGCGGAGACGGTCCATTCCTACGAGGACACGGCGGCATCGACCGGGGCGATCCGGAAGCGAGAGCGTCGTCTGCTGCGCGACCGCCGCTCGGCCCCTGGGCCCGACGATGTCAGCGGGCCGCGCCGGACCACAGGACCCGCGCCGCTCAACATTCGCCATACCGACCGGATTCCTCTGCCGACCTACGGGCGCGTCGACCTGAGGATCTGAAGCAGCCGCGACGCGGTCTGTGGGCGGCACCTGGTTACCACCGCTGAAGGCTGAACCAAACCATCTGCCTGACTACCATTTTCGGCGTGGGAGAAGCTCAGATCCGAGAGGCCGTTGACGCGGACGTTCCCGCCATCGTCGACCTCCAGAACGCGTTGCTCTCCACGACGACGGTTGAATGGACCGAGTCGCCTCATACCGTCGAGGAGAGGGCGCAGTGGATGCGGCGTCAACGGACGCTCGGCTATCCGGTACTGGTCGCCGTCGCCGCGACCGAGCTCGTCGGGTGGTGCAGCTTCGGCGATTTCCGCGACACGACCAGATGGCCTGGGTACAGAACAACGGTCGAGCACACGGTCCATGTTCGAGAAGACCATTGGGGTGGCGGCATCGGCCGTGGCCTGATGACGCAGCTCTTCGAGGCCGCTCAGTCCCTGGGCAAGCACGTGATGGTGGGAGCCGTCACCGCTGACAACGACGCGTCAATCCGATTCCACGAGCGCCTGGGATTCGTCGAGGTGGCGAGAATGCCGCAAGTGGGAGTCAAGTTCGGGCGATGGCTCGATCTGGTCTTCCTTCAGAAGATCCTCGACGAACGAGAGGTTCCTCCTGCGATTTAGGCGCCGTAGGGCATCCGACGTGGCGGGAAAAGGGTCACCATACCCTCGCCGTTTTCGCGGTTCGTGAACGGCTTCAGAAGCCTTCCGGTTCCGTGGAGAGCCCACCCGGGTTCTCCACGATGGCCTGGCGGATCAATCCGATCACCCAGCTGATGCCCCGGATGGCCTTGGCGGGTTCCATCTGCCAGTCCACGACCATGCGCTCGTAGCTCGCGACGCCCCACAACACGTCGAGCACGGCAGCCGCAGCCGTGCGGTCCTCCTCGGACCACGTTCCGGCCTCTGCCGCGACCGCGGCCAGCAGTGCTTCGTGCTGTCGTCGCTTGGCATCGAGCAGTGTCGGATCGAGCGGCTGGCGCGCGTCGGGCGGGTAGGAGGAGACGTGGGCGAAGATGCGGGCCGTCACATCCGCCACATCCTCGAGCCGCATGCCGCGCAGGTCGATCCCCGCCTCCTCCTCGAACTCGTGCATCACGGCGTCGCGTAGGCCCTGCTCATTGACGAAGTGGCGGTACACGGTGCGCTCGTTGACGCCGGCCTTTTCCGCGACCGCCCGGATGGTCAGCCCGCGCCAGTCTCGCACCGACGATCCGTGCAGGAGCTCGGACCCGGCGGCAATGATGCGCTCCCGCGTCTCGCCTGCTCGTTGGCGGCGCAGGGTGCTGTCGTACTGCCGGCGCGCCCGGACCGTGGTGGCGGCACGGGTCCTTTCCGTGGTGGGAATGGCCGTCATGCACTCAACTCAATGTGGCCGACGAGCCGCCGTCGACCGGGATGACGGCTCCGGTCACGGTTCACTACTTCGTGACCACCGGGAGCGTTTCCCAGCCCCGCACCGTCGAGGTGGGGGAGAGCCGTGCGTTGTCCATGTCGACGTCCCACTCGGGAATGCGGGCCAGCACCTCTTCGAGGGCGATAACCCCCTCCATACGGGCGAGGGCGGCCCCCATGCACAGATGGATGCCGTTGCCGAAGGTGAGATGCCGGCCGTCTTTACGGTGGATGTCGAAAATGTCGCCGTCAGGGAAGCGGCGATCGTCGCGGTTGGCCGAGCCCAGCAGGAAGAGCATCACACTCCCAGCGGGTACCTCCGTGCCGTGGACCACGAGGTCCTGGCGCGCCACGCAGCGCCCCACGTGCGGTGCGGGTGACTCGTAGCGCAGGATCTCCTCAATCGCATTGGGGATGAGCGACGGGTCGGCGACGAGCTCAGCCCGTTGGTCGGGGTGGTCGGCCAGGACCTTGGCAGTCCATCCGATCAGTCGGGTCGTGGTCTCGTTGCCGGCGCCGGCGAGGACCTCCAGGTACGTCAGCAACTCGTTGCGCGTGAGCTTGCGCACCGTGTCCGTCTCGTCGGTGAACTCCACATTCAAGAGTTCGGTCATGATGTCGTCCGAGGGATGGTCGGCCCGCCAGTCGACGTAGTCGGCGAACATGGCGCCGGTCACGAAGTTCTCCGAGACCTGCATCGGCTCGCCTGCCTCGGTGCGCAGGTTGGCATCGACGTGGTCCCGGACGGCCTCCTGGTCGCTCTCGGGAATACCGAGGAGCATGCTGATAACCCGCATCGGCATCTGCGCACCGAGGTCGGCAATGAAGTCGAAGCGCTCCGCCCCCACCAGCGGGTCGAGGCTCTGTCCGCAGAATTCGCGGATTTTCGGCTCCAGCTCCGCCACCCGCCGTGGGGTGAATGCACGCGAGAGCAGACGGCGGTGGATGGTGTGGGTCGGCGGGTCTTCGAAGATGATGACGCCCGGCGGCATCTCGATGTCCGCCTTGATCAGTTCGATGATCCCACCCTTGCCCGAGATGTAGGTCTGGGCGTCGAGGAGGCCCTTCTCCACGTCGGCGAAGTGGCTCACCGCGAAGAAGTCGTGCTTCTCGTTGTAATAGACGGGCGCCTCCTCGCGGAGCCGCCGGTAAACGGGATACGGATCCGCGTTGATGCCGACGTCGTAGGTGTCGTAGTAGACGTCGCTGCTGCTGGTCGTGGTCACGGCGTACCCCCGGGGGAATATTGGTGTCAGCAATATGACATCAAATTGCGCGAAGCGTCAACGCCCAGGTAGGGGGCTTCGAGAGCGGCTCTCGGGCAGGGCCCAGCCTGGGCGGAAACGATCTTCTCATCAACAGAGAGCAGTGCTACCATCACAGCGTCAACGAACGACACGCAGAGAGGACCCAACTCATGCCACGTTGGCCCAAGCCACCCGAGGGCAGCTGGACGGAGCACTTCGACCTCGGGACAGAGCCGTTGAACTACGAGGACTCCATATCGCAGGAGTTCTTCGAGCTCGAGCGCGAGGCTGTCTTCAAGCGAGCGTGGCTCAACGTCGGCCGGGTCGAGCAGCTGCCGCGCACCGGGAGCTACTTCACCAAGGAGCTCGCCGTCGCCAAGACGTCCGTCGTCGTGGTGAAGGGAAAGGACGGCGAGGTCCGTGCCTTCTACAACATGTGCCGCCACCGCGGGAACAAGCTGGTCTGGAACGACTACCCCAAGGAGGAGACCAGCGGCACCACCCGCCAGTTCGTGTGCAAGTACCACGCCTGGCGCTACGACCTCGACGGTGCCTGCTCGTTCGTCCAGCAGGAGCAGGAGTTCTTCGACCTGGACAAGGCGGACTACGGCCTGGTGCCCGTGCACTGCGACATCTGGGCGGGATTCATCTTCATCAACCTGGCCAAGGAGCCCGAGCAGTCATTGCGCGATTTCCTCGGGCCGATGGTCACCAAAATGGAGAACTACCCGTTCGAAAAGTTGACCGAGCGCTACTTCTATCGCGCCAACGTCAAGAGCAACTGGAAGCTCTACATGGACGCCTTCCAGGAGTTCTACCACGCGCCAATTCTCCATGCGAAGCAGTCGCCGCCGGACTGGTCGAGCGCCGCCGCACAGGCCGGCTTCGAGGCGCCCGCCTACAAAATCGACGGCCCGCACCGTCTGGTCAGCACGGCCGGCGTCCATCCCTGGAATCTGGCCGATAACATGACCAAGCCCGTGGACCGCGTGACGCGCAGCGGGCTCTTCGGTCCCTGGGACGCGCCAGATCTGGACTTCGATCCCAAGGACGCCGGCATCAACCCAGCCGGTTGCGACCCCTGGGGACTCGACTCGTTCCAGCTCTGGCCGAACTTCGTCATCCTGGTGTGGGGGCAGAACTGGTACCTCACGTACCACTACTGGCCCGTCGCACCCAACGAGCACGTATTCGAGGGGACGCTGTACTTCGTTCCGGCCAAGAACGCCCGGGAGCGGCTGGCGCACGAGAATGCCGCCGTCACGTTCAAGGAGTTCGGGCTGCAGGACGCCAACACCCTCGAGGCGACGCAGATGATGCTCGAGTCACGCGTGATCGAGCGCTTTCCCCTGATGGACCAGGAGGTGCTGTGCCGCCACATGCACAAGGTGGCGCAAGAGTGGGTGGAGGACTACCAGAAGCAACAGCACGCGGAGGTATGACGCAGATGGACACGACCTTGTTGCCGAGCGAGTTCTCCGACCTGGAGCCGTTCGCCGCCAAGTGGTGCCTGCCGACCGAGCGCGAGCGCTACGCGGCGCGGCTTGCCAGCACCATGGACGAGATGCAAGCGCTCTACGACGCCACCATGGCTCGAGCCGACGCGGCAATGACGTACCTCGACCAGTACCCCCTCGAGGAGCTGCCCGACGACGCGGTGCACCTGCTCCACCTGCTGTACTCCATGGTCATGGTGTCGTTCCCGGTCGAATGCTGGGGGCAGCCCCGGGTGCCCGACTCTGGTGCCGCGTACTTGGATCTCCTGGTCGAGCCCGGACCCTGAACCTCCCGTGACAGTTCCGCCCTGCGACGCGTGCCAGGCCGGGACTCATCAGATCGCCTCGTATTCGACCGTCACCGTCTGGCCGAACGGCAGGCTCTGACAGGTCAGGACCCAGCCTTCCTCGACTTCCTCGGGCGTCAAGGCATTGTTGGCCCGCATGCGGACAGACCCTTCCTTCAAGAAGGCCATGCAGGTGGCGCAGTTGCCGGCCTCGCAGGAGAACGGTGGCCGGAGGCCGCCCCGGCGGGCCGTCTCGAGCAACGTGTCGCCCGGCTGGTAGCGGACGACCACCGTCTTGCCCCCGAGCATCACCGTCACCTCGCCGGGGACGGCCTGGGCGTCGCCGGCGACCGCAGCCTCGTCGATCAGCGCGTCGGTCTTCTCTTGCTGCTGCACCAGGAACCGCTCAATGAAGATGCGGTCCTGGGTCACACCCAGGCTCAGCAAGGTCGACTCGACCAGGTCCATGAAGGCCCCTGGCCCGCAGACGTAGAAATCGGCTTCGAACTGCGTCCCGACGAAATCGGTGATGGCATCGCTGGTGAGGAACCCCTCCGCCGAGTCGTCGTGATGCCGGACGTCCAACCGCTCCGGGTGGATGTCGCACAGTGCGGTCAGCGCGTCGTCGAAGATGACCGAGTCCTGATCCCGGTTGGCGTAGAGCAACCGGACTGGACGCTGCGCCCCGGCGAGCACGGACTTGGTGATCGACATCACGGGCGTGATGCCACTGCCGCCGCAGAAGCCCACCAGGGGACGCGCCGACTCTTGGGGGCAGAACACGCCCGCTGGCTTGGTGACGTCAATGAGGTCGCCTTCGTGCAGATGGTCGAGGAACCAGTTGGAGACCAGGCCGCCCGTCACCCGCTTGACGGTGACGGTCAGGTCGTCGTCGAGTGCCGGCGCGCTGGACATGGAGTACGAACGCAGTTGCTCCTCGCCGTCAATGTGCACGCGGAAGGTGCAGAACTGCCCCGGTCGGTAGCGATAGGTCTCGGTCAGGTCCTCGGGGACGTCGAGCACAAAGGAACTGGCGTCATGGGTCTCACGGACGACCCGGGCGACGCGGAGCGGGTGGTACCCGTGGTCCCGCAAGACCGCGTTCTGGTCGCTCACGCTGTGACCGGGTGACCTACTGGGGCGTGGGCCACGCCACGGACTTGGTCTCGAGGTACTGGTCGAAACCGGCCAGGCCGTTCTGCCGGCCGATCCCACTGTGCTTGTACCCGCCGAAGGGCATGTCGGCCTGACCGATGGGCATGCCTCCGTTGACCGCGAACGTCCCCGTGCGGACGCGCTCGGCCACGGCCAGCGACCGCTCCAGCGATCCGGAGAAGACCCCGCCGGAAAGCCCGTACACGCTGTCGTTGGCGATCCGTACTGCGTCATCGTCGTCGTCGAATGGGATCACGACGAGAACCGGCCCGAAAATCTCCTCCTGGGCGATCGTCATTGCGTTGTCGACGTTGGTGAAGAGGGTCGGTTCGACGTACCAACCCTTGGGCAGGTCGGCCGGCCGGCCACCGCCCAGGGTGAGGGTTGCCCCCTCGTCCACGCCCTTCTGTATGTAACCGAGCACACGGTCGCGCTGCTTGGCCGAAATGAGCGGGCCCATCAGGACGTCGGGGCGCTGCGGATCCCCATAGGCCACCGAGGAAAGCGTCGCCTTCAGGATCTCCACGCCCTCGTCGTAGCGCGAGCGGGGGAGGAGCATGCGGGTCTGAATGGCGCAGCCCTGCCCGCCGTGGAAGCACACCGCAATGCCGGAGGGGACCGACGCGGCGAAATCGGCGTCGTCGAGCACAATGGTCGCCGACTTGCCGCCCAGCTCCAAGAACGTGCGCTTCAGGGTGGCACCGCCCTTCTCCATGATCCGCTTGCCGACGGCGGTCGATCCGGTGAACGAAATGAGGTCGACCTTCGGGGACAGCGTCAGCTCCTCGCCGACGAGGTGGTCGGACGAGGTCACCACGTTGAGGACACCGCTGGGGAAGTCCGTCTGTTCGGCGACGAGGCGGCCGATGCGCGTGGCGTTCCAGGGCGTGTCCGGTGCGGGCTTGAGGATGACGGTGTTGCCCGTGGCCAGGGCCTGTCCGAGCTTGTTGAGGGTCACCTCCAGCGGGAAGTTCCACGGCACGACGGCACCGACGACCCCGATGGGCTCCTTCCAGACCTGACGCGTGTTCGCCGTGCCCCGGCGATCGACGATCTCGCTCAGGTCGGTCCGCCAGGGGAACTCGTCGATGAGCTTCACCGGGTAGCGCAGCGCGCCCTCGAGCGGGATGTCGAGCTGGTTGGCGTAGGTGGTCATGCGGGGGCAGCCCACTTCGAGAATGAGCTCCTCGCGCAACTCCTCCCGGTCCCTCTCGAGCGCGTCCTGCAGCTGGGAGAGGCAGCGCTTGCGCAGCTCGCGATTGGTGGACCAGCCGGTTTCGTCAAAGGCGCGCCGGGCGCCGTCGATAGCCCGGTGCATGTCCGCCGCCGACCCGTCGGCCACCTGTCCGAGCACCTCTTCGGTGGTGGGGTTGATGTTGTCGAAGGTCCGGCCCGTCTCGGACTCCACCAGCTTGCCGTCCACCAGCATCCGCTCTTCGTGACTCACCGCTGCTGTCATGCCCGACCCTGCCTCTCCAGGGTCTCTCACGAAGTGGAAACCCAATTATCAAAAAGTGCCATCATCATAATCGAGAGGTCCCGGAGTCGCCCGGCCGGCGTTGTCAGAGTGGAAAGGCGGCGGGCAGTGCTGCGCTCGACAGAATGTCGGCCCCCAGGGTGCGGGTGAGGACGCTGCCCGCGCCCAGCAGCTGGTCCAGGACGATCGTCCGGCGGACCGAGCGGTGCAGCGGGTGCTCGGTGGTGAAGCCGATGCCGGCCAGCACCTGCTGGCAGTGCCGGGCCACCGTCCGGGCGGATCGGCCCGCGAAGGCCTTCGCCATGGCTGCCGTGACGGGGGAGGGATCATCCCAGGCGGCGTCGAGCAGCGCGGCGGCCGCCTCCAACGCCACCAGGCTCTCGGCCAGCCGGTGACGTACGGCCTGGAAGCTCCCGATAGGTCGCCCGAATTGCGTGCGCTCCAGTGCGTGTGTGCGCGCCTGCTCCAACATGGTGCGCCCACTTCCCACGAGCTGGTGCCCGAGGGCGAGCTGGCCCAGCGCCAGCGTGCTCGGCCAGTCGGTGGACCGCGACGATGCCACAACGGTGAGCTCGAATTCGCCCGCCACCTCGAACAGGCCCAGCGACTGATCGAGGCCGTGCACGCGGCGCCGTTCGAGCTGGCGCGCCTCGACGCCGACCACCGTGGCGCCGTCAGCGCCGTCAGCGCCGTCAGCGCCCTCAATCACGACGAGCACGCGGTCACAGCGGTCCAGCGCGGCGGAGGCGAGACCCCGCACCAGGCACCTTCCGCCGTCGAGACGACCGGGAGCGCTGGTCTCCCGGAGCGACGGCAGGACGACTGCGGTGCGGTCGGTCGGGGCGCCGAGCGCGCCGGCCAGCAGCCAGTCGAGTGCGGCCGAGTCGGTGGTCGTCACACCCTGGCATTCGAAGAGCACCGACACGGCGGCGGCCCGGTCGGCCTGCAGGGCATCCCGCCACCCGAGCTCCTCCATTGCATCGTCGAGGGCGGCGCCATCGGCATTCGAGGTGGCGTGACGGACGCTGCCCTCGAACAGCACCCGCTCGGTCGCCTCCATCAGCGGTCGGCCCCGAGTTCGAGCAGGCGCCGGGCGATGATGTTGCGCTGGATCTCGGCACTGCCACCGTAAATGGTGGCGGCGCGTGAGTAGAGGAACTCGGCCCGCCAGCGCTGGCTGGCCGGGTCGTCCCCGAGTGTCACCTCGACACCCAGGCCTTCGCCGACGAGGTCGAACACCGCCTGCTCCGCCGTGGCGACGAGCACCTTGTCAACCGATGTCTCGGCACCGAGGGTCTCGCCGGCCGCCAGCCTCCGTTGTGTCGCCCGCGACCGGGCCCGGAACGCCCACAGAAGCTCGGTGGCCTGGCCGACCGCAACGGGATCGAGCGTGCCGGGTGGTGAGGCGGCGACCAGTTGCTCCAGACGCCGTCGCAGGTATGCGGCCCGGTGCCACAGTGCCGTGCTGCGCTCGTAGGGGAGGAGGTCCATGGCGATGGACCAACCCCGGTCGACCTCGCCGAGGACACGGTCGAGCGGCACGACCACGTCGTCGAAGAAGACCTCGCAGAATTCCTGCGCGCCGTGCATGGTCTCGATCGGCCGCACAGTGATGCCGGCGCTGTCCATGTCGACGAACAGCGCGGTGATCCCCTTGTGCGCGGATGCAGTGGTTCCCGTGCGCGTGAGGAGCACGCACCTTTGTGCGTATTGGGCCAGGCTGGTCCACACCTTCTGACCGTTGATCCTCCAGCCGGCGTCGGTGCGGGTGGCCCGGCAGGCCAAGGAGGCCAGATTGCTGCCCGTCCCAGGCTCCGAGAACCCCTGGCACCAGATCTCCTCACCGCGCAACAGGCGCGGCACCATGGCGGCAGCCAGTTCGGGCGGCGCATAGTCGATCATGGTGGGCGCCAAGACCTCGGGCATCGAGTAGATGCCGGGCTCGACGAGGTCGCGGGCCGTCAGTGTTTCGCCGAGGTAGGCGCGGAGGAGGTTCGAACCTTCCAGGCCGCCGACGCGCGCGGGCCAGCCCATGCGCATGAAGCCGGCGTCATAGGTCAGCCGCATCACCTTGCGGAGTTGAGCCATCTGCTCGTCGAGCGTGCCGATGCCCGCGAACGTGGGGGCGAGATCTCCCTCGTGCGCGTCCAGCCAATCGTCGACGGCGGCTTTGAAGTCCGCGAGCTCCACGGCGTCCCGGCCTAGTCGGTGTCGGCCGAGGGCGCCGGCCGCGTCGGGTCGTGCGGCTTCCCGTGGTCCCGGGCGCCGCTGCGCCGGAGGAATGTCATGGAGCGGGTCTGCAGTCGCCAGCCCCGCGCAGTCCGTCGGTACGAGTCGGTGTAGTAGCCGATGCGCATGTCGTGCGTGGTTTGGTCGACGAAACAGAGCGTCTGTTGCCCTGTGCCCGTCCCAGCCTCGCCGTCGAGGTCGAGGACCGGCGTGCCGGTGAGGAAGAGGCCCTTCGGAGCGGCCCGGACCAGCTCCGGGAAGTCGGCCAAGGCGTAGGTGTCCCCGAAGGCGCTGTAAGTCCCGTCCGGTGTGAAGACGTCAATGACGGCATCGATGTCGTCCCGGGTCATGCCGATGGCGTAACGGGCGAGTAGCTGCTCGATCTCGGTGATGTCCGCGAGCTGGGACTGCTCCATCGGCCGGCGCTCCTGTGTCCTCTCGTGCGTGCTCAGGCGTCCCGCCAGGGACTTCGTCGTCACGATAACAGCATTCTCCAAAACGGCAATTGGCCGTGTACATCGGAGGTGGAGTCGGCAGACGTCGTTCGCCCGCCTGTGCTGGTCCGGGAATTGCCTTTGCGGATTCATCCCAACGGTTCTTGGGCTGGGGAGAGTCGTACTCTCAATTTGGGACAATTGTCGTTAAGCTGATGTCATGTCAGTTGACGACCCCACGGCAGTTTCGACCACCGCCACCGAGCCGGTACGACGGCGCGATCTCGCCGTGGCGCGGTCCTTGGACTCGGCCCGGCTCCGCAGCGAGGGACGGGTCCAGCGCTTCCTCGATGCCGGCTTCGAGCTCCTGGCCCGGGCCGAGTCAGGCAAGGAGTTCACTGTCCAGGAGGTGGTGGACCGCTCGGGGCAGTCGCTGCGCAGCTTCTACCAGTACTTCGCCGGCAAGCACGAGTTGCTCCTCGCGCTCTTCGACGAGGCGATCCTCTCTACGGCGGACCGGCTCGAGGAGCAGATCGCCCGGGAGAGCACGCCTCTCGAGCGGCTGCACTCCTTCGTCGTGGAGTACTACCGGATGTGCCTCCCGGCGCCCAAGGGACGGCCGTCGAAGAACAACCCCACCCCGGTCATGGCCGAGTTCTGCCACCAGCTGCTGACGGCGCACCAGACCGAGGCCGCCCGCGCCTTCGTCCCGCTGGTGACGCTGCTCGAGAAGGTGCTCGACGAGGCGGTGGACGCGGGTGATGTCCGCCGTGGCTTGAACCACGCCGACGTGGCCGGCGTCATTTTGTCCACCATCATGTTCAACGCCGCCTACGCCCACACCATCAGTGGCAGCGAGGAGGACCGGGACGGCGATCACGCCGCCGCCCAGCTGTGGGAGTTCCTCTCGGGTGGGTTCCTGACCCGTCCGCCGGCCTCAGGCTGAAGGGGACCTCAGGCCCGGAGCGAGGGCGCGACCGCGGCGAGGAACTCCCGCGTCCGTTCCGCTGAGGCCTTCAGCTCGTTCCGCCCTTCCCCGAGCGGCACAATGCGGGCGTTGAAGTCCGTGAGGCCGGCGTCGGCGAAGCTGCGCAGCCGCTTCTCCATGGTGGCCTCACTGCCGCAGACCAGGACGTCGCCGATGCTGGTGGCGTCCCCGTGCTCCATCAGCCTGACGTAGTTGGGTGATGCCTCCACCTCGCTGAGCGTTCGGTTCGTGCGCGCCACGGCGGCTTCGATCTCATCATCGCGGCAGAGGCAGACCGGGACGCCGGCCAGAATGCGCGGGGGGGGCCGGCCTGCGGCCTCGGCGGCCTTCGTGATGCTCGGGACGACGTGCGACCCGATGGCGCGCTCGTCGGCCAGCCACAATGTGGTGCCGGCCGCACGCTCACCGGCGAGCTTGAGCATCACCGGGCCCAGCGCGGCGATCATGACCGGTGTCGGCGCAATGTCGGTGATGTCGAGGGGGTTGTGGATGGTGAACAACTCGTTGTCCACGTCGACCATGCCCGGTCCGCTCAGCGCCTGGTCGAGCACGTCGAGGTAGCAGCGCATGGTCATGGCCCCACGCTCGTAGGGCAGACCCAGCATGTCGGCAATGATCCAGTGGTGCGAGACGCCGAGGCCGAGCGTGAAGCGCCCTTCGCACACCGCCTGGTTCGACAGTGCCTGCTGTGCGAGCACGATGGGGTGCCGCGGCTGCAACGGCACAATGGCCGTCCCGACCTCGATGCGCGACGTCGCCGTACCGATGAGCGTGGCCGCCGTCATGACGTCGAACTCATCTGGGATCTGGGGCGTCCAGACCGAGTCCAAGCCCGCCTCGTCGGCCCAGCGGGCATCCGCCTGGAGCTTCTCCACCTTGGTGGCGTAGCGGCCGCGATCGGCGCTCACCTGCAGACCCATGCGCATCCGAGGGCCCCTTTCAGTACGGAAATGGTATTCTCAGAAACAGTATATGTTGCTATCGCTGACTGCTAAAGACGCTTGACAGGATTTTGCACTGTCAATAACATCCGACCACTCTACCGGTGCGCGTTCGGGCTGGCAGGGGCGCTGAAGAAGGGGAGGCCCGCATGGGAAGCAGCGGTTGTCGATGAGCCGCGTCGCAGTCGTCACGGGCGGTGGTTCCGGCATGGGCCGAGCCATCTGCTTGCAGCTGGCCGAGGCCGGCCGGCACGTTGCCGTCCTCGACATCAACGCCGACGCGGCGACAGCGGTGGCCCAAGAGATCACCGCAGCCGGCGGTACAGCCACCGCCGTGGCGGTCGACGTCAGTGACCGGGCCGCCATCGAAGCTGCGCTCGACGAGGTCCGCTCGGCCCTCGGAAGGGTCGAGATCATGGTGACGAGCGCCGGGATCGAGGGATTCGAGGCATTCCTCGATATCACCGCCGAGGCGTGGGACCGGATGATGGCGGTGAATCTCACCGGGACCTTCCACTGCCTCCAAGCCGCGGTGCCCGACATGATCGAAGCTGGATGGGGCCGCATCGTCACCATCTCGTCCTCATCGGCCCAGTCCGGGACGCGGAACATGTCGCACTACGTGGCATCGAAGGGCGGCGTCATCGCCTTCACGAAGGCGCTCGCGCTCGACCTCGCCCCGCATCGCATCACAGTCAACACCATTCCCCCCGGCGTCATCGACACCCCCATGATGCGAAGGCCGATCGACGCGGGCACCATGAACGAGGACGCGGTCGTCGCCCGTGCCCCGCTGGGCCGCCTCGGCACGCCCGAGGACATCGCTGCCGCCTGTGTCTTTCTCTGCTCGGAAGAGGCGGGCTACATCACTGGGCAGCAGATCAATGTGAACGGCGGCTGGTATTTGTGAGCGGAGCAGCAGGATGAGCACGCTGACGACCAGGAGGCTGGGTGCGACGGTCGGGGCCGAAGTGCTCGGAGTTGATCCCACACAGCTGCTGTCGGACGACGGGCTGCCCAAGGCGTGCATGGAGGCGCTCGAGGAGAACGGCGTCCTTGTCTTCCGCGAGCTCCATATCGACGACGACACCCAGGTCGCATTCTCCAAGCGACTCGACGACGTCGGGAAGGCCGAGCCCGCCGCGCCGCCACGGATCTTTAACGTGACGCTCGATCCGACCAAGAGCTCCACCGCCGCGTACCTGCGCGGGACGGTCTACTGGCACATCGACGGCGCGCAGGACGACGTCCCCAGCAAGGCGACCACCCTCAGCGCGCATGTGATCTCCGACTCGGGAGGGGAGACCGAATTCGCCAGCACGTACGCCGCCTACGACGACCTCACCGATGCCGAGAAGGCCCAGTACCAGGATCTCCGCGTGCTGCATTCCCTCGAGGCGTCGCAGCGCCTCGTCTTCCCTGACCCCACACCCGAGCAGCTGGCGGGGTGGCGTTCGAAGCCCGACAAGGAACACCCGCTCGTCTGGCAGCACCGGTCGGGCCGGCGCTCACTGGTCATCGGTGTCTCGGCGTCGCACATTGTCGGTATGGATCTCGCCGAGGGCAAGGCGCTGCTCGACGATCTGGTCGAACGGTCGACGGTCCCCGAGCGTGTGTACCGGCACGAGTGGACAGTTGGCGACCTGGTCATTTGGGACAACACCGGTGTCATGCACCGGGTGCACCCCTACGACCCCACGTCGGGGCGCGAAATGCACCGCACCACCATGAGTGGCGACGAGCCGATCCGCTAACCCGGCCGAAGAACGAACCTGCAAACGCAAGAGGGAGCGACCCCATGAGTGACGTGATCATCCTGCGAGCCGATCGATGGCTCGACGTCGTGGCCGGCGCGGTGCGCGGGCCCGCCGCCATCGTGATCGACGGGAACCAGATCGTCGGCGTCAACCCGGACGAACTCCCGACCACCGCGACGGAAATCGACCTGGGCGACGTCACCCTGCTTCCCGGGTTGATGGACATGGAGCTCAACATGCTCATCGGTGGGCCCGGTGGCCCCGACGGGCTGCCCGACCCGATGCACGGCGTGAAGGACTCGCCCGTCTACCGCACCCTGCGCGGCGCGGTGAACTGCAACACCACGCTGATGGCCGGTTTCACGACGGTGCGCAACCTCGGTCTGATGGTCTACACGGCCGGCTTCCTGCTCGATGTGGACCTGGCCAAGGCAGTCGACCAAGGCTGGTTCCCCGGTCCCCGCATCTTCCCGGCCGGCCACGCCATCACGCCGACGGGCGGCCACCTCGACCCCACCATGTTCCAGGGGCTGGCGCCCGGCATCATGCCGCAGAGCGTGGAGTCGGGCATTGCGAACGGCGTGTCCGAAGTGCGCAAGTCGGTCCGCTACCAGATGAAGTACGGGGCGAAGCTGATCAAGATCTCGGCCTCCGGCGGTGTGATGTCCTTCAGCTCGGCGGCCGGGGCCCAGCAGTACTCCGACGAGGAGCTGGCGGCCATCGTCGACGAGGCACACCGCAACGGTTTGCGGGTGGCTGCCCACGCCCACGGCGACGCCGGGATCCGGGCCTGCATCCGGGCCGGGGTCGACTGTATTGAGCACGGCTCGTTGGCGAGTGACGACACCATCAAGCTGATGGCCGACTCGGGGACCTTCCTGGTCGGCACCACCGCGCTGGCGGACCACATGGCGATCGACCGCATCCACCCGATCCTGCAGAAGAAGGCGGCGCAGATCTTCCCGCAGGCCCGGCAGATGTTCGCCAAGGCCCTCGCCGCCGGCGTCAAGATCGCCTGCGGCTCGGACGCTCCCGCCATTCCGCACGGGACCCAGGCCGACGAGCTCATCGCCATGGTCGACCGCGGCATGACGCCCACCCAGGCCCTGCAGGCGGCCACGCTCACCAGCGCCGACCTGGTGGAGCGAGCACACGACCTGGGGCAGCTCACCACCGGATTCCTGGCCGACGTCATCGCCGTGCCCGGCGACCCCACCGAGGACATCAGGGTGACCAAGCAGGTCAGCTTCGTGATGAAGGACGGCCAGGTCTACAAGGGCCTGTGATCACCCCGTCGCGCCCCCGGAGTTGATAGAGAGGGGCATTGTCGCCGAAGATCCTGCGGGGCGAGTCCGCCCGCCAGGGCAGATCCGGCCCCAGTCGTCCTTGCTGGGCGAACCAATGAGAAGGAAGGTGTGAGCGTGATGCACGTGATCCTGGGGGACCTCAGCACGTCCTCGGTCAACATGGCGCTGCTGATCCTGCGGGTGACCGTCGGGGCCGTCTTCCTGGCCCACGGCATCAACCACATCTACGGTGGCGGCAAGATCGCCGGCACGGCGCGCTGGTTCGAGTCGCTCGGCATGAAGCCCGGCATCCTCCACGCCTGGATGGCCAGCCTGGTCGAGGTGGCCGCCGGCGCGGCCCTCGTGCTCGGCCTCTTCACCTCGATCGCCGCCGCGGGTGTGGTCGGCGTCATGTTGGTGGCCTTCATCACCAACCACATGAAGAACGGGTTCTTCATCTTCCGGCCGGGGGAGGGCTACGAGTACGTTATGACCCTGACCCTCGTGGCCGTCGCTATTGGCACCATCGGGCCCGGCGACTGGAGCATCGACGGGCACATCAGCGCGCTGCAGCACCTGTGGGGCTGGCCCGGCTTCGCCATCGCGGTGGGTGCCGGTGGTCTCGGTGCGGCCGGTCTCCTGGGCGTCTACTGGCGCCCCGAGAAGCCGGCCGCAGCCGACAACACCTGAGAAGACTGCATGCGGCCGGCCCGGGAGCCGGCTGGGACGATCCGAGTGTGAGCCTCCGGATATCTGTCGGCATAGAAACTCTAAACGGATCCGTTTAGAGTTCTGTAGAAGATACCGCCCTCTGCGAGGAGGCCGGCGACCGGGCCGGGCCCGTCGTCGTCAGTCCCAGCTTCGAGCGAGCAGGAACCCGGCCGCCGCGTTGGCCGGTGGGAACGCGTTGGTGATCCCGGAGCTCACGTAGCCGACGTCGCTGATGAGGGTGATCCCCGAAATTGCCGCCGCGGCGTCGCTGCAGAGGAAGACCAGCGGGTAGGCCTGCTCCAGCGGAGTGGAGGCCGCGATGCCCGTCTCCTCCCGGAAGTCGGCACCGAAGCCCAGCCACATTTCCGCGTTGGCCTGGGCCAGCGGCGTGTCCGTCGGGCCGGGGCAGATGGCGTTGATCCGGATGCCCTGCTTGAGCAGCGGGAAGGCCTCGCGGGCCACGTAGGCGCAGACCGCCTGCTTCGAGTGGAAGTAGTCGGCGTAGCCGTGCTCCTGGGCCCAGGCGGCACCGGAATCGAAGTCCGGCGTGTCCAGGTACTCCTTGAGCTCGCCGAGGCTGGCTTCCCAGCCGAGCCCCGCGGCCGAGGAAATGAAGCCGATGGCCGAGCCGCGCGGCAGCATGTCGCCAGCGAGCATCCGGTTGATGAGGTGGCGGTGACCGACGAAGTTGATCTTCTCAATGCCGGGCGTGCCGTCGGCGACACCGGCGCAGGAGAAGAGCGCGTGGATCGGCCCACCGCATTCGTCCACGGCCGCGTTGATGGAGGCCTCCTCGGCCAGGTTGACGTGGATGGCCTTGGCGCCGGGCAGCTTCACCTCGGCGAAGTCCATCACGACGACCTCGGCGCCGGCGTCCTGGACCAGCTCGGCCGCAGCCGCGCCCATACCGGTGGCGCCCCCGACAACGAGGACTCGCTTCCCGTCGTAGCGGAATGCATCGAACAGTGACATGTGTCTCCTCCTGACAAACGAAACAAGCGGTTACGTAAACGACTGACGAAAGACTGCCTACAAATTCGGCGTGCGAAGCGGCGCGGCCTACCCGACGACCGAGCGGACCTTGAGGTCGACGATGGTATCCCAGTCGACCCCGACTTCTTCGAGGATGGCGTCGCCGTGCTCGTTGAACTCAGGGGCCCGGTGTACCGGCGACGGTTCGCCGCCGAACTGCACGGGCGAGGCGACCAACTGGAAGGGCGTGCCGCTCGCCGTCTCGCAGTCCTGCATGTAGCCGTTGGCGACGGCCTGCGGGTCGACGGCGCACTCGAGCGTGTCCTGCACGACGCACCACTGGCCGGTGAAGTCGGCCAGACGCTCGCGCCACTCCGCCACCGTGTGCTCGGCGAACGCCTCTTCCAGGAGGCGCTGCCCCTCAATGCTGTTCTCCACGAGCCCGGCGTGGTCGGCGAAGCGCGCGTCGGTGGCGAGCTCAGGGCGGCCGACGGCGACGCAGAGCTCGGCCCAGTAACGGCTGGCCTGCAGGCAGCAGAACGACAGCGAGCGCTCGTCCTTGGTCTCGTAGTTGCGCACGAGCGGGTTCAGCCGCGGCGCTCCGGCCGGCGGACCGCCCCAGGGCGTGCCGCTGACGAGCGAGAGGGCGAAGGCCTGGCCCATGGCCCACATGCCGGTGCCGAGCAGCGACACGTCGACCGTCGTGGCCTCGCCGGTGCGCTCGCGGTGGAAGAGTGCGCCCATGATGCCGCCGGCGATGGTCATGGCGCCGATGGAGTCACCGAAGCCGGGTCCTGGGGGTCCGACCAGTCGCTCCTGGTCGGTCGGCGTCGCGCCGAGGGAGACGCCGGCCCGGAACCAGAACGACAGTGAGTCATAGGAGCCCTTGTCGGCGTCGGGCCCACGCTCGCCCTGACCGGTGCCCGCGACATAGATGATGTTGGGGTTGTGCGCCCGGATGTCGTCGAGCTCAATGCTGAGCTTCTTGCGCACCCGCGGCAGCTTGTTGATCAGGAACACGTCGGCCGTGGCGACCAGCTTGTAGAGGATGTCGAGCCCCTCCGGCGTGGTGAGGTCGAGGGCCAGGCTGCGCTTGCCCCTGTTCGAGTGCTCGAGCAACGCGTGCACGTCGCCACTGATGGAGACGACCCCGGTGGCGGCCAGACCGCGCATGGCATCGCCCCGCTCGATCGGCTCGATCTTGATGACATCGGCACCCCAGTCCGCCAGGAGCGCCGAGGCCGCCGGCACGAATGTGTGCTCGGCCACTTCGAGGACGCGGACGCCCTCCATCACTGCGGTCAACGGAACCCTCCCTCTGTCCGCCCTGTTCGGAAGTGAGCCTGGCGGTTCGAAAAATCGAAAACTGACATCGACGTCGACAATAGCCTTGTGCCTGGAAGGCCGCCCCTCCGGGGTCCGCCGGGTCTCAACCCGGGGGTGCCACCGCCAGGAGCACCTTGCCCACCGCCTTGCCTTCGGCGACGTGGCGGAGGGCGGCCACAACGTCGGCCAGGTCGAACTCGGCGCCGATCAGCGGCGCGGCGCGACCCTCGGCCAGCAGGTCGAGCAGCTCGCGGTCGTTGCGGGCCATGTCGGCCGGCTGGTGCATGGCGAAGTCCCGGAACTGGAAGCCGAGGATGTGGATGCCCTTGAGCAGGACCAGGTTCAGCGGGATCCGCGGGATGCCGCCGCCGGCGTAACCCACGGTCACGAAGCGGCCGCCGTAGTGCAGGGAACGCAGGGCCGGCTCGGCCAGGTCGCCACCCACCGGGTCGATGACCACGTCGGCCCCACCCGGTAGGGCCTCGCGCAGCGCCTGGCGCAGGTCGCCGGCGCGGTGGTCGATCAGGCGGCTGGCGCCGCAGGCCTTGGCTGCCTGCAGCTTTTCGGGGGACGAGGCGACCGCGGTCACCGTTGCGCCCAGGGCCGCGCCTAGTTGCACCGCGGCGGAACCGACGCCGCCGCCCGCGCCGAGCACGACGAGCTCCTCGCCGGGTTGGAGGTCCGCCACAGAGCGCAGCACGTGGTACGCCGTCTTGTAGGCGACACCGAAGGCCGCCGCCACGCGGTCGTCCACCGCGTCGGGAATCGGGGTGAGAGCGCCGGCTCCCACGACCACCTCGTCGGCAAAGGCGCCGATGAAGCACGAGCCGAAGACGCGCTGGCCCGCCGCGACACGGTCGACGCCCTCGCCGACCTCGGTCACGACGCCGGCGAATTCGCTCCCCGTCACGAAGGGCAGGGGGGCAGACATCTGGTACGTGTTGGCGATCACCAGCAGGTCCGGGAAGTTGATGGCCCCGACATGAACCCGGACCCTGGCCTCGCCGGCGCCGAGCGCCGGCGGATCGATGTCGGTGACGGTGACGACTTCAGGCCCGCCGTAGCTGGAGCACAGCGCCGCACGCACGAAGGTGATCCTTACGCCAGGACGTCGTAGTCGGTCGACTCGGCCAGGTCGGCCGCCGACTGCATGAGGTCGAGCACGACCGCGCCGAACGCCTGCAGCTTCTCGTCGCCTCCGGCCCGCTGGAAGCCCTGTTCAAGCACGACGGCGAGCTTCCACTTGGCGAGCACGCAGTAGTAATCGATGTCGTCGACCTGCCGGCCTGACGTCTTGGCGTAGTGCGCTAGGACCTCCTCGCGCGACGGCATGCCGGTCATGTCGACGTACCCGCCTGTCCTGTCCTCGTCGGCCGTGGTGTCGTCGGGCCACGACTGCACGACCCAGCCCAGGTCGAGTTTGGGGTCGCCGACGGTGCCCATCTCCCAGTCGACGATGGCGGCCAGACGTGCCGGCGCACCGTTCTCGAACATGACGTTGGCGAACTGGTAGTCGCCGTGCATCAGCCCCGGGATGTAGTCGATGGGGCGGTGCGCACGCAGCCATGCCGCCGCCTCGTCGAAGCCGGGGAGCTCGCGCCCCCTGATGCGCTCCAGGAAAGCCGTCCAGCGGTCGACCTGTCGCTCGTGGAAGCCCTCGGGTCGCCCGAGGTCGGCCAGGCCCTTGGCCTGCCAGTCGACGCTTCCGAGCAGCGCGATGCCCTCGACGAGCTGGAAGGCGAGGCCGCGCCGCTCCTCGAGGTCGGTGTCGAAGGGCGCCGGCCACTGTCGCCGCGTCGACATGGGAGACCAGCCGTCGACGAAGCCCATGATGTAGAAGGTCCGCCCCAGGACCGACTGGTCGGTGCAGACGGCGATCGCCTCGGTGTGGGGCACGTTCGTCCCCGTCAGCGCCTCAATGATGCGCCACTCGCGCACGATGCCGTCGTCGCGCGACGCCGGCGCGCTCATCGGGGGGATGCGCATGGCGCCGTGGAGGTCGCCCCGGCGCAACTCGTAGATCTCGTTCTGGCTGCCGCCCGATATGTAGCGGTGCTCGAGCGGTGCGCCCACCCCGAGTCCCTGACTGTCGAGCCACGCCGTCAACTTGTCGACGTCGGAAATGGTCGGCTCGTCGCCGACTGCTGCCGTCTCTTCGGTCACGCTCACAGGTTCCCTACCTCCAACTCCATGTATTGGCCATACTTGGCCCGGGCCGCTTCCTGGCGCTTGGGCAACCACTGAGTGGGCCAGATGTCGTCGCTCTCCTTGTAGTCACGCAGGACCTGGCGGGCCACCGTGACCTTGTGCACTTCAGTCGGGCCGTCGGCAAGCCCCATGACGGCGGCACCGTGCACCATGCCCATGAAGGGCATTTCGTTGGTCGTGCCGAGCGCGCCGTGGATCTGCATGGCGCGCCACGCAATGTCGTGCAGCACGGTGGGCATGACCACCTTGGCCGTGGCGATGTCCTTTCGTACCCGCTTGTAGTCGTTGTACTTGTCGATCTCCCAGGCTGTGTAGAGCACGAAGAGGCGGAACTGAATCAGCTGGGCGTAGGAGTCAGCGATGTAGCCCTGCACGAACTGCTTGTCGGCCAGCTTGCTGCCGGCGGTCTCGCGGCTCAGCGCCCGCTCGCACATCATGTCGATGGCCTTCTGGGCCATGCCAATGGTGCGCATGGCGTGATGGATCCTGCCGCCGCCGAGGCGGGTCTGGGCAATGGCGAAGGCCTGGCCCTCGCCGCCGAGCAACGCCTCTGCGGGCACGCGTACGTCCTCGTAGTGGATGAGCGCGTGCGATCCCTCGTTGAGCGGCTCACCGAAGAGCCCGACGTTGCGCACAATGTTGACGCCCGGCGTGTCGGTCGGCACCAGGAACATCGACATTCCCTTGTAGGGGCTGACGTCGGTATTGGTGACCGCCATGACGATGAGGAAGGACGCCGTCTTGGCATTCGACGAGAAGTACTTCCATCCGTTGATGACCCACTCGTCGCCGTCCTTGACCGCCTGGGTCTTGAAGAGGGTCGGGTCCGCTCCAGCGTGGGGCTCGGTCATGGAGTAGCTCGAGAAGCACTCGCCGTCGAGCAGCGGCTGCAGGTAGCGGCCCTTCTGCTCCTCGGTGCCGTAGTGGGCGATGATCTCCGCGTTGCCCGTGTCGGGCGCCTGGCAGCCGAACACGATCGACGCCCATTGCGAACGGCCCAGGATCTCGTTGAGCAGCGCCAGCTTCAACTGGCCGAAACCCTGCCCTCCGAGCTCGGGGCCCATGTGCGTGGCCCAGAGCCCCTGGCGCCGCACCTCTTCCTTCAGCGGGTCGATCGCCTCCCGGCGCTTTCCTTCCAGCAGCACAAATTGCATGTGCGGGAACGCGAGGTCGAGTGGTTCGACCTCCTCGCGGACGAACTGGTCCACCCAGTCGAGCTTCTCCTGGTACTCAGGATCGGTTTCGAAGTCCCACGCCATGTGCAACCCTCCCTCGGTCGAGATTCAGAATATGATTCTGGCTATCAAGAACGCAATACCAACGTCTGAGCTCGGCTCCCAGCCTGACGATGTGGCCGGCCGGATCGTCCGCCGGACCCTGGCCAAGCGTGAGGACCAGTACGCCAGCGAGGTCCGGCGCCTGCTCGATGCCGCGCTCGAGGTCATCCGCCGCTGCGGCACTTCGTCGCGCCCGCGCGTGGCGGACATCGTGGCCCAGGCCGGCCTCTCCAACGACGCCTTCTACCGCCACTTCCGGTCGAAGGATGCCCTGGTCACTGCCATTCTGGAAGACGGGGGCGAGCGCCTGCAGAGTTACCTGGCGTACCAGATGGCGAAGGAGCCGGCGCCGGAAGGCCAGGTGCGGCGTTGGGTCCAGGGCGTCCTGGCCCAGGCCGACAAGGACATCGCAGAGACGACGCTGGCCGTGCTCTGGAACGCCAGTGCACTCGGCGGGGGACCGGCGGCGGGCCGCCATTTCGCCAGCGCGCCCCTCTCGTCGCTGCTGCGCGAACCGTTCGCGGCGCTGGGGAGCACGGCGCCCGACCTCGACGCGGCACTGGCGGCGCACGCCACCCTGGGCCTGCTCTCGGACTGCCTGTGGCAACAGGTCCAGCCGACTCGGGCCGAGGTCGAGCGCGTCACCTCGTTCTGCCTGCGCTCGGCGAAAGGTTGAGTTCAGCCCTTCGCGAATTCTTCGGGCACCCAGCTCGGCGCTCGCTTCTCCATGAAAGCGAGCATCCCCTCGCGCGGCTCCGGTGACTCCGCGAGTGCCCAGAACATCGTCTGGTAGTCGATGATGCCGTAACGCTCGTTCAACATCCGCTTCACGTGCATGCGTGCCATCGGCGGAGTCTGGAGGATTTCCTTGACCGCCACCAGGGCCGCGTCGCGCAGCTCCTCGTGCGGCACCAGTCGGGAGATGACGCCGATCCGCTGCGCCTCCGCAGCGTCGAAGCGCCGGGCCGACAGGAGGAGGTCGCGCGCCACGGCGAGGCCGACGTGGGCAGGGAGCACCGCGGCATAGGTGGCGTCGGGGATGCCCCGCAGTAGTTCGGGCACCCTGAAGGTGGCGCGGTCACTGGCCACGGCAATGTCGGCCAACATGGCAATGAGGAGGCCGCCGGCCTGGCAGATCCCGTTGACCGCCGCCACGACGGGAGCTCGGCTGTCCCTGATGGTGAGGAAGGGGAGGATGTCGTGCCCGATGTCGGGCGTGGGTTCGTCACCAGGGTCCGAACGCCCGCCCAGATCCCCACCCGGAGCGAAGACGTCACCCGTGCCGGTGATGATGAGCGCGGCCAGGTCGGGATCCTCGTTGACGATGCCCACTGCCCGCTTGATACCGAAGTACATGGCCGGCGTGAAGGCGTTCCGGGCCTGCGGCCGGTCGATCACACACCAGGCGACCGGACCCTCGCGCTCGAAGCGCAGTCCAGTGGCACCGAGCTCCTCTGACATGCGTATCCCTCCTTGGTCGACCGGCTGCGGAGCGACCCTACCGGTCCCCGTCCGTCCTACTCAGAAGCCGGAAGGCCGGCCGCAAGGGTAGGAGCGTCAGCGAGGTGCGAGTCGCTCTATCAATTCGTCGATGTACTTCTCCATCGCCCCCGCCATGTCGACACGCTCCGGATCGGTCAACCACTGGAGCTCGACCCCCATGATGGTGGCCATGACCTCGAGCGCGATCTGGTCGACGTCCACATCCTGGCGGATCCGCCCTTGCGCCTTTTCGTCTTCGAGGAGCGCGCCCACGAACTGCCTGCCGATCGCGTAGCGATCGACGAAGAAGTCGTGGAGCGGGTCGTCGGTGTCGAAGCTTTCCGCTCCCAGCACGAGGTAGAGCCTCGTGAGCTTGGCCCCCTCGGCGTTGTGGCGCCCGAGGTGGCGCAAGCTGGAGAGCGTGAGCTGCAGAGGGAAGGCCCGGTCCGGATCGACCGCCGCCATGCGGTCGCGCTCGGCGACCACCTCGCGGAGCAGCCGTTGCTTCGTGCCGAAGTAGTAGAGGAGCCCGGTCGCCGTCATCCCGACGCGCTCGGCGAGCGCCGTGACCCCCGTGCCCCGGTACCCCTTTGTCGCGAAGAGCTCGACAGCCGCCTCAATGATCTGCTGCCGCCGCAGGTCGCCCCGGGGCTGACGGCTGTGCTCGTCGGCCCCCGCGGTCTCCCCATAGGGGACTTCCTTGGTCGGCGGGGTGCCCTGCTGCCCCCGCCCTTCATCGGCGACGCTAGCCATGGTCGTCATTGGACCCGGCTCCGCGGGTGCCGTCAAAAGAGCTTCGGCGAGCGCCCGAGACCGGCGACACTGCCGTCTCGGATCGGACCAGGTCAGCGCCGTGAAAATGCCCGAGCGGGCCTGACGGCATATCGGTGTCGCTCCAGAGTATCTTCGCCGGATTCGCGCCGCTTTTGGACCGGTCGGTACGCTTGCGTCGAGGGCGAAAGTTTCTTATAGTCCTCAGAAATCACATTCTCGCCAAGCAGAGCGCGAGTACGGGGGCAGTGAATTGCTGAATGTCCAAGCGCTGGTTGATGCGCTGACGCTTGAGGAGAAGGCCGCTCTCACTGCGGGAGAGGACTTGCTGTCCACGGTTGCCGTCGAGCGGCTCGGTATCCCCAAGGTGCACGTGACCGACGGTCCGAACGGCGCACGGGGAAATGCCCTGCCCGGAATGGGAAGTGCCCCCTCTGCCTGCATCCCGTGCGGCTCCGCGCTCGGCGCCACCTGGGATCCGGTCCTCGTCGAGACACTGGGCGCGCTCGTCGGGAGAGAGGCGCGCGATCGCGGCTGCCGGGGGCTGCTCGCCCCGACGGTCAATCTGCACCGGTCGCCGTTGGCCGGCCGGAATTTCGAGTGCTACTCCGAGGACCCGCTCTTGTCGGGCCGACTTGCCGCCGGGTATGTGCGGGGCGTCCAATCCGAAGGCGTCTTCGCCACCGTCAAGCATTTCGTCGGCAACGACGCCGAGTTCGAGCGCGCGTCCATCAGTTCGGTCATCGACGAACGCTCGCTGCGCGAGCTGTATCTCGTTCCGTTCGAGATAGCGGTCAGCGAGGGCGGAGCACTGGCCATCATGACGGCCTACAACCGGCTGAACGGGCGCTGGCTCACACAGCAGCCCGAGCTCCTGCTCGGCATCCTGCGCGACGAGTGGGGTTTCGAAGGCCTGGTCATGACCGACTGGTTCGCCGTCACCGACACAAACGTGTCGCTCGCCGCCGGCCTCGATCTCGAAATGCCCGGCCCGGCCCGTGGTCTGGGCGCGACCGTGGTGGACGCCGTCAAGAAGGGCGATGTGGACGAGGCCGACCTCGACGCTGCCGTCAACCGGCTGCTCGGCGGTTTCGACCGGATCGGGGCCCTGGACGGGCCGGCACCAGCAATAGCGCCCACGACACCGACGTTGAGCGATGTGGCGTTGCTCAGGCGCGCCGCCTCCGGGGCGACGGTGTTGCTCTCGAACGACGGCGTGCTCCCGCTTTCGCCAACGGCCACGCGCATCGCGCTGCTGGGTGCACCCGCCCTGACGCCCACCATCATGGGGGGTGGGTCGGCGCAGGTGACGCCCCACCACGTCGAGAGCGTGGTGGACGCACTGACCGATGCACTGGGTCCCGACCGTAGGGTCGTCTACGAGCGAGGGTGTGAGCCATCGCAGTCTCCGACCGTCGTCGGCGGCCCGGTCCTCCGGGCGCCCGACGGCTTCGTGGCCGAGAGCTACGCCGGCCTTGCCCTCGCGGGTCCCGTGACCGAGACAGAGCGACTCCGCGAGCTCCGGATGATGAAGATCGGCTTGAGCTTTCAGCCTGCGGAGGGCGACTGGTCGATGCGGGTCAGCGGCACCGTCGTCCCAGAGGAGACCGGGATCTTCCAGCTGGCCCTCGCCCAGGCCGGGCTCGCCAGGCTCCTGGTCAACGACGAGGTCGTCCTGGACGGATTCACCAACCGGCCCCCGCCGGGCGGCAACGACTTCTTCGGGCAGGCCAGTCAGGACCTCGTCGCCGACGTCCATTTCGAGAAAGACGTGCCGGTCGACGTGGTCGTCGAGTACGCCTTCACTGACACGAGCCTGGCCGGCTTCCGGGTGGGCTTTCGGACCACGGACGGCGACGCGCTGTTGGAGCGGGCGGTGGCTGCTGCGGCGGCGGCGGACGTCGCCATCGTCTGTGTCGGCACGTCGGCAGAGACAGAGACAGAGGGACGCGACCGCACCACGCTGGCCTTGCCTGGACGCCAGGCCGAGTTGGTCCGCCGGGTCGCCGCGAGCAAGAACCGCACCGTCGTCGTGGTCAATGCGGCGGCGCCGGTCGACATGGAGTGGGCAGAAGACGTCGCCGCCGTGCTGCAGTGCTGGTTCGGCGGCCAGGAGATGGCCGGAGGATTGGCGGACGTGCTGGTCGGCATCGCCGAGCCCGGGGGGCGCCTGCCCACCACGCTCCCGATCCGATTGGAGCACACACCCTCGCACGCCAACTTTCCTGGCGAGAACGGGGAGCTGCGTTACGGCGAGGGCCTGTTCATGGGGTACCGAGGGTACGAGCACAGTGCGATCGCGCCCCGGTTCCCGTTCGGCCATGGCCTGAGCTACACGTCGTTCGATCTGGGCGAGCCGACATTGTCGACGGCGACCCACCGGTCCGGAGGAACGGTCACGGTGAGCGTTCCCGTGACAAATGTCGGAACCCGCGCCGGCTCCGAGGTCGTGCAGTGCTACATCGCGCCGGCATCACCGCGTCTCGCACGCCCACGCAAGGAGCTCAAGGCTTTCGCCAAGGTCGCGCTCGACCCGGGTGAGACCACCGTCGTGGAGTTGGCACTCGACGATCGCGCCTTCGCCTACTGGGACCCCGGCCAGGACGACTGGAGTGCTGTCCAGGCCTTCGTCCCCGAGATGTTCAACTTCCTGTCCCCACCGGCGCCGCGCCGGGAGCGCGGGTGGCAGGTCGACGCTGGTTCTTACGAAATTCTCATCGGGCGTTCGTCCGCTGACATCGCGCACCGCTGCACCGTGCAGGTACCCGACGTTGCGAGCGGAGTTTAGGGAGCAATCATGTCGCACAACATCCAATCCGTAGGGGGAAGAGCCGGGAGGGAGCCTCGAGAGGGGCGCTCCCGAAAAGGAGGGGCCATGGGCACCCGAACATCCATCTGGGCCGGAGCAGCGGCCCTCGTCACGATGCTGGGATCGACGCTCATCCTCAGCCCGGCGGCCGGGGCGGCGAGCCCGGCTGATCAAGGGGTGACGGCGAAGACCATCGCCGTGGGCCTGCCTTACGTGAACTTCCAGGCTCTGAAGAGCCTCGGAGTGACCATCAACGACGGCAACTTTCCTGACGCGTACAAGTCGGTCATCGCCGATATCAACGCAAAGGGGGGGATCAACGGCCGCAAGCTCGTGCTGAGTTCAGTCGAAATGAATCCGTCGGTGCCGGCCGAGGCGACGTCGTCGTGCACCCAGCTCACCGAGGACGACCACGTCTTCGTCTCGGTCTCGCCCGTGTTCCCCGCCTGCTACCAGCAGACCCACGACACCTCGGTGATCGCAGGGTCGTTGCCCGAACCGCTGACGGGTACGTACGCGCCGGACTTCACACTCATTCCGCCCTCGGCGAACTTCGACCCGATTCAACTCGCCGCCTTCAAAAAGGCCGGGGACTTCAAGGGGAAGAAAGTGGCGATCTTCTACGGCGCCGACTCGGATGCGCCTGAGGTGAAGGTGGTGCAATCGGCGCTCAAGAAGCTGGGAGTCCCTGTCGCCTTGACGGCGGAGGACAGTGTGCAGGCAACCGACGCCGTGGCGTCCGACCAGGAAGTGCAGTCGATCTCCCAGCGCTTCCAGAGTGCGGGCGTGAACGTGGTGATCGGCGTCGGCGGCTCGGGCTCGACGACATGGCCCCGGGCCCAGCTCGACAATCAGAGCACCTACAAGCCCACCTACATCGCCACCAGCCAGTCGTCGCTCCTCTCGTACGTTGAGTCCACCAAGGGTGCCAACCCGTACCTGAAGTACGCGCTCGCCGCGCTCGCCGCGCCGTCCAACTACCAACAGTGGAAGGACCCGGCGATCAAGAAGTGCGCCACCGACTACCACAAGGCCTACCCGTCGGACCCGATGACGGCGCCGGTCAACCCGACGACGCCCGGAGCGGGCAACACGACCGATACCTCGTATGAGGCGATTCTCGAGGCCTGCCAGTACCTGGGGCTCTTCGACGACATCGCGACCGCGGCCGGGAAGAACCTCACGACGGCGAGCTTCACCAAGGCGGGCTATGCGTTGAAGAACGCGACCGTCCCCGGCATCGGCGTGGTTTCATTCGGCCACAACCAGCCCTACGCCACCGGCCCGGTGACCATCTACAAGTACAGCCCCACGAGCGAGACGCTCGTTCCTGCGTCAAGCTAGGCATCGTGACCCTGATCGGCCCCACCTCCGCGCGCAGAAGCGCCGTGCGTCCTGACGCGCGGGGGTGGGGTCGAAAGATGGGATCGGCAATGCAATGAGCGAGCCGACGGTCGGAGGCCCGGCGGGTCCCGGCGCCTCCGGGGACATGAGTGCGGCCGACCTGGCCCACCTGGTGGTCGATTCGGCTGCCGAGCGGCAACTGGCGGCAGAGTCCATGCCGGAGTTCCTGTTCCCCGAGGACATGCTCCCGGGAGCCGGTGAGGACCAGATCTCCCTGCGAGAAGGCCTGCGCACAGCGGGAGCACGCGCGTTCATCGTCCTGGCCGTCATCGTGACGCTGGACAACCTCCAGAGCTCCGGGCTCGCCGTCCTCGCTCCCAACATCCAATCGTCGTTCCACGTCTCGACCGGTGCCATCACCTTCGTGGCGGGGATCTCGGGAGGATTCCTCGTTCTGGGCATTCTGCCGATGGGTTGGCTCGCAGACCGCTACCGACGACCACCCATCATCGGCTGGGCCACCATCGCGTTCGGGGTGATGGTGGCCGCGACGGGCTTCGCCATGAACATCTTCGTGTTCTTCCTGGCCCGCCTCGGTGCCGGCATCTCGCAGTCGAGTACGAACAGCGTCCACGGGTCGTTGCTGGCCGATACGTATCCGATCAACGTGCGCGGCCGGATCTACGCGGCCATGGGCATGGGCCAGGGCCTGGCCCTTGCCGCAAGCCCCCTCCTGGTGGGTCTCATCGCGACACAGGTGGGTGGCCCGAGCGGCTGGCGCTGGGCCTTCTACATCCTGGCCGTTCCCACTCTGTTGGTGGCGGTCTTCGCCTTTCGCATTCCCGAGCCGCCCCGGGGGCAGTACGAGAAGAAGGACGTCCTCGGGGAGGTCCTCGGCGACACACCCCCTGCCGCGCCCTCGTTCGAGGCGGCCTTCGAGCGGGTCATGCGCATCCGCACGATCAAGACGGTCCTGATCGCGTTCTCGGCGATCGGCTTCGGGCTCTTTACGGGGCCCGTGCTGGGCAACCTGTATCTCAAGCAGCGCTATGGGCTCGATGCCTTCCAGCGCGGCATCATCGGTTCTGTCGGCACCATCGGGGTGCTGATCACGCTGCCCCTCGTCGGTCGGTACTACGACCGTCTCTACCGGAAGGATCCAGCCCGGGCCCTCTCGCTCATCGGCAAGGTCGTGCTGCCCGTCGCGGTCATCGTCCCCATTCAGTACTTCATGCCGAACGCGGTCCTCTGGGCCGTCTTCAGCGTGCCCAGTGCCGTCCTCCTCCTGACCGGATTCTCCATGATCGGTCCGGTGCTGACCTCGGTGGCGCCCTACCGCCTGCGCGGCATGGTCGGCGCGGTGGGCGGCATCTACGTGTTCTTCATCGGCGCGACCGGAGGCGCCGTGCTGGCCGCCCTCCTCGACAGCATTGTGGGGATCCGGACGACTGTTCTGATCATCATGATTCCCTCGACGATCTTCGGGGCGATCATGATCATCCGGAGCGCACACTTCATCCGGAACGACCTCTCCCTCGTCGTCGTCGAGCTGCAGGAGGAGCTCGAGGAGCATCGCCGCCAAGAGGCCGACCCCGAGTCGATCCCCGTCCTGCAGGTCAGCAACGTCGACTTCAGTTACGGCCATGTGCAAATCCTCTTCGGGGTCAACTTCGAGGTACGGAAGGGAGAGGTGCTCGCCCTCCTGGGGACCAACGGCGCCGGGAAGTCGACGGCGCTCAATGTGGCGTCGGGCCTGGAAGTCCCCGCGCGCGGTGTCGTGCGTCTCAACGGCCGGGATATCACCTACACCACACCGGAACAGCGTTCCCGGCTCGGCATCCACCTGCTGCAGGGTGGAAAAGGCGTCTTCGGCCCGATGACGGTGGCGGAAAACCTCGAGATGGGTGGCTTCGTCTACCGCTCCGACAAGAACGATCTGCGCCGACGGGTCGACCGGGTCTATGAGCTCTTTCCCGCCTTGCGGGACCGCCGTGGAGAGCGGGCCGACTCGCTCTCGGGCGGGCAGCAACAGATGCTGGCCTTGGGCATCGCGATGCTGCACGACCCGGCTGTCCTGATGATCGACGAGCTCTCCCTCGGCCTGGCGCCGATCATCGTGCAGGAGCTGATTGAGGTGATCGACCGTCTGAAGGCGGCCGGAGAGACGCTGATCATCGTCGAGCAATCGCTGAACGTAGCGGCCGCCATCGCTGACAGGGCAGTCTTCCTGGAGAAGGGGCGCGTGCGCTTCGAGGGTCAGATCCGCGACCTGATGGAACGTGACGACCTGGCGCGGGCGGTGTTCCTCGGGGGCCACGAGGCCGACTGATGCTCGCGGTGACCTGGCTGAACAGCCAAATCATTTTCGACGGCGTCGTCCAGGGACTCGGTGTTGCCGTCATCGCCGTCGGCGTGGTCTTGGTCTACCGGGCCACCCGGATCATCAACTTCGCCGTCGGCAACATGGGCGTCGTCGGAGCAGCCGTCCTCTCGTTGGTGGTCGTGCAGTATCACGTGCCGTTCTGGGTCGGACTCGTGGTCGCCTTGATTCTGGGGCTGGCCTTCGGGGCCGTGGTCGACCTGGCCATCATCCGGCGACTGCGAAAGTCGCCCCGCGTCGTCGTCCTCGTCGCCACCATCGGCGTGTCGCAGCTGGCTTTGGCGATCGCCATCAAGATTCCGACGCCGACCCTGATTACCACCCACTTTCCGAGCGCGATCAACGGCACCTGGACGGTGGCCGGTGTCACTGTCCGCGGCTCGGACCTGTCGATCCTCATCGTTGTGCCGATCACACTCATCGCACTGACGTGGTTCCTCGAACGCACGACGCTCGGCCGGACCGTCAAGGCGTGCTCCAGCAATCCACGGCTCGCCCGCTTGTCGGGCATCAGCCCGAAGATGGTCTCGACGTTGGTCTGGGCCCTGGCCGCTGCACTGTCCACGCTTTCGGTCGTCCTCATCGCCGGTCAGAGTGGCGCCGCCGGCGACCTGACGACCCTCGGCCCACAGACCCTGTCGCTGGCTCTGGTGGCCGCCGTGATCGGCGGCATGACCTCCTTCAGCCGCACCATCGTCGCCGCCGTCGCCATCGGCGTGCTGCAGAGCATCGTGAACTTCAACTTCATCGACAAGCCCGGACTGATCAATCTGCTCCTCTTGATCATTGTGGTCGTGGCGGTCCTCTTCAACCGGGAGCGCACCGACGAGAGCGAGGTCTTCGCCTTCACACCCAGGGCCCGCCCGATCCCCGTGCGCCTGCAGTCCTCCCGCTGGGCCCGCAACATCAACAAGAGCGGGATCCTCTTCCTCGGTGTGATCGCCATCGTTCTCCCGCTGATCTTCACCCAACCTTCGACGCAGCAGACCTTCACCGAGATCCTGGCCTTCGCCATCTGCGCCACCTCTCTGACGGTCCTCACCGGCTGGATGGGTCAGCTGTCACTGGGTCAGATGGCCTTCGCCGGTCTCGGCGCGCTCTTTGCCGCCCGCCTGGTGGAAGGAGGTGTGCCTTTCTGGCTCGCCATCGTCGCCACCACCGCCGGCTCCGCGGTCCTCGCCATGATCCTGGGGCTCAGCTCGTTGCGCGTCAAAGGGCTCTACCTCGCCGTCGTCACCTTCGTGTTCGCCCTGGCGGCGCAGCAGTACTTCTTCAGCCTCGGGATTCTGAGCGGGGCGTCGACGGACGGGTCCAACCTGCCGTTCGTGCCGGGAAAGCTCTTCTCGTTGTCCTTCCCGGGCCAGCGCACGTACTACTACGTGGTCCTCGTCATTCTGGCCATCGTGCTCCTGGTCGCCAACCGGTTCAGGGACAGTGGCATCGGGCGCTCCATCATGGCGGTGCGCGACAACGAGAATGCCGCCTCCGCCTACCGGGTCCGGCCGGTCTGGGAGAAGATCCGTGCCTTTGCCATTGCGGGAGCGTTGGCGGGCATGGGCGGCGCGCTGTTGAGCGGCGCGTATTCCAACATCGCGTTCGGGGGACCGGGGAGCTTCTTCATCGTCGACATCTCATTGAGCCTCGTGGCGATGGTGGTGATCGGTGGGATGGGCTCGGTCACGGCTGCGGTCATCGGCGCCATTTGGGTGATCGGGATTCCCGCCCTTGCTCCGAACAACCAGGTTCTCGGATTGCTCACGTCGAGCATCGGGCTCTTGGCGGTCCTGCTCTACTTCCCGCGTGGGCTCATGCAGGTCGCCTACGACGCCCGCGATGCACTGCTGAACTGGGCCGACCGGCGATTCGGCAAGGACGTCGTCCCGCAGGCGCCGAAGACGCCCGCCAAGGCGGCCCTGCCGGAGCCCGAGCACCGCGAAGCTGGCGTCCCGACGCTGGCCGTCGCCGATCTCCGGGTGAGCTTCGGCGGGAACGTCGCGGTCGACGGCGCCACCGTCAGTGTGGGCGAACGCGAGATCGTCGGCCTCATCGGGAGCAACGGGGCCGGCAAGTCGACCCTGATGAACGCGATCGGTGGCTTCGTCCCGGCGTCGGGGTCCGTGCGGCTGGGCGACCAGGAGATCGGCGGGCGCGCGCCCGCCTACCGGGCCGGCCTCGGTCTGGGCCGGACCTTCCAGTCGGCGACCTTGTTCCCCGAGTTGACGGTGACCCAGACACTGCTGGTGGCACTGGAGGGGAAGAACGAGACGGGCATGCTCTCCACCGCGCTGGCCTGGCCGCCGGCGACGCGGCGGAGCCGGCACGATCGCGCCGCCGTGGGCGACCTCGTCGACCTCCTTGGCCTGGGTTCCTACCGGGACCACTACATCGCCGACCTCTCCACCGGGACCCGCCGGGTGGTCGAGCTGGCGGGATTGCTGGCTCTCGACGCCAAGGTCCTCTGCCTGGACGAGCCCACCGCGGGACTGGCGCAACGCGAGACCGAGGCCTTCGGTCCGCTCATCGTGACCGTGCGGCGACAGCTCGACGCGTCGGTTCTCCTCATTGAGCACGACATGCCGCTCATCATGGGCATCAGCGACCGGGTGTACTGCCTGGAGGCCGGGAAGGTCATCGCAGAGGGTCATCCGACAGCGGTGCGTGACAACCCCAGGGTCATCGCCAGCTACCTGGGCACCGATGAGCGGGCCATCAACCGGAGTGGGGCCGAGGGGGAGGCCGAGGGAGTCGGAATGACTCCGCCGGACGCGCTCCGCGCCGAACCCAACCCGGCGTGAGCGGGCTGGGCGTCCGGCGCCCACCTGTCGTCACCCTGTGACGCGGCAGTAACGTCCGAGTCGATCACGCAAACGACAGGGGGCAGCAGATGACAGTCGGCATCGCGACAGGGGCGGGCCGCGGCATGGGCGCAGCTTGTGCGAAGCGCATGGCCGACATGGTCGACGCCCTGGTGCTGGTCGACCGCGACGAGGCGCTGCTGGCCACCCAGGCGGACATGCTGGCGGCCGCCGGTCACCGGGCCCAGGTGGAGCCCTTCGCCCTCGACGTGAAGGATCCCGGTGGGATGGCGCGCCTCGCGGCCAGGGTGGCAGAGCTCGGCTCGTTGCGTGCCGTCGCGCACGCGGCGGGGCTGTCCCCGACCATGGCGGACTGGCGCGAGATCCTCACCGTCAACCTGGTCGGGACGGCGCGGCTCGTCGAGGCGTGCCGTGTGCTCGCGGTGCCCGACACCGCGGTCGTCTGCTTCGCGTCAGTGGCCGCGCTGCTCGCCCTCGACCAGGGGGACCTGCCTCCCGACCCCGTCCTCGACGATCCGCTCTCCGGCGGGTTCCTCGAGAAGATCCGTGAGGCGGTCGGTCCCGAGATCGAGGACCCCGGCATGGCCTACACGTGGAGCAAGCGTGGCGTGCACCGTCTGGTCCGGCGCGAAGCCGTGCGTTTCGGCCAGGTCGGCGCCCGCATCTGCTCAGTCACACCCGGCATGATCGACACGCCGATGGGACGCCAGGAGGCGGAGGCGCGTGACACCAGCGCCATGCTCGTCGACCTGTCGCCCCTCCACCGGGAGGGACGCGCCGAGGAGGTGGCGGCGGGCGCCGTCTTCCTCCTCTCCGACGAGGCGAGTTTCATCAGTGGGATCGACCTTCCCGTCGACGGGGGCCTGGTCGCGGCCATCCGCGGGGGAGGAGGTTTGCTCGCATGAGCCCGCCGGAGAAGGTCAACGTGAAGGACCTGCTCGACCCGGACCTGGCCCCGGTGCTCGGCGCGTTCGAGCTCCCGGCCGTCGACGCCGAGGGCGTGGCCGCCATGCGGTCGGCGTCGTTCGCCTCGCCGGATCTGTCCGACGCGGTCGTGCGGACCGAGCACGAGGTCCCGGGTGAGCCACCCGTCCCGGTGCGCGTGCACCGGGCCAAGGATGCGGTGGGCCTTCTCCCTGCCATCGTCACCATCCACGGCGGCGGTTACGTCATCGGCTCCTACGACATGGACAGCCCGCTGCTGGAGCGTTGGTGTCCGGCCCTCGGTGTCGTGGGGGTCTCGGTCGAATACCGTCTCGCCCCCGAGACGTCGTACCCGGGCCCGCTCGAGGACTGCTACGCCGCACTGCGCTGGACCTATGACAACGCGGGCGATCTCGGCATCGACAAGGACCGCATCGGCCTCTACGGGCTCAGCGCCGGGGGCGGGCTGGCTGCGGCGCTGGCGCTGCTGGCCCGTGACCGCGGCGAGGTCCCGCTGGCGTTCGTCCTCCTCGACTGCCCCATGCTCGACGACCGCCAGCAGACGCCCTCCATCAATGCGGAGGGGCTCTACGTCTGGGCCGCAGACTCGAACGAGTTCGGCTGGCGTTCCTACCTCGGTGCGCTCTACGGCTCCGACGAAATCCCGGGCTACGCCGCCGCGGCGCGGGAGACCGACCTGACCGGCCTCCCTCCCACGTGTGTGGTCGTCGGCTCCATCGACGGCTTCCGCGACGAGGACATCGCTTACGCGCAGCGCCTGAACCAGGCCGGGGTGTCCTGCGAGCTGCACGTGATCGCGGGCCTCCCGCACGCCTATCTCCTGGTACCCGGGGCGGCGGCGGTGCAGACCGCCATGCACTGCATGGACGACTGGTTGTCCCGTCAGCTGGCCGTGTCGCGGCCCGCCTGAATCGCCGCGTTCAGGCGATCACAGCGCGCCGGCCTTGCCGGAGCGGGCCCGGATCATGGCATCCTGGACGAACGAGGCGGCCAGCTGCCCGTCACGGCGGAAGATGTCACCCTGCCCGTAGCTGCGGCCGTTGCCGGCGAACGTGCTGCGCTGCTGCAGGAAGTGCCACTCGGCGGCGGGGCAGCGCTCGTGGTATGTGAGGGTGTGGCTGAGGACGCCGGTCGAGAGGGTCACGTGCGCCTGGGCCTGGCCGACGCCGGCGTGGGGGCGCATGGCCGTGCCGATCAGGAATCCGTCGGTGGAGTAGGCGACGAGGGCCTGGTCTGTGGCGGGGTCGTCGGGGGCGTCGACGAAGCGCACCCAGGCGTCGAGCTCGGGCGGGCCGACCAGCTCGGGGTCGCTGATGTCGACGTCGTCGACGATGAGGATCTCCCAGACACCCTCACCGCGCACCGTCCCGCGGGACTCCTCAGGGGAGGTCATGGCGCGCGCAGTATCGGCGTGGCGGATCACATCGGGCTCATCGGCGCTGAGGAGGACCAGCGAACGGGTGACCAAGGTGTCGCCCTGGCTGATCGTCACCGTGCTGCTGGCCACGGAACGGCCGCTGTGCATCCGCTCCACCGCGATCTCGAGGGGCGCGTCGGGGCTGGCACCACGGGCGAAGACGGTGTGGATCGTCTTGACCGCCTTCCCCTCCTGGCCGGCCAGTCCCGCCATCACGGACTGCGCCAGCAGCTGCCCGCCGAAGACGACGCCGTGCGTGGAGCTGAGGCTGTTCGCCCGGTACCGGTCGGGGCCGACCTCATCGAGCGTCAGCGCCTCGACGAACGCAGCAATCGTGAACATGATCCTCCTCTGGGGCCCGGTGGGCCACCACTGTGGCATCACCGCAACGGCGGGTGTCGGTCTGGCCTCCGGAACCGGTCGCGGCGGGCTCCGCGAGGCCGAAGATGGGCATCCTACAGTCGTTTTTGACGGCGACGTCAAAGTCAGATACCCTCCCGGAGAGAGGCTTCCCAGGCACGCGTCCCGCCATATTCGGCGGTGCTGTCGCCGTGACCCTGGTGATCCCGACGACGAGAGGATGACGACCGTGAGTGACGCAGCGAAGGTCAACCCCGAGCAACGGATGCTGATCGACGGCAAGCTCGTCGATGCCGACTCGGGCAAGACGTTCGACAACGTGAACCCGGCGACCGAAGAGGTCATCGGCCAGGTCGCCGACGCCTCGACCGCGGAAATGCAGCGGGCCATCGACGGCTCGCGGCGGGCCTTCGACGAGACCGACTGGTCGACCAACCACGCCTTCCGCAAGCGCTGCCTCGAACAGCTGCAGGACGCTCTGCTGAACGAGCAGGAGGAGCTGCGCGAGCAGCTCATCCTCGAGGTCGGCTGCCCGCGCATGACGACGAACGGCCCCCAGCTGGACGCGCCGCTGGCCGACGCGCTGTCGTGGCCGGCGAAGATGATCGACGAGTTCGAGTGGGAGACGGTGCTGCCCGACGCCGTCAACCTGCAGGGTTCGCTGGACTCGCGTCGGATCTGGCGGGAGCCCGTCGGCGTGGTCGGCGCCATTGTGCCGTGGAACTTCCCCTTCGAGGTCACGTCGAACAAGCTCGGCCAGGCGCTGGCAACCGGCAACACGGTCGTGCTCAAGCCGGCGCCCGACACACCCTGGAACGCCACGTTCCTCGGCCGGCTGATCGCCGAGCAGACCGACATCCCGCCCGGCGTCGTCAACGTCGTCACGTCGTCCGACCACCTCATCGGTGAGGAGCTGACACTGTCGCCCAAGGTCGACATGATTTCGTTCACCGGCTCGACCGCGGTGGGCCAGCGCATCATGGAGAAGGGCGCCGCCACCATGAAGCGGACCTTCCTGGAGCTGGGCGGCAAGTCGGCCACTATCGTCCTGGAGGACGCCGACCTGGGCTTCGCCACCCTCATGGGCATGGGCGCCTGCTTCCACGCCGGCCAGGGCTGTGCCATTCAGACCCGCATGCTTCTCCCTCGCTCGCGTTACGAGGAAGGGGTAGAGCTGCTCAAGGGCCTGTTCGCCGCGGTGCCCTACGGCGACCCGCAGCGGCCCGACGTCATCATGGGCCCGGTCATCTCTTCCAAGCAGCGCGAGCGCGTCCTCGGCCTCATAGAGAAGGGGAAGGCCGAGGGCGCCACGCTCGCCGTGGGTGGCGGACGTCCCAGCGGCGACGAGTTCGCCAAGGGTTGGTGGGTCGAGCCGACGTTGTTCACCGACGTCGACAACTCCATGACCATCGCCCAGCAGGAGATCTTCGGCCCGGTGCTCGTCGTCATTCCGTTCGAGGACGAGGACGACGCCGTCCGCATCGCCAACGACTCCAAGTACGGGCTGTCGGGGGGCGTCTTCTCGGGTTCGGTGGAGCGCTCGCTCGCCGTGGCCAAGCGCGTCCGCACCGGTGGCCTGAGCATCAACGGTGGCGCACCCTACGGGCCCGACCTGCCCTTCGGCGGCTACAAGCACAGCGGCATCGGGCGCCAGAACGGTGTGGCGGGATTCGACCAGTATCTCGAGGTCAAGTCCCTCGCCTGGCCGGCGGCCTAGACAAAGGCTCAGAGACGACAGGGGAGGTCCCGACGTGACCGTCACCAACGAGTCCGGGGTGTACTACGACCCGTACGACTTCGACATCGATGCCGACCCGTACCCGGTGTGGAAGCGCCTGCGGGACGAGGCGCCGCTGTACCGGAACGAGAAGTACGAGTTCTTCGCGCTGAGCCGCTGGGACGACGTCGACAAGGCCATGCTCGACTGGAAGACCTACATCTCGGGCCGCGGTTCGGTGCTCGAGATCATCAAGTCGGGCGTCGAGATCCCGCCCGGGTCGATCCTCTTCGAGGACCCACCCACCCACGACATCCACCGCGGCCTCCTGTCCCGCGTCTTTACGCCGAAGAAGATGCAGGCGCTCGAGCCCCAGGTGCGCGCCTACTGCGCGGAGGTGCTCGACCCGCTCGTCGGGACCGGGGACTTCGACTTCGTGAAGGACCTGGGCAAGTTCATGCCCATGCGCGTCATCGGCATGTTGCTCGGGATCCCCGAGGAGGACCAGGAGGCGATCCGCGAGCAGATTGACGACGGGCTGCGGCTGGAGGACGGCGTCCCCAACGAGACCGAGTACGACGCGCTCCGCTCGGCGGAGGTCTTCTCCGACTACATCAAGTGGCGCGCCGAGCACCCGTCCGACGACCTCATGACCGAGCTGCTCAACGCCGAGTTCGAGGACGAGCACGGCACGACGCGCACACTGACCCACGACGAGATCCTCGGCTATATCGGTCTGCTGTCCGGGGCCGGGAACGAGACCACGACGCGCCTCATCGGTTTTGCCGGCGAGGTGCTGGGCCGCCATCCCGACCAGCGGGCCGAGCTGGTGGCGGACCGCTCCCTCGTCAACAACGCCATCGAGGAGCTGCTCCGCTACGAGGCCCCCTCCCCGGTGCAGTCCCGTTACGTGGCGAAGGACGTCGAGGTCCACGGGCAATCGGTGCCCGAAGGCAGCATCATGGTCCTGCTGAACGGCTCGGCCAACCGGGACGAGCGCCACTTCCCCGACGGCGACAGCTTCGACATCCACCGCGACATCGGCCGGCACCAGTCCTTCGGGTACGGCATCCACCTCTGCCTCGGAGCGGCACTGGCCCGTCTCGAGGGGCGCATCGCGCTCGACGAGGTGCTGCAACGCTTCCCCGAGTGGGAGGTCGATTACGACACGGCACGCCGGGCGCGCACGTCGACGGTGCGGGGCTGGGAGACGCTGCCGGTGCGCACGGCGTGATGCGCACAACGCAGCAAGGTGAGGAGAGGAGCACACCATGAACCTCGACGACATGATTCTGGTCAGCATCGACGATCACATGATTGAGCCGCCCGACATGTACGAGAACCACGTGCCGAAGAAATGGTTGGACGAGGCGCCCAAGGTGGTGCACGAGGACGGCATCGACCGCTGGGTCTTCCAGGGGGAGAAGACGAGCACCTCCTTCGGCATGTCGGCCACGGTGGGCTGGCCCTCCGAGGAGTGGGGGTTCAACCCGGGCACCTACACCGAGCTACGGCCCGGCTGTTTCGACGTGCACGAGCGCGTGCGGGACATGAATGCCAACGGCGTGCTCGGCTCCATGTGCTTCCCGACCATGGCCGGCTGGAACGCCCGGACGTTCTCCGAGGCGAGCGACAAGGAGATCGCCCTCGTCATGCTGCAGGCCTACAACGACTGGGCCATCGACGAATGGTGCGGGGAGTATCCGGGCCGCTTCATTCCGCTCGGCATCGTCCCGATGTGGGACATCGAGGCCGCCGTGGCCGAGGTCCGGCGCATCGCCAGGAAGGGCTGCCGCTCCATCAGCTTCCTCGAGACGCCGCACGTGCAGGGGTTCCCCAGCTTCCTCTCCGGCTACTGGGACCCGATGCTGGCCGCGCTGAGTGAGGAGAACATGGTGCTGTCGCTGCACATCGGCGCCGGCTTCAACGTCATTCAGAAGCCGGAGGAGGCGCCGGTCGACCATCTGATGGTGCTGGCCTGTCAGATCAGTGCCATCACGGCCCAGGACCTGCTGTTCGGTCCGACACTGCGCCGCTTCCCCGACCTCAAGGTCGCGCTCTCCGAAGGCGGCATCGGGTGGATCCCCTTCTACTTCGACCGGATCGACCGGCACTTCACGAACCAGGAGTGGATGCACGGCGACTTCGGCGGCAAGCTCCCGTCCGAGGTCTTCCGCGATCACATTCTGGCCTGCTACATCACCGATCCGTCCGGCCTGTTGCTGCGGGACCGCATCGGCATCGACGCCATCGCCTGGGAGTGCGACTACCCGCACACCGACACGACCTGGCCCCGGTCGCCCGAGTTCGCCTGGAAGGAATTCCAGGACGCCGGCTGCCGGGACGACGAGATCCACAAGATCACCTGGGAGAACGCCTGCCGCTTCTACGGCTGGGATCCCTTCGCCCACACCGCCAGGGAGGCGGCGACGGTGCGTGCGCTTCGGGCGGCCACGCCCGACGTCGACGTCACCCGGATGTCCAAGGATGCGTGGCGTGTCCGCAACGAGGCCGCAGGCATCGGCGTCGTGAGCGCCGTCTAGCCTCGCCGCACCGGTTATCCCAATGCCCATCGACCCGCACGCCGTCGCGCCCGAAAGGACCGAAGAGATCCACGTGAGTGAACGCCGGGGAGCACCATGCTCCTGAACCTGACCGAAGACCAAGAGTTCTTTCGCGAGACCACCGACCGCTTCCTGACCGAGCAGGTGGCGCCGGATGCCCTCCGGCAACTCCGTGACGACCCGATCGGCTACGACCCCACCTACTGGCGCCGCGGCGCCGAACTGGGCTGGACCTCGCTGCTGGTGAGCGAGGAGCACGGAGGCGGCACCATCAGCGACTCGGGCCTGGCCGACGCCGGACTGGTCGCCTACGAGTTCGGCCGTCATGCGGCGCCCGGGCCCTTGTCCGTGGTGAACGTGGTGGCCGCGGCCCTGAGCCAGCACAATGCGGCGCCCGACGTGCTGGCCGGATTGCTCTCCGGAGAGCGCATCGCCACGTGGTGCGCGCCGCCGTTCGGCTCGACACGGTGGGAGCCCACCGTCGCCGCCGTCGCGTCGGGGACCGACCTCGTGCTCGACGGCGAGGCCCGAATTGTCGAGTCGGCCGGACGGGCGGACGACCTGCTCGTCACCTGCAACGACGGCGACGGTGTGACCCAGCTCCTCGTCCCTGCGACCACGCCCGGCATCTCCGTCGCGCCGATGCTGACGGTCGACCTGACCCGGCGCTTCGACACCGTGAACTTCGACGGGGCGACGGTGCCGGCGTCCGCGGTGATCGGGACCGCCGGGGACGCCCGCGCCGACGTCCACCGCCAGTTCGAGCTGCTCATCGCCTTGTTGAACGCGGAGTCGGTGGGCGCCATGCAGGCCGCCTTCGACATGACCGTCGAATGGGCGTTCGACCGCTACTCGTTCGGGCGGCCGCTAGCGTCGTACCAGGCCCTCAAGCACCGCTTCGCCGACATGTTCATGTGGCTCCAGTCGAGCCATGCCACCAGCGACGCCGCGATCGCCGCCGTGGCTGCGGGCGACCCCGACTCGGCGGAGCTGGTGAGCGCGGCCAAGGCCTACATCGGCGAGTACGGCGCCGAGCTGGTGCAGGACTGCACGCAGATGCACGGCGGCATCGGCGTGACCTTCGAGCACAATTTGCACCTGTTCCTGCGGCGGGTGACGGTCAACCGGGCGCTCGCCGGCACGCCGGAAGACCACCACCAGCGCCTCGCCGCTTTCATCGACGCACGGGAAGGGACGGCGGCGTGAGCGCCTTGCGAGTGGAGACATCAGAGGAGTTGGAGAGCCTCGAGGACTTCCGGCGGCGGGCGCGCTCCTTCATCCGGGGCAACCTGCGGCAGGTCACCCCCGAGGAGCTGCGCTGGGAGCGCAACAGCAACGACGACGAGGCCGAGCTCGCCACCGTCGCCCGGGACCGTGAGATTCAGCGCATGCTGTTCGACGCCGACCTGGCCGGCATCTGCTTCCCGCGTGCCTACGGCGGTCAGGGCCTGACGCACGAGCATCAGAAGGTCCTCAACGAGGAGTTCGCCGGCTACGAGTACCCCCTGCGGGTGCAGATCCCCACGCTGTCGCCGTGCGCCGCCGTCATTCTCGAGTTCGGCACGGAGGAACAGAAGCTGCGCCACCTCCCCGCCATCCTGAAGGGCGAGGAGCTCTGGATGCAGTTCCTCTCCGAGCCGAGCGGCGGCTCCGACGTGGCCGGTGCGCTCACGACGGCCGTGCGCGACGGTGAGCAGTGGATCCTCAACGGCTCCAAGGTGTGGACGTCGGGGGCGTGGTGGTCGGACTGGGGACTCTGTCTGGCCAGGACCAACTGGGACCAGCCGAAGCACCGCGGCCTGACGGTGTTCATGCTGCCGATCCACCAGCCCAACGTCGAGGTGCACCGCATTGAGATGAACAACGGCTCCCGGGAGTTCTGCCAGGAGTTCATGACCGACGTGATCGTCCCCGACGCCGACAGGGTCGGAGCGGTGGACGAGGGCTGGACCGTGGGCACGCGCTGGATGTTCCACGAGCGCATGCTCTACAACTCGTCCTTCGTGACCGAGCCCGTCGGGCTCTCGCACGGCAGCCAGGACGCGAAGATCGTCTACGACATCGCCAGAGCGAGCGGGATCCTGGACGACGCCACCGCGCGCGACCACATCGGCGAGGCCCGCATGCTCGAGCTGGTGGTGAATCAGCTCGCCGAGAGGGTGGGCGAGGGGATCCGGTCGGGCCGCATGTCCGATCAGGCGGCCGGGCTCGTGCGCTTGTTCAAGGGTACGTCGGTCTCGCGCATCGTCACGCTTGCCTTCGACAACGCCGGCCCTTCCGGCGCAGCCTGGGAGGCCGGCGAGACCGCCGCCATGAGCGGCATCAACTTCTTGATGCGCCAGGCGGGCAGCATCGGAGGAGGCACGACCGAGATGGCGCGCAACGTGATCAGCGAGCGCGTGCTCGGCATGCCGCGGGAGCGCCGCCTGGACAAGGACGTCCCCTTCCGCGAAGTCCCCCGCAGTCGTCCGACATCGACCTAGCCGACCCGACCGAGTCCACCGTCGCGGCACCGCGCCCGGCGTCCATGCAGAGGAGTCCATCCGTGCCCACCGCCACCGTCAACGGACTGTCGCTCGCCTACGAGGTGGTCGGGGACTCGGGGCAGACCTGGGTGATCACGCCCGGTGGGCGGTTCACCAAGGAGTCACCCGGTGTGCGCCAGCTCGCGGAGATCCTGGCCGAGCAGGGCAACACGGTGCTCATCTGGGACCGGCCCAACTGCGGCGCCTCCGACGTGTGCTTCGAGGGCACGTCGGAGTCGGCCATGCAGGCCGACGCGCTGGCCGGCCTCTTGACCCACCTCGACATGACCCCGGCCATCATCGCCGGGGGCTCGGGCGGTGCCCGTGTCTCCCTCCTCACCGCCGCCCGCCATCCCGAGACGGCGGCCGGGCTGGCCATCTGGTGGATCAGCGGCGGCGTCTACGGCCTGCTCTCCCTGGCGACGCACTACTGCGGCGGATCGGTGCAGGCGGCCTGGACCCACGGCATGGAAGCCGTGGCGGACCTCCCGGAATGGGCCGAGGTGCAGGAGCTGAACCCGTCCAACCGCGACCGCTTCCTGGCGCAGGACCCGGCCACGTTCATCGCCACCATGGAGCGCTGGATGCAGGCCTACTGCCCCCGGGACGACGAGCCCGTCCCCGGGTTGCCCGAAGCGGACGCCAAGGCACTCGACATCCCGGCGCTCGTGTTCCGGAGCGGCATCAGCGACCCGCACCACACCCGGGCGACGTCGGAGGCCCTGGCGGAGATCCTGCCCGCCGCGCGCCTGGTCGAGCCGCCGTGGGGCGACCGCGAATGGATCGAGCGCGGCGAAGCACGCGAGGAAGGGCTGTTCGCCCGGTGGACCCTGCTCGCACCACAACTCCTGGAATGGAAAGCAGACGTCCTGGGCTGACCGCACCGTTCTGCGCGCTCTCCTCCGGCGGCAGAGGACCCGACGTCAGTCGCCGACGAGCGCGTCGTTCGACGTGTCGACCGGCGGCGCTCCGGCCGTCTGGTGCAGACCCAGGGCGTTGACGAAGAGCCGCGTCAGCTGATCCACGCCCTGGTCGAAGTCGCAGTCCACCAGGTCCTGCACGAACCACATCTCGGGGAAGCGGTAGGTCATGGCGCCCAGCCCAGCGGCGGCGATCACGGGGTCGAGGCTCTTGTCGGCGAGTCCGTGCTGCTGCAGCCGACGGATGGAGTCGGCGATCTGCGCCGACGAGACATGGTGCCGTTCGTTGCGGAAGGCGCGCAGGTTCTCGTCGAAGCGCGAGACCTGCTCGATGACACCCATGATGCGGGCCTCGTCGCGGTAGCTCTCGAGGTTGCGCCGGATGCCCTCGTGGATCCGTTCGTAGGGAGACGCGGTCGAATTGGCGTCGAGGATCACGCTGTAGAGCGGCTCGCTCAGGCGCTCCTCGACCTCGGCCGCCACCTCCCGGAAGACCTCCTCCTTCGATTCGAAGTAGTGGTAGAAGGATCCGTGGGACAGGCCGGCCCGCTCCGCTATGTCGGAGATCCGGGCGTCGAGGAACCCGTCCTGCTCGAAGACCTCCTTTGCCGCCGCCAAGAGACGCGCCCGTGTCTCGACACCCTTGCGGGACCGGGGGCCGCTCGGCTTGTCGGCCGCGTCGGGGGTTGTCGTGGGCTCTGGCATCGCCGTCACGCATCCTTCCGTTGCAGCAACAGCACGCCGGACGGCGTCCCGCCACCCGAGGTGACCACTGCCGTCTTGGCGTCCTTCACCTGGCGCTCGCCGGCGTCGTGGCGAAGTTGGGTGACCGCCTCGTAGAGAAAGCCGAAGCCGTGGCTCCGGCCCTCGGAGAGCTGTCCACCGTGGGGATTGACCGGGAGCTCGCCGTCCAGGGCGATGCGCCGGCCCCCATTGAGCCAGTCGTAGGCCTCACCGAAGCCGCAGAAACCCAGGCCCTCGAGCCAGGAGATGGCGTTGAAGGTGAAGCCGTCGTAGACGAGCGCCAGGTCGACCTCGGACGGCCGCATGTCGGTCCGCGTCCACAGGTGCCCGGCCTGGCCGATGACCTGTGGCTCGTGCGTCAGGGTGTCCTGGTCCCACGACACCCGCTCGAGGATCTGCGTCCCGACCGCTTCGATGCGCACGGCGGGGTGAGGAAGATCGTCGGCGACCGAGGCCGCTGAGACGATCACGGCGATGGAGCCGTCGCAGGGTACGTCGCAGTCGTACAGACCGAAGGGCGAGGTGATGGGCCGTGCCGAGAGGTAGTCGTCCATCGTCATGGGGTCGCGGTAGATGGCGTTGGGATTGAGCGCGGCGTTCCGTCTCCCGTTGACCGCGATCATGCCGAGCATTTCGCGGGGGGCGCCGTAGCGATGCATGTACTGCGTGGCGTTCATGGCGATCCAGTTGGCGGCCGACATGGCGCCGAAGGGGGTACGCCACTCCCGGAACGGGCCCGAGACGCGTTCGGCCGCGCTGCTGCCCCCGCCGGCGCTCGCCGCCGCCTGCGCGGCCCGTGCGGCAAGGACACCGAACGTCGATTCCCAGACCGTCCGGAAGCACAGCACGTGACGGCAGAGGCCCGAGGCCACGGCCATGGCGGCCGCAATGACCGACCCTCCCGGCCCCGGCAGGTCGCCGCCGCCGTTGATCCAGGTCGGGTGGATCCGCAACGCCTCTTCGATGGCGCTGACGCCACCCTCGCTCATGCCACCGCCGCTCATACCGGGATACGTCGACAGCCCGTCGATGTCGTCGATCGTGAGCCCGGCGTCGGCGATGGCGGCGAGGCTGGCGTCCACGGCCAACGAAAGGGGGTCGACCATGAGGCGCCGGCCGAAGGTGGAGCGACCGATGCCGCTGAGCACAGCCCGGTGCTCGAAGCGCTCGTCGCCCAGAGGCGCGCGGGGGAGCGGCCGCAGCGGTTCGGCCACACGGTCCACGGGGTCCACCGCTCCCGTCAGCTCGAACAGCGGCAGCCACACGTCCTCTTGTTGGAGGAACTGGACGGCGACCTCCTGGCCGATCTCGACCTCCGCCGGCTCGCAGCCGACGATGTTCGTCGTCAGGTGGACGCGCGGGTCCTCGGTCAATGCGATGTTGGCGATCACGTAGGGCGGTTCGAAGTCCGGGTGCCACTGGTGGGCGTTGACCGTGAAGCCGACGATCGTGCCGCGGCCCGAGACCGGGGACGGCTTCGACGAGCGGCTCCGGCAGTAGGGGCAGATGGGAACCGGTGGATGCACCAGCTCGCCGCAGTCGCTGCACTCCTGTATGCGGAGGGTCCCGTCGGTTCCGGAGGTCCAGAACCACTCGTTGGCCGGCGTCAGCTCAGGCAGCGGCCGCATCGTCACTCCAGCCCGGGTCGGAGAGCCCGGTATTGACATCGACGTCGCAATCGAACACGCCAGCCATGTTACGTGGTGCGGCCGGGACTGCCCGTGCCGGGCCGCCATGGGCCCGACCAGGGGCTCCGCAATCTCTCGTGTGACCCGCGGGCGGGCAATGCCGGTGCCCGGGGGCCGCCGTAAGATCACCGACGACATGACATCAGACTCCGAGACGAGCGCCCCGGGGATGCCACAGATCGGCCACTGGGTCGCGGGCCGGGCCACCGCGGGCACATCGGGTCGGGTGGCGCCCGTCTACGACCCGGCCCGGGGCGTGCGGATCGCCGACGTCGCCCTGGCCTCCCCGGCGGAGGTCGACGCCGTCGTGGCGTCCGCCGTGGAGGCAGCGCGGGAGTGGGGCTCGTCGTCGCTGACACGACGGGCCAGCCTGCTCTTCCGGCTCCGCGAGTTGCTCGACGCCAGCCGGGACGAGCTCGCAGCCGCCGTCACCCGGGAGCACGGCAAGGTGCTCGAGGATGCCAGGGGCGAGGTGGCGCGCGGCATCGAGAACGTCGAGTTCGCCTGCGGCATCCCGACTCTGTTGAAGGGGTCGTCCAACTCCGAGGTCTCGACCGGCATCGACGCCCGCACCGTGCTCGAGCCGGTGGGCGTGGTGGCCGGCGTCACACCGTTCAACTTCCCGATCATGGTGCCGCTGTGGATGATGGCCAACGCCATCGCCTGCGGCAATTGCTTCGTGCTCAAGCCTTCGGAGAAGGACCCCTCCGCCTCCCTGGTCCTGGCCGACATCGTCCAGCGGGCCGGCTTTCCCGATGGTGTCTTCAGCGTGGTGCAGGGTGACCGCGAGGCGGTCGAGACGTTGCTCGCCCACCCCGACGTCGCGGCAGTCTCCTTCGTCGGGAGCACCCCGGTGGCGCGCCACATCTACGAGACCGGCACGCGCAACGGCAAGCGCGTCCAGGCCCTCGGAGGGGCCAAGAACCACATGGTCGTCCTTCCTGACGCCGACCTCGACGCCGCCGCCGACGCCGCGGTGTCCGCTGCCTACGGGTCGGCCGGCGAGCGCTGCATGGCGATCTCGGTGGTCGTCGCGGTCGGTGCGGTAGCCGACCCGCTCGTCGAGGCGATCGCCACGCGCATCCCCGACGTCGTCGTCGGGGCCGGGGACGACCAGACGTCGATGATGGGACCGCTGATCACCGCCGAGCACCGCGACCGCGTGCGGTCCTATGTCGAGCGCGCCGCCGACGAAGGCGCCAAGGTCGTGGTGGACGGTTCGGGAAGCCCGCGGGACAGCGGCTTCTTCGTCGGTTGCTCCCTGCTCGACGACGTGAAGCCGGGGATGCGTGTCTACGACGACGAGATCTTCGGCCCCGTGTTGAGCGTGGTGCGGGTGCCGAGCCTCGACGAGGCACTCGCGCTGGTGAACGGCAACCCCTACGGCAACGGCACCGCGCTGTTCACCCGGGACGGCGGGTCGGCCCGCCGCTTCGAGCGGGAGGTCCAGGTCGGGATGGTCGGCATCAACGTCCCGATCCCGGTGCCGGTCGCCTCCCATTCCTTCGGCGGCTGGAAGGCCTCCATTTTCGGCGACTCCTCCATCTACGGCCCCGACGGCATCCGCTTCTACACCCGGCCCAAGGTCGTCACGTCACGCTGGCCCGACCCCGGTCCGAGCACCATGGAGCTGCAATTCCCGACCAATCGCTGACGCCCCGGGACGGGGGCGGTCGAGCCGCCGAGAACTGGTTCGTAGGCCCCTCAATAGGGATTTCAGGCCGGACGGGGCCGAGTGAGACCTGCGAGTTCTATGACATTGACGTCATAGTCAGAAATCTATATCCTCTGGAGTATGCCGAAAGTTTGCGATTTTCCCGTCTTCGACGCTGACAACCACTTCTACGAGACCAGGGACTCGTTCACGAGGCACCTGCCCGATCGCTACAAGGGTGCGATCGATTACGTGGAGCTGCGCGGCCGGACCAAGATCATGATCCGGGGGACCGTCAGCGAGTACATCCCGAACCCCACCTTCGAGGTCGTGGCCCGACCCGGGGCCCAGGAGGAGTACTTCCGCAACGGCAATCCCGAGGGCAAGTCCTACCGCGAGGTGATCGGGGAGCCCATGCGGGGCATCCCGGCCTTCCGGGAGCCGGCGCCCCGTATTGAGGTCATGAACGAGTTCGGCGTCGACCGCACCCTGATGTTCCCGACGCTGGCCAGCCTGCTCGAAGAGCGCATGCGGGACGATCCCGAGCTGACGCACGCCGCCATCCACTCGTTGAACGAGTGGATGGACGAGGAGTGGACCTTCAATTACGAGGACCGGATCTTTGCCACGCCCGTCATCACCCTCCCGATCGTCGACAAGGCGATCGAGGAGCTCGAATGGTGTGTGGCCCGCGGGGCCAAGACCGTCCTGATCCGCCCCGCGCCCGTCCCCGGTTTCCGTGGCTCGCGCTCGTTCGGCTACCCGGAGTTCGACCCGTTCTGGCAGGCCGTGGTCGACAACGACATTCTGGTGTCCATGCACTCCTCTGACAGTGGCTACGCGCGCTACACCAGCGACTGGACCGGACCGAGCGAGATGCTGCCCTTCCGGCTCGACGCCTTCACCTACATGACCGGTCAGCACCGGCCGATCCAGGACGCCATGTCGGCCTTCGTGTCCCACGGCGTCTTCGCTCGCTTCCCCGACCTGCGGATCGCCTCCATCGAAGCCGGTGGGGAGTGGATCAGGGGCTTCGTCAACCACCTCGGCGACACCTACAAGAAGATGCCGAACGCCTTCGACGGTGACCCGGTCGCCCAGTTCAAGCACAACGTCTACGTCAGTCCTTTCCACGAGGACGACCTCGGCGAGATCATCGACGTCATCGGCGCCGATCACGTGCTGTTCGGGTCCGACTGGCCGCACCCCGAGGGTCTGGCCGAGCCGTGCTCCTACATCGACCACCTTCCTGACAGCCTCTCCGACGAGGACGTGCGCAACATCATGGGCGGCAACCTGGCCCGGATCATGCGTGTGGAACAGGCCGCCCTGGCGGTCTGATTCGGCCCTGCCGGCGGCGCCGAGGCGGCTCACCGGCAAGGTGCGCTGCGCCGTTTCTAACACTAGGGTCACGCGCTGAACGACTCGCCTCCATCGTCAAGGAGCTTTCCCAATGGCTGAATACAAATTCGTGACCTACGAAACGCTCGATTCGGGCAAGGTGGCGCGCATCATGCTCAACCGGCCCGAGGCGCGCAATGCCCAGAACCGCGGCCTGCTGGTCGACTTGAACGACGCCTTCCTCGAGGCCGAGGCGGACGACGAGGTCCGCGTCGTGATCCTCGGCGGCATGGGCCCGATGTTCTCCTCCGGTCACGACATGGGCTCCAAGGTGGCCATGGAGGAAGGGATGCCGGGTCCGAACCAGCACTACACGCGGAAGATCAATGGTGCGACCCGCAAGGGTGCCGAGAGCCTCATGCTCCAGGAGTGGCACTACTACTTCGAGAACACGCGCCGGTGGCGCAATCTGCGCAAGATCACCATCGGGCAGGCGCACGGCGACGTCTATGCCGCCGGCCTGATGCTGCTGTGGGCCTGCGACCTGATCGTGTGCGCCGAAGGAACCCGGTTCGCCGACGTGGTGGGGACGCGACTCGGCATGTGTGGCACGGAGTACTTCGCCCACCCGTGGGAGTTCGGACCCCGCAAGGCCAAGGAGCTGCTGCTGACGGGTGACTCCATCGACGCCGAGGAGGCCTACGGGCTCGGCATGGTCAGCAAGATCTTCCCCGCCGACGACCTGACGCAGCGGACGCAGGAGCTCGCGGAGCGCATTGCCGTGCTGCCTTCGGTGACGTCGCTGCTCGTGAAGGAGGCGGTGAACCAGACCGTGGACAACATGGGCTTCTACAACGCGCTGAATGCCTGCTTCACGCTGCACGAGCTGAACCACTCGCACTGGGCGCAGGTCAACGACGATGGGTACCCGGTGGCCAAGGAAGACAGCGGGCTGCCCAACTGGAAGGACGCACCGCCGATTGTGCCGTCCGTGAAGGACAAGGTGCGCGCCGACTCGTAACTGCCCGATCCGGGCGACAGGGTGGGGGCGGTCAGCGGACGCCCGGAGGCGCTCTTGTCGCAGGGGCAGTGCGCACAGTGTCGTGATGGCAGCTCGGGATTCCGCCCCTCCGTCGGCGCTGCGCGAGGGCAGCGAGCCGGTGACGCGGCGTGCCCCTTTCTCGGACAACCCGAAGGTGGGGGAGCGAGGGCAGCGAACCCGGCAACGAATCCTCGATGCCGCGCTGCAACTCTTCGGCGACGAGGGCTTCCATCGGTGCAGCATCGCCCGGATTTCGGAGCGGGCGAACTGCTCGAGGGTGTCGTTCTACCAGTACTTCTCAAGCAAGGAGGATGTCTTCAGCAGCTTGTCGGGGCAGGTGGCCCGCCAGATCGGTGCCTCGACGGAGGCCATTGAGCCGCTGACGCCCGAGGCGCCCGGGTGGGAGAACCTGCGGGACTGGGTCGGGCACTACGCGGACGTCCACGAGCGCTACGGGCCGATCTTCAGAGCGTTGCCGACCGTCTTCGAGGAGGACGACGGGTTGCATGCGGGGGCGACGCGCCTGCGTGACCAGAGCGTGGCCCGCATCCGCTCGAAGCTCTCCATGAGCGATCTGCCGCCCCGCCAGCTCGACCCGCTCATCGCCATGCTTCTCGCGTGCCTGGCCCGCACGCTCGACGACGCCGCGTCGCTGCGCGCCGTTGCCCCGTCGGACTACACGAGGGAACGGGTCGAGGTCGCTTTCACCGATGTGATGCACCGTTCGCTCTTCGGCCGCAGCGCCTTCAACGTGCACGACGCCCCCGCGGCGGATCCCACGCCGGTGCCGTTCGGCCCGCTGGTGCGGGACATGTTGGAGAAGGAAGAGGCGATCCAATCGGGTACCGACAGGCAGGTCGCGTTGCGCGCTCTGGTCGACAACGGGCGCGATGTGTTCGTGCAGCGCGGCTACCACGCCACCAGGGTCGACGACCTGGCCGAGGCCGCCGGGGTCTCGCACGGCGTCTTCTACCGGTACTTCAACAACAAAGACCAGTTGGCGGTCGTGCTCACGGTCCGAGCGATACGAGCCGTGGCCGATGCCTTCGTGGAGATTCCCGACTTGACCACCTACGACCGTCCGGCCCTGCGGCGCTGGCTTCGTCGGTACAACACCGCGCAGACGGGTGAGGCGGCCATGATCCGGGTCTGGGTCGACGCCGCCCAGGAGGACGCCCGCCTGCGGGCGCTGTCAGCGCCGGCGCTCGACTGGGGCCGCCGGCAGATGGTGCCGGTGCTCGACGGGCGGCGCTTCGGTGACGTCGACGTGGATTCGGTGATCCTGGTGGCGCTCCTCGGTACGTTCGGCGAGCGGCCGCGTGACGCGACGGCAGTTGACGCCACGGCGCACATCGTGGAGCGTGGACTGTTGGGCCGCCTCTGAGGCGGTCGGGAGGGTGCAATCACCGGAGCCCTGTCGGCGGGGTCGGGCGAGGCTGTCTTCGCAGGTCAATGGGCATTTCGTCCGTCGTGCAGGCGGGCCGCCGCATCGTTAGTATCTGAATCGACGTCAATGTTAGAAACAGCCCGGGAAAGTCGGCTGGTGGGGAGGGATTCGTAGGAATGCTCCAATTCGTGATCGCCGGACTCGTGCTCGGAGGGATCTACGCGATCTGCTCCGCGGGCCTGGTCATCACCTACACGTCCTCGGGCATTCTGAACTTCGCCTTCGGCGCCATGGCGTTCTTCATCGCACGGTTCTATTACTTCCTCAACACGCAGCACACGTGGCCGATCCTGCCGGCCGCCATCCTCTCCATCCTGATCGCCGCGCCGGCGCTCGGCGTTGCCCTCTACTTCGGGCTGTTCCGGTTCCTGCGCCTGTCCTCGCCCATGATCAAGGTGGTGGCGACGATCGGACTGCTCGTCGCCATCCCGGCGGCGGCGGTGCTCATCTTCGGGAACCAGGCCATTCAGTCGGCTCCCGGGTTGGCACCCCAACCGGTTGCCGTGTACCAGGTCTTCGGCGTCGCGGTCACGCTCGACCAGGTGATCGTCTATGCCTGCGTGCTGGCGACCGTGATCGCCGGCGCGCTGATCCTGCGCTACACCGACGTCGGGCTCAAGGTCAGGGCCATGGTCGACTCGCCCGCCATGACCGACCTGTCGGGCACGAACCCGACCTTCATTTCCGTCGGCGTCTGGGCCGTCAGCACCCTCTTCGCAGGACTGGCCGGCGTCCTGGCCGCGCCCATCGTCGGGCTCGACCCCGACAAGTTCACCGTGCTCATCGCCGCATCGTTCGCCGCGGTGGTGGCGGCGCGGCTCCGCAACCTCAGCGTCGCGGTGATCGTGGCTCTGCTGATGGGCATCGCCACATCGCTCATTGAGGGCTACCTGCCCCCTTCAAGCACCTACACGACCGAGTTCATCGACGCGGTGCCCTTCATTGTCGTCGCCATCGTCCTCATTTACGAGTTGTTGCGCCGTGGGCGCGTGGGTGAGACGTCCGGCTTCGGTGGGGCGCTCGACCGGGCGATCACGCCGCAGGGCGAGAGCCGTCTCGCCGGATCCACCAGCAGCGTGGTCGAGACCGCCTCGCTAGGATTCTTCGCGAAGTACGCAGGGCCGATCCTCCTGATCGGTGCCGTGGCCGTCGTGCCGCTCATCGTCCAGGGGTACTGGGTCGGTGTCATGGCGGCCGGATTCGCCTACGCCGTCATCCTCCTCTCGTGGACCATCGTCACCGGTGAGGGCGGCATGCTCTGGCTCTGTCAGATCACCTTTGCCGGCGTGGGGGCACTGACCACGGCCCAGTTGGCGAACAACCACGGGTGGCCCGTTCTCCTCGCCGTCCTCGCCGGTGGTGTGGTGGCGCTGCTGATGGGCGTGGTCGTGGGCCTGTTGAGCATTCGCCTCGGCGACCTGTACGTCGCCCTGGTGACGCTGACGTTCGGGCTCCTGATGGAGAACCTGGTCTTCACCCTCCCGAGTTTCGTGAACCAGGGCCTGGGGCTCACCCTCAATCGGCCGGGCTTCGCCACGTCCGATCGCGCCTTTGCCTATTTGTGCTTGGCCGCCTTCGTGATCATTGCGCTCTTCATCGTCAACTTCCGACGATCGACCACCGGCCTGGCGCTGAACGCGGCGCGCTGGAGCGAGGCAGGAGCGAAGACGTCGGGGATCAGCGTCGTGCAGCAGAAGGTCATCGCGGGAGCGCTGGCCGCCCTCATCGCCGGGATCGGAGGAGGCCTGTTCGCCCTGTCGCAGACGACCTTCCAGCCGAGCGAGTTCGCCACCTTCGAAGGCGTCGTCTGGCTGGCCGTGCTGGTGACGTGGGGCGTCCGCTCCAATGCCGCCGCACTGCTCGGCGGGGTCTCGTTGGCCCTGCTCCCCGCCATCACGCAGAACTACCTGCCGACCTGGACGTCGAACGTGACACCGGTGCTCTTCGGCCTCGGTGCGGTATCGGCGGCCCGGTATCCCGACGGCGTCCTGGCGGAGCAGAGCCGCCGGCTCCGGCGTCTGCTCCTGCAGCTGCGGCCGCGGTCCGGCGGCACGGACATGCCGGACCTGACCCTGGCCGGCTCCGACGTGGGCCAGGTGGCGCCGGCCCGCATGGTGGAGCAGATCTCGTGATACCGGCACCCAGCGAGACGGCGCCGTCCGTGGAGGCCGCGACCCCGGCATTGGCCGCCAGCGGGATCACGGTCCGCTTCGGAGGACTGACCGCGCTCGACGCAGTGAGCCTGGAAGTCCAGCCGGGGAAGATCGCCGGTCTGGTCGGCCCCAACGGCGCCGGGAAGTCCACCCTGTTGGCCGTCCTGTCCGGATTGCTGCGCCCGAACAGCGGTGAGGTCTTTCTCCACGGTCATGACGTGACCAACGCGTCGTGCCGTTCCCGCTCGAGGAGGGGCCTGGCCCGGACATTCCAGCAGCCGGAGCTGTTCATGGGACTGACCGTGCGCGAGCACCTGATGTTGGCCCACCGGGCCCGCGTGGCGCCGCGGCGGCTCTGGCGCGACATGCTCGACCCGCGTTCCCTCCTCCCGCCGGGCAAGGAAGAGTGCGAGCGGGTGGACCAGCTCCTCGAGCTGTTGCGTCTCACCAGAGTGGAGAAGGCACCGGTGGCTGCGCTGCCCCTCGGCATTTCGCGCCTGGTGGAGGTCGGAAGGGCGCTCGCCAGCGAACCGAACGTCCTGCTGCTCGACGAGCCTCTCTCGGGCCTCGACATCAAGGCGTCGGAGAACCTATTGGCGGTCTTCCGTCAGATCGTCGACCAACCCGGCCATGAGGTCTCGCTCATCATGGTGGAGCACGACGTCGCCGCCGTCCTGTCACTCTCCGACATCGTCTTCGTGCTCGACTTCGGCGAGCGGATCGCTGTCGGCCCGCCCGAGGTGATCCGCAACGACCCCGCGGTGCGAGCCGCTTACCTGGGAGACACGGATCCGGAACCGGGCCCGCCCGCCGAAGCGGCGCCCGCCAGGGGAGACCCGGCGTGACCGAGCCGCTGCTCACCGTCGAAGACCTGGACGTCCGCTACGGGTCGTCGCGGGCGCTGTTCGATGTCTCGGTCACCGTGGAGCAGGGCACGGTCCTGGCCGTGCTCGGTGCCAACGGTGCGGGCAAGAGCACCCTGGCGCGTGCGGTCTCCGGTCTGGTTCCTTCCACCAGTGGGCGGATCACTTTCGACGGGCAGGACATCACCGGGCTGCCCGCACACCGCATCCGGAAACTCGGGCTGACCTACATTCCCGAAGGTCGCGGCATCTTCCCCGGCCTGTCCGTGGTGGACAACCTGCGCATGGCCGTCGCCCAGGAGAAGCGCAACGAGCGGGCCGCGGCCATCGACCGGGCCATCGACCGCTTTCCGGTCCTGGGCCAGCGCAGAGCGCAACGGGCCGGCAGCCTCTCGGGGGGAGAGCAGCAGATGCTCGCCCTGGCCCGGGCGCTCGCCGTCTCGCCCAAGCTCATCATCGCCGACGAGATGTCGCTGGGCCTGGCTCCGATCGTCACCGAGTCCGTCTTCCGGGGGCTGGAAGAGGCCCGCCGGTCGGGCATCACGATTGTGCTCACCGAGCAGTTCGTCCACCGGGCGCTGGCCATGTCTGACGCCTGTGTGATTTTGATGCGCGGGCAGGTGGGCTGGTACGGACCCGCCTCGGGGGCCGGCCAAGAGGTCATCGACCGCTATCTCGGCGACGCCGAGCCCGCGACCCCGGCGGCGGCAGGTGGTTCGATAGGGTAACGACCGGTCATTCCACACTCGGGCGCCGGCCCGGCTGATGACCCGGGAGATGGATCCCGTGGCATGGGATCCGGGGAGGCGAAAGACCGTGGAGACACTGAGGTACGGCGCGGGAACGAAGCGCAGGCGGCGGGCGATGGTCCCCGCGGGGCTGGCCATGCTGGCCGGCCTTCCACTGCTGCTGGTCGGCACGACGTCCGTCACGGCGTCGGCTGCGCCGGCCCCGATCACCATCGCCTACATCACGGACCTCACGGGTGAGGGCGGTTCCCAGAACGGGACCTCCCCGGCCGGCTTCAATGCTCGCATCGCTCTCCAGAACGCGGAGGGGGGCGTGAACGGGCACAAGCTCGTCCCGCTGGTGATCGACGACCAGACGAACCCCACCCAGATCGCGACCGCGGTGCAGAGCGCCATCTCGAAGGGCGCGTTCGGCATCGTCTCGCAGAGCCCGCTCATGTTCCTGGCGGCCAAGTACCCGCACCAGGCCGGCATGCCGGTGACGGGCACGTATGACGACGGCCCGGAGTGGGGCACGCAGCCGTACACGAACATGTTCGCCTCCGACGAGGGGAGTGTCGATCCCAAGTACCCCGTCAACACGCAGCTGGGCGACTTGTTCAAGAAGCTCGGTGCCACGGTGCTGGGCGCCTATGGCTACAGCATCTCGCCGTCGTCGAGCCGGGCCGCTATCGGGACGGCTGCTTCGTTCAAGCACGCCGGCGGCAAGGTCGGTGTGCTCGACACCACCGTTCCTTTCGGGGGCGTCGACTTCACCAGTGAGGCGGTCGTCGCCAAGAAGAACGGGGTGAACGCCATCTCGCCCGCCATGGACGCGGACTCCAACTACGCACTGGCCACGGCCCTGAAGCAGGCCGGCGTGAAGATCAAGGCGGCGATTTACGCATCGGGCTACCAGCCCGACGTGATCAAGTCCACGTCCTGGAACGTCCTCCAGGGTGGCTACTTCCTCACTCCGTTCCGTCCGTGGTCGCTGCCCAACGCCGGGACGCAGCAGATGCAGGCGGCCATGCAGAAGTACGCCCACTTCACCAAGGCCCAGTTCCCGAACCTGGGCCAGTACGAGTCATGGGCCGGTGCCGACCTCATGATCAAGGGCCTGCAGATGGCGGGACCCAATCCGACGCAGGCCGCCGTGATCAAGGACCTGCGGAGCCTCAAGTCCTACAACCTCAACGGGCTGCTGCCTAACCCCTTGAACTACAGCACCAACTTCGGCCACGACCCGGCCCAGACGTGTGCCTGGGTCATGAAGGCGGTCCCGAACGGCTTTACCGCCATTTCGTCGAAGCCGTTCTGCGGCACGGACCTGCCGGGGACGACGACGGCGAGCTGACAGCGGTCCGTCAGGGCAAGGCTGTGCACCGAGCTGCCTCGCGAGCTCAGCGGAGACGCCACTCCGGCCGGGGCTCGTTGCCCTCGAAGATCTGCTGACCTCCGGCGACATTGTCGAAGAGCGTCCCGAGAGCGACGAAGGTCGAGACCTGTGAGAGGGCCTCGCGCCGGCTGAGCTCGTGGGTCATCCAAATGGCCCGCAGGGTGCCCTGGACGGCCATGACCGGCGCCGACGCGATCGCCTTCGCCACCCAGAGGGCCCGCTCACGCAGCTCGGGCCCCGGGACGATCTCCGAGACCAGTCCCATCTGGTGGGCCCGCTCGGCCGACATGCGTTCCCAGGCGCCGAGGAGCATCATGCGGAGCACCTCGCCCAGCGGCAGCTTCTGCAGCAGGTGCGTGGACTCGAAACCGGCCACCATCCCGTACGTCACGTGCGGGTCGAAGAATGTCGCGTGGTCGGCGGCGATGATGATGTCCGACTCGCCCAACATGTAGAGCGCGCCGCCACAGGCCATGCCGTTGACCGCGGCGATGATCGGCTTCCACAGGTCGTTGGTCTTCGGGTTGATGTTGACCCCGGGGTCGTTGAACATGAAAGGCGTCGAGACGGGGCCGGTCCTGCCCTGCATCTTCCAGCGGTTCTCCTCGTAGGCCAGATAGCTCTCCTGGATCGTCTCGTCCCTGTCGATCCCGGCGCAGAACGCCTCGTCGCCCGCTCCGGTCAGGACGACCGCCCGAACATCCTCGTTGCGACGGAGGTGGCGCCACAGGCCATGCAGTTCCGCCTGCATGCGGTGGTTGAAGGCGTTGTGCACCTCGGGCCGGTTCATGGTGATGACGGCGACACCGTCTTCCTGCTCGTACAACAGTGTCTCAAGTTCCATGCGACATCCCTCTTACCGTGCGCGCCCGGTGACCGGGTCCGACTCGCGCACCCACCCTAACGATCTCATGTCGTCCTTCCGGTTGGCGTCAGTCGGCACCGGGCAGGTCGTGGAACACCGACAGCTTCTGGTCGTCGAAGCTCACCAGGTGCTGCAGCGGCGACGACTCGGGAAGGGCGTCCTCGTAGCTCCATGCGACATCCGGCAACACCACACCGTTCACGACGGCATTCCAGTACGTCGCCGTCCCCTTGTACGGGCAATACGTGTGCAGCTGACTCCGCGTCAGCTCCACGCCCACGAGCGCCGGGTCCACGTAGAGGCGCGGATCGAGTGCGGTCTCGTAGACGACCATGGTGTCGGTCGTGTCGACGAGCACGGTGCCGTCGGCCTCGACCCGCAATGAGCGGCTGGAACGCAGGCAGTCGATCCGGTGGTACGGGTTCCGGGGATGCCCGAAGAACTCCTCGTCCTCCTCGTACCAGGCATCGACGGCATCGGAGGGGACGACCACGTAGCCCGGCGCGTCGGCGACGGCCTCCGTCGGGAGCCCGTCGACGCCCTCCGACGGGAAGGCCAACGTCGGCGGCTGTCCGGGCCGGTGCAGCAGCAGGGCGCGCTCGGAGTCGATCAACGTGCGCCCGTCCTTGGTCGCCCTGACCCGTCGGCGGAACGGCTCCAGGTACGACACGTTCGCCGGCACCGGTGCGCTGAAGCGTCCCGCCGGCTTGGCGGCGAGCGGCCCGCGCCCCGTCGTGAGACTCATAACGCGGTACGGGCGTCCATGGGGCCCTTGGCACCTCGGGGGAGCGGGCGCACCATGGCGTCGACGGTGAACGAGGCCACGAGTGCGCCGTCGAGGTCGTAGACCCTGTTCTCTGCATGCGTGGTGCCGGCCCCGGCGAAGGTCGAACAGTGGTGGTAGAGCAGCCAGTCATCGGCCTTGACCGGGGCGTGCAACGACAGGCTGATGCTGTTGATGGCCATGGAGAGCGTGGAGTGCGCCTGGTCCTGGCTGACCCCCTCGTGCGGACGCAGCGCGGCGGCGATCGACATGTGGCCGGTGAACTGGGCCAGGAGGCCGGCGTGGAGCGGCTGGTCGTCGGGGAGGTGGCGGAAGCGGACCCAGGCGTCGACGACGGGCGGACCCGCCGCCGCGGGGTCGTTCGTGTAGCTCCCGTCGACCACCCTGATGTCGCGACCGGTCACGCCCATATCGTACGGTTCGCTCTCGTAGGGCCCCGCGACGTCGGGCCCTACGGACGCGTGCCGGATGACGTCGTCGGAGGGCACGTCGAGCAGCACCGTCCCGGCGGCGCAGAGCCGCGCTCCTTCGAAGACCTTGACCGCCAACCCCGAGAAGGTGCGGCCGGAGGTGAGCTCCTCCAACTCCACCCGCAGGGGCCGGTGGGCATCGGCCGCCCGCAGGAAGATCATGCTGGCCGAGACCACGCGCCGGCCTTCCACGTACCGGCCGGCGGCGACAACGGCCTGCCCGAGCATCTGACTGCCTTCGACGACCGGCCGTCGCTCGTCGCTCCGGGCCACCGTCACGAAGGTGCGGTTGCTGTCGTCGGTGGGGCGGACGTCCATGACATCGACCAGGTCCGCGGCATCGCCCCAGGTCGGGAACCGCTTGTGGGTCACGTCCCGGGGCTCGTCCCCCGCGACCTCGTCCATGACCTCGACCCGCACCCGGTCCTGATCGAAGGCGATGTGACCGGCGAGCTCGTCAGGCGACCCGGCCGGCCGCAGGCACTCGGACAGACCTTCGAAGGCGCTGAGGTCGCCGTCGACGTCGGTCGAGGGAAAGTACAGCACCGGGAGCCCACCGGGGGCTTCAGCGACCAGGCACGAGTCGGACTGCACGACGAGCCGGTCATCCCACCACGCGCGGGCCCGGTACGGGTACCGCGCAACCTTCATGCCGAACGCAAGGACTGCTGGCTCAGCCGGCGGCGCGGGTGGCCACCGTGACCGAAGGGATGTGGGCGCCGTCCTGACGAAGGACCGAGTCCACCACGCCGACGAGGCTCTCGACGTCGACGAAGTTGCCGCTCATGTAGTTGCGGGCGAACCACACCGGCATGACCTCGGCCGCCAGCTCCTGGTCCCAGCCGTCGGCGAAGCCCGGCACCGAGTCCCCTTCGCCGCCCATGCACTCGCCCACGATCACCCGGGTGAACCCGATGTCGGGGTGTTCGGCCCGCCAGGCCTCGACGAGCTTGTCGAGTGCGGCCTTGCTGACCGCGTAGGCGCCCAGGCCCGGCCACGGGGGCGTCATCGATGCGCTCACCGACGACAGATAGACGGCGTTGCCCCGGGACTCGGCGAGGTGGGGCACGGCGGCGGCCGTCACCAGCGAGGCGCCGATCACGTTGGTGTCGAAGACGTGCCGCCACGTTTCCGCATCCATGTCGGCCAGCCGCACCAGGGGGCCGACACCGGGCGCGTAGACCAGGGCGTCGATGCCGCCCAAGCCCTCGGCGGCTTCCTCGATGGCGGACCGGCACGACTCGGTGCTGGTCACGTCGCAGGTGATCGCCAGCGTTCCCTCGCCCGCCTCCTTGGCGGCCCCTTCCAGGCGTTCCTGCCGGCGGGCCAGGAGCGCCGTGCGGGCCCCCCGCTGGGCCAGTCCGACACCGATGCAACGTCCCAGTCCGCTCGACGCTCCTACGACAACCGTTCGCAACCTGACTCCTCCGATTTGGCTGACGCCGATGTTAGACAAGTTTGTACGGAGGGTCCCTCTGGCCGAGGCGGGCGGGCGACCCGGGCCCCGACGTTCGGGAGGATGTGTCCGCCTCCCCTCGACGCGCAGCAGCCCCGCCGGGGCGGGGCTGCAACGTTGCCACCTGGTGGGTCCGAGCGAGACGGCCCCACCCTGGGGGGTGAGGGGGGAGACGCGGGGCCGAATCGCTCACACAAGCGTGACAGCCGTTGGTTACAGGACCGTTGCGATCACCGCGCTGCCGCGTTCGGAGTGGATAAGAAGACTGTAAGTGGGCCGGTGATCAGCCGTTTCCTCACCGGGTCCCCGATCAATGAGAGCGTTAACATCCCACCATGCGCGCGCCCACCCACCTCCGGGTCGAGCATCTCGCGACGCCGCTTCTCGGCCTCGGGAGCCGCCGCCCCCGTCTTTCCTGGCGCCTGCCGGCGGGTGCGGTGGCGCAGGAGGGGTATGCCCTCGAGATCGACGGTCGAGCGCTTGAGCGCATCGACTCCGACGCCAGCATCCTCGTCGCCTGGCCCGCCACATCACTGACCTCCCGGCAACGGGTCGTCTGGCGGGTCAAGGTCTGGACCGACGGCGTCGAGAGCGACTGGTCCGAGCCGGCCTGGTTCGAGACTGGCCTCTTCGAGCCCTCCGACTGGACCGCCAGCTTCATTGAGCCGCAGGAGACCGAGCGCGCCGCCCACGTCCTGCGACGCCGCTTCCAGCTGGCCGCGGCCCCTTCGCAGGCGAGGCTCTACGCGACGGCGCACGGCGTGTACGAGGCATTTCTCAACGGCCAGCGCGTCGGGGACATTGAGTTGGCCCCGGGTTACACCAGCTATCCGACCACCCTGCACGTGCAGACCTACGACGTCGGCGCCCTCCTCAGGGCGGGCGAGAACACCTGGGAGGTCGTGCTCTCCGACGGCTGGTGGCGCGGGCGCACCGGGTTCTTCCAGGGCACCGACGGCTTCGGCAGCACACTCGCCTTCCTGGGGCAGCTCCACGCGGACGACGAGGTCGTCTCGACGGGCCCCGGGTGGGAGTCGGCCACCGGGCCGCTCCTGCGGGCCGATCTCATGGCGGGGCAGGTCGAGGACCACCGCAAGGGCACCGACGACTGGCAGCCCGTGTCCGTCGTCGACGACGACCTGACGGCGTTGGCCTCGTCACCGGCGCCGCCCACCCGCCGGGTGGAGGAGCTCCGTCCCGTTTCCGTGACCCGTCCCGCGCCAGATCGCCAGGTCGTCGACCTCGGGCAGAACATCAACGGCTGGCTGAGGCTGACGAATCTCGGCCCCGAGGGCACCGAGCTGACGATCGTGCACGGCGAGGCCCTCAAACGGTCGGGCGACGTCACCCGGGACCACCTGAAGCCCGACTGGTTCGGCGACATGGAAGTCGGCATGATCGACCGCGTGGTCGCGGCCGGGACACCCGGCGAGGTGTTCGAACCGCGCCAGACCACCCACGGCTTCCAGTTCGCCCGCATTGAGGGCCACCCCGACCGTCTCACTCCCGACGATGTCACCGGTGTCGTCGTGCATACGGACCTGCGCCGCACGGGCTGGTTCCGTTGCAGCGACGAACGGCTCAACCGGTTCCACGACATCACCGAGTGGTCGTTCCGGGACAACGCCTGCGAAATTCCGACGGATTGCCCCCAGCGCGAGCGCGCCGGTTGGACGGGTGACTGGCAGCTCTTCATCCCGACCGGCGCCTTCCTCTACGACGTGGCCGGCTTCTCGCTCAAGTGGCTGCGAGACGTGGCGGCCGAGCAGCTCGACGACGGCCGGATCATCAACTACTCGCCGGATCCCCTCCGCCAGCACATTTCGGAAACCGGAAGGTGGCTGGGCATGCAGGGCTCATCGGGGTGGGGCGACGCCATCGTCATGGTGCCCTGGGAGATGTGGCGGGCCTACGGCGACCGCGACGTCCTGGTCGAGATGTGGCCCCACATGGTGTCCTGGGTCGAGTTCGCGGCGACCGCGGCCCGGCTGCATCGTCACAAGAGTCGCCAGGAGGCCCGTCCCGAGGCAGCGCCGCACGAGCAGTTCGTCTGGGACGGCACCTACCACTGGGGCGAATGGATTGAGCCGGGTGCCGAGGCCGACGATCACCTCGAGCGCGACCAGGGTTCCGTCGGTACGGCGTTCCTTTTCAATTCCGCGGCTCTGGCTGCCCGCATCGGCCGGATGCTCGGTCATGACGCCGACGCGGCTCGCCTCGAAGAGCTGGCTGGCAACGTGCTGGCGGCATGGCGCACCGAATTCATCGGGGCTGACGGTGCGCTGACGCCGGACACCCAGGCCAACCACGCGCGCGCTCTGGCCTTCGGCCTGGTACCCGACGAGCTCCGGGCCCAGACGGCAGGACGGCTGGTGAGTCTGATCCGGGAGGCGGACACGCACCTCGGCACCGGGTTCCTCGCCACGCCGTATCTCTTGCCGATGCTGGCCGATGCCGGCCACTTGTCCGTGGCCTACGAGCTGCTGCTGCAGGACACGCCGCCCTCCTGGCTGGCCATGGTCGAGCGCGGCGCCACGACGGTCTGGGAGTCGTGGGAAGGCATTGACGACAATGGCTGGGCGCGCGAGTCGCTGAACCACTACAGCAAGGGCGCAGTCATTTCCTTCCTGCACAACTACGTCGCCGGCCTTTCGCTGCTCGACGGCCACCCCGCCTACCGGCGCTTCCGGGTGGAGCCCCAGCCGGGCGGCGGGTTGACGTGGGCCGAGGCGGTGCACGACTCGCCCTACGGCCGCATTGAGTCAGCTTGGCGCACGGATTGCTCGACCTTGCGCCTGACGGTCACTGTGCCGCCGGGCACCATGGCCGAGGTGGCCCTGCCGGATGGCTCCGTCCGCGAACAGGGGCCCGGCACGGTGGCCTACGAATGCGCCGTTGGCTGAAATCCTCTGGTTTTCCCTGGATGAGAGCGTTAACATCGCTGCAGCGCACGCCGACGGCGTGACGAAAGGGGCGCCGATGTCGAAGGCCGCGATCATCTCGGTGGACGGTCACGTCCGGGCGTCCCGGAGCGACTACCGCCACTACGTCGAGCAGCGCTTTCTCGATGCCTTCGACGCCTGGGCCAGCGCGGAGGAGGCGGCCGGCGCGCCGGAGAGCGGCAACCTCAGCGCGGGCCTCGAACCGACCTCGCAGTGGGATTCGGACCTCCGCCTGAAGGACATGGAGAGCCAGGGCGTCGTGGCCGAGGTGTTGTTCCCGAACGGGCTCCCGTTCCAGGCGAGGCCGGCGGACGACGTCGGCTCGTTCTCCGACCCCGACATCGACCGGCAGGCGCGCCTGGCCTACAACCGCTGGCTGGCAGACTTCTGCGCGCTGACGCCGGGGCGCCGGGCCGGGCAGGCGCTCATCTCCTTCGACGACGTGGACCTGGCGGTCGCGGACATCCACTGGGCCTGGGAGCACGGGTTGGGCGGCGTGATGATGCCGGCTCTGTTGCCCGGTGGGACCTTCTTCTTCGACCCGGCGCTCGATCCGGTGTGGGCCGCCTGCGTCGACGTGGGCCTGCCGATCAGCCAGCATGGCGGCACGGGAGCGCCCACCTACGGGCCGCCGGGGTTCGCCGCCATCATGACGCTGGCGCTGGAGCACTCGTTCTACTCGGGGCGGTCCCTGTGGCAGATGATCCTGGGTGGCGTGTTCGAGCGGTTCCCTGCGTTGCGGATCGCCTTCATCGAGACGGAGGCGGACTGGATCGCACCGGTCATCCGCAAGTTGGACCGCCGACTCGATTGGGGCGACGACTGGACCGGCTGGGCCCAGACGCTGCAGCGCATGCGCCAGTTCACGGGCTCCGCCCGCGACTACTGGGCAGCCAATTGCCTCGCCGGAATCTCCCCCTTCACCGAAGACCAGGTCCCTCTGGACGAGTTGGCGCGCCCGAGCGCCGACTACGAGGCGTTCGCCATCGGTTGCGACAACGCGATGTTCGGCGTGGACTATCCGCACTTCGAGTCGGTCTTCCCGGAGACGAAGGTGCGGGTGGACGCGCTGGTGCAGCACCCGTCCATCTCCGCCGAGGTGTCCCGCAAGATCCTCTACGAGAACGCCGCCGGCCTCTACGGCTTCGACCTGGCCCGCCTGGCCTCCGACGTGGAGCGGGTCGGCTTCGAGATCGACGGGTAGCGGGCCCGACCGTCGCTGAGTCAGTCGAGGCCGTTGCGCCGGGCCACCTGGCCCAGCCAGCGCGCCGACGGTTTGACCGTACGCGCGAAATCTTCGCGGTCGACGGCGATCAGGCCGAACGTCTTGGAGAAGCCGGCGTTCCATTCGAAATTGTCGAGCAACGTCCAGTGCAGGTAGCCGCGCACGTCGATCCCGTCCGCCAGGCACTCGGCCAGGCCCACGAGCGCGGAACGGGTGTAGGCGATCCTGGCTTCGTCGTCGTCGGTCGCCATGCCGTTCTCGGTGACGAGCACCGGCACCCCGGCGTGCTCGGCGGCCAGCCGGACGGTGTGGCCCAGCGCGGCGGGGTAGACCTCCCAGCCCGTTTGCATGGTGGGCGACCCGTCGGGCGGTGGGAGCTGGCCCTCGGGGCCGATGCGAGTGCGGGAGTACGTCTGCACGCCGACGAAATCGTCGTCAGCGGAGACGGCGAGCCAGTCTGTCTGGGCCACTCGGCGCGCCTGGCGCCAACGCTCCTCACCGTTGTCGGCCAGCTGGAAGTCGACGAGGGCGAGGGTCCAGCCGGCCTTGACGGCCGGCGCGGCGGACCTGACGGCCTGCACCGCCAGCCGATGGGCCGTCGCCATCTGCTCGACGTCGGCGGCGACGATCCCCATGCGGTAGCGCGCCGGGTCGAAGCCCCCGACGCCGCCTTGCTCCGACGCGGCCGGTTCCGGTCGCTGCGGGCGATCGCCGGCTCCCACGGCCAGCACGCCGGTGCTGCGCATCATCGCCATGAGGTTCGGCTCGTTCAGGGTGCAGACCCAGGTCAGGAGATCCCCGACGTGTTGCGTCACCCGCGAGGCGTAGTCGGCGAAGCGTGCCGGCGCGTCCGAGGCGCTCCAGCCGCCACGACCCGCCATCCAGCGCGGGACGGTGAAGTGGTTGTACGTCACCACCGGCGTGACGCCCTGCTGCAGGCAACTCTCGATCATTCTTTTGTAATGGTCGAGCGCTGCCACGGAGTAGAAGCCCGGCTCGGGCTCGATGCGCGACCACTCCAAAGAGAAGCGGTAGGCGTTCAACCCGAGCTCGGCGAGCGCGGCGATGTCCTCGGGATAGCGGTGGTAGTGATCGCAGGTGTCGCCCGACGGCTCGTTGAAGCTGGAGTTCGGGGCCCACTCCATCGGCCAGAGGTCGGCGTTGACGTTGCCACCTTCGACCTGATGGCCGGCGGTGGCCGCGCCCCAGAGGAAGCCGTGTGGGAAACCGGTCATGGAGTGCCCTTCCTGTACGTCGGATCAGCCTCCGTCCGGCACGCGCGGCACGGGCTCAGCGAGTGTGGCACGTGGGATCGCCGTCTAGCGTGCGCCCATGGCCGAACCACGACGGCTTCATTTCGATCCGATCGCCGAGGCGGAGCGCCAGTGGGGTGTGCACGGCTGGGCCGACGAGGCGGCGGGGATGGCGGTCGTGACCTCCATCATGCGGTTGCAGCAGATCTTCCTCGCCCGTGCTGATGCGGTCCTCCGCCCGCTCGGTCTCACGTTCGCCCGCTACGAGGTGCTGATGCTGCTGTCGTTCTCGCGCCAAGGCGCGTTGCCACTGGGCAAGATCGGCGAGCGCCTGCAGGTCAACGCCGCCAGTGTGACCAACGCGGTCGACCGTCTGGAGACGGACGGCCTCGCCGTCCGGCGGTCCAACCCCGATGACGGGAGAGGGACGCTCGCCGATTTGACGGCGTCCGGGCGGCGGCGTGCCGGCGCGGCCACAGATGCAATGAACGAGCAGGTCTTCACGGATATCGGCCTGCCAATGTCGAAGGTGCCCGAACTCTTCGACCTGTTGGCGGACCTTCGAAACGCCGCCGGAGACTTCGACTAGAAGGTGTGGAATTAGTTTGACGTTGAAGTAACCTGGTTCGGTGGCAGACCGAAAGACGTGGCAGCACCAATTCGAGCG